>Ga0164309_10001308_pt1 | contig 12348 bp, 11 predicted proteins | sample Whisoiple_247_MG_FD_109984 | JGI IMG/M metagenome (GOLD analysis project Ga0164309, IMG submission 109984) | Soil microbial communities amended with fresh organic matter from upstate New York, USA - Whitman soil sample_247_MG | ecosystem: Environmental > Terrestrial > Soil > Unclassified >... | reverse complement strand
TGGTTAGCTAATTCAGCAAATACTGGTAAGTTCTATAATTGTATAGCTCATAACTCAGCTAAATTTGATCATTATTTTTTACTAGGAGAAATGAATAAAATTGAACAAGAACAGACTGAAATGCAATTAAGAGGTTATGCGGTTATTGGATTACAATTTTGTAGTCATCTTTTCAAAGATAGTAGATGTTATTTGGAACAAAGTCTTGATTCATTATGTAAATCATTTAATACTAAGGTAAAGAAACAGAAAATAATTAAATATAATAATAAAGATTATACAAATGAGCAATTATGTTTCTATAAACCAAATTTAACATTTAATCAATTTTTAGAATTAAAAAGAAAAGAACCTGAGTTTTGGAAACTATATAAAAATTATTGTTTACTTGATTGTCAAAGTTTAATGGAGATCTGGAAAGCATTTAAAACTGAAACAACGACATTAATTAAAAAGATTGATCCAAGATTATTAAAAAAGTGTAGTGTAAATTCATGTAATACAATTGGATCATTATCAATGAAAATTATTAAAACACTACATTCGTATCCAGAGCATAAAGATAATAGAAATAAGTTTTTTAAATTCTGTGATACTAAAGAAAAATTTGATTTCGTTAATGGAAAAGCTATAATTGATAATGGGAAACCTATATTTGATTTAAGTCAAGATAATGAATGTATAAGTAATAAGTCATCAAGATCGACATCTCAAAAGACAGGAGGTATTAGTCATTGTGCGATGTTAGGTCATCATAATGAAGGAATTTCAGCAGTTGATATAGCATCACAATATCCAGCGTCATTAATACATATGTTAATTCCAGTTGGAGAAAGTAAATTTTATACTAAGTATCATCATGATAAATATGGTTTTTATCAATTAAAGAACTTAGTATTTGATTGCAAATATAAATTAAAACCAATTTGTATAAAAGAGGATAATAAATCACTTAATTGGAATACTGGAAATAAAATTAAATTTGCATGTTTAGATTCATTTATGATAAAATATTTAAAAGCACATTATGGATTAAAATCATTTGAAGTTGTTAGAGCATTACTTTCTGACGAGTATATGAAAGGTGATATATTATTTGGAAAATATGTTCATACATTATATAAAGGTAAGTCAGATCAAGATTTATTAAAAGATAAAGACGATAAAGCATATAATCCAGCATTAAGAGAGACAATTAAGTTATTCCTAAATGCATTAACTGGTAAGCTAAATGAAGAGGTCCATAAATACTTTTCAGTATTATTAGCAGATGATGATGATGATGATACTCACAGGATTGGAGCAATAAATATTATTAAAGATTATAAAGATAAATATAATCGATATATTACAGCTGGAGTAATGACATATAGTTATTCTAAGCAATTACTCTTTGAGTATATTCGATATTTACCAAATAATAGTGATGATGTTATTCATATTGAAACAGATTCAATTTATTTTAGAACAAGAGATAAGAAGGAGTTCTTTGATAACTTAAAAGAGTATGATGGTAGATACCCAGTTAAGGTTGGAAAGGAGTTAGGCAATATTAAATTAGAGAAAGATAATAAGAAAGATACATATTTTCTTGGCAAGAAAATGTATTTTATTAATGAATGCACTGAAGATGCTAAAAAGAAAGGAAAAGACGATTCATGTATAAAACTTAAAGGATTTCCACCAAAAACTATAACAAATGATGGAATAATGAAGAGTTTAATTAGTAAACAAGTATATATTAATTTGTATAATGGGAAAAAAGTTACAGCTATATTTAATACATTAAGAAAACAACTATATAATGAAAGAATTTGTATTAGTACACATGAAATGAGAAGAACAATACAACCACCAAAGAATCCACAAGAATACTATTAAACAATAACTTTATCCAATCTAATAATATAAAATACTCTAGGACAATAAATAGTTTCAAATACTCTTTTTTTCCTAGTATAAACCGATCTAAATTCATATCCGCATTTGCAGCATATGAATCTTTGTATTTCATGAAAGATATTATTTCCAAATATCTTCCTAAAATCTTTATAACATTCACAGTTTCTACAATAGTTTTTCATTTACTTCCTGTATATGCTTCACCTAAGATTTTTTTTATTATAGAAGGACTTATGTTCTCTAGATTAACCTTATTTGAAATAAAGAACTTAGCTAAATCATGCGCTTGTTCTTTAGGATACTTATCGTAACATTTAAGTACTTTTTCATCAGCAAATCTAACCTGTTTCATTTTCTCCTTAGGATCCTTTATTTTAGCAATTTCATTATATTCTAAATCATGTACTTTACTACATGCATCAATATTATTATAAGGAGGATAATTAAGAACATCTGGTAAATCGATTCTTGTTCCAGGACCAGTAAAATTCTGGCATTGCGGATGAATTTCTCCTTGGTATAATGGTCTGGCTTTTCCACTACAAAACTTCTTTCTAAAAAAATTAGACGTATTTTTAAAAGCAGATAATGCAAGATCCTTAATTCCAGATCCTTCTAATGGTAAATAAAATGATGGTACTGGATATAATCCTACATCTTTAAGATATTCAATTGTCTTAACATTAATAATATTTTTAAGATATTTTTGTAAGTATTCTAGTTTTTTAATCTGTTCTCCTTTATTTCTTGAATGAACAATATCATTAATCATATCATCAATATTTATTTCATTAAAATCAAATTCATAAATGAAACTAATTCTAGACCTAAATTCATCAATTTGTCTTAACATTTGTTTTAAAGGAGGATTAGGTATATTTTGTAACATTAATATCATAGTTTCAACCTCACCAGCGATCTGATTTAATATTGCAACACCGCTTCTAAATAATGGTGTTAATGTTTCAAGATCATTATAATTCTTAAGATATCTAGCTAAACCCCACATTCTCTTAGCCATTTTGAATGGTTTATAAAATGTTCTTGAATTATATTTCTTAATCTCTTCCTTTATTTGATTAGCATAATCAAAAGTAACATTTAAAAATATATCATGTGTTCCAGTTTCATTAGTTAAAACTAACACAAAAAAATTAGTAACTTCTATGTATCTACCATTTATAGGATAAAATACATCAATCTTAATAGTTGCTTTATGTTCTAATGCATCTATATATTTTAATACTCTTCCACCAGGTAATTTCATTGATCCTTTTAATACATCTTCAGGTTTCCATCTAAGAGTATATTTCTTTCTAAAGAATTCTTTCAATTTATCAAATTCATCTTGCGATATATCAGATTTTACAATATTATTTAAATATCCAACTTCTGTATTATTAAGTAATTTTTTTTCATATAATTCATCAATGTAATGTTTAATAAATCCATAATCATATTGTTGTATTTTCTTAGGAATAAAATCATATAATTCATCCTTACCAGTCTTTACTTCAGAAATATATGCATTCTTTGTATTTAATACTTTTCTTATAATATTTTTCATTAATGTATTCATTTTATTATAAACATCACTAGTATCACAACATTCAGTAACCTGTTCTATAACATCTAGATCACTTGGATATGATTGTACTTTAAATATAAACGAACCAAAAGGATTACCCTGACCAGGAACTCCTTCAACTAATTGTATTGCTTCTAACTGCTCTCTATTTAAGGATGTTTTTTCTCTTTTTTTTATTAAATCTAATGGATTTCCACAAAATTTACATGTAGAACCATACTGCATAACATTATAACATCCATTACAAACTCCTTGATATACACTCGACATTATAATAATATATTACATTAATATATATATAATAATGGATTATAACGATGATTATGTTAGCGATTATCTCGGAGAAGCATTGGGTGGTAGAATTAAAAAAGGAGGTAAAATAACATGTGGTAAAAATCCTAAGCCTAAAGGTGGAACTTCAGAATGGATTTGTGAAGTTAAAAAACATGCAAGAGATGAAAATATGAGTTATAAAGAAGCACTTCAAGATCTTAAAGGTTCAAGAGGACCACAACCACAAAAAAAGGTAAGTAAAAAAAAACTTTGTAAGGATCGGGGAGCTTTTAGATATGCTGGTACAGGTAGATGTAGATTCCCATGTAAAAAAGATAGTGAATATGTCGATGACGATAATTTATGTAAACCTGCCAGAACTGTTTATGAGAAGAATAGATCTGCATTACAACGTAGATTATCAGGATATGGATATTATTCGGATTCTGATCTTGAAGGTGGTGCTTTAATGAAGTGTAAATCAGGTTATGCTCGTTCTAGAAAGACAAAACGTTGTAGAAAAAAGTGTAAATCTGGTTATACTAGATCTAGAGTAACTGATCGTTGTAGAAAAACTAGTTCTAAACGACGTAAATCATCTAAACGTAAATCATCTAGAAAGAGAACATCAAAGCGTAAATCATCAAAACGCAAGTCTTCTCGTAAATGTAAAAGAGGATCTTATAAATCACCAACTACAAAACGTTGTAGAAAAGTATGTAAAAAAGGATCTTATAAAACAAAAAAGGGTAGTTGTAAGAAAAGTAGTACTACTTATGGTAAGAAAATAGAGAGAAAACAGAGACGAAAAGCATATGGTGGTGCATTAGGTGGTGCATTAGGTGGATGTGGGTGTTGCGGTGGTAGTGGATTAATGCAAAATTATAGAGGTGGTTTATTTGATTGTCCGCAATGTATGGGTAATGCATTAGGAGGTTCTCTAGTAGTATAAATATATGCTTATAATATATATGATGGAATATGATCCGTATGATATTTTTGGAAATGGTATTTGGCAAGACGCTGAAAAATTAGCACGAGATAGATATGGGCAGCAACCACGGGAAATATTTTTAGCTAATGCTAAAAGAATCTTAAGACAAATGAAACGTGAAGCAAAAACTCCTGCTGAAAAAAAATTTGTAAAGAATAAAGAAACTTTATTACAGAGATTAGAAAAAAAAAGATTGGCTAATGAAAGAGCATCATTGACACCAGAAGAAGTTAATGAAATGGGGAGACAAATAAGAGAAGCTGCTAAACGTAATAGATTCTTAACACCAGAAGAAGTTAATAGACTCGCAGATGAAATTCGAAGTAGAGTACATAAACCTTCTATTAAAAAAATATATGATAATGATTCTGAAGATGAAAAACTAGAAATAGGACCTAATTTATTTTATAAACCTAAAGGATCTCAAAGACAACAAGACTCAAAAGAAGAAGATATATTTTATGATACTAGACCATTATCTGAAGAAGTTTCTATACCACAAGGAGAAATTCCTCAAGGTGTAATAGATGAAGGAGTTCCTATTGCACCACCAACAGAAGCTCCTGATGAATTAACTAATAATGAATATGATAATCAAAATGCTAGATTACGTAGAAAACTTGATTTCTGTGAATTAAATAAAAAGTTAAATTCATGTTTATCTGGTAATATATCATATTTACAACCTAATATATCAATAGGTTCTGTTGGTAGTTATAGAGATAACCCTTATCAACAATCACAACAGGGAGTTCCGGTTGCTCCTTCTATTGATTTACCGTTAGAGGTTGCACCTCCAGAAAGAAAACAATTATCAGAAACAAAACAATTATCAGCCGAAGAATTAGCAGATATCGAGAATCTTAATGAACGATTAGCAGCCGAATTAAAAGTAAGAGTTACTAATCCTGGATTAAGATCCTCGACTGCTAGAGTTCTAGGAAGAAAACCAAAAAAATCAAAAACTGGGTATACTGGTAAAAAATATGATCCAGTAATTCCATTAGATCGAAAAGGTAATCCTATAATACAGAATGGTGGTTTCTTAAATTATTTTTTGGAAAACTACTAAACTTCTATTTTTATATTCTTTTATATTGTTATAGTATTATACAATATGAAATTAAGTTTTGATCGTGGCGATAAAGTCATAGCAACTATAAATGGTGGACAATGGAATAAAAAGAAAATACGTATATATGAATCCAATGAGCCAGAAGAACATAAACAGGAAATAAAAGAAGATTATGATGATGAATATTATGAAAATAAGAATAGAAAAAAACAACAATCGACACGGCCAATAAAAATTCCAGAAAGAAAACAAGAAATATATGAACCTGATGAAGTTGATTTATTTGGTGAATATAATGATATTCAATATAGTAATCCAGAAGATATGCTAGGATTAGTTAATGATGATTATTATAGACAACAGAAGAAACATATGAGTTTAGATGAAATAGAAAGAATAAAAGGATATATATTACAAAATCAAGAACCAGAAGATCCAAGAGAGGCAAAGATTGTTAGAAATGCTAAGAAGGAGATTAAGAAGAGTTCTGAAAATGAATTATATGTTAATGATGGATTTATAGTACCTTACTTAAATGAGAAAACATCAAGATATTTTATTGCAGGACCAACTGGGAGCGGTAAATCTACTATCTGTGCAAATCTAATTAAACAATATAAAAAACAGTTTCCATTAAATAATGTATATTTATTTAGTCGTGTAGGTAGTGATCCTGTTTTAGATAATATAAGAGGTGTTAAACGTATAGATCTAAATGAGGACTTTATGGATTATCCTCCTGATGCTACTGAAGATTACAAAGATAGTTTGTGTATATTCGATGACGTAGATACTCTTTCACCGGCAAAATTAAAAAATGCTGTGTTAAGAGTAAGAGAAGATATATTACAAGTTTGTAGAAAGTTTGGTACGACTTTAATTTGTACTGAACATCATTTAATGAATTATAAACAAACAAGAAATTTATTGTTAGATAGTGAATTTATAACATTTTTTCCAAGAAGTGGTAGTATATATCATATAGAAAGATTCTTAAAAACGTATGCTGGTTTAACAAAACAACAAATTAAAAAAATATTATCAATAAATAGTAGATCTGTTACTATACATAAGGCATACCCACAATACATATTATCTGATCATAATGTATACTTATTAAATGGATAGATTAATTGAAGAATTGCAAAGTCAACCATTAAATGGTTCGGATATGATGAAGTTAGTAGAACATAAGGCTAATTTATCAACAATAAATAGTTTAGCTAATTATAATGATATAAATGATGTTCTTGGAAGAGATGGTGCCGTTATTTTATTATATGAAACTAAACCTATGTATGGACACTGGGTTTGTTTATATAGAATTAATAATAATACTTTATTTTTTTTTGATCCGTATGGATTGGCACCAGATCAACAGTTGCGATTTAGTAAATTTAGTAAACCTTATTTAAGTAAACTACTAAAAAAATCAGGATATAATGTAAAATATAATAGTTATGATATACAACACTTCTCAAAGAATATATCTACATGTGGTAAGTTTGTCGCATTTAGATTAATATTTAGAAATGTATCAAATAGAGATTTTATTTCATTGTTTTTAAATAATAAGTATTATAGCCCAGATTTTTGGATCTCAGCATTAATGACTTTTTTATAATCTTTATTAGTATTATATTATGCAAAAACCAGATATAATACGTGAAAATCAGATAAAGAAGTTACTCGAAGAAGAAAGATTAAGTAAAACATCTGATAATATTTATTATAATGCTATAGTGACTAATCCAAGTAGAGACTTTATTATACCTGCACAATATGTAGATAATCGTGTAAGTGCTATTCTAAAAAATCCATCAGATTATTATTGTGCTATTACACGATTCAAAGTACCTATAACTAGTATTCCAATAATGATATTTAAAGATGATTATTATTATATTAGACTATCGTACAATGGTGTTGATTATGACGGTAAGGCTGTATATATATCTAATGGAGTATCTATTGTTGGACAAAATACTGTTTTTACAGTTCAACACTTTTTAGATATGATAAATAATACATTAGCAACATTATATGCATTAGTTGTTGCAGCTAATCCAGCAGATCCTAATGTACCAATTGGATTTCCTCCTAGATTAATATTAGATAGAGTAACAGATTTAATTACATTAAGATGTAGAACAGAATTTAAAAATACAGGGCAAGATGGATTACCTATACCTCCATTTTCTCCACCAAATCCAGCAGTACTAAATATATATTTTAATTTACCACTCGAAGATATATTATTATTTCAAGCTCGTACACAACCAAATTTAAATTTAACACAACCTCAACCCCAAGCAGCATCATTAATTTATGTAAAGGATAATGGAAATAACCTAGTAACTATTGCAGGAGTTAATTATTATGATATGGTACAAGAACATTCTACTATATATTTACTTAGCGGATTCTCATCTATAGTATTTTTATCAAATAGTCTAGGAACAAAGTCAGAATTAACTCCAGGTATTGGTGGTGGAGATAATCAATTATCCATTATTGCTGATTTTGAATTATTACAAGATCAAAAAGTAGATCAGGGATATGCTCAATTCTTCCAAACCGGTCCTTATAAATGGATTGATTTTGATACTCATGATCAAATTAGAAATATAAAAATTGATGCTTATTGGCTTAGTAATGATGGACAACAATTAGTTCCTATATATATATTAAATAATCAAAAAATGAGTCTAAAATTACTTTTTAAGAAAAAATGTACTGTTGATAATAGTAAATAATATCTTAATTACTATATATAATGAGTTTAAATCATTTAGTAAGTCAAATAGCTGAAAATAAAACACTTAATCCACGATTCAATAGTTTAGTATTAGATAATGGAGTTGATCTGAAAAATAGTGATATTAAAAATGTTGGATTAATCAATGGAATACCTTTTGGAGGATTAGTAGTAAAACCAGAATCAATAATAATTTATAGACAAGGAAGTGGACCTCATGTACCTCTTACTAATGTTTATGGTACGTGGAGTGAAGTAAAAAATGTTATACTAGCTACATCTGGAGCTGTAATAATATATATTGATGATAGTTTAGGTGTACCATTAATAGATTCAAATACTGATATGCAAGGTAGAACTAAATTAGTTGGATATCCTATGCAAAATAATCCTGTATTAAAAATACAAGATGGTGTTGTAGTTAGTAATATGACTTATGTTGAAAGTGTTATTATTTCAGGTTCATTTACAACAGTTGTGCCATTACAATATAATGTGGGATTTGTATTAGAATTATTATCTGGAGCAAGATTAGCATTTGATGGAATTTCTAATAAACCTTTCTTAGAATTAGTTGGTACACAAGTAGTAGTAATAGCTTCAATTTTATTATGTAATCTAGATAATTCATTATCACCATTAACACCTATTGTTAATATGATTTCATCAAATACCCTAATATTAGTATCCTCAATAGGATCTTCATGTTCAAATAATTGTGTAACTGGAGGAGTAGGATCAGGATTAGCATATTTATGTGATGCTTCTTTTATAGTTCCAACAAATCCGGGAATGTTAGGTTCACAAACTACAACAAGAATAGATAATGCTTCAGGTGTTAATTATAATGATTCATCACCATTTTTAGTAGCAAACGACGTACAAGGAGCTATCGATGCGTTAAAACTTTCTTCAAATATAGGCTACACTGATACAGCTCCATTAATAGGTTCTACAAATATTCAAGGTGTTGCAGATTTATTGAAGTTATCATCAACTATAAATTATATAGATACAGCTCCATTAATAGGTTCAAGTAACGTTCAGGGAGCTTTAGATTTAGTAAAAAATGCAAATATTATTAATTATAATGATTCTGTATTACCTGCATATGGTTCAACAAATGTTCAAGGTGCTTTAGATGCTATAAAACCTTTATTAGGTGGAACTAATTCGTATTGTTCTGTAGGATTCAATGCTAATTCTGGTCCATCATACCCAGTAATGGCTACAACTGTACCAGTTACAAACATAACCAGCCCGTATACAAATATTGATAATAAATCGGGAATAAGTCCTGATAGTTATGGTATTATAATACCAAACGGAACTTATAGAGTAAATTGGTCTGTAGCATTTGATAAAAGTTCAAATAATCCTTCATATTTTGGTGTTATGTATACAGATTTATTAGGAGTTCCTGTAACAATATCAAGTGTAGTTGCGTATGATAATAGTTTATTATCAACTTTTACAACAATTAGCGGTGAAACATATTTAACTAATAGTTCAGGAAATCAATATGTTCAACTATATGTTGTTTGTATTGGTGTAAATATAGCTTTTAATATTTACTATTGGAATATATCTGTTCAAAGTGTATAGAATATGACTGATAAATCGAAAAATGCAGAGTTAATAAAGAAAGTCAAAGCAAATATAGAAATTAATAAAAAAATACCAGATTACTATAATAATTATAATCCCAAAGATAGAACAAAAGCAATATTAAAACAATTATTTAATATAGATAATTGTGGAAGTCAATGTAATTCAAGTCGAATGTGTAGATAATTATTTTCTTCATCTTTATTATAAATATGAGTCTAAATCATTTCGTCGATGAAAAAGTTGATAAGCCTTGGATGAATATCGGTTGTAATAATTTAACTGTATATGGATCTGCAAATATACCAATTGTAAATACTAATCAAATAGAACTAAAGGATGGAACTGTAGGAGCTCCATCGTTAACCTTTCAGAATCAACTAAATACAGGATTATATAGGGTTGGAGCTAGTGAGGTTGCAGTTTCATGTAATGGTGTACAGATTTTAGATGTAAATCAAGGATCTGTAAAAATAAATGCTAGTAATACATTTAATAATAATCCGTTATTATGTAGATTAAATTTAGGACAAGGTCAAGATGTAGGAAATACTATTGCATCATTTTATGGAAGCGGAGAAAGAATTACGGTTATAGATCAGAATATAGGAACATCTGAAGGTCCACAAATAACTTTTGGAGCTGGTTTGGGAGGTATAATCTCTACTGCTCCTGGTAGTGGAGACTTGAACTTAAGATCAAATAACGGAACTAATTGTGCAGTTATAACAAATAATTCAGTTCAATTAAAGGATGGTGTTGTTGGAACTCCGGCATTAACTTTTCAAAGTAATACAAATACAGGTATATATAGAAAAGCATCAAATGATCTTTCAATAACAGTTGGTGGATTAGATGGTTTAGAAGTAAAAAAAGTAGGTTCGTTAGCTTCAGTAGTAGCTTGTACACAAGGAATAATTCCAGCTAATTCTACTGATGGATTTTTATATGCTCCAATTATATTAGGTCCTCCTGTAGGAGTTCCAACATCAGCAGGAGGTAATGTACCAATATGCTTTGATTTTAATTCATTGAAATTATGGGCATATATTTCAGGTGCTTGGAAATCTGTTACATTTTCATAATTTTCTTATTTATTATATATGAATAATACTGAGTTATGCTCTGATTGTAAGAAAGTTGAAGTATTAAAAAGTGATGATAATAATTGTAGTGAATGTGCACAATATCTTAATAAATACTATTGTGATACTTGTAAGATAAAACATTCGTGTAATAAAGGATTCTGGGAAAGTATTAATGATAAAAAAGCACCTAGATTAGAAAAACTAATAAGAAAATTTGTTCAAGACGTTATACTTGAAGTTGAAAATATTATGAAAGAATCAGCTAGAAAAAATCTAGAATTACGATCATAAACCATTTTTTTTAATTATCTATTTATATATTATATAAATGGAGTCAGTTTTTTCAAATCCTAGTTTACCTCTATCTATTGGAAATCAACAAAGAATATCATCAATTGCTGAAATTTTGGATCCTAGATTAGATATTAGATGTAATGATGAAAAGTTACATGTTGTATTTAGGGGACCGATGTTTATTGATGAAGAAATTTATCCTTCTACAAGTTTTGGTACTCAACAAGCTACATGGGCACAGAATACCACTAGTATAACAGATGTAACTGAGAGAGACTTTTGGCAAAAACATTATGTACAATTCGATTTTACAGATTCTAAAGGTAATCCAGTTGCACCATTTGGTCCTACGGGAATTCCTACAAATCCAGTGTATGAAGGTCCAAGATCATGGCCTATAGCTACATGTATATCGACATTACAACTTAAATTAAATGGTCAAAATATTACAGTAAATCCTCGAGAATATTTACATGCACAGTTACGATATCACGTCAGTAAAGATAATATTGAATTAGACTATTCTACTTTTCCATCCATGGAAGATACAGTATTTAATTACGACGATGCAATACTTTATGGTAGTGGTAGAAACGTATTTGGTGGTATTAATGAATGTTCTTCACAGATGACACGAAATGCACTACAGCCTGTGGAAGTTAGTCCTGTAGGCCCGGCACCAGGCTCATCATTACGATATGAATTTATGGAACCACTTTATATTAGCCCTTTAAATGTTGCTAGAAAAATGACAGAGGGCTTAACTTC
>Ga0164309_10001305_pt1 | contig 12357 bp, 9 predicted proteins | sample Whisoiple_247_MG_FD_109984 | JGI IMG/M metagenome (GOLD analysis project Ga0164309, IMG submission 109984) | Soil microbial communities amended with fresh organic matter from upstate New York, USA - Whitman soil sample_247_MG | ecosystem: Environmental > Terrestrial > Soil > Unclassified >... | reverse complement strand
GTACCGCGCGGCGGGCATGGCGCCGCGCGAGCCCGCGCCGCTGGGCTGACCGCCCGGGTCAGCCCCGGCGCTCGCGCTCCGGGAGCGGGTAGAGCGCCGGCGCCTCCGGCGGGTCCTCGCCGACCAGGCCGTCGACAGCCTCGCGGTACAGGTCCGCGTGCCCGACGTGGCGCGCGTACTCCTCGATCAGGTCGACCAGCACCCGGCGCACGTTCGGGCGGGCGCCCGGGTCGTCGGACCAGGCGATCGGCCGGTCCAGGCCGCCGTCGGCGACGGCGTCGGCCAGCGACTCCCGCGCGCGCAGCACCGCGTCCCGCCACAGGTCGTAGAGGGAGGCCGGGTCGTCCGCCGCCGCGGAGGTCCACGGCCAGTCGGGGGCAGCGTCCCAGTCGACGGCCTCCCACGGGTCGCCCGGCCGCCGCCCGCCCACGCGGGTGCACAGGTGGAACACCTCGACGAAGGCCAGGTGCTTCACGAGCCCGCCGAGCGTGATCGCGGACGGGCCGAGCGTCGCGGACAGCGCCTCGCGGTCCAGCCCGCCGACCTTCCAGGCGAACGTCGCCCGCTGCCGCTCGAGCGAGCCGATCAGCGAGGCGACCTCGTCACCCTCGACGGGCGGGCCCCACCAGCCGTGCGCGTCCTCGCCGTCCTGCCGGTCCTGCGCGACGTCGTCGGACATGGTGCCTCCCTCGTCGGGGCCGCCGGTCGGCGCGCCGGTGCGCGGCACGCTACGCCGGGCCACCCACACGTCGGGCGCGGGTCCGGGCGACGGCGCGCCACACGACCCCGGCCGCGACGACGGCGACCCCGCCGGCGACCGACGCGGGCGGCAGCGTCGCGGCGAGCGCGACGCACCCGACCGCGCCCAGGACCTGCAGCGCGCGCGGGAACCGCCGGTGCGCGCCGTCCTGGGTCAGCGCGGCGACGTTCGCGACGAGGTAGTACAGCAGCACCCCGAACGACGAGAAGCCGATGGCCCCGCGCAGGTCGACGGTGAGCACCAGGGCGACCACCACGACGGCGAGCGCGACCTCCGCGCGGTGCGGCACCCGGTACCGCTCGTGCACCGCGGCGAGCGGCCGGGGCAGGTCGCCCTCCCGGGCCATCGCCAGGGTGGTGCGGCTGACCCCGGCGACCAGGGCGAGCAGCGCGCCCAGCGAGGCGGCGACCGCGCCGACGCGGACCACCGGGCCGACCCAGGACCAGCCGGTCGCCGCCGCGGCGTCGGCCAGCGGAGCGGCGCTCGCCGCCAGCGCGTCCGGGCCGAGCACCGTCAGCAGCGTCACCGCGACCGCGGCGTACACGAGGACGGCGAGGCCGAGGGCGAGCTGGATCGCGCGCGGGATCGTCCGGGACGGGTCGCGGACCTCCTCGCCCATCGTGGCGATCCGCGCGTACCCCGCGAACGCGAAGAACAGCAGACCCGCCGACCCGAGGACGCCGGACCACGTCGGGTCGGCGCCCACCGCGACCCGGGCCCACGACGGGTCGCCGCCCGCGAGCCCGGCGAGCACGACGGTCACCAGCGCGCCGAGGGCCACAGCCACGACGACCCGGGTCAGCCGCGCCGTCCGGGTGATGCCGCGGAGGTTGACGGCGGTGAGGGCCACGACGGCGCCGGCCGCGACCGGGCGCTGCCAGCCCGGGGGCACGGCGTACGCCGCGAACGTCAGCGCCATCGCCGCGCAGCTCGCGGTCTTGCCGACGACGAAGCACCAGCCCGCGAGGAACCCCCACCAGGGGCCCAGGCGCTCGCGCCCGTAGACGTACGTGCCGCCCGACGCCGGGTACTGCGCCGCGAGCTGCGCGGAGGACGTCGCGTTGGCGTAGGCCACCGCGGCGGCGAGCGCGAGGCCGACCAGCAGCGCGGAGCCGGCGGCCTGCGCGGCGGGCGCGAAGGCGGCGAACACCCCGGCGCCGACCATCGAGCCCAGACCGATCACCACCGCGTCGCCGAGGCCCAGGCGCCGGACGAGGCCGGTGCTGCCGCTCATGCCGTCCGCCCTCCCGGGGTGCTGTCGTCGCGGCGCGTGCCCGGCCGTCGCGGGCCAGTGTGGCCGACGGAGGTGTCCGAGGCGTGTACGGCGTGGTCCGCGCGGCGCTGGCACAGTGGGGGCCGACGGCGGACCCGAGGGAGGTGGCGCCGGTGGACCCGGCCGAGGTGCACCGCGTCCTGGACGCGCTCGACGCCGCGGGGTGCCGCGCGTGGGTGGCGGGCGGCTGGGGCGTCGACGCGCTCGTCGGGCGGCAGACCCGACCGCACCGCGACCTCGACCTGGCACTCGACGCGACGGGCGAGACGGCCGCCCTCGGGGCGCTGGCCCTGCTCGGCTACGTCGTGGAGACCGACTGGCGGCCGGTGCGCGTCGAGCTCGCGGCCCCGGGCGCGCGGTGGGTGGACCTGCACCCGGTGGCGTTCGACGCGGCAGGGCGCGGGACCCAGGCGGACCGCGGCGGGGCGACGTTCGACTACCCGGTGGGGTGCTTCGTGACCGGGGTCGTCGGCGGCCGGGAGGTCGGGTGCCTGTCCGTCGCGCAGCAGGTCGCGTTCCACACGGGCTACCCGCCGCGCGCGGTGGACCTCGCGGACCTGGCCGTGCTGGCGCGGCTGGCCGAGGGCGGCGGGGCGGGGTGAGCGCGGGGTCGCACGACGAGGGCCCCGGGTCGGACGTGTGTCCGGCCCGGGGCCTCGGGGGTGCGGCAGCGCGCGGCCGCGGCGGGGGTCAGGTCAGCGGACCGACCGGATGCGCGTGATGAAGAACGCGCCGAGCAGCGCCGCGACGATCGACACCGGGAACACCAGCCCGTACCCGCCGGTCGCGACGACCAGCGCCGAGGTGATGAGCGGGCCGACGGTCTGGCCGGCGGTGGTCGAGAGGTTGAGGATGCCGAGGTCCTTGCCCGCCTCCTCCTCGTTCGGGAGGACGTCGACGTTCAGCGCCTGGTCGACGGAGGTGTAGACGCCGTAGCCCAGGCCGGCGATGCCGGCGAACAGGAACATGCCGGCGGGGGTCGGCCAGATCCACGGCATCGCGATGCCGACGGCGAACAGCACGCTCGACAGCACCACCGGGAGCTTGCGGCGGCCGATCAGGTCGGAGATCGGGCCCGCGGCGACGGAGCCGACCAGGGACACGACCAGCGTGATGACGGCCATCGTGGCGATGGTGGCGGCGGACTCCGCGGTGGTCTGCCCGACGTGGTCCTGCACGATGTAGAGCTGGTACGCCATGATCATCTGGTACGAGACCAGCATGAACAGGCGGCCCGCGAAGGCCAGGTAGAAGTCGGGCGCCTTGCGCGGCGGCCGGAACGACTTGAGCAGCTCGCCGAGGCCGGCGGCGGCCGGGGGCAGGTCCACGGCGGACCGCTCCCGCGGCCAGACGACCAGCGCGATGACGGCCGAGACGGCCATCAGGGCACCGCCGAGGACGAAGCCCGGCAGCGAGTGCGTGATGAACGCGGCGCCGACCAACGAGCCGATCGGCGCACCGCCGGCGAGGCCGCCGCCGTAGAACGCGGACATGGTGCCGCGGACCTTGCCGGGCACGCGGTCGGCGAGGACCGCGACGGCGGGCGCGAGCATCATGTTCAGGCCGACCATGCTGATGCAGTAGGACAGCGTGATCAGCCCGGGGCTGGTGAGGACGCCGATCGCGAACAGCGAGGCGCCGCCGATGATGCCGCCCGCGAGGATCCACGGGGTGCGGCGGCCGAACCGGCTGCGGGTGCGGTCCGACAGGTTGCCGAACACCAGGTTGGACACCAGCGAGACGATCGCGGTGATCGCGCTGATGGAGCCGAGGAGGGTCTCGGGGGAGTCGACGCCGATGTCGCGCAGGCGCTGCGGGAGCAGGACGGCCGCGACGATCTGCAGGCCGACGATCCAGAGCAGGCCGTACGCGAAGAACCCGGCACCGAAGCGCAGGGTGCGGGCCCGCGTGAACGGGGCTCCCGTGTCGGGGGCGATGTCGTCCCGCGTCGAGGGGGTGCCCTCGGCGGCGACGGTGGCCTGGGCGTCCATGCGTACCTTCTTCGGCGTCATGGGAGTCGGACGGCTCCACGTTGAGACGTCGTGGCGCCGACGCTGCCGGCGTCACCACTACCTACCGCTTGGTAGGTACGGCAGAAATTACGACCGGTCGGTCGGGATGTCAACTCCACGCGCGTGGCCTGCGGCGACGGCCCGGACGGCGGCGTCCCGGCGCCGCGGATCCGCGCGATCACGCGGCGCGCGGGGGTGCGGGGCCATTGTGGCGAGGTTCCCGGGCGCGGGTCGCCAGGGCGGTGGGCGCGTCGGACGGCGCGGGGCGGACGACCTCCGGGGTCGCGGCGGTCGTGGCGCGTCGACGGCCCGCGTCGCTCAGGGACGGGCCGGGAACACGCCGCTCAGCGCGATCATCGCCGTGACGCCGAGGTAGGGCGAGCGGTTCGTGTGCGGCTGGGAGCCGCCGGCCGGGCCGGTCGTGCCGATCCCCACGGTCGGTCCGGCCGTCGTGTACTGATCGCGCCGCGCGCGCCCCTGCTGGGCGACCGCCCAGGAGGCCCCGGACGGGTTCCCCGTGGTGCCGCGTGCGCCGGTCCCGCGGACGGCGTGGGTGTGTGCCGGGAGGTGCTCGGGGCCGAGCGCGACCTGCGAGGCCCCGCCCGGCTCGCCGATCGCGGTGTCCCGCCGGCCGGGGTTGCCCTGGCCGACGTGGACCGGGGTGCGGTCGCGGAGGTCCGGCAGGGCGAACGTGGTGCGCCCGTCGCCCCCGAACGTCGTGCCGAGCAGGGCGAACAGCGTGGTGTTCTGCGTGAGGGGCAGGAGCTGCCCGGTGCACGCCGCCCAGCCGCTCGGGACGAAGTTCCCCGCGAACAGCCGCACCTCGCCCACGAGGGCTGTGGACGCGGGCCCGCCGTCGTCGCCCCGGCTGGGGAAGATGCCCTGGACGGCGATGCCGTAGGTCAGCGCGAGGTACGGGGGCCGGTTCTCGTGCGGCTGGGACCCCCCGGCGGCCTGCACGGTCCCCGGCGCCATGACGACCTGGGCGGCCGAGCCGTACTGCGGCTCGGCCGTCGCCGCCCAGCGCGCGCCGGCCGGCTCCGCCGCGTCGGCGGGCGCCGCCGACCCGAGGACCTGGTGCGCGTGCTGCGGGATCTGCGCCGCGGTCAGGACGGTGCTCGCGGTGCCACCGGCCTGGCCCACGGCGACCTCCGCGCCGGCACCCACCGCGGAGCGGTCCCGCAGGTCCGGCAGCTGGAAGGTCGACACGCCGTCGCCGCCGTACTGCGTGCCCAGGATCGAGTACAGCGCCGCGTTCTGGTTGATCGCCACGGTCTGGCCCTCGCAGGGCAGCCAGCCGCGCGGCACGAAGTCGGTCGCGAACAGGCGGATCTCGCCGAGGTAGGGGTCCATGTCCTGCCGTCAGTCTCGGGTCGGGTAGATGCCGACGGTCGCGATGATGTGGATCATCCCGAGGAACGGCGGGAGGTTCTCGTGGGGGACGCCGAACCCGCTCGGCGCCAGGGCGTCGCCGGCCATCGTCTGACCGCCCGCACCGGGGTCGCCGGGCAGGTACGCCGGGCCGGCGGCGGCGGCCCACACACCCGGCGAGGTGCGGGTGGCCGCCGCGGCGGAGGCGTGCAGGGCGTGCGTGTGCGCCGGGAGCTGCGGCACGGTGAGCGCGACCGTCTCCGCGCCGCCGGTCTCGCCGAGGTTCGCGCCGCGGCGGCCCACGGCCCACCGCCCGCGCAGGTCGGGGAGCGCGAACGTCGAGGTCCCGTCGCCGCCGTACCGGGTGCCCAGCAGCGTGTACAGGGCCTCGTTCTCGCTGATCTGGAGGACCTGGCCGTCGCAGGCGGCCCAGCCCTCGGGCGCGAAGGTGCCCGCGAACAGCCGGATGTCGCCGAGGTACGGGTCCACGTCGTCCTCCTCGCCTCAGACCGTCCGGCCGACGACGGCCTCGAGCGTGCTGCGCTCGGGCCCGACCGGCTCGACGTGCAGGACCAGGTCGCCGTCCGCGTGCGCGAACGACCGCGTGGCACCGGGCAGGTCGCCGGCCCCGGTGAACCGCAGCGCGAAGGCCGTCTCGGTGGCCGGGGCGCCACCCCGCCCGGTCACGGCCGCGAGCGTCACGGTGCGGCCGTCGACCTCGAACCGGTCGCCCACGAGGGGCCGGAGCGCCGCGAGGGTCAGCGGGATGGTCGGGCGCCGCGTCGCGAGCACCGAGCCACCCACGGCGGCGACGCCGGCGGCCGCGGTGGCGGCCACTAGCACGGTGCGGCGGGTGGGCACGGGGACTCCTGGACCTTGCGGGGGCGGCGAGCGGGGACGACGAGCGGGGTGAGCCTACGAGGATTCACCCGGACGACGGGTCCGCCGCTCGGGTGAAACACCTAGTCTTCCGGCGTGCACCCCCCGCGACCCGCCCTCCGGCGCGCCCTGGCGACCCTCGTGCTCGCCGCCGTCGCGGCCGGCGCCGGCACCGTCGCACCCGGCGTCCCGGCGCTCGGCGCGCCCGCGGCCCTCGCCGCCGAGCCGGTGGCGATCGCGGTGACGTCGGCCGCCGACGCCGCGCTCACCGCGGGGTGCGACGACGGCTCCGCGGGCACCACGCTGCGCGAGGCGCTCTGCCGCGCCGCCGGCGAGACGGACGCGGTCGTGACCGTCCCGGCGGGCACGGACGTCGTCCTCGCCGCGGGACCGCTGACCTTCGCGCCCACCGCGCCGGCGACGCTCGTGGTCTCGTCCCCCGGCACCTGGACCGTCACGGCCTCGGGCCGGCGGATCCTCGACCTCGACCCCGGCCTGGTCGGCGGCGTGGACGTCACCGTCGAGAAGGTCGAGCTGCGCGGGGGTGTGCCGAGCGCGGCCGACGCGGCGGTGGTCGGGGGCGGCGGCGCGGTCCTCGCCGGCACCGGCGACCCCGACCGGCCCGACGCGCTCACCCTGCGCGACTGCGTCGTGACCGGCAGCGCGAACGCCGCCGGCGCGGGCGACGCCACGGCTCCCGGCGGTGCGGTGCAGATGTCCGGCGGCGCGCTGACGATCGACGGCTGCACGTTCCGCGGGAACACGGCCGACGGGGCGCCCGGCGGTGCGGTCGCGGTGCTCGGCGTCGACGACGCCGACACGGTCGTCGTCACCGGGTCGACGTTCGACGGCAACACGGTGACCGGCGGGAGCGGGTCCGGCGTGCTCGGCGGCGGCGCCCTGTACGTCGACGGCGCCGCGCTGACCGTGCAGGGCTCGACCTTCACCGGCAACACCGTGACCTCCGCGTCCGTCGCGGCGGCGCGCGGCGCGGCGGTACTGGCGACGGGCAGCACCGCGGTCGCGGGGTCCCGGGTCGAGGGCAACGTCGTCACCGGGTCCGGCGGGGCCGCCGACGGCGGCGCGCTCTGGCTCGCGGCGGGCTCGGTCGCGTCCTCGGTCCTGGTGGGCAACACCGACGGCGTCACCGGCGCCGCGCGCCCCGCGTCCGTGGTGGGCCCGGTGCCGGCCACGGCGAGCTGGTGGGGCTGCGCCGCCGGCGCGACCGACGCGGCGTGCGGTGCGCTGGGCGTCACCACCACGGCCCCGCGGGCCGCGCTCGCGCTGGACGCGACCCCGGACCGGCCGGTCACCGGCGACGCCGTCACCGCGACCGCCCGGGTGGCGCTCGCCGACGGCGCGCCGGCGCCCGCCGCGCTGCTGGGCGCGCTCGCGGACCGGGCCGTGGCCTGGGCGTTCGACCCGGTCGACGACGCGGCCGGGGTCCAGGCCGACCCGGCGCTCGCCGCGGACGGCACGGCGACGGCGCGGTTCACCCGGGGTGCCGGGGCCACGCTCGCGGTCCGGGCCACCGTCGACCAGAGCACCGCCACGTCGACCCTCGAGCAGCCCGTGCCGCCCACGGTCTCCGCGCCGGCGGACGCCACCGTGCTCGAGGGCACGCAGGCCACCTTCGCCACGACCGTCGCCGGGTCGCCGGCGCCGGTCGTCCGGTGGCAGCGCGCCGCCCCGGGCTCCTCGTCCTGGGTCGACGTGCCCGGCGGGACCGGGACCGTGCTGACGGTGGACGCCACCCGCGCGGACGACGGCTCCCGGTACCGGGTGGTCGCGGGCAACGCGGCCGGGACGGCGACCAGCGCCCCGGCCACGCTCGCCGTCACCTGGGGACCCGAGGTCACCGACCCGCCGGCCGACGCCGCCGGGCTGCCCGGGACCACGGCGCGGTTCGCGGTCGGCGCGGCCGGGTCGCCCGCGCCCGCGGTCCGCTGGCAGACGGCGCCCGCCGGCCAGGACGTCTGGACCGACGTCGCGGGCGCGACCGGCCCGACCTACGACCGCGTGCTGGGCTCCGGCGACGCGGGGCTGCGGGTCCGGGCGGTGCTGACGGGCGCGGTCGGCGAGGTCGCGAGCGCCGCCGCCACGATCACCCTGCACGCGGCCCCGGTCGTCACGGCCGACCCGCAGGACCAGGCGGTGCCCGAGGGCGCCGACGCGACCTTCGCCGTCGCGGTCTCGGGGACCCCGGCGCCCACGGTGCGCTGGGACGTCCTCGCCCCGGGCGGCTCCGGGTGGGTGGCCGTCCCGGGCGCCGGCTCCCCGACGCTCGTCGTCCCGGCGGAGCGCGCCGCGCAGGGGACCCGCTACCGCGCCGTGGCCACCAGCGCCGCCGGCTCGGTCGTGTCCGCCGCCGCCACGCTGACCGTCCTGTGGGGTCCCGAGGTCAGCGACCCCGCCGACGCCACGGTGGTCGCGGGCGACCTGGCCCGGTTCGAGGTCGAGGCGGCCGGCGAGCCCGCGCCGGCCGTGCGCTGGCAGACCGACGACGGCGGCGGCTGGACCGACGTCCCCGGCGCGACGGGCCCCGTCTACGAGCGCACGGCCGACCCGCGGGACCAGGGCCTGCTCGTCCGGGCCGTGGCCACGGGCGCGGCGGGCGAGGTGCCGAGCGCGGCGGCCACGCTGACGGTGCACACCCCGCCGACCTTCACGGCGCAGCCGACCGACGCGACCGCGGACGCGGGCGGCACCGCCACCTTCACGGTCGCCGCGTCCGGCTCGCCGACGCCCGCCCTCCGGTGGCAGGTCCGCGCCCCGGGCGGCGCGTGGACCGACGTCGCGGGCGGCACGTCCGGGACCCTGACCGTGCCGGCCACCGCGGACGCCGACGGGTCGTCGTACCGGGCGCTCGCGACCAACGCCGCGGCAGCCGACGTCGCCAGCGGGATCGCGGTGCTGCGCGTCCTCACCCCGCCCGAGGTGGGCGATCCCGCCGACGTCACGGTGCCGGACGGGGGCACCGCGCGGTTCGAGGTCGCCGCGAGCGGCTCCCCGGCGCCCACGGTCACGTGGGAGCGGTCGGCGGACGGCACCGCGTGGCTCCCGGTCCCGGGCGCGACCGGCCCCGTGCTGGAGCTCCCGGTCACGGCGGCGGACGACGGCACCCTCGTCCGGGCGGTCGCCGCGTCGACGCTGGTCGCCGGGCCCGCGACCGCCACCAGCGCCCCGGCCCTCCTCACCGTCGTGACGGCCCCGGAGGTGGTGTCCGAGCCCGGCGGCGTGGGCGCCGACGGCGTCCTCCCGGTCGTCGCCGGCCGGCCGGTCACGCTGTCCTGGGTGGTCGACGCGGACGCGGGGACCGCCACCTGGCAGTCGTCGCGCGACGGCGGACGGACCTGGGGCGACCTGCCCGACGGGGCGCAGGTGTCCCAGGCGGGCGTCGCCGCACCGCGCGCCCTCGCGCTCCGGGTCGCGGCCGCCCCGACCTCCGGCACGGTGCGGCACACCGTCAGCTACACGCCGGTCGCTGCCGACGACGGGCTGATGATCCGGCTGGTGGTCGCGAACGCGGCGGCCACGGTGGCGACCGACGCGGTGACGCTGCGGGTGGCGGCGCCGGGCGGCGGGACGACGCCCGGTGCGACGGCGCCGGGGGCCACGGCGCCCGGCGCGGACCCGGGCGGGTCGGGCGGCGCGTCCCCGGCGGCCGGCGGCGCCCGTGCGGCGCTCGGTGTGACGGGCGCGGACGCCGGGGCGCTCGCGGCCGCGGCGGCGCTCCTGCTCGCGGCCGGTGGCGCTCTCCTGCTCGCTGCCCGGCGCCGCCGCGGCTGAGCCGCCCCGGGCTACGCCGCCAGGCCGGGGTCCGCCGTGAGCTCGACCGTCGCCCAGACGTCGAGCGGCAGGTCCCGGAGCCGGCCGACCACGGCGCGCCGGACGTCGTCCTCGTCGTCCACGTCCCACCGGCCCGGCTCGACGACGAAGTCCACCTCCACGTACAGCCGCCGGCCGAGCTTGGTCGCGCGCAGCAGCGGCTCGGGCAGGTCGAACGCGGTGCGGGCGGCGTCGACGGCCGCGCGGACCGCCGCGTCGACCTCGGGCGGCGGCGCGCCCTCGAGCAGCTCGTGCATGCCGTCGCGCAGCAGCCGCACCGGCAGGCGCGCCACCAGGAGCACCACGACCAGCAGCAGCACGGGGTCGACGTAGCCCGCGGCGGCGTCCCGCCCGGCCGCCTGCAGGACGGCGGCGAGCGCGCCGCCGAGGCCGACGCCCACGCTGATCGCCGCGCCGGCCCACCAGGACACGACCTCGGCGTCGACCAGCGCGGAGCCCGCGGACCGCCGGCGCAGCCGCCACGCCACGAGCGCGCTCACGACCGCCGAGGCGCCGCCGTAGACCAGCATCGTCGTCGGGCTCGCGTCCGAGCCCCCGGCCAGCAGCGTCCCGACCGCGTCGGCCGCCCCGTACAGCAGCGTCGCGACCAGCGCGGCGCCCTGCACGACCACCGCCAGCGGCGTGGCGGCGTGCCGCCCGAAGGGGTACCGCCCGCCGGGTCGCGAGGCCGCGGCGCGCGAGGCCAGCGCGGAGACGCCGACGAGGGCGATCCCGGCGAGCGTGTAGAGGCCGTCGAACAGGACGACCGCCGACCCGGAGACCAGGCCCGCGACCACCGCGGCGGTGCCGAGCACCGCCGCGGTGGTCGCGGACTCCAGCAGGGCGGACCGCTCGTGGCGCGCCCCGGCCTGCTCGGTCGGCGCGACGTCCGCCACGGGCGGCCCCCTCGGTGCGGTGCGGGTCAGCCGCCGATCGTGGTGCCGGACGGGATGGTGCCGGGGGCGCCGTCCGCCTCGACGACGGCCTCGCCCGTCGCGACGACGCCCGGCTCGAAGGTCCAGTCGCCCTGCACGGTGAACGAGGACGCGCCGCGCAGCGACGGGGCGGCGGGGAACCGCTGCTCGAACTTCCCGACGGTCTTGTAGACCTTCGTGTCGAGGTCCACGAGCGGCGCCTTGTCGACGGCGAGCCGCAGCGTCGAGTCCTCGCCGAGGTCGTACGCGTCGGACCGGAGCAGCAGCAGGTCGTTCGTCGTCTTGACCGGCAGGAACCGCTCGCGACCCACGGCGATGGCGGTCGCGCCCTCGAACACCTCGATCGCCGCGCCCATGGCCGTCTCGATCTGGAACACCTCGGGCGACGAGGAGTCGGTCGGGTCGACGGTCTTGACGTTGCGGATCAGCGGCAGGCCGAGCACCGCGCCGCGGGCCTCCAGCGCCGCCGCGATCTGCTCCAGGTCGAACCACAGGTTGTTCGTGTGGAAGTACGGGTGCCGGTGCTCGTCGGTGAAGTAGTCCATCTCGTCCGCGGGCGTCTGCGCGGTGTCGCGCAGGATCAGCCGGCCGTCGGACTTCCGGACCGCCAGGTGGCCGCCCTTGCGGTCGGCGGCGGTGCGGCGGCACAGCTCGGCGGCGTACGGCGCGCCGGAGGCCGCGAACCAGCCGGCGATCGTCGGGTTCGGCGCGGCGCCCAGGTTGTCGGAGTTCGACACCGACGCGTACCGGAAGCCCGCGTCCAGCAGCTGCCGCAGCACGCCCGACGCGAGCAGCGCCGTGTAGAGGTCGCCGTGGCCCGGGGGGCACCACTCCAGCGTCGGGTCGGCCTCCCAGGTCACCGGGGTCAGGTCGTCCGTGCGGAGCTTCGGCTCCTGGTTCTGCAGGAAGTCCAGCGGCAGGTCGTCCACGGCCAGGCCCTCGTGCCGGGCCAGCGCCTCGAGCGAGTCGGCCTGGGTGCGGAACGAGTTCATCAGGATGAGGGGCAGGCGGGCGCCGGTCTCGGAGCGGGCGTGCTGCACCTGCTCGACGATGAGGTCGAGGAACGACTTGCCGTCGCGCACCGGGAGCAGGGACTTGGCCTTGTCCATGCCCATCGAGGTGCCGAGGCCGCCGTTGAGCTTGATGATCGCCGTCCTCGCGAACGCCTCGCGCGCGGCCTCGGGGTCGATGTCGACGTCCGCGAGCTGCGGGGGGTCGAGCAGGGGGTCGATGGTGCCCTCGGGGATGAGGCCCGTGGCCCCCGCCTCGAGCTCCCGGTAGTAGTGGGTGAAGACGTCG
>Ga0164309_10001304_pt1 | contig 12358 bp, 9 predicted proteins | sample Whisoiple_247_MG_FD_109984 | JGI IMG/M metagenome (GOLD analysis project Ga0164309, IMG submission 109984) | Soil microbial communities amended with fresh organic matter from upstate New York, USA - Whitman soil sample_247_MG | ecosystem: Environmental > Terrestrial > Soil > Unclassified >... | reverse complement strand
TTTTCGGCCGGCTTTTCGGCCGGCTTTTCGGCCGGCTTTTCGGCAAGGGGTTTCTCGAAAATGGCTTTCTCGGAGATCCCTTTTGCCCGCACGCCAGCCGCAGGCATGTTGTCAACGTCGAGAGCCGCCGCATTAACCTTCTTGGGTGCCGCTTGCGACACAGCGGCGGCCGCTGGCGCATCGGTTCCGGGCTTGGTCGCGATGTAGTGATTGACGATGTAAGCCCCGATGATGGTCGCAGCCACTGAGGGCAGGATGTCCGTCGTAAGTTTGGAAAGGTATTTTAGCATGCCGTCCACTCCGGGGCGACTGGATGCGGGAACTTTGAGGCGCATTGAGGGATCAACTGCGACGGATCGGTGGCAATTCGGTAAACGCAGGAAAATGAAGTCGTTTATGGTTTCAATTCGACTTCCAGGAACACGATTTCGGCCGTGCTCTCGTTGAGCCCGTCGCACTCGCCGGCGTTGCGGAAGCAGGAAGCAGGAAGCAGGCTTTGCCGGCCCCCAACCGGGCTCTGGACCGTTCCCCGCTCTGCGCCACGACAGTCAATTCGCCATGTCATGGAGGTGGTGGCCGGTGGCGCTCCCCGACGCCAGCCGCCACTCGGTGACGCGAACTTTAGCGGTATCGAGCTGAACGTTTGGCAGGAAGCATGGCTGTTAACCTCAAGGTAACCCCAAGACAACTGCAAGATAACTGCAAGATAGCTCCGAGATCGACTACGGCACGAACACCAGGAACACGAACACCGCGAACACCACCATATGCAGCAGCCCGAACAGGATATTGGTGCGGCCGGTGCCGAAGGTGAGCATGCTGAGCAGGAAGGTCAACAGCAGAAGCACGATCTCGCGATCCTCAAGGCCGAGGACCAGCGTTTTCTCCAGAGTGTAGGCGGCGATCGCCACCGCCGGAATCGTCAACCCGATGGTCGCGAGTGACGAGCCCAGCGCCAGATTGATGCTCTTCTGCAGATCGTTTTTCCGCGCGGCGGCAACGGCGGCGACGCTCTCCGGCAGCAGGATCAGCAACGCCACCACAATGCCGGCGAACGCCGGCGGCGCGCCGATCATGGCGGCGCCGGCATCGACCACCAGCGAGAATTTCTTCGCCAGCAGGACCACCGCGAGCAGCGAAACCAGCAATAACACAACGCTTAGCAGCATCGCATGGCGGCTGGCGGGCGTGGCATGATCGGAAGTCCCTTCCGCTTCGCGAATGAAATAATCGCGATGCCGGATGGTCTGGGTATAGAGGAATACGCCATAGAGAATGACGGTGACGACGCTGACGAAACCGAGCTGGGCCGCCGAGTAAAACGGCCCTGGTGTGGTCAGGGTGTAATTCGGCAGCACCAGCGTAATGGTGGCAAGCACCACCAGCACCGAAAGATACAGATTGGCGCCGGAAACCCTGAAATCCTGCTCGCCGTAACGTATCCCACCAACGAGAATGCAGATGCCGGCAAGGCCATTGCACACGATCATGACAACCGCAAACACCGTGTCGCGCGCCAGCGTCGGCACCGCCTTGGCGCCGAGCATGATGGTCGCGATCAGCGCGACCTCGATGATGGTGACCGACAGCGTCAACAGCAGCGTGCCAAACGGCTCGCCGATCCGTTCGGCGATCACCTCCGCATGATGGACCGCCGCGAACACCGTGCCGAACAGAATGACCAGCAGTAGGGCGGCGAACAGCAGCCCGCCAGCCGAGGGCTCGAAGGCGTAGCCCGCCGCGGTCACGGCCGCGAACAGCAGCACCGCCAATGCCGGGAAGAGCCAGGACGATCGGGGCATCGGGCGGTGCTCGCTCATCTGCGCATCCTCAAAGGCTTGGGCGTAAGAATAACCGCGATTCAGCCGCCCGAAGCATTGATAAAATGGCGGAAGGTCTCGATCGCGCCGTAGTCGTCGAGATTATCGTGGCCGCCTTCGGGAAACCGAACGAACTGCTTCGGCTCACGGGCCAGCGCGAACAGTCGTTCAGCAAAACGGATCAAAATCGTTGGATCCTTTTCGCCATGCATGATCAGCAGCGACGCGGTGACCCGCGCGATCCGCTCGTCAGAGTGGAATTGGTCGCGCAGCAGCCGATGCACCGGCACGAGTCGAAACATCGGGGCCGCGACATCCGCGATCGATGTGTAAGGCGCTTCCAGGATCAGCTTTCCGACCGGATGGTCAGCCGCCAACGCAACTGCGACGCCGGTCCCCAGCGAGAACCCCCAAGCGACAATCTGTTCGGGCTTGTAGCGTGCGGCGGTGAACGCATAGGCCGCGGCCGCATCATTCAACAGCCCCTGCTCACTCGGCTTTCCGGTCGAGCCGGCATAGCCACGATAGGACAAAGCAACGAGCCCGGTCCCATCGGCGGTGATGCCGCGAAAGCGGCTGACGCGTCCGGCCAGGACTTCGCCATTACCGTGGAAAAACAAAACCACCGGATGCCCAGGCTTTGCCGGGACGTACCAAATGATGACTTTCTCGCCATCACCGGTCGTCAGGATATGCTCTTCGGCTTCAGGAAAGCCGGCGTTAGCAGGACCAGTGCGCCCCACCGGCGGGATCGGGAATATCAACGACCGCTGCAAAAACAGCGCGACGATATCACAGAAATAGCCCATCAAAACGAGAGCGAGGAGCCATTTCAGAATGGTCATGGCTTTCTGTCGACGGTCTCACATGGCTTTGACGATATTCTCGGTCATCTTCTTGGCGTCGCCGAGCAGCATCATGGTGTTGTCGCGATAGAACAAGGGGTTATCGATGCCGGCATAGCCCGACGCCAGCGAGCGCTTGATGAACATCACGGTGCCTGCCTTCCAGACCTGCAGCACCGGCATGCCGTAGATCGGCGAGGACTTGTCCTCTTCCGCCGCCGGGTTGGTGACGTCGTTGGCGCCGATCACGAAGGCGACGTCGGCCTGGGCGAATTCGGAGTTGATATCTTCAAGCTCGAAAACCTCGTCATAGGGCACGTTGGCTTCGGCGAGCAGCACGTTCATATGGCCGGGCATGCGGCCGGCGACCGGATGGATGGCGTATTTCACCTCGACGCCTTCCTTCTTCAGGGTATCGGCCATTTCGCGCAGCGCATGCTGGGCCTGCGCCACGGCCATGCCGTAGCCGGGCACGATGATGACTTTCTGCGCGTTCTTCATGATGAAGGCCGCATCATCGGCAGAACCGAGTTTCACCGGGCGCGCTTCCGCGGCAGCGCCACCGGCGGCCGCGGTCTCGCCGCCAAAACCGCCGAGGATGACCGAGATAAAGGAACGGTTCATCGCGTGGCACATGATGTAGGACAGGATCGCGCCGGATGAGCCGACCAGCGCACCGGTGATGATCAACGCGGAGTTGCCGAGCGTGAAGCCGATGCCGGCCGCGGCCCAGCCGGAATAGGAATTCAACATCGAGATCACGACCGGCATGTCGGCGCCACCGATCGGGATGATCAGGAGCGCGCCGAGCGTCAGCGCAAGAACGACGATCAGCCAGAAGTCGAGCGCGCTGCCCGATATCACGAGGCCGGCGATGAACACCACAAGCGCCAGCCCGAGCAGGATATTGATGAGATGCCGCGCCGGCAGAATGATCGGTTTACCGCTCATCCGTCCCGACAGTTTCGCGAACGCGATCACCGAGCCGGTGAAGGTCAGCGCGCCGATGGCTACGCCGAGCGACATTTCGACGAGACTCTGCGGATGAATATTGCCGCGTGTGCCGATGTCGAACGCCTCGGGCGCGTAGAACGCGCCGGCCGCGACCAGCACCGCCGCCATGCCGACCAGCGAGTGAAATGCCGCGACCAGCTCCGGCATCGAGGTCATCGGCACCCGCCGCGCGATCATCGCGCCGATGCCGCCGCCGATCGCGACGCCAAGAATCACGAGGATCCAGGCGACACCGTCGGCAGGAGGATGGGAGGCAAGTGTCGTCGCCACCGCGATCGCCATGCCGATCATACCCAGGAAGTTGCCCTTGCGGCTGGATGCCGGGCTCGACAGTCCACGTAGCGACAGGATGAAAAGGACGCCAGCAACCAGGTACAGGACTGCGGATAGGTTGGCGTTCATCTCAGGTCCCCATTTCCTTCGTCACCGCGAGGTGCACGCCGCTCACTTGATCTCTCACTTGGCTTTCTTCTTGTACATCGCCAGCATGCGCTGGGTGACCAGGAAGCCGCCGAAGATGTTCACGCAGGCAAAGATCAGGGCGACGAAGCCGAAGCCGCGCGCCCAGCCGCTGCCGCTGGAAATCATTCCGACGCCGACCGCGAGCAGCGCGCCGACCACGATCACCGAGGAGATCGCATTGGTCACCGACATCAGCGGCGTATGCAGTGCGGGCGTCACCGACCACACCACGAAATAGCCGACGAACACGGCGAGCACGAAAATCGACAACCGGAACACGAAGGGATCGACTGCCTGCGCGATATGATCCATGGCTGCTCTCCTAGAGCGATCCAATCAGGACGATTTGGGCTGGAAGTTCGGATGAATGACGGCACCGTCTTTGGTCAACGCCGTGGCCTTGACCAGTTCGTCGTCCCACTTCACCGCAAGCGCCTTGGTCGACTTGTCGATTAGCGTCTCGATGAAGGAAAGCAGGTTGCGCGCATAGAGGCTCGAGGCGGACGCCGCGACGCGGCCGGCGACATTGGTGAAGCCGACGATCTTGATGCCGTCGACATCGGCGATCTCCCCTGCCCTGGCGCCCTCGACATTGCCACCGCGCTCGACCGCGAGATCGACCAGCACCGAGCCCGGCTTCATCGATTTCACCATCTCCATCGTCACGAGTTTCGGCGCCGGGCGGCCGGGAATCAGCGCGGTGGTGATGATGATGTCCTGCTTCTTGATGTGCTCGGCGGTGAGTGCGGCCTGCTTGGCCTGGTATTCTTTCGACATTTCCTTGGCGTAGCCGCCGGCGGTCTGCGCGTTCCTGAACTCGTCGTCCTCGACCGCGAGGAATTTCGCGCCGAGGCTCTCGACCTGCTCCTTGGTGGCGGGACGCACGTCGGTCGCACTGACGACCGCGCCAAGCCGCCGCGCCGTTGCGATCGCCTGCAGCCCGGCGACGCCAACGCCCATCACGAACACCTTGGCCGCGGGAATGGTGCCCGCGGCCGTCATCATCATCGGAAAAGCGCGGCCGAAAGCTTCGGCCGCCTCGATCACCGCGCGATAGCCGGCGAGGTTGGCCTGGCTCGACAGCACGTCCATTACCTGCGCGCGGGTGATGCGCGGCATCAACTCCATCGCGAATGCCGAGATGCCGGCCTTCGCCATCGTCTTCAGCGCGGAGTCGTTGCCATAGGGATCCATGATCGCGATGACCAGCGCGCCGCGTTTATATTTCGCAAGCTCGCTTGCTTCCGGTCGTTTCACCTTGATGACGATGTCGGCGTCCTTCAACGCATCGGCGCTGACAGTGGCGCCAGCCGCGGTGAATTCTGAATCCGGCAGCCCCGACTTGATGCCGGCGCCAGGCTCGACAGCGACATCGACGCCCAACGCCTTGAACTTCTTCACGGTATCAGGTGAGGCGGCGACCCGCGGTTCAGACGGGTCGATTTCCTTGGCGACGGCAATCTTCATGGAGCCTCCGGCGGCGCGAGGCACGCGCACGAGCAAGCCAGCTAACCAATTAGCTAGCGCTATTTCCGCTCGGTTGGATACCGGTTCTGCAAGCGGAATGCAGCCATTTTTCCGATCACGCCGCGGCGCAACGGCGTGACGGGTGCAATCAGGTCAGGAAAATCGCCATCATGGAGACGATGAAAACCACGACGCAAGTAGCAATTTTCACGAGCTTGATGAAACCTTCATAGGTCTGCTCATGGGCCTGATAGTCGTTGCCGTCGGCGATCGTGTAGGTGACTTCGTGGTGGTCTGAGTGGTCTGCCATAGCTACCCCCAATCAGAATTGGTTGCCCAATCCGAAATAGCGCAAAGCGGTTCGCAGGGCAACGCCGGGCGGCCCATCTTGCGAGCTATTTTGCGTCCAACTGGCAGGTTCGGGCAGCCCAATAAACCGGGATCCCAGCGAGGTCAGATTTTCCGCGCTGGTCTCGATCGGGCCGCGACGTGCAGGGGGATCAGGTCAGGAAAATCGCCATCAGGGAGACGATGATAATCACGACGGTGGTGCCGTATTTCGCGAGCTTGATGAAACCTTCGTAGGTGTCCTCATGGGCCTGATAATCATTGCCATCGGCAATGGAGTACGCAACTTCACTGTGGTCTGACATCAACATCTCCTGGTCGGTACTGGTTGCTCACGCCGAAATAGCGCAAAGCCGTTCGCAGGGCAACGGGGCAGTTCCTGTTACCTGCACTTTTACTTGCTTTGCACTGTATTGGCGGGTCTGGGCGGCCAATAATCCGGATCCCGAGCGACGCTTTCCGCACTGCAACTAGGACCCGGCCCGGCCATAACGAGATATTAGGCCATTCCTTCCAACTCATCGATCATGGCCGAGATCACGGACAGGCCCCCGTCCCAGAATTTCGGATCCTTGGCGTCGAGCCCGAACGGCTTGAGCAGTTCGGAATAATGCTTAGTGCCGCCTGCGGCCAGCATCGCCAGATAACGCTCGGCAAAACCGCTTTGGGCATTTTCGTAGACCGCATAGAGGGAGTTCACCAGGCAATCGCCGAACGCATAGGCGTAGACGTAAAACGGTGAATGGATGAAGTGCGGGATGTACATCCAGAAATGCTCGTAGCCCGGCCGGATGTCGATCGCGGGCCCCAGGCTCTCGCCCTGCACACTCAGCCAGATCTCCCCGATGCGCTCGGCGGTCAATTCGCCGTTGCGCCGTTCGGTATGGACCGCGCGCTCGAACGAATAGAACGCGATCTGCCGTACCACGGTGTTGATCATGTCCTCGACCTTGCCGGCAAGCAGCGCCTGGCGCTGTTTGGCGCTTTTGGTCTCGCCCAATAGCCGCCGGAAGGTCAGCATTTCGCCGAAAACGCTGGCGGTTTCCGCCAGCGTCAGCGGCGTCGGCGCCATCAGCGCGCCGTTTTTGGCCGCCAGCACCTGATGCACGCCGTGGCCGAGTTCATGCGCGAGCGTCATCACATCGCGCGGCTTGCCCTGATAATTCATCAGCACATAGGGATGCGCCGATGGCGTGGTCGGATGCGAGAATGCGCCCGGTGCCTTGCCGGGCCGCACCGGCGCATCGATCCATCGGTCGGTGAAAAACCGCTCGGCGATATTGGCCATCTCGGGCGAGAAACCGCGATAGGCCGTCAGCACCATGTTGCGGGCGTCCGGCCAGGCAATGCTGCCGGTGGCAGCAAACGGCAGCGGCGCGTTGCGATCCCAATGCGCGAGCTTCTTCTGTTTGAACCAGCCGGCCTTGAGCCGGTAATAGCGATGCGACAGCCGCGGATAGGCCGCGCGCACCGAACCGACCAGCGCATCGACCACCTCGCGCTCGACGCGATTGTTGAGATGGCGGGAGTCCGCGACATCCTGGAAGCCGCGCCAGCGGTCGGAAATCTCCTTGTCCTTGGCGAGCGTGTTGGTGATCAGCGCAAAGGTCCGCTCGTTGGCCTTGAAGGTTTTCGCCAGCGCCTGCCCCGCGGCCTTGCGCTGCTGCGGCGCGCGGTCCTGCAACAGGCTGAGCGTCGGTTCGATCGCGAGTTCGCTGCCTCCTACCTTGAAGCGCAGGCCGGAAATGGTCTGATCGAACAGCCGGTTCCAGGCGGCGTAACCGCTCTGGGATTTCTCAAGAAACAGCTGCTCGACGCGGTCTTCCAATTGATACGGCTTGTCCTTCCGCAGGTCCTCTATCCACGGCCGATAGTGACCGAGCTCAGGCGTCTGCATTGCGCGGTCGATCGCGGCATCGTCGATGCGGTTCAATTCCAGCGTGAAGAACAACAGATGCACGGACGCCGTCGTCAGCCGCTCGGAAACGTCGCCGTAGAATTTGGTGATCGCCGCATCGACGCTGTCGCCGGCATGAACGAGGCCCGCATAGGACCCCAGCCGGCCGGCGAGATCGTCGATCGCCTCGTAGCGCCTGACCGCCTCGGCAAGCCACCTTCCACCGTTTTCCGACGAAATTTGCGCCGCAAGCTTGCCTTGGTAGTCTGTCTCAAACGCGATGCATTGCGCGTCCAACCGGTCGAGATCGCTGCTGACCTGCGGTGCGTCAATGCCGGAATACAGGTCGGCCAGGTTCCATTCCGGCAGCTTGCCCGCCTTGTTCTTCGCAGATTGCTTCGCCGCAGATTGTTTGGTCGCAGGTTTCCCGGTCACGGGGTTCTTGCCCGGTTTGCGAAGGACGGATGCGGAGCGCGAGGTCATCGGATGTCAGCCTGCTTGTTCAACCAGAAACGATCAATCGAGAACGGGGCGCCAACCGTTTAAGAGGGCGTTAATCGGCTTCAGCGAGAGTGCCCCGATTCGAGACAAATAGTTGCAACGACCGAGGAAAGCCATGGCTGCCTGTATTTTGATTGCCGATGACGATGCCGTGCAGCGTCGCCTGGTCGAAAACATGGTACAGAAATGCGGCTACGAAGCGCTGGTGGTCGACAGCGGCGACGCAGCGATCGCGGCCCTGACCGCAGCAGACGCACCCACGATCGACGCTGTCATGCTCGACCTTGTCATGCCGGGCCTCGACGGCATGGGCGTGCTGGCCAAAATCCGCGCGGCCGGTCTCAACATTCCGGTGATCGTGCAGACGGCCCATGGCGGCATCGATAATGTGGTCTCGGCAATGCGCGCCGGCGCGCAGGATTTCGTGGTCAAGCCAGTCGGCCTTGAGCGGCTGCAGGTGTCGCTGCGCAATGCGCTCAACACCAGCGCGTTAAAGGGCGAATTGCAACGCATCCGGCACAGCCGCGAGGGCAAATTGACCTTCGCCGATATCATCACCCGCAGCGAAACCATGACCGCCGTGCTGCGCACCGCGCAAAAAGCCGCAGCCTCCTCCATACCGGTATTGATCGAAGGAGAATCGGGCGTCGGCAAGGAATTGTTCGCGCGCGCCATCCACGGCAGCAGTGAACGAAAGACCAGGCCGTTCGTGGCGGTCAATTGCGGCGCGATCCCGGACAACCTCGTCGAGTCGATCCTGTTCGGCCACGAGAAGGGCGCCTTCACCGGCGCCACCGAACGCCACATGGGCAAATTCGTCGAGGCTTCCAGCGGCACGCTGTTTCTCGACGAGGTCTCGGAACTGCCTTTGACCGCGCAGGTCAAACTGCTTCGCGCCCTGCAGGAAGGCACTGTCGAGGCGGTGGGCGGCCGCAAGCCGGTCAAGGTCGACGTCCGCATCATCTCCGCGACCAACCGCAAATTGCTCGATCGCGTCAAGGGAGGGCAGTTCCGCGAGGATCTGTTCTATCGCCTGCACGTGCTGCCGTTGACGATCCCGCCGCTGCGAATGCGGCGCGAAGACATCCCGCATCTGTTGCGGCATTTCCTAGCGCGGTTCTGCGCCGAGGAGAACCGTCCCATCACCGGCATCAGCGGCGAGGCCATGGCGCTGTTGGCGCAACTCGACTGGCCCGGCAACATCCGCCAGCTCGAGAACGCGGTCTATCGCGCCGTGGTTATGAGCGACAGCGATCAGCTCGACGTCACCGACTTCCCGCAGGCGGCCGCGCAATCGCAGGCCGTGTCTGAAGCGCGCCATCAGCCGGCTGAACCTTTGGTCATCGGCCCGAGCGCGCATTCCACCATACCCGCGATGGTTTCGGGTAATGAAATACCTATCGCGCCCCTTCCCTGCACCGGTTCGCTTGCGATGCTGGCCAGCAATGGCGAGATCCGTCCGCTCGAGGAGATGGAAACCGAAATCATCCGTTTTGCGATTTCGCATTATCGCGGGCAGATGTCCGAAGTCGCGCGCCGGCTAAAAATCGGCCGCTCGACGCTCTACCGCAAAATCGACGAGGCCGCCGCGGGCGCTCCCGCCTCAGGCGATGCGGATTAGGACAAGTGGTCCGATTGGCAGCGCCGAATGCGAGACCTGCGAAGATCCGACAACAGCCCGGCGGAACATTCGAACCGTTGCTTGCAGGTAACAGACAAAGGCAAAAGCGCGTGGCAGAAGCGCGCAATCCGTTGCAAAACGGCTGCTGTGAAGCCAGTTTTGCGAGGTCAGTTTGTCGTGAGTTGCCCCCATGGCGCTGGCTGCATGATGGAGGCGCATGTATCGTCTGCGTATGAATCGTTGCGTGCAGGCATGCCACATTTGGAGCGCGTTCCGGAGGGAACATGAGCTCCTTGGAATTGCTCGGAAGCGATCAGGCCAGCGAAAATTGAGACGGACGACTTAAGCGGCGATTTTAGGCAGGGACTGTTCCATGCCGGGATGGTCCCACCCGAGGGGTGAAATGATGCGTGACTGTTCGAAGAACCGTGCTGGATTTGACCGCGTCCTGATGACCGTGGTCGCGACCTTTCTCACGGTATCCGCGACCTCGGCGCTGGCTCAGCCCGATCTGGCTCAGCGCAATGCAGCCGAGCTTGCGATCGAAGCAGCCATCCCGCGACCCGAACCTGCCAACCTCCCGCCTCCCACCATCAACGATTTCAAACCCGATACCGCCACTGCGGCGCCCGGAACAACACAAGCTCCGAAGGTCGACGCCGCGAAGGTCGATAACACGAAGGCGACCGACCAGCCGGCGGCCAAGGCCGCCGATCTTGCGGTTGCGCCCGCCGCCGACACCGGCAAGCCCCAGCCTGTCAAGGACGCGCCCAAAGATACCGCGATCAAGGACCCCGCCACCGCGACGCCGGCTGCAACCGCCGCGGAACCGGTCAGGGCCGCGAGCAACGTGCCGGCCGCCGACCAGCCGGTCGCCGACAAGCTGCACGACCTGCTGGGCGAAAAATCGTCGCGCTATTTCGACCGCAGGACCGAACGCACGGCCGTGGAGAAATTCTATAGTGCGCGCGACTTCGCGCCGCTGTGGACCCAGGGCGGCACGCTGACCGCAACCGCCAAGGGCGTGATCGCGCGCCTGAAGGATGCGGCCACCGACGGCTTGAATCCCGCCGATTACCCGATACCGGATTTCGCCGCCGCAACGAGCCCGGATGGGCTGGCGGACGCCGACCTGAAACTGACCGAGAGCATGCTGGACTATGCCCGCCAGGCCCAGGGCGGACGGATGCACTGGTCGCAGCTGAGCGGCGATATCTCCTATCCGGAGCATCCGATCGATCCTTCGGAAGTGCTCGGCAACGTCACCTCCGCCAAGGACGCCTCCGCCGCGCTCGACAGCTACAATCCGCCGCAAAAGCTCTATCGCGAATTGAAGGCCAAGCTCGCCGAATTGCGCGGCCAGGGTGACGGCCCGGTAGTCCAGATCGCCGAGGGACGGGAGCTGAAATACACATCGTCGCGCAACAGGAAGCAGCAGCCCACCGTCGTGATGGAAGATCCGCGCGTACCGCAGCTTCGCGCCAAGCTCGGCATCACCGAGAACGTCGACGACACGCATTATGACGCCAAGGTCGCCGAGGCCGTGCGCAAGTTCCAGGAAAACGCCGACCTCAGGCCTACCGGCGTGCTCGACGAACGGACCGTCAGGGCCATCAACAGCCCGAAACGGAGCAAGCTGATCGACACCGTCATCGTCAACATGGAACGCTGGCGCTGGCTGCCGCGCGACCTCGGCGCGCCCTCGATCGGGGATGCCTATGTCATTCTCAACATCCCCGACTATACGTTGAAGGTGATGCAGCACGGCGCCCAGGTCTGGACGACCAAGGTGGTCACGGGAAAGCCGGGCATTCACGCCACGCCGCTGCTGAGCGAAACGATGAAGTACATCACGGTCAATCCGACCTGGAACGTGCCGCCGTCGATCGTCTACGGCGAATATCTGCCGGCCCTGCAGCAGGATCCGACGGTGCTTCAACGCATGGGATTGAGGCTGGAGCGAAACTCGGATGGCAGCGTGCATATTTCGCAGCCGCCCGGCGAAGGCAACGCGCTCGGCCGCATCCGCTTCAACTTCCCGAACAAGTTCCTGGTGTATCAGCACGATACCCCGGACAAGTATTTGTTCGCCAAGGAGGAGCGCGCCTACAGCCATGGTTGCATGCGGGTGCAAAACCCTGACCAATACGCCGCAGTGCTGCTCGGCATCACCGAGCCGAACGAGCATTACACCGCCGAGAAGATCCGCGGCATGTACGGCCATAGCGAGATCGATCTGAAATTCCCGACCCCGATCCCGGTCAACATCACCTACCAAACGGCGTTCGTGGACGACGCGGGCAAGCTGCAGATCCGCAAGGACGTCTACGGCCGCGATGCCACCATGCTGTCGATGCTCAAGGGCGGCCGAAGCAGGGATCTG
>Ga0164309_10001302_pt1 | contig 12366 bp, 9 predicted proteins | sample Whisoiple_247_MG_FD_109984 | JGI IMG/M metagenome (GOLD analysis project Ga0164309, IMG submission 109984) | Soil microbial communities amended with fresh organic matter from upstate New York, USA - Whitman soil sample_247_MG | ecosystem: Environmental > Terrestrial > Soil > Unclassified >... | reverse complement strand
GCACCTCGCCCAGAGACGGGGTCGACACGGTCTTCGGGGCGTCCGACGACGCCGACGAGCAGCTGACCCCGGTCGAGACCTACCTCCTCGAGGCGCTCGAGCGCCTCGACGCCGCCGAGTCACGCGCCCTCCAGCTCGAGGCCGCCCTCGCCCACAGCCGTGACATCGGCGCCGCCATCGGCATCCTCATGGCGCTGCGTCGCATGACGCGGGGGCAGGCGTTCGACGAGCTCAGGCGGGCCAGCATGGCGCGCAACGTCAAGCTGCACGTGCTCGCGCTCGAGGTCGTCGAGACGGGGCGCATCGATCAGTCGTGACCCGCGGGGCCGCCGCCCCGCCGACCCCCCCGGCACGTCCCCGTCCCTGCCTCGGGATGGTCCTTTCGTCGTGGTGCTTCTGCTCGGCGCCTCCGAGAGACATGATGTAGATCGGTGACCTGCGCACGTGGCCAGGCCGGGAGGAGCACGATGCAGCCGGACGGCGCTGCGCACGAGCCGCGGCCGCAGGACGCGCCGGAACCGGCCGCGGCCGGGCCGGGTGCGCCGGGTGAGCGGGGTCGCAGCCAGGTGCGCCGTGAGCGCGGGTCCGGCTTCCGCCGCGCACTCGGTCTCACCGTCCTCGGCACCGTCCTGCCGGGCGCCGGGCTGACGCAGACCCGCAGCCGCTGGGTCGGCTGGACCATCCTCGGCATCACCCTCGCCGCGAGCGCCGGCGCGGCCTACGCCGTGCTGACCCAGGGTGTCACGAGTGCTGCTCTCACGGTCGTCGCCCGGCCCGAACTGCTCCGCGGCGCCGTCGTCGTCATCGCGCTCTGGGGACTCGTCTGGTGCGCGTCGATCGTCCTCACGGCCGTCCAGGCGCGACCGGGCACGCTCGACCGCGGCCGCACCGGCCTGCTCGCCGCCTTCACGACACTCATGGTGCTCGTCGTCGGCGGCGGGGCCTTCACCGCCGCGGACTACGCCCTCATCACCCAGGACACCGTCGAGGTCGTCTTCTCGGCGCCGCCGTCGCGACCGGGCGTGGGCGCGAAGGTCGTCGAGGGCGACGACCCGTGGGCCGAGCAGGCTCGGGTCAACATCCTGCTGCTCGGCTCCGACGCGGGCTCCGACCGCATCGGCACCCGCACCGACTCGATGATCGTCGCGAGCATCGACACGCACTCCGGGCGCACGACGCTCATCTCGATGCCCCGCAACCTGCTCAAGGCACCGCTCGCCCCCGGCAGCCCCCTCCGTGCCCGCTACCCGTCCGGCCACTTCGGCTCGCCCGAGCGGTCCTGCGCCCAGAACGAGCCCGGCGTGACCGGCCAGTGCCTGCTCACCAACCTCTACAGCGAGGCGGAGGCGTATGCCGTCGACCACCCGGGCGCCTACCCCAAGGGTGTCGTGCCGGGCCGGGAGGAGATCCGCGGCACCGTCCAGCAGATCGTCGGGCTCACGATCGACCACGTCGTCGTCATCGACCTCAAGGGATTCTCGCTGCTCATCGACGCCATGGGCGGGCTCGACATCAACGTCAAGAACGCCGGCACGGGCGGGCCGCTGCCGATCGGTGGGCGCGTGACCGCCGACCAGCGCATCGTCGACGTCAAGGCGTGGTTCAGGCCCGGGCGCCAGCACCTCGACGGGTGGCACTCGCTCTGGTACGCCCGCTCGCGTGCCGCCGACAGCGACACGTTCCGGCAGGCCCGGCAGCGGTGCGTCGTCCAGGCGATCGTCGGGCAGGTGAACCCGGCCCAGATGGTGGGGCAGTACCCCCAGCTGGCGCGCATCGCGCGCGACAACATCTACACCGACATCCCGGCCCGGAGCCTGCCTGCCTTCGTCGACCTCGTCGAGCGGGTGCAGAAGGCCAAGGTCAACAGCGTGACGCTGACCCTCGACGACGGCATCAAGCCGTGGGACCCCGACTACGCGAAGGTCCGCGCCCTCGTCAGGAAGGGGATCGCCGCGCCGAAGCCCGCGAAGACACCGACGCCGACGTCCACGACGCCCGGTTCGACGGGCGGCACGGGCTCGGCGACCCGGACGCCGCGCACCCCCGCGACGCCGAGCCCGACGACGACGCCGTACGCGCAGTGCTGAGGGACGAGCCGGAGCCCGCGGCTCCGGGTCGGCCCGCCCCGGCGACCACCTCCACCGCCTGAGGATCACCCTCGACGGGGGAATCGCCCGATGCGCGTCCCGCCTAGCGTGGCGGCCATGAGGACCAGCCCGATCGTCGTCGCCGCGCTCCTGTCGGTCAGCGTCGTCCCGCTCGCTGCGTGCACCTCGCAGCCGGACCCCGTCCAGGCGCGCATCACCAACCCGGCGCGTGGCACGAGCGTCAACGCCGAAGTCGGTTCCCTCCGGCTCCTTGCGACGAGGATCGACGCCCCGGAGGACCGGAAGCTGCTCACCGGGTCGAACACGGGACTCTTCACGACGCTCGCCAACGACGGCGCCACGGCGGACCGTCTCGTGGCAGTGAGCACCGCCTACGCCAGGCAGGTCATCATGCGCCAGGGCACCGACGGGCCCGAGGCCCCCGTCAAGGTCGACGTCCCCGCCAACGGGGTGGTCTCGCTGCAGTACCCCGGCGGCCTCCACCTCGAGATGGTCGACCTCGAGCTCGACGTGCGCGCCGGTCGGCTCCTGCCCGTGACCTTCCGCTTCGAGAAGGCCGGGAGCGTCACGGTCAACGTCTTCGTCGACGGCTTCGGTCTGCCGACCGTCTCGCCCGTCTCCCCCGTGGCACCGGCGACGAGCTGACGGGAGCCGACCCGCCAGACCTGCGAGCGCCGAGCTCAGTCGAGAGGATCGCGCCATGGACCCCGAGAACTCACCGGGTGCGGCCACCCGGGCCGCATTGAGCCACAGCCAGCTCATCGACCTCACGACGACAGGCCGGCGCACCGGTCGACGACGACGTATCGAGATCTTTCTGCACCACGACAACGGGCAGCTCTTCATCACCGGGATGCCCCGGGCCGACCGGACGCGCGACTGGATCCACAACATCGAGGCCGACCCCCACGTCGTGGTCCACCTGAAGCAGTCGGTCGTCGTCGACGTGCCCGCCACGGCGCGCGTCGTCACGGACCCTGACGAGCGCCGGCCCTTCATCGAGGCTGCCGCCAGACGTTGGCGGCGCACGGACGTGCCGGAGATGCTCCGGCACAGCCCGCTCATCGTGCTCACGGTCGATGACTCCGCCGACCGCTGATCCGACGAGTCGGCGACTGACCGTCGTGTTGCGGACCGACGAAGGGGCAGGCGACCGCCATGGCCATGTGGGCTGAGTTCGCCGACGCCGAACCAGATCTCGCGGCCTTCGCTCGGGAGCGGATGGCGGGTCGGATCGTCTACCTGGCCACGCTGCGGCTCGACGGTGGCCCCCGCGTGCACCCGGTGTCCCCGTGGCTCGCGGCCGGACTGCTGTGTGTGTCGTTCCGCGACGCCAGCCCGAAGCTCCGCGAGGTGGGACGTGACCCGCGGTACGCGTTGCACACGGCGCAGCCGTGGGACGACCACGCGGGCGACCACGGGGAGTTCATGGCACGCGGCTCGCTGGAAGAGCTTGCTCCCTCGCACCCCGCAGTGGTGGCGCGCCCGAGCCAGACGGCATACGGCCTGGTCCACTATGCGTGCTCGGTCGCGGAGGCCGTGGCCACGGAGTACACCGACGAGGAGATGCCCGTCCGCCGACGGTGGAAGGCACCTCCGCCGGCGTGACCGGGTGACGGCGACGTGACCCACGGGCCCCAGGCGTGCCCCTCCGGACCCGACTACACCTGGGCCAGGTCGAGCACCTGAGGCGGCTCGCTCCAGATCAGGCGGGAGACCTGCTCGGGATAGCTCGTGACCTCCGGCTCGGCGTCGAACAGTCGCGTCGCTCCGGTGTCGTAGGAGGGCCACCCGGGGTCGCCGTTCGTCGCGAACGCCGTCCACGCGCTCCGCATCTGCTCGGACACCGCCTCGGCCTCCGCCGTGGGGTGGCCGATGAGCAGGGCCGGCTGACCGGCCGTGAGGGTGCCGAACACCAGCGGCACGTCCAGCCCGTGGCAGGCCCCGAGGACCCCGCCCATGCCGGGTGCCGGCCAGGTCAGCTCGTAGAGGTGGACCCGCCCGCCCGCGGCAAGCTGGGCCTCGGCGAGGTGCAGGGACGGCATCCGGAAGAGCCAGTCCGACCGCACCACGTCGTAGAGCTCCTCGGGGTCGGGGAAGCTCGCGCGGTAGCGCCCCGGGTCGGGGCCGAAGATCTCGGCCGCCTCGGCGGCCTGTTCCTCGGTGATCGCGCCCAGCTGCCCGCTCAGCGCCGTGAGCAGCCGCTGCTCATGGCGCGTGTGGCCGACCATCAGCTCGACCCGCCCGGTGAGCCCGAGCCACGGGGTCGTCGGGAGCACGTCACCGTCGACGACCGGCGCCAGGGGGACGTGTGCGTGGGCCGCGCGCCCCCAGCGGTCCGCGTGCAGCCCCATCGTCGCCGCCACTGCGTCGGCGGCTGCGGGCAGGGTCCGGGGGTCGGCCGCCGGCAGCTCGGAGGGGTCCAGACCGAGCTCGGCCGCGCAGGCCCGGGTGATGTCGGCGGCCAACCGAGGGGTGAAGAACGTGCCGGGCAGGCTCTGCGCGACGGCCCGGTGGAAGAGCCCGGCGGCGCGGGGCATGGCGAGCAGCGCCGCCACCGAACCGCCACCCGCGGACTGGCCGAAGACCGTGACCCGCTCGGGGTCGCCGCCGAAGGCGCCGATGTTGTCGCGCACCCACTCGAGCGCGGCGACCTGGTCCAGCAGGCCACGGTTCGCGGGCGTGCCGTCGACCCAGCCGAAACCGTCCAGGCCGACCCGGTAGTTGAAGGTCACGACGACGACCCCGCCGTGCGCGAGGAGGCCCCCGTCGTACTCAGGCAGGCCGGACGTGCCGAAGAGGTAGGCGCCTCCCTGGATCCAGACCATGACGGGTGACCGGCGCCCCAGCCCCGGCGACCAGACGTTGACGGTCAGCCAGTCGTCGCCCTCGTCGGTCAGGGCGTCCATGCCGAAGGCGGCCGACTGCGGCGGCGGCGGACCGAACGCGCGGGCCGGACGGGTTCCGGTCCAGGGCCGCACCCGTTCGGGGGCGGCGAAGGGAGCGGGCGGGGCGGCGTACGGGATGCCGCGGAAGACGGCGAGGCCGTCCTCGGTGGCGCCGCGCACGACGCCACCCGTGACCTCGACGTCGATGTCCACCCGACGATTGTCGCCGCGTCCCCGGCCGCGGGCCAGCCATTTCGCCGGGGTCGGTCCGCACCGCGGGGCACCGACGGCGTTCACGTGCCGGGCGTGGCCGGTCTCTCGAACGCGCAGGCGAGCTCGATGAGCAGCCGGCTCCCGAAGCCGGTAGCGCCCTTGTTGCGCCAGCCCCTCGCCTCCGGCAGCTGTGCCGTGCCCGCGATGTCGATGTGGGCCCACGGCTTGTCGCCGACGAACTCCTCGAGGAAGAGGGCCGCCGTGATCTGGCCGGCGTTCGGGCCGCCGAGGTTGGTCATGTCGGCGATCGGCGAGTCGAGCTGCGACCGGTAGCGGCGATGCAGCGGCAGCGGCCAGACGGGCTCGTCGACCACCTCCCCCGCCGCCCGGACCTGGTCGACGAGCGCGTCCGAGTTGCCCATGACACCGGCGATGTCGACACCGAGCGCGCGCAGGCACGCACCGGTCAGGGTGGCGATGTCGACGATGGCGTCGACGTCGAGCTCGACGGCGAGGGCGAGCGCGTCCGCCATGACGAGACGTCCCTCGGCATCGGTGTTGAGCACCTCGACGGTCTTGCCGTTGCGCATCCGGAGCACGTCGCCGAGCTTGAGCGCCGAGCCGGAGGGCATGTTGTCGGTGCACATGAGGTAGCCGGTCACCTCGGTCTGGCAGCCGACGGCACGCAGCGCGGTCATGGCGGCGAGCACCGTGGCGGCACCGGTCATGTCGTTCTTCATCTGCGCGTGCGACTCGTCGCTCGGCTTGAGGCTGATGCCGCCGGAGTCGTACATGATGCCCTTGCCCACGAGGGCGAGGTGCCCGCGCGACTCGCCCTCCGGCACGTAGTGCAGACGCACCATGCGTGGCTCCTCGACACTGCCGAGGTTGACGCCGAGCAGCCCCCCGCACCCCAGCTCGACGAGCTCGTCCAGGCCGACGACGTCGACATCCAGTCCGGCGTCGGGGCCGAGATCCTGCGCCACCTCACCCATGCGGGTCGCGGTGAGCGCCGCGGCAGGACAGTTGGCGAGGTCGCGGCCGATCGCTGCCGCTCGCGCGAGCACCTCACCACGGCGGACGCCCTCGACGACGGCCTCGGAGTGCTCGGCGGGGGCGACGAGGACGAGCCGTTCGAGGACCGGTTCGTCGTCGGTCTCGCTGATCCGGAAGCGCCATCGGGCGAGGAGGACTCCCTCGGTGGCGGCGCGGGCGAAGTCGGCCGGCGACAGGCCGATCTCCCGGTCGGGCAGCTCGACCGCGAGGCGGGTGTGCAGGGGCACGGCCCGGGCGAACGTCGCGGCGAGGTCACGCACCGCAGCCTCGTCGACGTCGTCGACCGCCCCGATGCCGACGGCGACGAGGGCTCGGCCACCACTGGGGATCACGATCGTCTGCCCGCGCTTGCCGGTGAAGCCGGCGGCGGCGAGGGCGGCCGCGTCCTGCCCGAGGTCGGCCGGCGGCTCGGCGCCCTCCGCCACCGGCACCGCGACCGCCCCGACCTCGTCGGCTCCGGGCAGGTCGGCCACGACGTCGACCGTGACGGACGACCGGGTGGACGGGATGGGATCCAGAGTGCGCATCGCAGGAGTGCTCACGCCGACTCCTTCCGGAGACGATGGTCTTGGTCCTTCCGAGCATGGCCGCGCCGCCCCCGCGACCGATTCACCCGTCGGGGGTGACCGCACCACGCCTCCCGGCACGGACGATGGGGCGATGAGCCCCGCGACGACGAGCTTGGTGGTCCTCGCGGCAACCGTCGTCCTCTTCATCTGGAACCGCCTGCCGGTGGGCGGGGTGGCCGTCCTCACCTGCCTCGCGCTCTACGCGACGGGACTCGTCGACGCGGACACGGCCCTGTCCGGGTTCGGCGACCCGGTCGTCGTCTTCATCGCCTCCCTCTTCGTCGTCAGCGAGGCCATCGACTCGGCCGGTGTGACGACGTGGGCGGGCCAGCGGCTCATCGACGTCGTCGGTGACGGAGCGGTGCGCCTCATGGTCGCGGTGCTCGGTCTGTGTGCGGTCCTGACCGCCGTCATCACCCTCAACGGCTCGGTTGCCGCCCTCCTGCCCATGGTTCTCGTCCTCGCCACCCGGATCCGGCGGTCGCCCTCGCTCATGCTCATGCCGATGGCCTTCGCCGGGAGCGCCGGATCCCTCCTCGCCCTGACGGGCAGCCCGGTCAACGTCATCGTCTCCAACGCTGCCGTCGACGCCGGTGTCGAGCCGTTCGGCTTCTTCGACTTCGCCGTCGTCGGCCTGCCCCTCGTCATCGGCACCGTGACGCTGGGGGTCCTGCTCGGGCCACGGGTGCTGCCCCGCCGGTCCTCCTCCCAGCCGGTCCGTGACCTCGGTCGGCACGCGAGCCGGCTCGCCGCCTACTACGAGCTCCACGACGGCTTCTACCGCCTCCGGGTGCGCCCCGGGTCGGCCGTCGTCGGGGTGCCCGCGTCGAGACTCGACCTCACGGCATACCCGGGAGTGACCCTCATCGGCGTGCAGAGTGCCGGCGGTCACGCCGTGACGGGGGCGACCCCGGTGGGGGACGACGACGTCGTCGTCGTCAGCGGGGCGAGCGATGCCGTGAGCCGCCTCGTGCCCGAGCTGCGCCTCGCCGTCGCGATGCGACCGATCACGGTCGAGTCGGCCGGCATCATGAACCGCGAGGTGGGCGTGGCCGAGGTCGTCGTCCCGCCACGTTCGCCACTCGTCGGTGAGACGTCCTTCCCCGGCCAGATGCGTGGCAGCGACCTCGTCGTGCTCGGGATCCGCCGGCTCGGGAAGGACCTGGGTGCGACGCCGCACGAGCTGACCGCCGGGGACAGTCTCCTGCTGCACGGCACGTGGACGTCGATCGAGGAGCTCGTGCACGACCGTGACGTGCTGTTGGTCGACTCCCCGGATCTCGTTCGGCGACAAGCAGTTCCGCTCGGTCCACGGTCGGGCCGGGCGATCGCGGTCCTCCTCGTCATGGTCGTCCTGCTCGCACTGGGACTCGTGCCGCCGGCGATCGCGGGCCTCGCCGCGGCCACCGCGATGGTGCTGATGAGGGTCGTCAGCGTCAACCAGGCCTACCGCGCCGTCTCGTGGCAGACCGTCGTGCTCATCGGCGGCCTCATCCCGCTGTCGACCGCGATCGAGACGAGCGGCGCGGCCGATCTCGTGGCCAGGGGGCTCATCGACGTCGTGGGCGAGGGCCGGCCCTACCTCCTCCTCGTCGCGCTCTTCGCCCTCACCGCGGTGGTCGGGCAGGTCGTCAGCAACACCGCGACGGTGCTCATCGTCGTGCCGATCGCGGTCGCAGCGGCCCAGGAGACCGGCGTCTCGGTGCTCCCGGTCCTCATGCTCGTCGCGGTCGCCGGGGCCGCGTCGCTGCTCACCCCGATCGCGACGCCCGCCAACATGATGATCATGGGCCCGGGCGGCTACCGCTTCGGCGACTACTGGCGCCTCGGGCTGCCGCTCCTGCTCCTGTGGCTGGTCGTGGCCGTCACCGTCATTCCCCTCGTGTGGCGCTTCTGACGGCCGCCGCCTCGGCGACGTGGGCGCGCCGCCACCGCGTGACCGTCACGGCTCCGAGTGCGAGCGGAACGAGCATCCAGCACACGCGGAAGACGACGAGCCCGGCGACGGCCTTCGTCTCGAACGGTCCCTGCTCCAGGCCGAGGATGGCGATGACGGCGGCGTCGAGCACCCCGACGCCGCCGAAGGGCAGCGCCGTGAGGGGATAGCTGACAAGCAGGGCCACGACGATGGTCACGGTCGGGGCCACGAGCGCCGGCACGCCCGTGAAGCGCAGCGACAGCACGAGCAGCAGCGCCTCGCTGAGGACCAGCCCGACCTGACAGGCCATGGCCCGGCCCCAGCCGCGGCGCAGCACGTCGCCGGCCTGCCGGACGAACTCGGTGGCGCGGGTCGACCACGCCGCGGGATCGACCCGCGGGGTGACGCGCCTCAGCTGGTGGCCGACCCATCCAGCGGCACGCGCGGCGGGCCGCTCACCGCGCGACGCGATCACGAGCCCCGCGACGACGACGAGGCTGACCGCGCCGCTCGAGACAGCAGTCCAGACGTATGCCGGCTCGGCCTGTCCCGCGACCGCGGCCAGTCCCAGCCCGAGGACGGGCGCGCCGAAGCGCGCGACGTAGTAGGTCAGGGTGTTGAGCGAGATGCCGGCGAGGCCTTCGGCGGACGGGATCCCCCACGATCGGAGCATCGCGATGCGCAGCACGACGTCGCCCGGTGGGGGTGCGACCGTCGCGACGAGGTTGGCCGACAGGTCGTTCGACACGGCCCGACGCAGTCCGAGGGACGGCACGAAGACCGCGAGCGGGCCGGCGTTGAGACACTGGCGCAGCGCGACGACGCACAGCAACGCCACGAGCTGGACCGGAGCCAGGCCGGTGACGGCGTCCCACACGGCCGACCAGTTGACCCGTCGCACGACGCGGGAGAACCACCACAGCGCGACGAGCGTCAGGCCGATCCGCAGGGCACCGACGAGCAGCGCCCGTCGCCGCGTCGACCGTAGCGACCGCTCGGCTCGCGACGGCGGCTCCTGCGGCTGTCCGGCCCGCCATGGCGGGCCAACCGCAGAGTCCCCCACGGGCTCCTGGGTCACCGGCGCTAGTCCGGGAGGCGCCGCAGCTCGAGGAGCGTGAAGCCGAGATCCTGGAAGCGGTCGAGGATGCCGTGCAGGTGCGGTGCGTCGACGACGTCGCCGTACATGACCGAGCCCAGCGCGCCGACCTGGACGGTCGACTCGTCAAGCTCCGGGAAGGCCGCGCGGGCGACCTCGGGGATCTGCTCGGCCAGGATGAACTCGTAGCGCACGCCGCCCCCTTCGCGGGTCGGACCGGATGCCGAAGGCTCTTGATCCGATCGTGCCGGTCCGGGTGCGTCGTGGCGTCACCCCGGGCGGGTGACCTCGACCTGCCGGCGACCTAGAGGAGCCCGAGGCGGCGCGCTGCGGCCACCGCGTCACGGCGCGACCCGACGCCGAGCTTTTGGAAGAGCGAGCGCATCTGCGTCTTGACGGTGTTGCGGCTCACGGCCCGCGCGTCGGCGATCTCGGCGACGGTGAGCAGCGACGGCAGCTCGCGGAGCAGGCTCAGCTCGCGGGCGCTGAGGGCGATGTCGAGCAGCGGCTCCGGCCGCAGGTCCGGAGCCTGACGGGAGTGCTCGCGCAGCTCGAGCGCGAACGGCTCGAGCTCGCCGAACCGGCCCGCACCGACGGCGAGGACCTCGGCGACCTCCGGCGCGACCTCGAGCACGGTCCGGAGCGCGTGCTGGGGAGCGGCTCGGGTGAGGGCGACGACGAGTCCCTCGTGCGCGACGGTCGCCTGGGCGTTGCGGTGGGCCACCACCGCCTTGACGAGGTGCGCCGTGACCGCCGCGCGCAGGGGCAGCATCGCCGGGTCGACCGCGAGCAGGGGCGCGACCGCCGATCTGGCAGCGGCGTCGTCGCCGTCCCACAGGTGGCGCACCCCCGACATGACGGCGACCTCGACCTCGCACCCGGGCAGCCCGGCACTCAGCTGCTCGACCTCGAGGGCGAGTCTCGGGAAGCCTGCGAGCAGCACGATCCGATGCGCCCGGGACAGCTCGCCCACGGCGAGGTCCGGGGTCATCGACAGTCGCGACACGTCCCTGGCTCCCGTCATGACCCGGGTGACCACGTCCTGCCGGGCACCGGGCTCGTCCGCGGCCTCCTCGAGATCGAGGTCGGCCTCGAGCATCCGCGCGAGCCGACCCAGCTGCTCGAGGCCGCGTGCCGCGGTCGTGTAGGCGTCGTCGCCGGACTCCCCGTCCCCGGGCACGGGCGCGAGCGCGGGCATCATCGACGAGACCTCGGCGATCAGCGCGAGGGCGGTCACGTTGCGGTCCCGCGCGGCCGCGATGTCGAGGACCTGATGGGCGCCCCACGCCGCGAAGACATGGGCGGGCAGCAGCCGGGGCGACCGAGCCCACGGCGTGCCTTGCGCCTCGGCGAGCACGCGCTCGGACCATGCCGTCATCTCGACGAGGTCCTCCTTGCCGGCCGCGACCGACGCGAGCCCGACCATGGCCTGAAGGGCGGACAGCAGGTGCCCGGCACGGCGGGCGGTCCCGAGGGCCGCACCGTAGGCCGTCCGGGCGTCGTCGAGACGTCCGGCGCCGAAGAGGACGCCACCGCTCGTCAGCTCGTCGAGCAGGTCGAGGTCGGCCCGGGCATGCTCATGGGGCAGGCGACCCATCTGCCGACTTCGCTCCGAGAGCCCCTCTCCCACAAGAGGGCTCGCGACGGGATCGTCGAGGGGAGGCACGACGTGGGCGCGTGCGGACCGGCTGCCCGACCACGTCCGGAAGGTGGAGGACAGCTCGGCGGCCAGCCCGTCGGCGACCCTCTCGTCGCCGCTGGGCTGGGCGCCGAGGCGCGCGGCCGGGTCAGCGACCGAGCGTCGGCCCACGTCGTCACCGACGAAGGAGAGCCAGCGGAGGCCGACCGCCAGCAGACGCTCGAGGGGCAGCGCACCGGGATCGTCGAGCCCGGTGCCGTCGGGCGCCGGCTCGACGTCGGCCTGGGCACCATCTGCCTCGCCCACGAGCCATGTGTCGGGCTGCGTCGCGAGGGACACGAGCTGGATCCGGGCGGCCTCCGGGTCCGACAGGTCGAGGCTCGCGAGGGCTGCGACCGCGGTCATGACGGGGTCACCGATCGGGACCGTGCGCACGGCGGCATCGATGTCGGCGGCCCGGCCGTCGAGCAGCAGGTGGAGCGCGTGGTGGTGGATCACGTCGCTCATGAGGTCGAGATCCCCCGCCGCCTCGGCGTGACGCAGCGCCTGTCCCGGGACGTCGTGGGCGGCATACCACCGTGCGGCGCGGGCGTGGACCTCCCGGGCACCCCGGAGGCTGCGGGACTCGAGCATCGCGCCGAGGTAGCTGCGCAGCAGCACGTGGTAGCGATAGGTCGGCGGCCCGACCCGGTCGGCGGTGACCATGGCGTTGTCCGACGAGAGCGCCTCGAGCAGCGCACCCGCGTCGTCGCGCCCGGTCACGGCGGCGGCGAGGTCGGGCGTGAGGTCCTCGAGGACCGAGGTCGAGACGAGGAAGTCACGCACCTCCTCGTCGAGGCTCGCCAGCACCTCCTCGACGAGGTAGCCCGACATCGCGCG
>Ga0164309_10001301_pt1 | contig 12370 bp, 8 predicted proteins | sample Whisoiple_247_MG_FD_109984 | JGI IMG/M metagenome (GOLD analysis project Ga0164309, IMG submission 109984) | Soil microbial communities amended with fresh organic matter from upstate New York, USA - Whitman soil sample_247_MG | ecosystem: Environmental > Terrestrial > Soil > Unclassified >... | reverse complement strand
GTGGGCACGCGTTACATGCAGTTCATCCCGTGCGTCGAACCACGTCAGTTCGAACGGCACGCGCCCGCATATCTCCCTGCGCACCAATTGGTCACCGCGGACAGCGCCCGCGTGCATCCCAGTCACCCCATGTCCGTCGTCACCGACTGGAGCGTGGTGCCGGAAGAATGGGGCTCATTCCTCGCCGCGGTGTTCGACGAATGGCAGACCCACGACCAAGGCCGGGTGAAGATCAATTTGTTCGAAAGCCTGTTCGCGCAACTCAACGGCAAGCCGTCATTGATGTGCACGAGCAGCCCATTTTGCGGCAAAAACGTGGCGCTCGAACACGACGGCCGCGTGTACTCGTGCGATCACTTCGTTTATCCGGAGTACGAGCTCGGCAAAGTTGGCGACCAAACGTTGGCCGAGATGGTGTTCTCGCTCAAGCAACTGGAGTTCGGTCTCGATAAATACAACTCGCTCCCCAGCGAATGCCGATCCTGCCCCTACCTCAAACTGTGTTGGGGTGAATGCCCACGCACACGCATCCTCAAAACCCGCGAAGGCGAAGGCAACCTCAGCTACCTGTGCCAAGGTTGGAAGCGCTTCTTCGCCCACGCGCTCCCCAAAATACCGCGCGCCTACGCGCAGCAAGCGCCGCTCTACCCGGCGACCTCAATCGTCCGCCGCAACAACACACAGCGCGTCCCAAACGCGTAGCCCACCGTGCGACGGCTCCCAGAGCCGGCGATGCGCGGCAGATGCGGAATCGATTCTCCAAGGGCGCTTGGAACGCTCCCTGAATTTGACCGCCGAGCCGCAGAGGCCGCAGAGATCAGACGGGAGTTTTTGGGGTTCGCGATTCACGTCGATTTACGAAGGTGCGAACGACGAGATCTGCCGGGACGCGTACCGCTGGTGCGAACGCGCAGCGGAAAGCCTGGCCTCGCGGAAGAACCCTTGTCCGGAAATGGGCCTTGTCCGGCGCGAACCGACAGCACCCCCTTTCCGGACAAAATTCGCGGCGCTCGGTCTCTTCGCCGGCAATTCGTGCGAATCGGTCTCATGCGCCGATCCAACGCTTCCGCAGCGGCGCCCCGAAACAACCCACGCACCGCGCCGACCGCGCGCGCACCGCGAGGTGCGCACGGAAACCACGCACTCCGACTCCACCGGTGGAGTCCCGCCCGACCGTTGCCGCCCCCTCAGGTCCAGAAACCTCGACAAGTGGCTTTGTGTAGTATCATCAATGGCGTTTTGGCGGCCAACCGTCAGGGAGTGTTTCTAAGTCGTCCGCACGGGTCGATGAGCATCGTCGCGCCGTAAAGGGACGGGAACAGCGCGTTCTGTGAGGTGCGATGCTGGATCGCGAGCGCCCACTCTCTATCCTGACATAAGGCTGTCATTGGGGTTCGGTAGTTGTAGGCATGTCAGTACGGAGGAGTACGGGTATGTCTATGTTCTCATTGAGGAAGCCGTTGGGGTTTCGGTTGGCGGCGGCGACGGAGTTCTATCGGAATTTCACGCCCGGGTCGGGCATGGCTGCGGCGGCGGTCGATACTCTGACGCTCGCGTTTCGGCTCGACGGCTCGTATGCGCCGGTCGCGGTGGCTTTGCGCGAGCAGGGCGACGATTTGTTGGTCGAGGTTGCGGGTGGCGCGGAGCAGGGCGCGGTTGCGAAGCAGGTCGGACGGATCTTGGGGCTCGAGGGCGACGCGCGTGCATGGCTCGAGCTTGGCGAGCGCGATTTGGTGGTTGGTGATTTGCAGCGCGAGTTTCGCGGCTTCTTCACCGCGGCCAAGCCGTCACCGTATGACGCTGCGACGTGGGCGGTGATCTCGACGCGCATGAATCACCAACAATCGGCGCGCATCAAGCAAGCGCTTGCGCGCGAGTTGGGTGACGCGCTGACGCTGAATGGCAAGACGCACTTCGTGTTTCCGAGCCCCGAGCGCTTGCGCACCATCGAGCGCTTCGCGGGCTTGCCGGAGGAGAAGGTGAGGCGACTGCGCGGCGTCGCGCAGGCCGCGTGTGACGGTTTGTTGGATGCCGACTATTTGCGTGAGCTGGGTGAAACGCGGGCGCTCACGGAGCTGCAGAAGCTGCGCGGCATTGGGCCGTGGGCAGCGAGTGCCATCTACTTTCGCGGTGCGGCGCCTTTGGACGGTTTACCCACCGCCGAACCGCGAGTGCTGCATGGCCTTGCGTCGGCGTATCGTTTGCGTTCGCCGTCGTCGGCCACGTTTCAGCGGATCGCGGTGGGGTGGCGACCGTTTCGGATGTGGGTGTGCGTGTTGTTGATGCGGCACTTGGGTAAAACCGCCGGTTGGCACGCGCCGGGGCTCGACGAAGAGCGAGTGCGCGCGGGCCAAGCGTTGCTGCGGCGCACTGCGCCGGCTGCGTGATTGCGGCGAGTCTTCGATGCGACGGAGTTGCTTTTCGCGTCAAGGTTTGGTCGCAGGCAGACTGACGACGATCGCGGAGCCCGCGGGGACATGCACCGTGGCCGCGCGGTCCTCGTTGCCGGATTTCACGAGTAGCGTGTGCCAGCCCGGGCTGAGTTCGAACTCGGCGGGCGCGTGTCCGAGATAGCGGCCGCGCTCGTACACATCGCCGCCGCCCGGTGTGGTGACATACACCGCGCCCGGTTGCTCGGCGGGCGTGCTTGGTGGCGCTGCGCGCGTCGCTGTGCCATCGGAATGGCTCGCGATCTTGCTCGCTGGGGGCGGCGATCGCACGGCCTTTTCGTCGGCGTCGAAGTCGACGTGCACTGGTTCACTCGCGTTCCCGTCGTCTGCGATCGGCGGTGGTTCGTCGACCGTTTGCTTGAGTGCAAAGGTCGCAGCCACCGGGGGCGTGGCCCTTCGCTCGAGCTCTACCGTAGGCGCGGCTGTGGGACTGCTACCAGCTCGTGCGCGGATTAGCGTTTGGTGACCTGCCAAAAATCCTAAAAGTACGATGGCGAACGACGCGCCAAACGGAGCGACTGTCGTGCGCCACGTGAGCTCCACGGCCCGCTTCGAACGCAGAGTCGTCGTCGGCCCGTCCGTGAAGCCCCCGCGCGGCCACTCCAGCGACCGCAACGTGCGTTCGTCTACTTTCGGCGCGTAGACTTGCGTGGTGTTTTCTGGCTCGTCCTCAGCCGCGGGGGTGTACGCATAGCTCACGGGCGGCGCTGACCCGAACGAGTCCGCGGAGCGCGCCACAGGTGCCGGCACGGTGTCAGCCAATTCGAGCATGTCGAGACAGCGATCGGCGCCGTTCGGGGACAGCTTGGTCAGCCACGCAGAGACTTCAGAATGCGCGACTGCGCCGCCCGCGTGAGCGACGAACTCTTCGAGCGCGAGCGATAGCTCGCGTGCCGAGCGATAGCGTTCGTTGGGATCACGTGCCAGCGCCTTGAGCACGATGTGCTCGAGCTCGCTCGTGACTCGTGGGTTGTCAGCGGATGGCGACGGAATTTGCCGGGCTAGGATCTCGACCACCGCCTCGAGGTTAGTGGTGCAATGGAACAGCTTTTTGCCCGCGAGTAATTCCCAGAGCACGACTCCCAGCGCCCAAATGTCCGCGCGCGCGTCGATCGTGCCGCCCTCGAGCTGCTCGGGCGCTAGGTAGGATTTGTCGTTCGGTGCCCGCTTCTGCGACAGCTCGTGGATCCAAGCCGTGCCGAAGTTCGCGACGCGGACGTGCCCGTCGTAAAGCACGAACAAGTTTTCGGTCGTGACGTCGCCATGGACTGGGTTGGCCGCTCCTTTGAGCGTGTGCAGCGCGTGTAGGCCTTCCGCGAAATTCGCGATCAGGTGTGCGAGCAAGCGCGGTGAACGATTGCCGAGGTTTCGCAATGCGGGCGCCGCGAGGGCGTTGGACAAAGGCTCCCCTCGAAGGAATTCCGTCGCGATGTAGTAGCTGCTGCTGGTTCGCCCGTAGTCGAATAGTTTGCAGACGCAGGGGTGGTTTACCGTTCGCGCAAGGCTCAGCTGTCGAGTGAAGCGCGCAGAGAAGCCCTCGCTTTGCGTGAACGTGGGCAAGAAGTGCTTGACGACCACCAGCCGCTCCGCGGCGCCGGCGCGCTGATCGACGGCCAAGTAAAGAGTAGCGGTGCTGCCCGAAGCGAGTTTGCACACCGTCGTGAACGGTCCATCCGTTTCCGGATCGCGGGTGAGTGAAAGTGCCGACGCGGAGAAGCTCGGCTGGAGGCCCCGCGCTTCTTCGAGGCACTCGGACAACAACTTCGAGATCTTGCTCTCCGACAGATGCGCCGCGCTGTCAGCGTTGGAACGCGGAGGCGGAGTCTCTATGGGGGATTGGCGCGGGCGATGGTTCATGCGCGCCGACTCTGCAAGCGTGGTGCCACTCGTCGCCGGTGTGCGCGTCGAGGACTAACTGATCCCGTGAACGCGTAGTTTGTAGAACAGTGTGCGACGACTGACACCGAGCAAATGTGCCGCCAACACGCGGTTCCCTTCTGCTTTCCTCAAGGCCTTTTCCAGCGCGCGGCGTTCCGCGGCGCGTACGGCTGCGTCCAGCTCGATCACGCTCATGTCGTTCGAGTTTTCGTCGTTGAGCGTGCCTTCTTCGCGTGCCAGTTCACTCGCGGCTTCACTTTGGGTAATGCGCGGTTGTTCGCCGAGCACGACCAAGCGTTCCACGAAGTTCTGCAATTGCCGAACGTTGCCGCGCCAAGGTGAAGACTCGAACACCGCGAGCGCTTCGTCGTCGAAGCTTCGTTGCTTGTCGTTGGCGGCGTTGGCGACGGCGCAAAAGTGTCGGGCCATCGGCTTGATATCTTCTCGCCGGTCTCTGAGTGGCGGGAGAACGATGCGCACCACGTTCAAGCGGTAGTACAGATCTTCGCGGAATTCTCGCGTCTTTACCATCTTTTCCAGGTTGCGATGGGTGGCGCTCAAGAAGCGTACGTCGGCCTTGAGCGTCTGCGTACCGCCCAGGCGCTCGTACTCACGATCTTGCAACAGACGTAACAATTTGACCTGAACTGCCGGCGAGATGTCGCCAATTTCGTCCAGGAACAACGTACCGCCTTCGGCCAACTCCACGCGACCGGGCTTACGCGCGGACGCGCCAGTGAACGCGCCGCGTTCGTAGCCGAAAACCTCGCTCTCCAAGATTTGCTCGGGCAGTGCAGCGCAGTGCACTTTGACGAACGGCGCGCCCTTGCGCCGGCTCTGCTCGTGGATCTGACGAGCGACGACTTCCTTCCCGGTGCCGCTTTCACCGCGGATCATCACCGTCGATGCGCCGGGCGCTACACGCGCGATCAGCGCGAAGACGTTACGCATGGCCGCGGATTGAGCGACCACTCCCGAGGCCGGCGAACTCTGCTCGTGACCTTCCTCACTGTTCAAGAAGCGCAGCTTCTTGACGGTGAAGAGCGCCTCTTCCGCGTCGATCGGCAAGCGCACGAAGTCGGCCGCGCCGGCGCTCACCCAGCGCCCGAATTCATCACGTGCTGCCGCCGGTAGCATCACCACGAGTGGGATGTCGGGGAAACGTTGCGTCAGGGTACTGACCAAGTTCGCGTCTTGCTGCGCCAGGCTGTGTGCGACGAAAATGGCGTCGATCTCTTCCGTCTGCAGTGTCTGCAAGAGAGTTCGCACATCCCTGCGATGCGTGACGCGGATGCCTTCGGGATCGAGCAGCTGCTGCAAGAGTGGTGCGGTCGTAGACTCCGAATCAGCGACGAGCAGAGTGTGGGTGACAGCCTCCTGCATGTGTAATTGAGTCTAGCTGTTTCGGTGTGCGAGTCAGTGGCGAGTGCAAAGATTTGCACTCGCCAAGTGCAGGTTTTTTCTCGCGTCATTCAGCAACAGGCGGCAGTTTGCAACACGCGGAAATGGCCAGTCTCGAGCAAGTTAGACAATCGACGTTGTCTGTGGAATTCATTGTTAGGGAATTACGGATCTCGCCGTTCACGAGTCTGGAGCCAACCCGCCAGGGGGCGGGGCTCGAGGATGGGAAGACCGGCTCAGATGAACCGCATGGCAAAACGTGGATTGCGAGAGCACGACGACGCAGACGAACCGACAACCGCAATTCGCGAAAATGTATCCGGCGCGCGCATCAAGAACGCCGCCTCGTTTCCGCCAGATACGCCGAGAATCCGCGTCGTCGAGCCCGCGGCGGTCGTGCCGCGATCGAACCCGACGAGCGAAGAGTTCGCGTTGGCGAGCACGTCCGCGACGCCCGCGGCCGTTCCAATCGCGAGCAGTGGGATGGCTGGCCCCTATCACTTGGCGCTCGAGATCGCCTCTGGCGGCATGGCGACCGTGTACCTGGCAGTTCACGGCTTGGAAGGCTTTCAGAACACGGTTGCGGTAAAGCGCATTCACCCGCACCTGGCAAAGGACAAGCAGTTCGTCGATATGTTCGTGGACGAGGCGCACATCGCGGCGCGCATCAACCACCCCTATGTGTGCCGGGTCTTCGACTTCGGAAAAGCCGCCGATGGCAGCTACTACATCGCGATGGAGTTTCTGCGCGGTGAGCCTTTATCGCGCGTATTCAAGGCCTTGACGCCAGAGCGTATCGCCGATCCACGCTACCCAAACGTGATTGCGCGTCTGATCGCCAACCTCGCGGAGGGTTTGCACGCAGCGCATACGCTGAAAGACACACATGGTGAATGCTTGGAGGTCGTGCACCGCGATATCACGCCGCAAAATCTGTTCGTGCTGTGCGATGGCACCGTGCGCGTGACCGATTTCGGCATCGCGCGCGCGCGGGTGCGTAGTCATCACACGGAGGGCGGACGCATCAAGGGCAAGCTGTCGTACATGTCGCCGGAGCAGCTCAATCAGCAACCGGTGGACAGCCGTTCGGATCTCTGGAGCTTGGGAGTGGTCACGTGGGAGCTGCTCACTGGGCGCCGCCTATTCCGCGCGGGGAGCGAGGGTGAAACCGTGCTCTCGGTGTTGTCACGGCCCATTCCACCGCCGTCGCGCTTCGCCGGCGGAGTTCCGCGGCAACTCGACGCCATCGTGCTGCGTCTTTTGTCGCGCGATCCGGAGCAGCGCTATTCGTCGGCGCGTGAGCTCGTACGAGCGCTCGAAACGTTCTTGGCGTCAGCCGGTGACACAGTGCCCACGATGGACGTCGCTGATTGGGTAGAGGAGATATTTCCGGGTGTTGGCAAGCGCGCCGACGGCTTGGTCGAGCTGGCCCACGCGGTCATGCCACCCGAGCGACGGCAGTCGCTACGGGCCTCCGCGGCGCCGTTGAGCAATGGCACGCCAAACGAGGTCTCGCGAAGCGCGCTCGATCGCGCGCGAGTAACGACGCCGTTGCATGCGCCGCCCGCTGCAGCTCCGAGTCGCTCGGGGCTTCGCTGGCGCCGCGCGTTTTTGCCTGCTGCAGCGTTGCTTGCAGGAGCCTTCGCGGTATTCCTCGGCGTTCGTGAGTTCGGGCGTGTGGCCCCTCCGCCACCCACGAAGGTTGTGCAGGTTGAGGACGCGCCATCGAAGGCGCTTCCCCCGGTTTCCGTGCCGGCGACCGCAGCGGCACCGCTGCCGGAAGCGCCGAAGCAGCCGGAAACGCCTGCGCCGACCGAGCGTGCGCCGAGCAACACAAAAGCGGTGGCACGCCACGTCGCTAGTGCGGCGCCCGCGACCACGTCGCAGCCAACGGCTGGTTCAGAGCGCACCGGATCGGTGCAGCTGATGACCAAGAACGGGCATGCCGAGGTGTACGTCGGCTCGCGACTGATGGGAACGACGCCGCTGACTTTGGATCTGCCGGTGGGCCACGTCGCGCTGACGCTCAAGCCCGTGGGCGGTGGTGAATCGCGTAACGTGACTGTCGCGATTCAGCCGGGGGCTATGTCGTTCATCACTGTGCCACTTGCGGCTCCGGTTCCGACTGCGAGCCCGACTGCGACTGCGACTGCGGTTCCGGCTGCGGCTGCGGCTGCGACTGCGACTGCTGTCGAAAACTGAATCTCGCTCTTTCGACTGGCGGCGCGGCTCTTGCAACTCGCCGCACGGGCTGCGCGAGGGGTTTCTCGCGGCCTTCAAAACTTGGGAGTCGTTACATGTCGTTGCGAATGCGAAAGAGTTGGTCGTTGTGTGCGCTGGCGCTGCTCGCTTGTTCCGCCGGTTTCGAAGCGAATGGCTCGGACGAGTCGGAAACGGTGGTTCGAACCAGCGAGCGTGTCGTCCTGTCTTCGACCGCGACTTGTACGGTGGAACTGACGAAGATTGACTACGACCAGGTTGGCGCCGACAGCAACGACTACATCGAACTCAAAGTGACCAAGAAGGGCGGCGGGGTCGTGACCACGCTCACGGATTGCGGGATTGGCGCGATCGCTTTGTACGATGATTCGAGCGTGGTCGTCCCCGGGGTGTGCGTGCCGTATTCGCTGACCACGCTCGTCAATGTTGCGATTCCGGCGGATGGATACATCGAAGTCGGGCAATCCGCCGGCTCTACCGTGGCTGCGACGATTGCTCTCGGTTCCGGCGCGGACGGCTGGATTCACAACGGCCGCGGAGAAATCGCGATTCTCAGCGCCGCGTTACCAGACGGCCTTCCAACCTCTTGGTTTCAATTCGAGGGCACGGCGAAGTGCAACACGCTCGGCTTGCCGGTCACGCAGGTCCCGACCGAAAACGACAGCTCGCCCAACTTCACCAACGTCTCTTGCGATAGCTCGTTTCACCTAGTGAATGCAGCTGATGCGCTGCCAAAGACCAACGCGGACTGTCCATCAGGTGGGGCGGGCAACGCAGGTGGTGCAGGCAACGCGGCTGGTGCAGGCAATGCAGGTGGTGCAGGCAACGCGGCTGGTGCAGGCAACGCAGGTGGTGCAGGCAACGCGGGTGGTGCAGGTGGCAGCGTGAGCAGTGGCGGAACCGCTGGGCTCGTGGGCGGCGGTGGACAGCTGAATCTGGGTGGGATCGCGGGCGCGTTGAATTTGGGCGGCGTGTCGAACTTGGGCGGCGCTGGCGGCGCGGTGAGTAGCGGCGGCAGCGCTGGGCTCAGTGCGAGCGGCGCGCCGAGCAGTGCGGGCACCGACTCGACGGCAATCGGCGGCGAAGCCGGCACGAGCCTCGGCGCGGCAGGTGGTTCGACGACGCAGGGCGACGCCGGAGAAGGCGGCGAAACCAACGCCGCTCAGGGTGGCAACAGCAACGACACTGGCGGCAGCTCGTCCGCTGCGAACGCAGGCAAAACCGGTGAGAGCGAAACCGCTGGAGCGAGCGGGCACCAGGGACATGGCGTGGTCACTCAAGGTGGCGGTTGCGCGTGCTCGGTTCCAGCCGCTCCCAACGGGAAGTCCGCTCACGCGCTGCTCGCACTCGCCGTGTTGCTCGGGGCGTGCGTGCGCCGTCGTCAGCGGTCTTCGAACTGAACGCAGCGATTCGCAAGGAGTCAAAACGTGCCCAGCACCCGTATTCCACACACTCTCTCTGCTCTCCTCGCTGCTACCGTCCTATTCGTAGGACGCTCGGCCTCCGCTCAAACCAGCGCTCCGGGATTCGCCGTCAGTCATTTCAATCCCTCCGAGCGCGGGAGCGATTGGTTCGTCACCGAATCATTGGATCTTCGAGGCCATAACCGCGTGGCAGTCGGCATTGTGGCTGACTACGCGCACGATCCGCTGGTCGCCTATGACGAAGCGACCGGCGACAAGGTTGCGTCGCTCATCTCGAACCAGTTCTACGCGCATTTCGGCGCGAGCTACGTGCTCTGGCAGCGCCTGCGCTTGTCATTGAATCTACCGATCTTGCTGGCACAAGGCGGCGACACACTGAATGTCGACGGCGAGACGCTGAGTGTTGCGCACGGCACCCACTTCGGCGATCTGCGTGCGGGCGCTGATGTTCGCTTGTTCGGCGCCTATCGTGAGCCGATCACGGTCGCCATCGGCGCGCAGCTCTACTTCCCAACAGGAGATCAAGCTGCGCTCGCCGGCGACGGGAAATTTCGCTTCGCGCCGCGCGCGCTCGCCGCGGGTGAAATCGGTCCTTTCGTGTACTCGGGCCGCTTTGAGTTCGTGCTGCGCTCCGACCATCCGACCTTCGACGGTGAATCCGGCGGGAACGACTTGTTCTTCGCCGGCGCCGCGGGTTTGCGCGTAGAAAAGTTCGTGTTTGGGCCGGAACTGTTCGGCACGACTTCGCTACAGCCCAAAGCGTTCGAGAAGGCCAACACCCCGGTCGAGATCTTGTTCGGGGCCCACTTTCTGACCAACGATATTCGCCTGGGCCTCGGTGTTGGACCGGGCCTGACGCGCGGAATCGGCGCGCCCGACGTGCGCGTGGTCGGCAACGTGGAATGGGCGCCGCAACTCGCCGATGCGCCTCCTCCGCCCCCGCCGGTCGATCCGGATCGCGACCGCGACGGCGTCGAAAACGGCGCAGACGCGTGCCCCGACCTCTCGGGCGTGCCCAACGAAGATCCGAGGCTCAATGGTTGCCCCGTTCAGGACCGCGACTCTGACCAAATCGCCGACCGTGAAGATGCGTGTCCGGATCAAGCGGGCGTGCCGACCGCAGATCCCAAAACCAACGGTTGCCCGCCGCCCAAGGACGCCGATAAAGACGGCATTCCCGACGAAGTGGACGCCTGCCCGAACGAAGCCGGCGTAGCGACCACGGATCCGAAGACGAACGGCTGTCCGCCACCCAAAGACTCGGATGCCGATGGAGTCTTGGATCCGGACGATGCGTGTCCGAACGCTGCGGGGCCAAAGAGCGATGACCCCAAGACCAACGGTTGTCCGACAGCACGTCTCGAGCAAAACGAGATTCGCATCTTGGAGCCCGTGAAGTTCGCCACCAACAGCGATCGATTGGTGCCCGAGAGCGAACCGGTTTTGACCTCGGTCATGGAGGTGCTGCAGGCGCATAAAGAGGTCACCAAGCTCGAAGTTCGCGGTCACACCGATAGCCGCGGTGGTGCGGCTGCGAATCTGAACCTCAGTAAGCGCCGAGCTGCATCGGTGATGAAGTGGTTGATCGCGCACGGCGTCGCGCCCGAACGCCTCGGCTCGAATGGCTTCGGACAAACACGGCCTATCGACAGCAATGACACGGAAGAGGGCCGCAAGAACAATCGCCGCGTCGAGTTCCGAATCATCGCCACTGCGGCTGAATAAACGCGGGATAGTAGCAACGGTAACGCACCTTCCGCTCGCAAATGCCCAGCGCTGCCCCTCTGGTCGCAGTGCTGGGCGCTGGCGCAGCAGCCAAAATGTGTTAGCCGTTCCAGTCCTATGCTTGGAATACGCTTCGCTCCACTCGTTTGTGGTATGTCGCTGTGCTGCGCGCTCGGTTGCTCCGGAGGCACGGAGCCGGGCAGTCTGACCAATCGCGGCGTGGGTGGTTCGGGGAGCAACGGCGGCTTGAACGTCGGCAACTCCGGCAGCACGCAGATCAACACCGATCCGGGTACTCCCGGAATGCCCGAAACCCCCGACTGCGGCAGCGTGCTCGACGTCACGTATCGAGATTTCAAAGCCTATGACCCGGCCGACAGCACGACGAACCCCGACTTCGAGATGAAGTTCATGGGCGACGTCGTTCGTCGCGGCTTGGTCGAGTCCACGCTCGGTCCGGATCACAAGCCAGTGTTCAAAGACAGCGTCGGGCATCCGGCGCTCATGGGCAGCCCCACTGCCATCAATACGGATTGGCAACCCAAGGACGTAGTCATCGCCAGCGCGGACTCGTTCAAGCAGTGGTACAACGATTCGCCCAACAATCAGGCGTTTTACAAGAAGCTGCCGCTGGCAGAGACGGACGCAGGCTCGGGCATCTTCGGCTTCGAGAGCAGCATGTTTTTCCCGCTCTCACCCAGCGAGGGCTTCGGTATCACCCCCAAGGGTAATCCGCAGATGATGAACTTCCTGTTCACCACGGAAGTTCACGTGCAATTCAAGTACACCGGCGCGCAGAAGTTCACCTTCCGCGGCGACGACGACTTGTGGATCTTCGTCAACGGCACGCTCGCGCTCGACCTTGGCAGCCTGCACAACGCCGAAGAGGGCACGATCGACTTCGACGCCCAAGCGTCCGCGCTCAACATCCAACTCGGCGGCATGTACCCCATGGACATCTTCCACGCCGAACGCCACACCTACGCCAGCAACTTCAAAATCACCACCAACATCGCCTGCTTCACCCCCAGCATCGTGAAGTAACGCGGCATTGGTGAGGGGGCGCTCGCGGCCCAGCCACGCACCTCAAATAAGCAATCCGTTCCCGTCGCGAAGCGTCCGCGCAGCGCGCAACTCGCGGCCTACAGGCGTCCAACTCGGCCATTGAAGGAAGAGAGATTGACCGCCGAGCCGCAGAGGGCACAGAGATCTGAGGGAGAGGAGGTTGGTGGTGTGCTCAGCGCGGCTGATCACGTCGAACATACGTCGCGT
>Ga0164309_10001300_pt1 | contig 12372 bp, 11 predicted proteins | sample Whisoiple_247_MG_FD_109984 | JGI IMG/M metagenome (GOLD analysis project Ga0164309, IMG submission 109984) | Soil microbial communities amended with fresh organic matter from upstate New York, USA - Whitman soil sample_247_MG | ecosystem: Environmental > Terrestrial > Soil > Unclassified >... | reverse complement strand
GTCCCGACCCAACATGGGGCGAGACACCCTGCGCGTTCCTGGAACTCAAGCCCGGCGCTACGCAACCCGACGACAAGGAGGTCATCGCTTTTTGCCGGGCACGCCTGGCGCGTTTTAAAGTCCCCAAGACCTTCGTCTACGGGACATTGCCTAAGACATCGACCGGGAAGATTCAGAAGTTCATGCTCCGTGAACAGGCAGGTTCATTGTGAGCGAAGGGCGCGAGACCGATAACACAGAAAAACATCGCAAACCCGATCGCCTACCGGCTGGTCGCCCGATGACGATGCGGCTCGCCGACGTAAACGGCATCAATATCGCCTATCGCGTGCAGGGCGAGGGGCCGCCGCTCGTGCTGGTCATGGGCTATCGGCTGAACTCCACTGCCTGGCCGGAGACCTTCATCGAAACACTTGCGCGGCAGTTCACCGTCATCACCTTGGACAATCGCGGCACCGGTCTGAGCGATAAGCCGGTCGAGGGCTATGCGATTGCGAACATGGCGCGAGACATCCGCGGGCTGCTCGACGAGCTCGAAATAACTCGCATTCACTTGCTTGGCTATTCGATGGGCGGCGCCATCGCGCAGGAGTTCGTCCGCCAATTTCCGGAGCGCGTCTCAAGTCTGATGCTTTGCGCGACTATGTGCGGGGGGCCGCGAGCTGTCTATGCCAAATCTTCTATTCTGAGTGTGATGCGCGACCTCGACGGCCTGTCGCCGGAAGAGGCCGCTCGTCGGATTTGGAAAGTTACCTATTCGCGCGGCTATCTCGAACGGCATCCTGAGATCGCCGAGGCGCAGATGCGGCACGAAATTGCACGGCCAACCCCTCTACATGCGGCCGACCTGCAATTCCAGGCGTTTGCCGAATTTGACGGCTCAAAAGCGCTTTGCAGCATTCGCTGCCCCACGCTGGTGATGACCGGGGATTTGGATGAACTGATCTCACCGCAAAACTCCAGGATGATGGCGAAGCTTATTCCAGGCGCAAAGCTGATCATCATCCCGGGCCGTGGTCACCGCGTAATGTGGGAGGCCAGCGACGAATGCGCTTCATCAATCATCGAATTTATCACCGCCGTCCGTGACGAGCGGACCTTTGCGCTGCACCCGGACGATCGCGAGAGCCGCGCACCGGGTGTGCTCGACCTCCTTACGTCATCGCTGGAGTTGTTCGCGAAATGGCCGCTCGTCGTGATGGGGGCCGGGCTCGATACGATAACTCTCGCTCGGCCGGCGCTGGTGGCCGGAAGCGCGTCTCGCTTTGGTGATGGCAAGCCGATCATTCTCGTACCTCAATATCTGGGCAGTGACCTTGTGCTATTGCCGCTTACAATCTGGCTCAAGGCTCTCGGCTATCGACCGACGACGGCAGGCCTGTTTCTCAATCTCCAGGATTCTTCCGTCGAACGGACGCTCTCACAATTGATCAGCGATATAACGGAGCGTGTAGGAAGGAAGGCAGTTCTGATTACGCATTCGACCGGCATGCCGCTGGTGCTGCGGGCAGCCGACGCGCATAGCGAAAGGGTATCCGACATCGTTATACTCGAGGCGCCGCACCGGACGAGCACGAATGGCGTTCGGATCCACTTCATTTCCACAGGGTGGTCCGTGCTGCATACGATGATGGAACTGCCCCGACTTCTCGGAAACATCGGCATCGAATTGATCGAAGTTTCGAAATTCAGCGAGCCAAACGTCGCGCTGCATGTTCGTGCAATTGCAGAGGAAGAGCAGAAATGAGCGCCCTCGGGGACTTGACCTTGCTTCGATTCCGGAGCGGATTCAGTCCGAGGTGCAACGCAGCATCAAGGGCGTCGAATATTCGCTTCGTCCGGTCCCGCGCTCGATGAAAACCTTGGCTTCAAGACTGAGGCACTGCCGCTTGCGCCTCGTCACTGCAATTACGCCGCCTAGCACAGGCGATCAACACAAGAGCATCATTATATCGCTTCATCCGAGATAGGTATCCCGCGCAATATGAGCACGTCCCTTTCACCCCTGCTCGCTCCCATGCTGTCGAGCGCCGCCATGCGCGCCGTCTGCGACGATGTGGCATGCCTCCAGCACATGCTCGATTTTGAAGCGACCCTTGCGCGCGCCGAAGCCGGGACGGGCATTATCCCCGCCAGCGCCGCGGGTCCGATTACGAAAGCCTGCAAGGCGCAAGCGTTCGATCTCGCCGCCCTCGCCGAGGCCGCAACCCGGTCCGGCAATCTTGCAATCCCCCTCGTCAAGACGCTGACCGCCGACGTCGCCAAGGTCAATGCCGGCGCCGCGCGCTATGTGCATTGGGGCGCCACCAGCCAGGACGTGATCGATACCGCGGCCATGCTCACCTTGCGCGCGGGAATTGACGTGCTGCTTACGGATATCGGCCGCGCCATTGCGGGCTTTGCCTGGCTCGCGCAGCAGCACCGCAACACTGCGGTGGTAGCACGCACCTGGCTTCAGCATGCGCTGCCGATGCCGTTCGGCCTCAAGCTTGCCGAATATGCTGCCGCTTTGCACCGTTCGCGCATCCGGTTGCAGCGGCTGCGCCGCCAGACCTTGGCGCTGCAGTTCGGCGGCGCCGCCGGCACGCTAGCGGCGCTCGGTGACAAGGGCTGGCTTGTCGCGGAAAGACTTGCGCAGGAGCTTGAGCTGCCGTTGCCGGATGCGCCGTGGCATAGCCATCGCGACCGCCTCGCGGAAGCGGCTTCGATGCTGGCGATCGTTGCAGGCACTTGCGGGAAGATCGCGCGCGACGTCCAGCTGATGATGCAGACCGACGTTGCCGAAGCGTTCGAGCCATCGGGCGAAGGCCGCGGCGGCTCTTCCACCATGCCGCACAAGCGCAACCCCGTCGCGGCCGCGACCGCGCTTGCTGCTGCCACCATGGCACCGAACCTTGCGGCTACGATTCTGGCTGCACAAGTGCAGGATCACGAGCGCAGCGCAGGTCCCTGGCACGCGGAATGGCCGACCTTGCCGAGCCTGCTGCTCGTCACCTCCGGTGCGCTCGCCGCCATTGTCAATATTGCCGAAGGCCTGGAAGTCGATGTTGCGCGCATGCGCGTCAATCTCGACACGACCGGCGGCCTGATCATGGCGGAAGCGGTGGCGATGGCGCTGGCGGAAAAGATCGGCAAGCCCGAGGCCCATCATCTGGTGGAGGCGGCCAGCAAAAAGACCGTCGCTGAAAAGCAAGGCCTGCGCGACGTACTGACAAAAGACCCCAAGGTCACGGTGCATCTCGGCGCTGAAAAAATCACAAAGTTGTTCGAGCCGATGGCCTACCAGGGCATCTCACAGGTCCTGATCGATCGCCTGCTCGCCTCGCTCGACGACAAATAAGAAATCTGGAGAAAATTCCGATGCCGATGATCGACGCCGACGGTTGCCTGCTCAACGTATCCGTCGAAGGCCGCGACGGTGGCCCCACGCTGATGATGTCGAATTCGCTAGGCTGCACGTTGCAGATGTGGGAGCCACAGATGAGGGCGCTGACCCAGGTATTTCGCGTGATTTGCTATGACCGGCGCGGCCACGGCAAATCCAGCGTGCCACCCGGCCCCTACTCCATGGAGCGCTTCGGCCGCGACGTGCTCGCGATCCTCGACGATCTCAACATCGAGAAGGTGCACTGGTGCGGGCTCTCAATGGGCGGCATGGTCGGACAGTGGCTGGGAGCCAACGCGCCTGAGCGAATGGGCAAGATCATTCTTTCCAACACCGCCTGCTACTATCCCGATCCGACCAACTGGCTAAACCGAATCAAGGCGGTGAAGGAAGGGGGAATCGCAGCCGTCGCCGACACCGTGATCGCAGGCTGGCTCACGGCAGATTTCAGGGAACGCGAGCCGCAGATCGCAGCGAACATGAAGGCCATGCTGCTCGCCACGCCAGTGCAAGGCTACCTCGCCTGTTGCGAGGCGCTTAGCACGCTCGATCAGCGCGCGTTCCTGCCGAAGATCAAGAGTCAGACATTGGTCATCGCCGGCCGCCACGACATGGCAACCCCGGTTGCAGCAGGAGAGTTGATCCGTAGCCAAATCTCGGGCGCTTCCCTAACGATCCTCGACGCTGCGCATATTTCCAATGTCGAGCAGCCGCGCGCCTTCACCGACGCGGTGATCGGCTTCCTGACGCAACGCTGTTCCGAGGCCAGCCATGGATGACCAGAAACGCAGCGACGACGGTATGGCTCAGCGCCGCAAGGTGCTGGGTGACGCCTGGGTCGATAAATCGATCGCGGGCAAGAATTCGTTCAACGCCGATTTCATCGATTTGATCACGCGCCATGCCTGGGGCGAGATCTGGACCCGGCCGCATTTCGATCATCGCACCCGGCGTGTGCTGGTGATCGGCACTATGGTCGCGCTCGGACAATGGGACGAGTTCCGCCTGCACGTCCGAGCAGCCCTTACCGAAGGCGGTTTCACGCCCGACGACATCAAGGAAATTTTGCTGCAGCAGGCGATCTATTGCGGCGTGCCAGCCGCCAACCACGCGGTCAAGGAGGCCTCTGCGGTACTCCAGGAATTGGGGCTGCTGAAGGGGTAGATCGTCTGCGTTCGTGCCGCGATCGATCCGCGCGGTTCCGTTGCTTCGGAAATTGACAATTTCGTCTCGCTGCTGCCCACATCAAACATGCTTGATCCCGGAGCCCGACATGAACCGCATCGCCTACGTACTGAACGGTCCCAACCTGAATCTGCTCGGCAAACGTCAACCCCATATCTACGGTCACGAAACTCTTGCCGATGTCGAGGCCGATTGCCGCAGGGTCGCTGGAGAGCTTGGACTTGAGCTTCGCTTTCATCAGTCGAACCGTGAATACGAGATCATCGACTGGATTCACGAGGCAAGGGAAACCGCATGTGGCATCGTGATCAATCCTGCTGCATTTACTCATGGGTCGGTAGCGATTCTCGATGCGTTGAACACCTTCGAAGGGACGATCATCGAAGTTCACATATCAAACGTCCACAAGCGCGAGGAATTTCGCCACCACTCCTATGTATCCCTTCGCGCCGACGGCGTAATCGCGGGACTTGGAACCCAAGGGTACACACTGGCGATGCGGCGTCTTGCGCATTTGCTCGACAAGACCGACGCAAAATGAGTTGGGTTTCGGACGTGCGGCGTCCAGATCGCCACCGGGATCAGCTCAGGGCGTCATCGTGGCTTTGCAAAGATCGAACTTTTGGAAAACAATTTTGAGAAGAGGAAAATCCCATGACGATCAGCGGACGCACCAAACTCATTGCCCATCTCGGTTATCCAACCGAGAGCTTTAAGGCACCGATGATCTACAATCCATATTTCGAGAAATACAAAATTGACGCCGTTGTCGTTCCGATGGGCTGCAAGGCCGAGGACTACCCTGCGTTTCTCAAGCTCTTGTTCAAGCTTTCCAATATCCACGGCTCGCTTGTCACCATGCCACACAAGGTGACCACAATCCCGTTGCTGGATGAAGTGATGACCACAGCAAAGGTCGCGGGCTCGTGCAACGCGATCCGCCTTGGCCCAGGCGGCACCCTCGTTGGCGATATGTTTGATGGCGAAGGCTTTGTTCGCGGTGTTCTACGCAAGGGCCGGGTGTTGGCAGGTGCGCGAGTGCTGGTGGTCGGCTGCGGCGGCGTCGGCTCCGCGATTGTGGCATCGATGGCCAAGGCTGGCGTGGCAGAGCTTGCCTTGTTCGACGCCCACGCCCCGACAATGAAAAGTTTGGCAGAGCGTTTGCGAGCTTATTATCCGGCGTTGAAGATCGAGGTCGGCTCCAGGGATCCGGCCGGCTTTGATGTTATTGTCAACGCGACGCCGCTCGGCATGAAAGAGGAAGACCCGTTGCCGATGGACGTGACTCGAATCTCGCCCTCGGCGTTCGTCGGCGAAGTCGTGATGAAGCAGGAAATCACGCCGTTTCTGGCGGCAGCACGGGCGCTTGGTTGCGAAATTCAGGTCGGCACCGACATGTTGTTCGAGCAAATCCCGGCTTATCTTGAGTTCTTCGGCTTTCGCACGACCACGCCGGACGAGCTTCGGGCCGTCGCGCAGATCAATTATTGAGCGCGCTTCCCCTTAGGTACGGGCGCGCCGTGCAATGCCCAAAACCACTTAGGCCAGCTGCGCTAGAAACCGTACCGCCACGTCGTGGACGTGACGAGCGACTGCCTCCGCGCCCTCCAGACCTGCCATCTGCTGCATAGGCACTTCGAGGGCAATTTGGGTATCACTTGGCATTGCCTTTAAAATCGGAGCGATGTCGATACGACCCTCTCCGGGCGGCAGCCGCTCAGCGCGTGCGGTATGCAGGAGCCCCTCGATTGTGGTTGGTTTCCCTGCAGGGGCATCACAGAGATGGGTCATGGGAAGCCAATGGGTCGGGATGGAACCGATCTGGCTCACCGAACTGTCCGAGCGATCAAAATGCAGTGTATCGATAAGAATGCCGACATTCGGGCGGGAGGCGGCACTGACAACCTTAGCCGCGGTCTCGAGGTCCGGCACCGTGGTCCAGGGAAAAAATTCCAGCAATACAGAAAGGCTATAGCGCTCTGCTAGGTTCGCGATGCCAGCGAGGCTGTCGGAGAGGCGCGAATGGTCGTGGTCATAGGGCGCCGTAATGACATGGCGAGCGCCGAGCGATGCGCCAGCTGCAATAAAGGACTCCAGCGCCGCGACATTGATCTCCGGGGTAATATTGACGAACTCGATGTCTGAGAGCCGCAGACCGGTGTCCGCCAGCGCTGCCTTGGTCTCGCGCATCATGACAGCGTCGTCCATGATCGGATAACCGGGGCTATCCTCGGTCACGGAGATTAACCGAAAGCCTACCCCCCGATAACCAATTCGCGCCGCCACTCGCACCATTTCGGGTGGAGGAAGCGACAGCACGGTAAGGTGCGCAAGGGACAAGTCAGAACGCAGAATGACATCCTCTCAAAGTAGTGACTGTTCATTGCGGGTGTGTCCCACGTCAGGCTCGGGGGATGGTCAACGGCCGAGATTCCCGCGTCTGAGCAGCGAGCCGAACGGCGGCATTGGCGGCTCCAAAACCGTCATAGTTCCGCCGCTGAACAATTTCGAAGAAAAACCGCTCATCGAAAGTGTGCGTATAAATCTGGAAGAATTCGCCATCTCCTTCGCGATCGTACAATATCTGGTTGTCGCGAAGGGCTGTCATCGTCGTGACATCGAGATCGTATTTGGCTTCGATGTCGTCGTAGTAGTTTTCGGGAATCTTCAAGAATTCCGCGCCGCGCGCGCGCATGTCCGCAACGGTTGCGAAAATGTCGGCGCATGAAAATGCGACATGCTGGACTCCGGAGCCAAAAAATTCATTGATGAAGCGGGCCGACAGCGTGCGTGTTGCCGACGAACCGTTGAGAATCACGCGCAGGGCTTGATTGTTGTTGATGAGGGCCTGGCTCTGCACCAGTCCCGCCGGATCAGCGATCTCGATCTGCGGCAGACGCCGCAGATCAAGAATCCCCGTGTAGAACAACAGCCAAGACAGCATCTCGTCATAAGGCATCGACTGCGAGATGTGATCGACCGCGTTGAGGCGGTCGGCGGTCGCATCACTGCGCAGCGCTTCGAAGTCGGTATCCCAGTTCTTGCCGGAGGCCTCAAGAAAATAGAGCAGGCTGCCGCCGACGCCCCGAATTGCAGGAATTTCCAGTTCTCCGGGGCCCACGGGTTGATAGAAAGTGCGCGCCTTGAGCGCTTCCGCGCGGGTCATGGTTTTGCCGACGTCATCGACATCGATCGCGATCGCGCAGACGCCGGCGCCATGAGTGATGTAGTGCGAATGGGCAAAGCCATCGGGCTCGCAATTGATGACCAGCTCGATGTTGCCTTGCGACCACCGTTCGACGTCCTTGCTGCGATGGGAACCGGTTTTGCGAAAGCCGAGCTGGCCGAATAGCGCGCACAGATCCTTGGCTTTGGCTTCACCGACGGCAAATTCGATGAATCCGACGCCGCGGCTGCGCGCTTTCGGCTGCAGCCTCGCCGCCGATGCGTTCGGTGATTTTTCAGCAAGCTGATCCTCCAGCAGAATCAGCGAACGCAGCCCGTCTATCGCGGTTCGGACCGCCGAGCCGGAACGAAACTGATCGTTGAATATCTCTAACGAGAGCGGACCGGCATACCCGGTCCTTAGCACGGCCTCCATGAAATAGGACACCGGCAGATCGCCTTGACCCGGAAAGCAGCGGAAATGCCGGCTCCAGGATAGTACATCGAGTCCGAGTTTCGGCGCGTCCGCGAGTTGGACAAGGAAGATCTTGTCCGCTGGAATCGACTCGATCGCATTGACCGGGAAAGCCGGCGCCAGCGCGTGGAAACTGTCGAGAATGACCCCGATTGATTTGTGATCGGCGCGACGCACAATCTCCCAGGCGTCGCGATAGTCGTTGACGTGCCGGCCCCAGGCCAGCGCCTCGAAGCCGATCCGCAGGCCGCGCGGCGCCGCGAGTTCGCCAAGGGCACGGAAATCCCCAGCAGCGCGATCAATGCCTCCCAATGAGGCCGGCGAAACATTGCTGCAGACCAGCAGCAAATCTGTCTGCAATTCCTGCATCAGGTCGAACTTGCGTTCGGCTCTTGTGAAGTTGCGGGCGCGCTGGGGCTCGGGCATGCCCTCGAAATCTCGAAACGGCTGGAATGCGCAAATTGCGAGACCAAGGTCGCGGCAGAGCTGTCCGACGTCGCGGGGACTACCGTTAAACGATAGCAGGTCGTTCTCGAAAATCTCGACGGCATCGAACCCGGCGGCGGCGATGGCACGCAACTTCTCATCGAGGGAGCCGCTCAACGAAACGGTGGCGATCGAACGAGCGGTCATGCGATATACTCCGTGATTTTGCTCGGCGAGATGCCGGCACCAGTTCGTGCGGCTTCGCGCACGGCTGAGCGCGCTTCGGCAAAGGCCTTCGCATCAAGAGATGGATCGGCGATCCCGGCCAACACGCAATCCCGGGACGCCTCGATCAATTCAATGTGCTTGCGGCCGATCAAGCCTGCCCCAGCGATGCCGATCCGCATCACGGCGTTCATGCCGCAGACTCCGTTATCAGCACGATCATGAGCACTGCGCCTGCCCAAACCTCGGGCTTCACTCGGTTTCTCCCGGATGATACACGACCTATCGTCCCTTTGTCGCCTTGTTAGGCTGCGTGTGAAGCCGAGTATCCCTTTGCCATTACGTCGTCGAATGCAATTCCTATTTCGGTGGGTGACGGCGTCAGGCCGGTAAATAGTTCAAAGGCATCTGCTGCCTGGTAGATCGCAAGTTCCCGCCCCGTCATGACCGCGGCGCCCTTTGCCTTGGCGGCCATTAACAGCGGCGTCCAGAGTGGAGAATAGACGGCATCCGCGACCCAAAGACCAGCATGTAGCAGGGCCTCCGGGACGGGCGTGCCGCGGTTGGGCAGCATTCCCACCGGCGAACCGTTAACTACTCCCGCGACCCGACGCAGCGCATCCTCGACGCTGTGCGGGACGCTCGTTGATACTTGGCCTTGCAGCTGTGCGGCCAGATGCGCGGCCTTGGCATGCTCGCTATCGAAAATCCTCAACTCGTTGACGCCGAGACCGGCCAGCGCAAACGCGATCGCCTTACCTACCCCACCAGCGCCGATCACAGCGACGGCACCATGCGCGGAGGCGGTGACGAGCCCACTGACAGCTCGCGCAAAACCAGTCGTATCGGTGTTGTAGCCGATTAATCGGCCATCGCGGATAACGACGGTATTGACCGCACCGATCATCGCCGCCGACGGCGACAATTCGTCGAGCAATTCGAGCACCGCTTCCTTGTAGGGAAAGGTAACGTTGATGCCAGCGAAGCCCAGCCGCCGAACGCCTTCTAGCAAAAACTTGAGTTCCTCTCGGCTGGCGTCAATGACCTCGATAAGTTGATAGTGGCAGCGCACGCCAAGTGCCTCGGCGGCCCGCTCGTGCATCGCTGGCGACGCCGAATGCGCAATCGGCGCGCCAAGCAAGCCGGTAAGAATGTGGCGGCTCGAAAGTGGATGTTCGGCGGCGGATTTCAACATCGATACCTTTGGCGACAGTCTTATGAGGGAGCCTCATATCGAAGGAAGTGCCAAGATAGAAACATCAACGATCTAACACAATTACCCTTTTATGCGATAAACATAACATCATGTTATTTTTTGCGGATGCGTGACGTTGGGGTCCGCGGTTCGTCTTGTTCGAGCCGGAGGGCCTGCATTTCCGAACGCAGGCAATGGATGAAATGCTCGACGTGAAGCGACAGCGGCGCGCCGCGCTTCACCGCGATGTAAGTATCGAATTTGGTAGGTTCGACGATGCGCAGCAGTGTAACGCCGGGGAAACCGCCATGGGCAACGGTGAATTGATCGATGACGGCGATACCAAGCCCGGCCTTGACCAGTGCGCAGACCGTAGTGCCGAACCGGGCGCGAATGGTGATATCGTAGTTGAGCTTCTCGCGGGCAAAGATTTTGGCCATGATGCGACCATAGGGGTCAGTCGGATCAATCCCTATCAGCGGATAGCGGACGATTTCCGCTGCGGATATTTGCTTGCGGGCCGCAAGTTCATGGCCTTCGGGGACGATGCAAAACAACTCGCCCGACGCAAGGGGCAGGAAGTCTAGGCCAGAGTGATCTAGCTGGTAGCTCATGGCAACGCAATCACCTCTGCCGAGTAGCAGATAATCGATGGCCTCCTCGATCTTGAGGACGTTGATGTCCATACGTAGGTCAGGGTAGCGCCGCCGCACGCGCTCGATCGCGCGAGGCACCATGACTTGGGAAATGCTCGGCACCGAACCAACGCGTAACTCTGACAACGCACCGTGTCCGATTTTGGAGATGATCTCGGTGAGATCATCGACCTTTTTGTAGACGCCGTTGATCTGTTCAAAGATGTTCTGTGCTTCGGGCGTCGGGAAATAGCGTCCATTCTGGCGTTGGAAAAATCTGATGCCTAGCGATTTTTCTGTGTATTTCACCAGGCGGCTGATACCAGGCGCCGACACATTCAGAAGCTTAGCCGCGCCGCCAATGGTGCCTGTCACCATGACCGCCCGGATAACTTCGATCTGGCGCAGTGTCATCATTTGCCCAAAACCCCAGACATCCGAGCCCCGTGCGGTATCAACAGTGGCCGGCCGGCATTTAGATTCTTCCCGCACTTCCAAAAGAATCGAAACAACCAGCACATCGATCCACCGAATGCGAAAATTTGCCTGTATTTGATGCTGGCTACAAGTCTCTATCCGCAAAGGATGCGAGCCTGGCGAAAAATCGCCCGCCGGTCGCAGCCATATGTTGCAACCAAGTTGAGATGTCCCTTGCTCTGCAAAGTTGAAATGTCACTCCGCATCGGCGATCGGAATGAATTGACGTCAAAGGCGCTTGAAGGCTCCCTACCTCGGCTTCATCGAACCTGAGTTGGCAACGTCGGTGGATGATCCTTCGGTTTGATTATGGCAGGATTGTTAACTGGAAAAGGGACAATCCGAAGCGCATATTGGGGCATGTCAGAATCCGGTCATCGATCCTGTAAATGCGGTGCGGTTTATGACCGCAGCGAGCACATGGTAGCGGAGCGCGAGATCAGCAGCTTTATGCGCCGTGTGTGGTGCAACTATCGAGAATTGGAACTCCGCCTGGGTTCCTCGATATCGGTTCATTGCCTGTCCAGCTAGGGACGCCGAATGAGTGCGGCGCGGCTTGAACCTAGCCGCCGTAGGCGCATATTCGCAGAATGGACCAAATTCTTCCCCCGAAGCTAACCGACCTTGAACTCGAGGCTTTGCGGCAGCGGATTGCGATTGATCGCGAGCATCCAGACTTTTGTTGAGGCCGACTGGTAAGCGGGTGATTTTTCCCGCCTATAAAAAAGGCGCGTTGGTCACGTTTCTGAAAACCGTGTGCGGGATCTGATTCCGCGCCGGTTCAATTCAAGAGCCATCGCGCCGAGGCTGAGGGTTCCCGTTGAGCCAATGGCCTGGATGACGGGCGCTAACCCGACTGCAAAGTGATCCGCGGCTTCGATTTGATCGGTCCTGCCAGCCGATCCTGCAAGGTCGAGGTTGCTGGGATTCCCAAGCTGGCTCCAGCTGCCTTCTTCGCCGCCAGGGCGGCTCTAGTCCGATCCGACATCAGTCGACGGTCCTTCTCAGCCAATGCGGCGTAGAGGTGCAGCATAAATGGGTCTGCATCCCGTCCCGGTTCGGCAACAATAACGGCACTCGCTGCGCCATCAGTCCAGCCACGAACGCGACGTCCCGGGAGAGGCGACCAAGCTTTGAGACGACGATATTGCATTTCGAAGCCTTGGCGGCAGTCAGGGCAGCGGCGAGCCTAGGACGGCGATCG
>Ga0164309_10001299_pt1 | contig 12375 bp, 6 predicted proteins | sample Whisoiple_247_MG_FD_109984 | JGI IMG/M metagenome (GOLD analysis project Ga0164309, IMG submission 109984) | Soil microbial communities amended with fresh organic matter from upstate New York, USA - Whitman soil sample_247_MG | ecosystem: Environmental > Terrestrial > Soil > Unclassified >... | reverse complement strand
TCCTGCACCACCAACTGTTTGGCCCCGATTGCCAAGGTCCTCAACGACAACTGGGGCATCAAGCGCGCCCTGATGACCACCGTGCACGCGGCCACCGCGACCCAGAAGACGGTGGACGGACCCAGCAAGAAGGATTGGCGCGGCGGTCGCGGCATCCTGGAGAACATCATCCCGTCCAGCACCGGTGCAGCCAAAGCCGTGGGCAAGGTCATCCCCGAGCTCAACGGCAAGCTGACCGGCATGGCCTTCCGCGTGCCGACCTCCGACGTGTCGGTGGTCGATCTAACTGCCGAGCTCAGCAAGGAAGCCAGCTACGACGAGATCTGTGCCGCCATGAAGAAGGCGTCCGAGGGCTCGATGAAGGGCGTGCTCGGCTACACCGAGGACGCGGTCGTCGCGACCGACTTCGTCGGCGAAGTGTGCACGTCGGTGTTCGATGCCAAGGCTGGCATCCAGCTCGACAAGACCTTCGTCAAAGTCGTGGCCTGGTACGACAACGAGTGGGGCTACTCGAACAAGGTCATCGATCTCTGCAAGAAGGTCGCTGGCTGAACGTACCTTCTCTCACATGAGAGCTGCGACCGGCGCTGACGCCCGGTCGCAGCCTCGAGCGAGCCGTGGCTTGACCGCCGTTTGCGGGGGGGATTAGGTAGGGCGGTCGTGTCTCGCCTTCTCACCCGCCTCCTGGTCGTTCCCCTCGCTCTCAGCACCATCGCCTTTGGCTGTAAGGACGATTCCTCCGGACCCGATGGCGGTGGCGGCCAAGGTGGAGAGGGTGGCTACGGCGGCAGCGGGTCGTCCGTAACCACGGCCCAGCGCACGATCGGCAAGAACGGCGGCCGGCTGCAGACGACCAACGTCAGCCTGTTCATCCCGAGCGGCGCGCTCACCAAAGACAGGACGATCACGGTGACCGAGCTGGATGCGGCGGCCATCGCTGCGCTCCCGGAGACCACCGATGGCATCAAGATGTCGGGCATCCCGGCCAAGTTCGAGCCGCATGGCCTGACCTTCTCCGAGCCTGCCGAGATCATCCTCGGCTACGACGAGCCCACGGACGAGGACGAGCCGCTCGCCGTCCTGAAGCTCGACAACGATCAGGACACGAGTTGGGAGTACGTGCCGGGCGCGAAGTTCGAGTCCGGCTCGTCGTCGTTCGAGGTCGATGGCTTCTCCATCTACTGCGTTTTCAGGGACCCCAACGGCGTCGCGGACGAGGTCTACGGACCCGAGGGGGGCGGGACCGGCGGTGCGACGGGCTCCGGCGGCCAAACGAGTACCGGCGGGGCCGGCACGGGCGGCGGAACCGGCGGCTCGGCGGGAGGTACCAACCCGCCCGGTTACAACGACACCCCGGAGTTCCACGGCTTCGGCGACATCGACGTCGGTCCTGGCGCTGAGGTCACGGAAACCGACATCGAGACCGCTCCTGGACCGAACTGCGTGGCCGGCACCACGGGACCCAACGAGGAAGACGTCGTCACCATCTTCTACAACATCAATCAGGACGTCGACGGCTCGCCGCCTGAGCCGCTCTTGATTTCGGAACCGGGCCTCCGTCTCGACCTGGATTTCCAAAACTCTCGCTCGATCATCGTCGAGCTACGCGGACAATCCGCCTCCTGGTGCGTCGCGTACACGCCCGAAATCCCGGGATCGCTGTACTGGGATTGGGGCGATTTCGACTCGTATTATTGCGACTATCAGAGCTCAGGTGCCTTCGATCCGGCGACGGACGAAGTTGTGAGCGTCGCCGTCACCGTGCGCTCCGACGGCACGGACAACTCTGCGTTCGACTTCTGCCTCGAGGAGGTCTCCTCGGGCGTGCCGAACGGCTACATGGATGGCCCCACGTGGTCGGGCGGCGGCTTTACCGACTCGAATGGCCAAAACGTCATGACCCATGACCTTGCCCAGGTAGAGTTCCCGAACTGCATCGAAGGCACGACGAACGCGGACTCGCTCGCGTTCGTCGAGCTCGGCTATTACCTGAATCAGGAGGTGACCGGCCAGTCCGGGCCCGGCGTCGAGGTGGGCGGAACCGGCTTGGCCCTCGAGCTCACGAACGATCCCGCTCGGTTCATCCAGGTCCGCCTCTTCAGCCAGACCGCCGCAGCCTATTTCTGCTGGAATTCTCCGAGCGCCGTCGGCTCGGGCCCGCTCTCCATCGCCTGGGATCAGTTCGAGGACTGCGCGTTGACCGACCCGTTCGTTCCTTCGTCCGCGCCGCTCGACTACATCTCCGTCCAGGTGCTGTCGAGCACCATTGCGGACGACCCATACCAGCTCTGCATCGAGAGCATGACGGAGGACCCGTAATCATCGTGCCTCGCTTCAAGTCTGGTCTGCTCTTCCTGCCCTTGTTCGTCGGCTCCATGGCCTTCGGCTGTCAGGACGATGCTTCCGGACCCGACGGCGGCGGTGGTCAGGGGGGACAGGGCGGGTTCGGCGGCAGCGGGTCGTCCGTGACGTCGGCCCAGCGCACGATCGGCAAGAGCGGCGGCCGGCTGCAGACGACCAACGTCAGCCTGTTCATCCCGAGCGGCGCGCTCACCAAGGACAAAACGATCAAGGTGACCGAGCTCGACGCGGCTGCCGTCGCGGCGCTCCCGGAGACGAGCGACGGCATCAAGATGGCGGGGATCCCGGCCAAGTTCGAGCCGCACGGCCTCGCGTTCGAGCAGCCCGCCGACGTCATTCTCGGCTACGAGGCGCCGACGAACAAAGGCGAGCCGCTTGCCGTCCTGAAGCTCGACAACGATCAGGACCCCACGTGGGAGTACGTGCCGGGCGCCAAGTTCGAGTCCGGCTCGGCATCGTTCCAGGTCGATGGGTTTTCCATCTACTGCGTGTTCCATGACCCGAGCGGCGTCGCGGACATGATCTACGGATCCGAGCAACCGGGCAGCGGCGGCGCCGGTTCGGGCGGCCAAGGTAGCGGAGGCGAAACGAGCGCCGGCGGCGGCTCAGGCGGCTCAGGCGGCTCAGGCGGGAGCGGTGGCAGCACTGGTGGCGGTGGGGGTAGCGCCGGCGGCAGCGGCACTGCCGGCTACCTCGATACCCCGACCTTCCACGGCTACGGCTTCTCGGAAACGGGGTCCCTCGCTGCCTCGATCACGACCGACCTCGATCTGGAGCCCGGGCCCAACTGCGTGAGCGGCCAGACCGGCGCTGCTTCGTCGGACTGGGCCAGCATCGTCTACTACATCAACCAGGGGACCGACCACATCGAGGAAGGAGCGTTCTTCCCGACCGACGCCGGTCTCAGGCTTGGGCTGACGATGGACATCACGCGCTCGGTCGTGGTCGAGCTGCGCAGTGAGGCCCCGGGCCTTTGGTGCGCGACGGCATTCGTCGAGTCGAGCGGTTCGGTCTTCATTCCGTGGGGGAACTTCGACGAGGTCAACTGCATCGGCGCGTCGTCGGAAGGTGCCTTCGATCCGGGGACGATGTCCTTCGAGAAGGTCGCGGTGACGGTTCCCTCCAACTTGGAGATCCCACAAGACTTCTCCTTCTGCATCGACGAGCTCTCGAGCGGCTTGCCCAACGGCTACATGGATGGTCCCAGCTGGTCCGGCCTCGGCTGGGTCAATACCGACGGGGTCTCCTTTTTGGAGAGCGACTTGGAGCAAACACCTGCGCCGAACTGCATCACCGGTTCTACGGAGGCGACCCCCTCGGCCTTCGGCGAGCTCGGGTACAACCTCGACCAGCCGGTCACCGGCGGAGCCGGGCAGGCCGTCAACGTCCAGGGCACGGGGCTCGAGCTCGACGTGACCCTCGACTCGACGCGGGACCTCCAGGTGCGCCTCATGAGCGTGGCCTCGGGCATCAACTATTGCGCGTCACTTCCGGCTTCCGACTCGGGCACGTTCACCGTCCCCTGGGATACCTTCATCGATTGCGTCGGGACGGCGCCGTTCGATGCCGTCAACACCCCGATCGACGCCATCAGCGTGCGCGTGCTCTCGACCGGCGCCTTGCAAACCTACGACTTTTGCATCGACCGGCTCGAGGAAGACATCCCGATCGACTGATGGGTCTAACGATCGGGCGGGGCGCCCGGATTGCACCCTGGCAAGATTCGCTCTGGGGCGACCGGGTCCTCGTCCTCTTGCCGGTCGGAGCAGCTCTCTGCATTTGGGGCCTTGGCTGGGCATCGGCCCGTCTGGCTTGACCCCCGTTTGAACGGGGGATTAGGTAGCGCGGTCGTGTCTCGCTATCTCACCCGCGTCCTGGTTCTTCCCCTCGTTCTCAGCACCATCGTCCTCAGCTGTAAGGACGATTCCTCCGGGCCCGATGGCGGTGGTGGCCAGGGGGGCGAGGGTGGGTACGGCGGCTACGGCGGCAGCGGGTCGGCCGTGACGTCGGTCCGCGGCACGATCGGCCCGGAAGGCGGCCGGCTGCGGACGACCAACGTCAGCTTGTTCGTCCCGAGCGGCGCGCTCACCAAGGACAAAGCGATCACGGTGACCGAGCTCGACGCCGCTGCCATCGCGGCGCTCCCGGAGACGAGCGACGGCATCAAGATGGCGGGGATCCCGGCCAAGTTCGAGCCGCACGGCCTCGCGTTCCAGGAGCCGGCCGACATCATCCTCGGCTACAACGAACCGACGAACAAAAGCGACCCGCTTGCCGTCCTGAAGCTCGACAACGATCAGGACCCCACGTGGGAGTACGTGCCGGGCGCCAAGTTCGAGTCCGGCTCGGCGTCGTTCCAGGTCGATGGGTTTTCCATCTACTGCGTGTTCCATGACCCGAACGGCGTCGCGGACATGATCTACGGTTCCGAGCAACCGGGCAGCGGCGGCACGGGTTCGGGCGGCCAGGGCAGCGGCGGCGACACGAGTACGGGCGGCACCGGTGGCAGCGCGGGCGGGACGGGGGGCGACCCCAACCTGCCTGGTTATCTGTACACACCCGAGTTCCACGGCTTCGGCTCGACGGAGGTCGGTAGTGCGCTGGCGACGATCGCGAGCACGGATCTGGGCACCAACCCGGGACCGAACTGCATGTCGGGCCAAACGGGTCCGAACGAGGAAGACACCGCGACGCTCTTCTATTACGTCAACCAAGGGACCGACGAGACGCAGCAGGGACCCATCCTCGTCTCCGGTGCGGGCATCCGTATCGACATCGCCTTCCAAGCGTATCGGTCCATGAAGGTCGAGCTGCGGGGCGAGTCGGGTTCCTGGTGCTCCTGGTGGGGCCCCGAGGTGGCCGGGCCGGACTTCCTACCGTGGGAGAATTTCGACCCGTACAGCTGCGACTACACGGGCGAAGAGATCCCCTTCGATCCCGCGACGGACGAGATCATCGGCGTCGGTGTGAGGGTCAATTCCAACTACTCGGGCACGCCGGACTTCGACTTCTGCCTCCAAGAGCTGACCTCTGGCATCCCGAACGGCTACATGAGCGGGCCCACGTGGAAGGGCTTCGGCTTCGTCAACTGGAGTGGAGCCACCACCGTGGTCAACGACGACGTGAGCGACGCGCTCGCGCCGAACTGCATCGACGGCACGACGGATCCGGACCCGTTGGCCTACGCTGAGCTCGGCTACGGCCTGAACACGGACCCGGACCACTCGGACCTCGGCGCCGTCGTCGTCGGCGGGTCGGGGGTCGCGATCGATTTGACCAACGCTCCCGCCCGAGATTTGGAGGTTCATCTCTACACCCCGGCGGCGGAGTTCTGCAGCGATCCACACCTTGCGGTTCCCTCGGGCCTGCTCGAAGTGCCGTGGACCGAGTTCGTCGATTGTTCGACGGGCGCGGCGTTCGTTCCAGCCGACTCGCCCGTCGCTACCCTCACGGTGCGCGTGCTGTCGAGCCAGGTAGCTGACGACCCCTTCCAGCTCTGCATCGAGAGCATGGACGAAGCGCCCTAGAGCCCGGCGGGGCAGCCTCGCCGCCCTCTGGACTACTTGACCAGCTCGCGCAGGGCGGCGTAGGGTAAAATGCCGTGCTTCGTCTTCGTTCCCTGCGCCCTTTTTTTCCAGTAGCACTGACTGTCCTGGCCCTCGCCTGCTCGTCCGACAGCGGCGATACGGATGAGGGCAACGGAGGCCAGGGTGGGGCGGGCGGTGAGACGGTCGAGCGCACGCTGGGCAAGGACGGCGGCGAGGTGTCGACCGGCAGCGTGACCTTGAACTTCCCGGCGGGTGCCGTGCCCAAGGGGACGGTCGTCACCGTCTCGACCCTGGACGGCGACGAGACCGCGGCGCTGCCGGAGACGAGCGATGGCGTGAAGCTGGCGGGCGTGCCTGCGAAATTCACCCCCCACGGGCTCACGTTCGAGCAGCCGGTCGACGTGACCATGGACTTCAGGGAGCCCGCGGACGCGGACGTCCCCTTGGTGGCCATGAAGCTGGACAACGACCAGGACACGACCTGGGAGGTCGTACCGGGCGCCAAGTTCGAGAGCGGTCAAGCCAGCTTTCAGATCAACGGCTTCAGCTACTACGGCGTCTTCGCGGATCCGAACGGCGTGGCGGAGGAGCTGTACGGGGGTGACGTTTCCGGCGCCGGCGGCGGGACGGGCAACGGCAGCGGCGGGGAGACGAGCAGCGGCGGCGAATCGAGTAGCGGCGGGGAGACGAGCAGCGGCGGCGACACCAGCAGCGGCGGCGACACGGGGGGCGTGGGGACCGGCGGTGACGGCACCGGTGGCCACGTCATGTCCGGCGGCAGCGGCGGTACGGGTGGGTTCGGCGGCTCGGGCGGCTTTGGTGGGACCGGCGGCTTCGGCGGCACGGGCGGCGTCAGTGGCACGCCCGGTTACCTGGATGAGGCCACGCTGCACGGGTACGGCGTCTTCGGCGCAGGGGCAGCGGCCAACATCGACTCGGACGTGCTGACGGTTCCGGGCCCGTTCACCTGCGCCACGGGCGACACCGGCGTCGAACCGACTTCGACGGTGACGGTGGGCTATCGCATCAACGAATCCAAGGCGCCGGGAGGCGACAACACGCCGACCCTCGTCACCGATGAGGGCCTTTGGTTCTGGGTCAACTGGACGCAGGTGGACAGCGCCCGGCCGATGATCGTCGAGCTGGTCGACACCACGACGGCGGGCGCCAAATGGTGCGCCCAGGTCCTCAGTCCTGGCAGCGCGGAGTTCATTCCCTGGACTGGCTTCAACACGAACTGCCAGAGCGGAGACGGCACGGCCTTCGATCCGCTGGTCGACCAGGTCGAGGAAATCAGCTTCACCGTCCTGTCGACGCTCCAGAATCAGTCCTTCGACTTCTGCTTGCTCGAGCTCACGACCGGAGACGGCAGCGGCAGCCCACCCGGCTACCTACCGGGCGTCGAGTGGTTCGGGGAGGGCTTCGCCGAGGCGGACACCTCGTCCACCATCAACACCAACCTGGTGGCCCCGATACCCCACCACGCCTTCGGCACGACGGGGCCGGGCGTGACGTTCGCCGGGCTGCACTACAACTTGAACCAGCCGTACCAGGGCACGAATTCTCCGGTCGCGTTCACCGCGCCTGCCGTTCGGGTCGGCCTGTCGACCGCGAGCGCGCGACCCCTGTTCGTCGAGCTGCGCGGCGAGGGACAGTCTTGGTGTGCCTCCGTGCCGTCGGCGTCTGGTTCGCACTACGTCCCGAGGGGCTCCTTCAACACCGTGTGCGACGGCAGTGGCACGACCCTCCCGAGCAACGTGGCGCTCGATAGCGCCGGCGTCGTCGTGCGCGGTACGGCCACGCCGGACGACCCCTTCGACTTCTGGATTGTCGACATTCGGCCCGATTTCAACCCGCCACCCGCTGAGATTGGCTACATGTGGACGCCCAAGTGGCACGGCTACGGCTCGGTGGACGCCTCCGCGGACGTGACCAGCCTGAGCGACGACCTGTTCGAGGCTATCCCCCCGAACTGCGTCTCGGGCGTTACGACGGCGGACCCGAATTCCTATGTCGGGCTTCTGTACAACGTGAACGAATCCACGGCGGGCGGCGACAACTCACCGGTTGCGGTCGCCGCGACGGGCGTTTGGGTCAACTTCACGTCGTCGGCGTCGCGTCCGCTCTTCGCCAAGCTCAAGACCACGTCGGGCGATTTTTGCGCACCGCTGCCCGACGATGTGTCCACGTTCGTGCCCGCGGCGAAGTTCAGGGCCGACTGCGTCAACGCGAACACGGGCGCTGGGCTCGACATCTTCAACGACGAGGTGATCGCCGCCGGTGTGATCCTGCCGTCCACCGGCCAGCCGGACCTCGGCGAAGTCTGCGTGCTGGACGTGCAGCCGTCCGAGGTGCCTTTCGGCTACCTCGACGGCCCGGACTTCTACGGACAAGCCATCGTCTACACGGGCGGCGGGGCGACCGTAGGCGACACGACCTCGAGCAACCCCGGACCGAACTGCATCTTTGGCGACATCGATGCGTCCCCGGGTTCGTTCGTGGTGCTGCACTACTACACGAACCAGGCGTATGGCGCTCAGCCGAGCTCCATGCAGCTGAACGACTTCGGCGCGCTGGGCATTGGCCTGAACACGAGCTCCACCCACCCGATCAAAGCGGAGATCTTCGACGCCGCTTCCGCCAATACCTACTGTGCCAACTGGCCGGGCGGTTCAGGCTCAACGATCATTCCTTGGCAGGACTTCAACACCGATTGCGACACCGGCAGCGGCCTCGCCTTCGAGCCCGCGACGGCGCTCATCGACGAGGTCGGCATCAAGGTTCTGTCGAGCGGCAGTCCGGCGTCCTACAACGTTTGTCTCGGCCAGCTCGACGAGCAGCTCATCCCCCAGTGAGCGCCGGCGCCAGGAGGCTCGCTCCTCCCAGCCAAATTCCCAGCGAATCCTTTTTGACGCTTGCTTTCTTCCTATGCTGGTAAACTGGCCCTACCCCAGATGCTGAGCCGCGAAACCGAAGTCTCCCCCGGTCAGATCTTGGCCGGGAAGTACCGCATCGAGCGCGTGCTGGGGCGCGGTGGCATGGGCGTCGTGGTGGCAGCGCGGCACATGCAGCTCGATGAGCAAGTGGCGCTCAAGTTCCTCTTGCCCGAGGCGCTCGCCAATCAGGACGCCGTGCGGCGTTTCGAACGGGAGGCGCGCGCGGCCGTCAAGATCAAGAGCGAGCACGTGGCGCGCGTGACCGACGTGGGCACCCTCGAATCGGGGTCGCCGTTCATGGTCATGGAGTACCTGAGCGGCAACGATCTCGGGGACTACCTCTTGCAGAAGGGACCGCTCGGCGTCGAAGAAGCCGTCGAGAGCGTGCTGCAAGCCTGCGAGGCGATCGCCGAAGCGCACTCGATGGGCATCATCCATCGCGACCTGAAGCCCGCCAATCTGTTCCGCATCGTGCGCGCCGACGGCACGCCGTCGATCAAGGTGCTGGATTTCGGCATTTCCAAGGTGCAGGGCGACCACGCCATGACCCACACCAGCTCGATGATGGGGTCGCCGCAGTACATGTCGCCCGAGCAGATGACGGCCGCCAAGACGGTTGATGCGCGGGCGGACATCTGGGCCATGGGGGTCATCCTGCTCGAGCTGCTCACCGGCAAGACGCCCTTCGACGGCGACACCATCCCCGAGCTGTGCGTGGCCATTCTCCACTCGGAGCCCCCGCCGCTGTCGCGCTTCCGCCCCGAGCTGCCCATCGACCTGGGCTTGGTCATCGACCGGGCTCTGCAGAAGAGCCGGGACGACCGCTTCCCCAACGTCGCGGAGTTTGCCACCGCCCTGGCTCCGTTCGGCCCGCCCGGTGCGGCGGTCTCGGCCGAGCGCATCCGCCGCGTGCTCGGCGTCAATCCGGAGCGCGGCGCGCGCACGCTGCTCGTGGGCAGCGGTTCGACCATCAGCGACGCCCGGCCGCGCGAGACGAGCGCCACGGTGCTGGCAGACGCTGGGACGCCTGCCCATGTCCGCACGGGATCCACGCCGACCGGCTCCGCACAGACCGGCTCCACACAGTTGGACGCCTCGAGCACCCAGCCGAACCCTGCGGCCAAGAACCAGAGCACCTTGCTTCTGGCGGCGGCCGCCGTGCTCGTGCTCGGTAGTGGCATCGCTTGGCTCTTGTGGCCCGAGCCCCCCGCCGAGGCTGCGCTCGAGCCAGCGGTCGACGAGGCCCCCGCCGCCGCTGTGGCCCAGCCCGCGCCGCTGGCGCCCCCACCACCGACGCCGGCGCCGCCGCCGGTCGTCGAGCCCGCTCCCGCCGCTGCGCCAGCGCCTGCCCCAGCTCCCGACAAGCCTGCGGCTGCTCCGGTGGCGACGAAAGCGCCAACCAAGAAGGCGACGCCCGTGGCTGCGTCGACCAGCCAAACTCCGCCGGCCACGGCTTCGACCCCCGTGGGCAGCACGACCACCAAGACCCCGTCGAAGAGCCTCTTCTCCGATCGAAAGTAGCGCTTTTTCGCGTGAGTCTTGCGATGGGACGCCTGTGCCGGGTATGCGAATGACTGCCATGCGCTACCTGGCCCTCGTGCTTGCTCTCTGTCTGCCGGCGCTCTGTCTGCTCGCCCGTCCGGCCTTCGCCGACTCCGGCGATGCTGCCGCGGCCGAAGCCCTCTTCTCCGAGGGCAAGCGCCTGATGGACGAAGGGAAGTACGCCGAAGCGTGCCCCAAGCTGGCGGAGAGCCAGCGGCTCGATCCGGGAACTGGCACGTTGCTCAACTTGGCCACGTGCTACGAGAATGCCGGTCAGGTGGCGTCGGCCTGGAGCACCTGGCTCTCGGCTGCTTCGAGTGCGCGCACCGCGGGCCAGAGTGATCGCGAGATCCTGGCGCGCGAACAGGCGACGGCGCTCGAGCCCAAGCTCGGCCGCTTGACGATCGTCGTCCCAGTCGAGAAGCGCCCCCAGGGTCTCACGGTCGAGCGCGACGGCGTGGCCCTCAGCTCGGCCACCTGGGGGACCGCGCTGCCCACGGACGCCGGCGAGCATCGCATCGCCGTGAAGGCTCCCGGCTACGAGCCTTACGAGACGACCGCCACGGTCGTCGACGGGCAGGCCGCCGAGATCACGATCCCCGACTTGGTTCCAGCACCGGAACCGCCGCCCGCCCCGGCCACCGCAGCGCCTGCAGCCGCCGTCAGCGATTCGGGCCGGCCGAGCTCGACCCGGACGCTCGGCTACGTGCTCGGCGGTGTCGGTGTCGTCGGCCTGGGAGTCGGCACGGTGTTTGGCATTTTGGCCATCACGACGAACGACCAATCCAAGCAGGAATGTCTGGCCCCAGCGTACACCGCGTGCAACGCGGATGGCGTCACCCTGCGGAACCAAGCCATGACGTACGGCAACGTGTCGACCGTCGCCATCATCGCTGGAGCCGCCCTGACCGCCACCGGCGCGGTGCTGGTGATCACCTCGCCGAAGAAGAAGGGTGCAACGGCCGCCAGGGTCGAGCCGACGTTCGGCGGCGCACGCTTCGTGCTCTCGGGGGTCTTCTGATGAGCGCGCGTAAACTCGGCTCGTGCTTGCTCGGCTCGTGCTTACTCGGAGGTGTGCTGATGGGCGCTCTCGGCTGCAACGAGATCGCCGGCATCAAGGCGGCGGAGGAGGATCCGGACCTGGCCGCCAGCTGCGACCCGTCGGTAGACGTCGGGGAGCTGCGCGTCGTCGGCTGCATGCTCCGCATCGCTTGCGACCCGTACCTGCCTCCCTACAACATGTCGGAATGCGTCAGCCTGGCCTGGCAGGACGCGTCGCCCGCGGAATCGTGCACCTTCGGTGCCGAAACGTGCGCCGAGGTCGACGCCTGCCTCGGGCGCCGCTACGAGCCCGCGTCCGTGTGCGAGGACTCGAGCGGCTGGATCTGCGATGAGGATGGCGAGCGCGCCATCAACTGCACCGATGACGGCGGCTACTCCGTCGACTGTGCGCTGTTCGGCGGCACCTGTGTTCCGCACGCCAGCGCCGCGGACCCCGCGGCCTACGCGTGCCGAACGAACTCGCCCCCGACTTGTCCGGCCGACGCAGAGGAGGGTGACTACTTCTGCGAAGGGACCCAGCGCTTCACCTGCATCGGCGGCGACCCGTACGGCGTCGACTGCGCCGGCACCTCGTCGGACTGCGTCGAATTCAGCCCCGGCAAAGCCTACTGCACCGACCGCACCGACACTTGCGACGATCCGAACAGCGTCCACTGCGACGGCGACGCCATTCAGATTTGCGACCAGAATGGCTACGCCGCGCGCTTCGATTGCTCGAGCGAAGGTCTGACGTGCGACGTGGACAGCGAGTCCGAGAACATCACCTGTTTGGCCGCCTCCTGTGAAACGACGGCGCGATGCATCGAGCAATGCTTGGACGACGGCAAAACCGTGCGTTTCTGCGCGGGCGGTGAGCCTTATTTCCTCAACTGCACGGACTACGGTTTCGACGGCTGCCTGGAAGGATCCATCAAGCAAGGTACGCC
>Ga0164309_10001298_pt1 | contig 12377 bp, 14 predicted proteins | sample Whisoiple_247_MG_FD_109984 | JGI IMG/M metagenome (GOLD analysis project Ga0164309, IMG submission 109984) | Soil microbial communities amended with fresh organic matter from upstate New York, USA - Whitman soil sample_247_MG | ecosystem: Environmental > Terrestrial > Soil > Unclassified >... | reverse complement strand
TGGCTGCTCGCCCGCGCCGACAACGTGCTGCTCATCCCGGGCACGTCGTCGGTCGCGCACCTCGAGGAGAACATCGCGGTCGCCGACCTCGAGCTGACCGACGACGACCTGGCCGAGCTGGCGGCGGTCGCCGCCTGACCGGGGCTGGGCGTCAGGCTGGGCGTTCAGCGGCGCCGCCGCGTCAGGGCGCGTCAGCGGCGCGCCAGGAGGACGACCGGGATGACGCGGTCGGTCTTCTGCTCGTACTGGGCGAAGCCCGGGTAGCGGCGCTTCTGCTCCTCCCAGACCGGCTCGCGCTCGTCAGGGGTCAGGACCTTCGCGTGCACGTCGATCGTCTCGACCTCACCCCCGGCGCCCACCTCGATCGCCACGTCGGGCTGGGCCTTGAGGTTGTGGAACCACGCCGGGTTCACGTCGAGGCCGGCGTAGGACGCGAAGACGGCCCAGCCTCCGTCGACGGCCTGGTACATCATCGGGTTGACGCGCGTCTCCCCCGACTTGGCGCCGGTGGTGTGGAGCAGGAGGAGGGGCGCGCCCGCGAAGTTGCCGCCGACCTTCCCGCCGTGGTCCCGGAACTCGGCAATGACCTTGTCATTCCAGTCGCTCATGCCCGTCAGGCTACGCGGGGTGGCCCGACCACAGCTGTGGGGCCGCCACCCATTCGTCGTCGGTCGACGAGGCGGTCCTCCGCAGGAGGGACCAACCGCCGGTCGCTCATGACGTCCCTCCGTCGCCCGTCTCGTGGCTGGTCCCGCTCCCGGCCTCGGCCTCGTCCGCAGCGGCGATCTGGGCCAGCCGCCGTGCCAGGCTCGCCAGGTCGAGCCCTGCCTTCTCCGCGACGAAGGCGATCCGGCCCTCGAGTCGTCGCAGGTCCTCTGACGTCAGCGACTTCGCCGTGAGGACGACGATGGGTGGGCCGCTGTCTGTGCCGTCGGCCCCCAGCTCGTCGATGACGGCGAACCCGTCCGCCTCCGGCATGAGCAGGTCCATGATGACGACCGACGGGTTCACCGTGCGGACCAGATCCGCGGCATCGAGGCCGCCCGAGCACGTGTGGACCGTCCAGCGGAGCGGCTCCAGCGTGCTTCGCACGAGCTTGACTGCGAGCGGGTCGTCGTCGACGACGACGACGCTACGACCTTCGGGAAGGCTCCCCACCGGAACGGGATTCCGAGTCTGTTGCAGCGCTCGGCTGACGGCTGCGAGCAAGTGCTCCCCGGCGACCGGCTTGACGAGGTACTCCGTTGCGCCCAGAGCAAATCCGCGGCCGCGCTCGGGTTCGACACTGACGATCACGACGGGCACGGACGCCGTGGAGGGGTCCGCCTTCAGGGTCTCCAGCACGTCCCATCCCGTCATTCCCGGCAGGTGGATGTCGAGGACGACCGCAGCCGGCGACAGGTGGCGGACGGCCTCGAGTCCCGCCTCACCGGTGCCGACGGTCACAGGGTTGAGTCCGGCGGCGCGAAGGTGAAGCGCGACGAGCTCGGCCGATCTCTGGTCGTCCTCGATGACCACCACGGTCGGTCCGGAGTGCGAGAGGTCGTCGGCTGGCCACTGCTCGTCTCGCACCTTCGGAGGCACCACCGCCTGCGGGATCCTGAGGCCGAACGTGCTGCCTTCACCGAGAGCGCTCCGCACCCACATCGCGCCCCCGTGCAGCTCGACGATCTGCTTGCTCAGCGTGAGCCCGAGGCCTGTGCCCTCCGTCGTCGACGCAGACCTGCTGCCCTGCTGGAACGAGTCGAAGATGCGGGCCTGGTCCTCTCGCGAGATGCCGATGCCCGTGTCGGTGACCGTCACGACGAGGTCGCCTGCGTCGCGACGTGCGTGAACCCCGACGGAGCCCCCGTCCGGCGTGAACTTGACGGCGTTGCTGAGCAGGTTGAGCAGCACCTGCTTGAGGCGCAGCTCGTCGGCGGTGACGAGCCCGAGGCCCTGCTGGGCTTCGAGCGTCAGCTCGATGCCGTGCAGTGCCGCCCGCTCGCGCACCAGCGAGAGGGCCTGGCCGATGACGTCGTCCACCAGGAACGTGGTGAGGTCGAGCTCCATCCGCCCCGCCTCGATCTTCGACAGGTCGAGGATGTCGCCGAGCAGCGCGAGCAGGTGGCGGCCGGCATCATGGATGTCCTTGAGGTAGTCCTCCTGCCGCTCGTTGAGGTCACCGAACATCCGCTCGAGGAGCACCTCGGAGAACCCGATCACGGCGTTGAGCGGGGTGCGCAGCTCGTGCGACATGCTCGCGAGGAACTCGGACTTGTGCCTGCTCGCCTCGGCCAGGTCGGCGCTCTGCAGCTCGAGCTGCTGGTAGAGGCGGGCGTTCGTCAGTGCCACCGCGGACTGGCTGGCGAACGTGTCGAGCAGGTCGCACGTCTCACCGCTGAACGAGCCAGTCCTCTTTCGCCGGACGACCAGGACGCCGACGACCCGGTCAGGGCTGGCGAGCGGGACGGCGACGAGCGACTTCCAGCCGGCCGCGTGCAGGACGGCCAGGTGCTCGTCGAGCCGAGCCTCGTCCAGGTCGGGGATCTGCAGGACCCGGCGGGTCCGAGCCGCCTTGCCGACCCACGTCCGGTCGATGTGGATCTCGGCGGCCCGAAGGGCAGAGACCGTGTCGTCGCTCGTGCCGTACACGGTTCGCACCCGGAAGAGCCCGGTCGCCTCGTCGTACTCCATCAGCGAACCGCCGTCGGTTCCGGACAGCTCGACTGCATGCGACACGATCGTGGCGAGCATCTCGTCCGGGACGAGCGTCGAGCTGATCGCGGCGCCGACGTCGGCGAGACCCTCCAGCTGCTCGACCTTTCGTGCCAGCTCGGCGGACCTGCTCTCGAGGGCGGCCGACCTGCTCTCGAGCGCAGCGAACAGGTCGACGTGGCGTAGCGCGAGCGCCGCCTGCTCGGCGAACGTCGCGAGCACGCGCTCGTCGACGTCGTCGAAGGGGGCGACGCGGTTCCGCATCACGTTGAGTGCCCCCACCACCTCGTCTCCCACGATGAGCGGCGCGCCGATCATCGACCGGAAGCCGGCCATCCGTTGGAGGTCGGACCGGCTGTAGTCCGGGTCGGCGACGGCGTCGGTGATGTGGTGGATCCTGCGGTCGATGGTCACGCGGCCGACGAGGGTGCCGCGGTCGCGCTTGATGGGATGTTGCTCGAGGAGTCGGCGGTGTTCCTCCGTCATGCCGCTCTGGCGCGCGATGACGTACGTGGCACCCCTGACGAGGTAGATCTGCGCGACGGCCGCGTTGAGCAGCGTCCGGGCGTTCTCGACGACGGCGTCGAAGACCTTGTCGGGGTCTCCCGACGAGCTCGTCAACACCTTGAGGATGTCGCTCGTGGCCCGGAACTGCTCCTTGACCTGCGCAAGACGCCCCACGAGCGCCTGCCGCGACATCACGGCAATGCTGTCCTCCGGCGCCTCTCCGGACCTGACCATGCGCGGCTCCCCATCCTTGGTGCCTCGATGCGCTCCACCCTGCAGTTTCCTCCCCTCGGACGGCGCGCGGTCGGGAAAGTCGCAACCTCAGCCTTCCGAGCGCGGGCGTCACCGGAGCTGCCGACAGGACCTCCGGATGGACCGACAACCAAGAACGCTGCCCAGCGTCGCGTGTGTACGGTGTGAACACGCCTCGGACCTTCCCGCTCCGAGGTTGACCACGCTTGTCCTGTGGGACGGCACGACCTACGGAGCCAAGGCAATGCGTCTTCTCCTCACCTCTGGCGGAGTCACGAACTCGAGCATCTGCGATGCCTTGGTCGATCTGCTGGGCAAGCCGATCGAAGACTCGAGCGCTTTGTGCATCCCGACCGCCCAGTACGGTCATCCGTGGGTCGGTCCTGGCGTCAAGGCGTGGCAGTTCATCAGTGGAAACTCCCAGAATCCCATGGTCGACCTGGGCTGGAAGTCCGTCGGCGTGCTGGAGCTGACCGCGCTCCCCAGCATCGATGAGGAGCGCTGGGTGCCGCTGGTCCGGGAAACCGACGTGCTCTTGGTGGCCGGGGGCGACGTTCTCTATCTCTGCTACTGGATGCGGGAGTCTGGGCTGGCGGACCTGCTTCCATCCCTGACCGAGACGGTCTGGGTGGGGCTGAGCGCCGGGAGCATGGTGATGACCCCCGAGGTCGGGGAAGACTTCATCCAGTGGAGACCGCCGACCGGGGACGACAGCACGCTTGGCATCGTCGACTTCTCGATCTGTCCCCATCTGGCTCCGGACGGCATGCCGGGCAACTCCATGGCCGAGGCGGAGCAGTGGGTGGCCGGCATCTCCCATCCTGCGTATGCCATGGACGACCAGACGGCGATCAAGGTGGCCGATGGAACCGTCGAGGTGGTGTCAGAAGGGAACTGGAAGCACTTCCCTCGTGACCGCTGACGCCACGTCGAGCCAGAGATGGCCGGACGGAGCCGACCGTCAGGCCGATGCGCCGAGTCGGTGTCGCACCACCCGCCGACGCAGGGTGGGCGACGCCTCCACCTCGTAGCCGGCGTCGAGGAAGACCTGCAGCAGCCCGACTGACGCCTCGTCCCAGATCACGGTCTTCCCGGGCGGCGGCTCGGTGGGGTAGCCCTCGAGGACGCGAGCGCCGACCTTCCTGCCGTACTCGACGGTGGCGGCGGCGAGCTCGTACATCAGTCCCTGTCGCCGGAAGCCCTTGCGCACGACGAAGCAGGTGACCGACCAGACGCCCTCGAGCTCGGGGTCCATGCGCATCCACGCCTTCTGCCGGGCCCAGATCCTCGGGTAGTTCTCCCGAGGCTCGACCGCGACCCAGCCGGCCGGCTCGCCGTCGACGTAGCCCACGAGACCGGATGTCGGGCCGCTCGTGCCGCAGCCGGCCTGCTCCAGGAGCGCAGCGTCTCGCTCGTCCTGAGTCGTGTCGCGCCAGATCCAGCCCGGGACCTTGAGCGCCTGGCAGCGGCACTTGGCGGCGCCACCGGCATCGAACACGGCCTCGACGTCCGCGGTCGTCGCGTCGTTGGCCGGTCGCCAGCTGAACTCGGGCACACCTCGAGACTAGTGGTGGCGCTGGGGACGCGCCGGGACGAGCGACCACCTGTCGGCGTGCGCTGGCAGACTCGGCGCGTGTCCAGGCCGCCGCGCATCGAGCCCTCCGGTGACGTCGTCGCGCGCCTCGGGTCCACTGCGCTGGCCCTGCCCGACGCCTACGAGGAGGACGCCTGGACGGGCATACGGTGGCGGGTGCGGAGCAAGACCTTCGCCCACGTCCTCGTGGCCCAAGAGGGGTACACCTCGGCATACCGCGACGTGACGGGCGTGACCGAGCCGACCACGGTGCTGACCTTCCGCTCATCCGGGGAGGAGCTGTCGGCGCTGGTCAACGCAGGTCCGCCGTTCTACCGGCCGCCGTGGTCGCCGACCGTCGTCGGCATGGTGCTCGACGACGACACCGACTGGGACGAGGTCGCCGAGCTGGTGACCGAGAGCTACCGGTTCTGCGCGCCCCACACGCTGAGGCGCCGACTGGACCAGTGACGGCGCGAGGCGGATCTAGAGGAAGTCGGCCGGGTCGAAGTCCTCGATCGCGATGACTCGGATCCGCGGCAGCGACTCCCGGAAGGCCTGCACGTCGTACTCGAGGTCGAAGGTGGCCAGACCCTGGGCCGTCAGCTCGAGGAACGCGTTGCTGCGGAACTCCTGGAATCCGACGACCCCCACCCGCCGGCCGTCCAGCAGGTCACCCACCTGGTCGACGAAGTCCCCGTCGTTGCTGACGAGGAGTACGTCGGCCCGGCGTTGACGGATCTCGACGAGCGTCCGCTGGATGGCGATGTCGACGACCTTCTCGCCCGGCGCGCCGGAGAGCGGGACGGGCCGGTAGCCGATGGCCATCAGCGCCTGGACGAACGGCATGGGCAGCTCGTTGTTGGCCGCGAGGAAGAAGAGCCCGGCGGCCGGCTGGTTCCACAGCTCCTGCGCGAACTGGAGCAGCCGTTCCCACCTCGGGCGCTCCTCGGGGCGCGGGCGCCGTCCCAGGATCGAGGTCCCGAGGGTGGCGTCGATGTTCTCCCCGTCGATGAGGACGTACGTGATGCGGGGAGTCTCAGCCATGGGATGGAGCCTACGTCCCGCGCCGCTCTTGCAACTCCGCCCAGCGAAGCGGGCAGCGGCCTAGGGCCAGGCGGCCGTGAGATAGGCGACCACGAGGACGCCGAGCGAGACCGCCACCAGGAGGGCACCGATCTGCGTCTGCCTGCTCCGCCGGGCCGAGACGTCACGCCCGGACGGGTCCGGCCCCGACTGGGAGGCCCACACGATCATGCCGAGGCCGACCACGAGCAGCACGCCGACGCCGACCCAGAAGTACGTCATCGCTCACCGGACGCCCTCGGCAGGGCCGGACAGCCCACGGCAGACCAACTCAACACTCGTCCCCGTTCGTCAGCCGCTGCGTGCCTTCCAGTCGGACCGCGTCGAGCGTGTCTTCCCTGAGCCCGAGGGCGCGGAGGACGGTCGGCGCGATCTGTCGCAGCGAGATGGGACAGACGAGGGTGCGACCGCCCTTGCGACCGGGTTCGATGATGACCAAGGGGACGTGAGTGTCTTCGGCGCTACCGCTTCCGTGGTCGACCAGCTTCGCGTTCGGCGCCGCATAGACGACCCCGGTCGCCGGCTGCACGACGACGTCGGGGATCCGGCTCGCGTTGCCGCCGAGCTGTCCGGCGAAGAGCTCCGCGACTGCGGCACCGCTGGTGACGGTGCTGGCCCCGACCGTCGCGGCGTTCGCCTCGAGCACGGCCGCCACGTCGGCTGCTCGGGTGCGATCCGTGAGCCAGATGAGTGCCATCGTGTCCGCCGTCACCTGCGCGGTCAGGCCGGGCTGGACGCTGTTGATGAGCGGAGCGAAGCCGGCTGGGTCTATCCACCGCAGGGTGGAGCGGTCGACCGGGCTGTTGGCGTGCTTGGCGGTCAGGATGATCATCGTGTCGCCGTTCAGCCCGTTGGCCTCGACCCGGCTCAGCATCCGGCCGACCGCGCCGTCCACGTAGTCGAGCGCCTGCGCGAGCCCGGGGGCGCTCCCGGCGAGGGGGCCGATGGTGGTGACGCTCTGGGGGATCGTGCCGGCACCGTCGACGTAGCCGGAGAACTTCTGCCCGATGTTCGGTGCCTGGAAGTTCATGCCGAAGATGGCGGGGACGCCGACGACCGCGGTGCCGTCGTGGTCGAGCCCGTCGATCTCATTCAGCACTGCCCGGACCTTGAGCTCGTCGTTGGCCATGATCTTCGTGATGTCCGCCTTGGCCGCGTTGAACTCGGGGCCGTAGAAGTCGTCGATACCCGTGCCGGAGGGACCGGACAGGATCTCGTAGCTCGGGTGCTTGTCAGCGACGGCCGTGCGCAGCCCTGCCGCGTGCGCCACCTCGTAGATCGTGTTCACCTTGAGGAACTGATGCGGGTAGACGACGCTGCACCCGTGGTCCGGGTCACGAGGCAGCTTGGCCGGGTTGATGTCGGCCACGCTGTCGCCCGTGTTGGCGTTGACGTTGATCGTCTGGTTGAACGGAACGAGCGCGCCCCGCGTACTGCAGTCCGAGCCTGCCGGCGAGAGGCTGTTGTCCCAGGACACGTCGTAGTAGACCCCGGTCGACCGCGGTGACCCGCCTGTCGCCATGGCGAGCGTGCCGGGAAACGAGTCCGACGGTGTCTGGGCTGACGCGTTCGAGTAGCGACGTCCTCGTGCCACGACCTCCGCCAGCGCGGATGTGGGATGCGCCGCGACGTAGTTCGTCAGATCGACGTCGTGAAACCCGTCGAGGCTGAGCAGCAGCACGTGCTCCACCTTCGGATTCACCTGCGTCGACGCCGAACCGATTGGGGCAAAGGACAACGCTCCGACGATCGGCGCCGTCACCAATGCAACAGCTCGCCACCCGGTAGCACGCACGGCTCCCCCTCAGGGCCGAAGACTTTTCGACCTATTGACGTTAGCGCCGGAATGGCCCGGTCTGACACCGTTTCGCACACATCCGTCAGCGATGAACGGGGTCGCCCCGGTCGCTCACCCCCATCCCCCGTCGATCTGGGAGCGGACACGTCACTCGTCACGGGCTGTCAGCCTGACCATGGGTGAGCCGCTCACCCATTCGTCCATGGAGTACGGCTGGGCTGCGTACCACGGTTGGAGGCGCCAGGCCTCTTCGGTGACGTGTCGCCGCATGGCCGGATCCGTCACCTCGTCTGCCACGACTGCACGATCGTCGGCCGGCTCACGCAGGTGCAGCACCGCCTCGCGATGTGCGCGCAGGTTGGCCAGCCAGTGCCTCGAGCCGGGCGTGCCGGTCAGGACGATCTGTCCGTCGACCACGACGTACCAGATCTCGATCCTGGTGACGCGGCCGCTCCTGCGCCCGACGGTGCTGATCTCGCAGGTGCCGGTCGGCGGCAGCTCCACCACGTCCATCCATGAAGGCTATGGAACATCGCGGTGACGTGCCGCGAACCAGTGGGCACTGCCGGGGCAGAGCGGGGCAGAGCGCCGATCAGCCGGCGCGGCGGCCGTGGTCGACGAGGTCGGCGCGCACGGCCAGCGGGTCGGCGCCGATGGTCTTCATCAGCAGGGTGACCGCCTCGTCGTCGGCGCGCAGGAGGCCGAGGGCGATGTGTTCGGTGCGGATCTCGCGGTCGCCGGCGCGGACCGCCTCACGCAGTGACAGCTCGAGCACCTTCTTCGAGCCACGCGCAAACCGAATGTGACCACCCCACCCGAACCGCCCCCGAGCGGCCCGTGCGTCGTCGTCATCGGCTTCATCCGACGGTGCGGTGCGGCCCGCGTCTCGGGTCGCTCCTGAGGCCGGCTCGTCGAGTGCCCCTTGGCCGAAGCGACGCTCGGCGGCCTCACGAATGGAGTCGAGATCGATGCCGAGGGACCGAAGCGCCGCGGCGTCCTCCTCGCCGAGCGGGACCCACTGCGGGGATGGCGCCACACCCAGGCACTCGGCGACGGCAGTCGTCGTCACACCGTGGGCGGCGAGGACGTCGGTGACCCCGCTGCCCTCCTCGGTCAGCGCGAGGAGGAGGTGAACCGGGCGCACCTCCTCGGCCCCGAGGTCGCGACAGCGGGCCCGAGCCGAAACCACGACGGTGCGCGCATCCTGGGCGAAGCGTTCGAACACGGGTCTACCTCCGGGCGTGCTTGCGGTGGACGGTCTGCTTCGAGACACCGAGCGCGTCGGCGATCTCTTGCCAGGACCAGCCCTTGCCCCGGGCGTTGCGCACGTGCAGGGCCTCGAGCTGGTCGAGCAGCCGACCCAGCGCGGCAACGGCCCGCAGTCCGACTGTCGGGTCGGAGCTGTCGAGGTCGCCTGCAAGGTCTGTTGCGGTCCTGGTCATGCCTGTCAGCATATGCTGACGACTTCAGGTCGTCAACACATGCTGACGGGGAGCCCAACCGCCAGTGCAGGGGCTCCCCGAGTTGACCCGCCGACACGTGCCCGGGAGGCGGCAGGACACCCCGTGGTCGCCTGACGATGCGCACTGCGCCGTCGGGCTGCTAGCGTCCGAGTGATCGTGATCCGTCCGCAGGAGGTGAGACCCGTGAACACCGCAACCGCACTGGGTGCTCCCCCGCAGTCCACGATCGCGCGACCGACGTAGTCGCCACAGGGAGGCCCTCCACGCAACCCGCGAAAGGCACTCCCATGAACACCACTCCTTCCTCGACGCCACGAGACCCACAACACGGGAACTGGCCGATCGCCCAGCAAGCCCATGCCACAAGCCAATCGGCCTCCACCGACCAACGCGCCCTGGTGCTGGCCGGCGCGGGAGCCGCAGGCAACGCGTGGGAGCTCGGCCTCATCGCCGGGCTCTCGGATGCCGGCGTCGACCTCACGGAGGCCGACCTCGTCGTCGGGACCTCGGCCGGGTCGACCGTCGCAGCCCAGATCACCGGCAGCACACGCCCCACGGAGCTGTATGCCGCCATCCTCGCTGAGGTGCCCCCGCCTCCGTCCCGGGGTGGCGGGGCCCACCGACGAGGCGGATCGAACGGCTCGGGCTCGAACTACCTGGAGTGGTCGGACACGATCATCGCGACGTCGGAGAACGCCTACGACATGCGTCGTCGGATGGGCGCGGCCGCGCTGGAGCGGGAGGCGGCCAACCCGTCCGACCCGACGCGGTGGCGCAGCATCGTCGCGTCCCGTCTCCCCCACCACGACTGGCCGCGACAGCGCATCCTCATCGCCGCCGTCGATGCGGACACCGGGGAGGCCGTCGTCTTCGACCGGGACAGCGGTGTCGACCTCGTGGACGCCGTTGCCGCCAGCACCTCGGCGATGACGCCCTATCGGATCGGCGAGCACCACTACCTCAACGGCGGCTACCGGCGCAGCGAGAACGCCGATCTGGCAGCGGGCTACGGGCGGGTCCTCGTGCTGTCACCCTTCAGCGGCCGTACGCGCATGCCGCTCGAGTGGGGCATGGACCTCGCCAGCCAGGTCGCGGAGCTGCGGGCGGGTGGCAGCAGGGTCGAGACCGTCTTCCCGGACGGCCGAGCGGGTGACGTCTTCGGCGCCAACGCGCTCGACCCGTCGACGCGTCTGCCTGCCGCGCGAGGAGGCTACGACCAGGGCGTCGACCTCGCGGAGCAGCTGGTCGAGCTCTGGGCCTGACCGGGCTCCCACCCGCCCCCGCGAGAACGTTCGGTGCTCGCTGTCCGACCGAGGCGGTGCTGTTCGTTGCCAGAGTAGAGCAGTTCACACGCACCCACTGTGGAGAGGAACCACCACCATGTCTGACGTCGTCGCCATCATGTCCATGTCGCTCGACGGCTTCGTCGCCGGTCCCGACGACGACGTGATGCAGGTCTTCGACTGGTACTTCGCCTCCGGTGACGTCGAGTTCACCACCGGAGGCTCGGACCCCATGACGTTCCGGGTGTCCGAGCCGAGCGCCCGGTACCTCCGCGAGCTCACGCCGCAGCTCGGGGCCGTCCTCACCGGACGCCGCACCTTCGAGGTCGCCCAGGGCTGGGGCGGCAACCACGCGTGGGGCCCGGCCTTCGTCGTCACTCACGACGTCCCGGACGGGTGGCCCCGGCCCGGGTCGACCGTCCACTTCGTGACGGACGGCATCGAGCGCGCGGTGCGCCAGGCCAAGGACGCCGCCGGTGAGAGGTCCGTGGGCGTCCACGGCGCCGACACGATCCAGCGGCTGCTCAACGCGGGACTGGTCGACTACCTCCAGATCGACCTCGCCGCAGTGCTGCTCGGCTCCGGGGTGCGACTCTTCGACCACATCGCGACGACGCCGGCCGTCCTCGGCGACCCGACCGTCATCGCCGGCGTCGGGGTGACGCACCTGCGCTACCCGGTGCGCCCGGCCCACTCCTCCTGACACGAGCTCGCCCCTGACCGGCCGCGCCGCCGATCCGACCGTCGTTCGCGAATCCTCGCCACGGGTGGCCGGGCGGGCCGCATAATGTCCGGTCAGGACGACCCGCTCCCCTCGAGCCAGGCTGTCCCGCCTGACGATCCCGAGCCGTGGAGCCGAAGAGATGCCTGCAGACAACCGCGTCGGACACCGGCGTGGACGCCGCCGAGCGCGCGGCAGCCTGCTGGCGGTCGCCGTCGCGATCCTCTTCTTCGGCCTCCTGGGGGTCCTCCTGGTGCGGGACATCCTCCCGGTCTGGCTAGCGGTCGCCTACCTCCTGCTCAGCGGCGTCGCCTTCGCGATGTACCGCGCGGACAAGTCGGCGGCATCGGTCAGTGGCAAACGGCGTACGCCGGAGTCCACGCTCCACACGATCGACCTCCTGGGTGGCTGGCCGGGGGCGCTCGTCGCGCGACACGTCTTCCGGCACAAGACGGTCAAGCAGCCCTTCCGCACGGTCTTCTGGCTCACCGTCCTCGCCAACGGCGCGGCCCTCGCCTGGCTCGTGCACGTGCTGTCGCCCGTCTAGATCCAGCCCGGGCCACGTCCCCGCCGACATCGCTGGAACCGGGACACGACCCCCAATGGGTCGGACACTTCCCAAGCAGTTCCAGGGAACCCACCGGCCGTCGGCCTCTGAGCGATTCGCCGGCGCAGCCCTCCTCGGCGTGGAGCCGACCAGCCGGCACGGACTGACCGGCCCCGCGCACGCCGGGACCCTACCGTCTCAGGCGACGGGCTCGGTCTTGAGCCGTTCCTCTCCCGCACGGGCCGGGCAGGGAGGATCCTGAAACCATGGCTGACAGCAGGCCTGCGAAGAGCCTGGCGATCCCCCTGGCGGCGTTCGCCGTGGGCCGGGTCGTCGCTCTGCTCGTCGGGGTCTTCGGCAAGGTCCACGACCCGACGCTCGCCGGCACGACGACGTTCGGCTTCCGCACGGTGATCGACATGAAGGTCGTGCTGTCCGTGGTGATCGGGG
>Ga0164309_10001297_pt1 | contig 12384 bp, 11 predicted proteins | sample Whisoiple_247_MG_FD_109984 | JGI IMG/M metagenome (GOLD analysis project Ga0164309, IMG submission 109984) | Soil microbial communities amended with fresh organic matter from upstate New York, USA - Whitman soil sample_247_MG | ecosystem: Environmental > Terrestrial > Soil > Unclassified >... | reverse complement strand
GCGAATGGTGGCTCCAGCGAGCGGCGTCTGTCCGTCGGCTTCGACGTCCAGACCCTCCTGCAAAGCCGCGAGTTGATCGTCGTCGAGCGGCTCGATCGGCACGCTGACATCACCGGATTCGACGACTTGGCAGTTGTCGTCGAGCGGGAACAAGCTGAGCCCGACGCTCACGCCGGCCTGACCGGCAAGGACCTGCAAAGCGCCGCTCGATCCGGTCAGTGCGTCCTGAGTGATCTCCCATTTGGAGAGCTCGTTCTCGTCGACCTTGATCGGATTATCGCAGGTGAGGTCGGTGGGCGGCGGATTGCAGTTCATGCTCCCGCTCTTGTCGACCACGAACAGCAGGTTGGCGGGCACGAGGTCGGCGGTCTCCGTCGACTCGGCGCACGAGTGGGCGCCACCCAGGCCACCGCTGCCGTTGCCGTCGGCGCCGCCGTTGCCGTTGCCGTCGATGATGAGGTCGCTCCCGTTCCCACCGCCAGTTCCAGAATCGGAGTCGGAGTCGGAGTCGGCACCGCTTCCGCCCAAGTCAGCGTCACTCCCGTCGGAGTCCGCGAAATCGGGTGGGGACTGGCAGGCGCCTGCTGTCAGGGCGACGGCGCAGGCCGTCCAGACGAAGTTCAGCGTGATCGGGAATTTCGTCTTCTTCATTGCGGGGCGCCCAGCCTAGACATTGACCGCTCCAGCATACCAGCCTCGAATATAGGCCCGTAGTCATCCTTCCCAGCGCAAGCTGCGATTTGGTCGTTTTGTCGTTCGGAGGCGGAGACTGTCCCACCACCACCCAGCCGCGAGGGCGGTAGCGCGGGCGCTAGCGCACGGGTTTGCCCGCGAAGGGTCAGCTCGTGGCGCGGGAGCGCTACGAACCAGGGCTCAGAAGCCGAGCGTTTGCTTGCGCTCTTCGGCGCCCGGCAGCGGGTCACCCTGCTCGGAGACGACGGGCAGCTTGACGGCGCGTTCCGCGTTGAGCTTCAGCCACTCCTTCTGGTCGTCGGGCAGCTGAGCCTCGTCGTAGATCGCTTCGACGGGACACTCGGGGACGCACGCTCCACAGTCGATGCACTCGGCCGGGTCGATGTAGAGCATCTCGCCATCACCGTGGAAGCACTCGACGGGACAAACGGCGACGCAGTCAGTGAATCGGCAGCCCTTGCAGTTCCCAGTGACGACGAAGGTCATGTCGGTGTCTTAGCCAGGCGCGTAACGGCTGGCAACGGCTTCAGCCGGCCGCCAGTTCGAGGAACGGGCGGACTTCGCCCGCGCCTTCCCGGATGATTTTCGGGTCCGGCCCGGTCAGGTCCACGATGGTCGTGGGAACGGTTCCGCCGGCGCCAGCATCCAGGACCAGGCCAAGTCCGGGGAACGCTTCGTCGATTTCTGCCGGATCGGGGTTCGGGTTCGTGCCGTGACGCGCTGCGGTCGAGGAAATGATGGGTCGACCAAGCTCCTTGCACAGAGCCAGCGTCACCGGGTGATCCGGGACGCGAATCCCCACCGTCTTGCGGGGCCAGTGCACGATCTTGGGAACCTCGCGCGTGCTCTCGAGGATGAAGCAGTACGGACCGGGCAGGAACTCCTTCATCACCCGGTAGACGTGATCGTGCATGATCGCGTACTTGGACACGTCACTGATGTCCCGGCAGACGAACGCTAGCTTCTGGCCGCGATCCATCCCCTTGATCTGGTACAAGCGCTCCACGGCCTTCTTGTTGAAGAGGTCGCAGCCCAGCCCGTAGACCGTGTCGGTCGGGTAGGCGATGACTTCGCCCGCTTCGAGCGCATCGACGGCCTGACGGATCTTGCGCGGCTCGGGATGGCGAGGGTTGACTTCGAGCAGCATGGGCGAGGTAGTGAGCCAGCCTGGCCAGCGCACTTGGGGGGACGGCCTTCTAGTATGACGGCGACACGGCGTCGAGGTCAAAAAAGCCCTGGCTTTTGGGCCGGTGCGCCTGAGCCCGAGCAGGCTTTCCCGGGTTTCTCGTTAGAGATCGCGCCATTATCCCGAGAATTTTGGCAGAGGGAGCCTATTTCGGTTAGCGAAATGGGTCATGGCTCAGAAAGCTCGGTTTCTTCCCCTCGTCCTCGGGCTGGGTCTCGTTAGCCCCACCTGGGGCTGCGCCAGTTCCGCCGCTCCTCCGGTTGCTTGGCCAGAGCAGCCGCTGCCGCCCTACCCGAGTGCTGACCAGGAGGTGGCCTCACGCGAAAATCCGACGAAGACGGAAACGCGGGCACCCTCGGAGCCCTCCAGCCAGCTCGCGAAGGAGTACGCCGGGCGCCCCGCCATCTCCGAGCAGCGCGGCGAGGCGAGCTACTACTCCGATAGCCTGGCGGGGAACCACACGGCGAACGGCGACGTCTACGACCCTCGCAGGCACACCGCCGCGCACCGCAAGCTCGCTTTCGGCACCGTGGTGCGCGTGACCCGGACCGACACCGGAGCGGTCACCTACGTGACCATCAACGACCGGGGACCCTTCGGATCGGGCGAGCGGATCATCGACCTCTCGCGCGCCGCCGCCGAGGACCTGGCCATGATGAAGGCGGGCGTGGTCAAGGTTCGGGTCGAGGTTCTCGAGAAGCCGAACTGACGCGCCCTCATGGTTCGCTGGGCGCGGGAGCGTCGGGTGATGGTGGGGCGGCCAGGTCCTGTAAGGGCGGCGGCGGGCTGACCGGGTCCGGGGGTGCAGGCGGCTCGGTGTCGGTGGGCTCGGCACCGCTGGGTTCAGTGCCGCCGGGCTCAGTGCCGCTCGGGGTGCCGGACGCCCGGTCCAGATCGCCGTCTGGCTGCGATTCTTCGGTGGTCGGGGCGCCGTCCGCTGGGGGCGGCTCCGCCGGCGTGACCTCCGTCGCCGTTTCCGTGGGCGCCGTGCCCAAGATGAAGATCTCGCTCACGCCGTCCGCCTGTTCGTAGCGCGCGAGCAGTCCGGTGGCCGGGTCGATCTTCGCCTCGACGATGCCCGGTGGGCGGGGGAAGGACACGTTGGGCTTGCCTTCGTGCGCGGCTTTCATGAAATCGAGCCAGATGGGTAGGGCGGCACTGGCCCCTGACTCAGCCCCGCCGAGCGGGACCGCGTCGTCGTAGCCAACCCACACCGCCACGACCAAGTCCACGGAGTAGCCGACGAACCAGGCGTCTTTGACCTTGTTGGTCGTCCCTGTCTTGCCCGCAACGGGTCGGCCGAGCGCGAGCGCACGCTGGCCCGTTCCCTCCCGCACGACGCTCTCGAGCAGGCTCGTCATCAGGTAGGCGACCTCCGGCTTCATGACCTGACGAGGTGGAGGCTCTGGCGGTAATGCCACCGGGCCGGCCTGCCCCACGATGGATGAGACGAATTTCGGCGGCAGCCAGCGGCCACCCGCGGCCAGCGGGACGTAGGCGCTGCAGAGCTCGAGGGGGGTCACCTCATAGGAGCCGAGCGCGAGGCTGTCGTCAGGTTCGAGTCGCGACGTGATGCCGAGGGCATGCGCGAAGTCGACGACCTCGCGCGCACCAACACGCCGAAAGACCTCGCGCGCGACCCGGTTGTCGCTGCGTGCGACTCCCTGCCGCAGGGACAGGATTTCCGTCGGCGGAGCGGCGTTTTCGGCGGGATCAGCTGTGGTCGCGTCCTTCGTTACCGGCTCCTTTGTTGCCGGCTCCTTTGTCGCCGGAAATGTGAAGGTCGTGGCCGCGGTGACGGCTCCGTTGCCGAGCGCGTAGCTGTAGAAGATCGGCTTGAAGGTAGAACCCGGTTGGCGCCTTGCACTGGTCGCGCGATCGAGCCCGCCCGGCAGTGCTTCGTAGTTGCCGACCAGCGCACGCACCTCACCCGTCTCCGGATCGATGGCGACGAGTGCGGCCTGAGGCCCGAGCTCGAGAGCCAGCGCGACCGGTTCGCCAGCGGCGGCTTGGTCCGGCGCCTCGAGGACCCGCACGCGCAGGGCCGCTTGCGGTCCCACGAAGTGCGTGGGCGACAAATGCGTTGGGTTGTAGCGCTCCTCGCGGGAGAGCTTCACGCGCCCACGAACCGTACCCACCATGACGTCGATGGTGCCGGCCTGGTCGTCACGCTCCACGACGCGACCGACGTAGATTCCATGGCGCTGCGGGGTCCCAGAAAACGGCTTGGCCCAGAGTTTTCGGCTCTCGAGCGTGTAGGGGGGCCCGAGCTTCTGCCGCTTCATGTAGGCGTCCAGACCGGCTTGCACGGCCTTCCTGGCGGCCACCTGCAGGGCCGGCTCGATCGTCGTCTGCACTTGGAAGCCGCCGCGCCGCGCGCGCTCTCCGAGCGCTTGCTCCAGCAGGTTGCGCGATAGGCTCACGACCTCCGGAGCCACGTCGCTCTCGTTCTCGGGCACGGGCGCGAGCTTGAGCGGTGCGTCGACGTACGCGAGGTACACCTCTTCGGTCATGAAGCCCTTGGCCTTCATCTGCCCGAGAACGTAGCGCCGCCTTTCGAGAGCGAGCTTCTCGCTCTTGCGCGGGGAGTAGTGCTCCGGTGCCGAGATGATCCCGGCCAAGAGTGCACTCTCGGCCAAGTCGAGCTTGTCCACGTGCTTGCCGAAGTAGTAGCTCGCCGCTTCCTCTACCCCGTACCGCCCGTGTCCGAGGTAGATGTGGTTCATGTACATGGCGAGGATCTGATCCTTGCTCAGCGTGCGCTCGATCTCGTAGGCGAGAATCGTCTCTCGGACTTTGCGGCGATAGCTGCGCTCCTGGTCCAACAGCACGTTCTTCACGACTTGCTGGGTGATGGTGCTGCCGCCCTGCTTGACGCGACCTGCTTCTAGATTCTTGGCCACGGCCCGGAGCAGGCCCAGGTAGTCGAGGCCCTTGTGCTCGTAGAAACCGGCGTCCTCGGCCGCCAGGAACGCGCTCTTCAAGTGGTCGGGCATCTTCTCGAACGGGACGACGGTACGCCGCTCCGAGAAGATGTCGGCGAGCACGCTGCCATCCCGAGCCAGGATGTGCGTCACCTCCGGCGGCGCATAACCACCTTCCAACCGATGTACATCGGGCAGGCCCTGGGACATCTGGCGCACGAAGAGTACGGCGGCCACCAGCGCCAGGACCCCCAGCCCCAGCAGCGTCCAGGCCGAGACGAGCATGACTTTTCGCCACGGAACCCGGCCGAGCACGGCCCGCAGGTCGCCGAGCGCCCGAGCGAAGGGGGAATCGTCCTCCTCGTTCATTGCTCGCTCGTCACGGGCGAATCAGTCCAAAAGTCGCATGATCAGCATGGCGGCCACGCCGCCCAGGATCATGCAGGTCAAGGCGACGCCGAGCAGCGTCCCCAAGGTCGGCGTGCCACCTCGCCGCACCGGATGCTTGGGCGGGGCATCCGAGCGCTTGGTCGGCGGGGCCGAGTGGGTGGGTGGGTGAATAGAGCCGAGCCCGGAGGTCGCAAAGCCGGGAGGTGCGAACGGTGCCAGCGCACGCGCGAAGTCCGTAGCCGATTGGTAGCGGCCGTCCTTCTGCTTGGCCAGCGCTTTGCCGATGGCTTTCCACAGTCCATCGGGAAACTTCATGCCCGGCACGCGATCGTTGAGCGGTATCGGCTCCGCGGTCACGTGCTTGCCGACGTATTCCATGGGCGTCGTGGCGTCGAACGGCAGCTTTCCCGTCAGGGCTTCGTACAAGATGCAGGCGAGGGAATAGATGTCGCTCCGCGCGTCCAGCGTCTGCCCACGGGCCTGCTCCGGGGACATGAACTCCGGCGTGCCGAACACCATGCCTTCCTGCGTCAGGATCAGTGATCCGGGCCGCATCTGGGCTTCGGTGACCTTCGCCAGGCCGAAGTCGAGCACCTTGGGGTAGTCGACGAGCCCGGCCTGATTGCAGATGAAGATGTTCTCGGGCTTGAGGTCCCGGTGCACGATGCCCATGTCATGCGCTTCTTGCAGGGCCTGACAACACGCGATCAGAATGGGAATGGCCTTGTCGACTGGTAATGGGCCACCACGGCGCACCGTTTGGTTGAGGTTCTTGCCCTCGAGCATCTCCATCACGATGTAGAGAGAGCCATCGTCGAGCTCACCGTAACGAAAGACGCGAACGGTGTTGGGATGACTGAGCTGGCTCATCGCCCGCGCTTCGCGACGGAAGCGACTCACCAAATCCTGCCGGCCCTTGAGACGCTGGTGCAGGATCTTGATCGCCACCTCGCGGCCCATCGCCGGTTCCTCGGCCCGGTACACGGCGCCCATGCCCCCGGCCCCGATACGCTGGGTTATGCGAAACTGACCGTCGAGGATCTCGCGACCGACGAACGGATCAGCCTTCGGGGACGACATGCGGCGATCGTGTTACCACTTGCTTCATGTCGGCTCCAGAGGCAGCACCTGAACGTGCCTCCCTTGGCATTCCCCCGTTTCTGCTGAGTCCGCTCTTGACCTCGGCGGGCGTTCGGCATGCGTTCTTCACGCGCGCCGGCGGCGTATCGCTCCCGCCTTACGGCAGCCTGAATCTTTCCTTGTCCGTTGGAGACGAGCCCGCTGCCGTGCTGGAAAATCGACGGCTGACTGCGCGCGCACTCGAGGTCTCGCCCGAGCGCGTTTTTCGTGCCTCTCAGGTGCACGGGTGTGGTGTGGTCGTGGTTCACGGACCGGAAGCCAACACCGAGACCGCGAGTCGCCCCGGCGACGCCATCGTCACGGCGAGTGCCGGCGCTGCGTGTGCCGTGATCACGGCCGATTGTGTCCCCATTTTGGTTGCCAGCCGACGCACGCCGCACGTCGCGGCCATTCATTCGGGCTGGCGCGGCTTCGTTGCCGGCATCATCCCGCGCGCCTTCGACACGCTGCGCGCGGCCGGCGCCGACGATTTCGTCGTGGCGGTTGGCCCGCACATTTCGGTCGACGCTTTCGAGGTCTCGGACGAAGTGGCAGCGGAGCTCGGGGCGCTTGCCCCGGGCATCGTGCAAACGGGAAAGCAGAAGCCGCACGTCGACCTGCGGCGTCTGGCCCATGCCCAGCTCCGTGCGGCCGGTGTCAGCCCCGGTTGTGCGGACGACGTGCTGGGCTGCACCTACCTCGAGCCCGCACGTTTCTTTTCCTACCGCCGAGACGGCGCTCGCAGCGGTCGACAGCTAGCAGCCATCGTGGCCCCATCGCCCGTGTGAGACAGCGTGCTCGGGTGTGTGAGATTGCGGCGCCTCGGGGACGGTGACACCCTCGTGTCATGGCTTTCTCGTCGCTCACCCGGCACGCGCTGGCGTTTGGTTTCGGCTGCGCCGTAGTCAGCGTGGCCTGCTCACAGACCGATCCACCGGCCGGGACCGGCGGCACGGTCTCTGATGGCAGCGGCGGCCAGAGCACTGGCGGCACCGGCTTGGGTGGTGACGGCCAAGGAACGGGCGGCTTGACCGAGAGCGGCGGCGGCCCTGGGGCGGGCGGGACCAGCGCCACTTGCACGCCGACGGCCGATTGCGAGCCGGAGCCTTTGCCCAGCAGCGGCGATGTGCACCAGGACTGCGTCGACCGCATCAATCAGTTTCGCGTCGGCTGTTGGTGCGAACAGCCACTCGCTCGCTGGAGCGAAGGGGAAGCGTGTGCCGACGAGCAGGCGGGCTACGATGCTGCGCGCAATGAGGCCCACGCCGGCTTCAGCGATGGCATCTGCGAATCGGGCTTCGGCCAGAACGAATGCCCCGGCTGGGATTCCGAACAGCAAGTCGTCATTGGCTGCCTACAGATGATGTACGACGAAGGGCCCCCGCCGACGGGATCCTGCAGCGGCCAGTGTTTCCAGGATCACGGCCACTTCATCAACATGACGGACCCCGACTTCGGCCGGGTCGCTTGCGGCTTCTTCACCACCGAGAGCGGCGAAGTGTGGGCGACGCAGAACTTCGCGCCCTGACGGTTGCCCGTCCGCCGCCGTCTCACGAAGCGCGCAGCGTCGCTCCGAACTGTCGGCTGGCTCGAGCGACGACCTTGTCCTGAACCTGGTCGATTTCCTTGTCGGTGAGCGTGCGCGCCTGCTCGGGGTTCCGCCTGGCCTCTGGGTCTCGGTAGACGACGCGGAAGGTCACGGAGCGCTGTCCACTGGGCACGTTGCCGCCGCGGAACTCGGTGGCGATCTCGACGGACTCACACAGCTCGCCGGCCTCGGCCCGAATGGCCTGCACCACGGCGTGCGCCGGTGTCGTCTCGAGCATCACCAGGCTGAGATCTCTGGTCACCGCCGGCAAGCGTGGCACGGGGCGATAGCGGGGCGTGACCTTGCCGAGCGCCTCCACGGTGCCCAAATCCAGCTCGATGACCATGAGGCCGGCGCCGAGATCCCAGGCGTCGACGACGTCGGGGTGCAGAGGTCCGAACGTCCCGACCTGGACCCCATCTAGCAGGACTCGCCCGGCGCCGCGCGGGTGCAAATGCGGCACGCTCGCGAGCTCGGCGGCTTCGACTTGCGCGCGCTTGCCCGCGAGCCGCTCGACGACCTCGATGGCGATCGCCTTGGCGTCGTAGACGTCGAAATCCGCGGGCTTGAGGTCGAGGTGCTCGGGCCGAGGCCCCGACAGGACGGCAGCCCAGCTTGGCTTCTCGTAGGGGAGCCCTTCGGCGTCCATGCGGGTCGATGGCCGCGCCGGCGAATAGGGATGCTCCGTGCCCACGGGCCAGAACGTTGCTCCGAGCGTGAACAGCTGCGCGCGCTTGTGGCCTTGGCGCCGGGCGCGCAGGACCGCATCGAGCAAGCCGGGGAGTAGCGACGTGCGTAGCACGCTGCGTTCCTCGCTGAGCGGGTTTTGCAGCCGGACGACGGCTTTCGGGGCGCGGACACGGTCGAGCTCTGCTGGCGAGACGAAGGAGTAGGTCAGGGCTTCGGACAGTCCCAAGGACACCGAGATACCGGCCACGTCGCGCTCCAGCTGGCCGGACGTGCGCGGCGTCTGGGGGGCGATGGCCGGGAGCACGGTCGGGATCTCGTCCAGGCCGCGGATGCGGGCCACTTCTTCGATCAGATCCTGCTCGATGCGAACGTCCGGGCGGTGCGAAGCGCCACGGACCACCGCCTGCTTCACACCATGATCGGCATCGCGCAGATATTCGACGGAAAGGCCGAGGCGATTGAGCGTGCGCACGGCCTCCTTGAACGGAATGGGCACTCCCAGCAAACGGTCCATGCGATCGCTGCGCAGCTCGATGCGGGGCAGCTCGATCGCGCTGCCATCGGCGCGGAGCGTGCCGGCAGCACTCTGGCCGCCCGCGAGCTGGCAGAGCAGCGCGCGCGCGCGCTCCAGCACGAGTTCCGTACAGCCGTAGTCGGTACCGCGCTCGAAGCGGTGGGACGACTCGGTGTGCAGGCCGAGCCGCCGGGCCGTGCGCCGTATGCCACGAGGCGCGAAATACGCGCATTCCAAGAGCACGTCGCGTGTGGTGGAGCGAATCTCGCTGTCCTTGCCACCCATGATGCCGGCGAGGGCAGTCGGGCCTTCCCCGTCGGTGATCAAGAGGTCGTCCGCAACCAGATTGCGCACTTGGCCGTCCAGCGTGGTCATCGTCTCGCCGGGGCGCGCCAGCCGGATCTCGATGCGTCCCCCGCGCACCAGGGCCCCGTCGAACGCATGCAGGGGTTGGCCGAACTCGAGCAGCACCCAGTTGGTGACGTCGACCACGTTGGAGATCGGGCGCACGCCCAGGCGGTGCAAACGCCAACGCATGAAGTCGGGTGCCGGCGCCACGGTCACCCCGCGCACCAGTGCGGCGCCGTAGCGGGGACAGCGGTCCTTGGCCTGATTGACCAGCGCGATCGACGTCGAAATGGCGGGGCCAACGGCTGCCGGTTCGTCCACCTCGGGCAGGTCGAAGTCGATTTCGAAAAACGCAGCGAGGTCGCGGGCAACGCCGACGTGGCCGAGCGCATCGGGCCGGTTGGGTGTGACGTCGATCTCGAACAGAACGTCGCGGGTTTCGGGGAAGGCATCGATGATGCGCGTGCCCGTGGGGAAGGCGCCGGGCGGCAAGGTCCAGATGCCAGCACTCTCTGCCGCAAGACCCAGCTCGGCCTCGCTACACAACATGCCCTCGCTGCGGACGCCGCCGATATCGCGGGGCGCGATGACGAAGTCGACGCCGGGCAGCTTCGCTCCCAGGCCAGCGTAGAGAACCTGGCCGCCCGGTGCGGGCACGTTGCTGGCGCCGCAGACGACGGTCGTCAGGTCCGGAGACACCTGCCTCATCTCGCGCGAGGGAGGGAGCGAACCGGAGGGCGGCACTGGTCCGTCTCCGCCATGCACGCGAACGGTCACCAAGGACAGACTCGGCCGGGTGGGGTGTCGGTCGACCTGTTCGACGGTCGCCACGACCACGGGGCGGAGGGCCGAGCGGAGGTCGGACACTCCATCGACGGCCAGGCCAATGGCGGACAGAGCTTCGGCCACTTCCTCGGGTTCGCGGTCCAGCTCGGGCAAAAGCTCGCTCAGCCAGCGGTAGGAGACCAACATGGTGGGCCCTCCTAGCATGGGGGGGGCGAAACCGCCCCGCGGCCGGGCACGTAGATCACCAGGTGCAGCTTGGCTGGAGTCCCGCACCCCTTTCGGAACCCCATCCGGCCGTATTACCCAGTTGGGCGATGGCGACCTCCCCCCTGCCCAGCCCCGGCCCGAGCGCCGTCGGGCCGGCCAGCGCGGAGGACTTCATGGCTCGCTACGCGGCCGGCGACAGCGCGGCCTTTGCCCCGCTCTATCGACTGCTCTCGCCGCGCCTGTTTGGCTATCTGCTGCGGCTCACGCGGGACCGGCATCAGGCCGAGGATTTGGTGCAAGTGACGTTTTCCAAGGTACACCAAGCGCGTTCGGCGTACTTCACCGGCTCGCCCGTGTTGCCTTGGCTCTTGGCCATCGGGCGCCGCTCGTTTCTCGATCTCAAGCGGCGCCAGAAAGTGCGGCCCGAGGATTTGACGGGTGATGGGAGCGTCCCCGAAAAGACCCCGGAGCTCGGCGGCACCGACGATCTCGCCCGCGAGCTCGAGCTAGCGCTCGATCGTCTGCCGAGCGCGTATGCGGAAGCCATTCAGCTGACCAAGGTCACCGGTCTGAGCGTGGCCGAGGCAGCCGAAGTGCTCGGTACCACGCAGAGCGCCGTCAAGCTGCGAGTCCATCGCGGCTACCACATTCTCAGAAAGGAGCTGGAGGCCTTTGGTCGCGCCCTCTGACGACAGCCCGCTCTTCCGGCATCTGGCCGACCAGGCGCCCGTGGTCGACGATCGGGTCCTGCGCGCGCTGGAAGTCGAAATCGGCGCTCTAGCCGAGACCTCGCGCCCGTGGTCTCGACGTTCGCGTCTTTTGACCTCATTGCTGCTCGGGGCGCTTGCGCTCGGGCTGACGTCCCTCGGCGCCATGGGCACCCCGACGGCGCCTGTGGTGCTTGGGGCTGTCCTCGGCAGCTTGGCCTTGGGTGGGCTCGTCGTCGCGCTCGCGGCGCCCGGCGGTGTTCGCGGGAACCGCAGGGGGAGGCGGCTCTTGGTCGCGGACATCGTCGCCCTGTCGGTGACGTATCTGGCCTTCGTCATCACCGGGTTCGAGCCGCTGGCGTCGCTCGGCCACGCCGAGGCGAGCGCGCAGCTCTGGCGCTGCGGTTTGCACGGCGCGCTCGTTGGTGGTTTGTGCCTCGTCGGCCTGCTCTGGCCGTGGCGGAGGACCGATCCCTTCTCACCGGCATTGCTCGGTGGGCTCTTGGGCGCGGCCAGCGGCCTTGCCGGAATGCTGGCCGTGGATGCTGGCTGTGCGAGTCGTGAGGGCTTCCACGTGCTCTTGGGTCACGGTCTCGGCGTCCTCGTCTTGGGCTTGGTTGGCATGGCGCTTGGGCGCCGTTGGCTTCCGCCGTGATGGAGCAGGAGGCAGCGCGCACGCGTCTCGGGCGCTGGGTCGACGGACTTCTCGTGGTCTTCGCCCTCGGGCTCCTGGTCTATTTGACGTACGGTCGAGAGTCCGGTCCGAGCGAGCAAGCCAAGGCCACATCCTTCGACCTTCCGCTCCTCGGGAGCGCAGGGCGGTTTCGCTTCGACGGCCCGCGTGAGCGTCCTCTGCTCGTCGAAGCGTTCGCCAGTTGGTGCGGGGCCTGCCGGCGCTCGGCCCCCACGATCGACGGTCTGCGCGACGCGGTGGAGAGCGGGCAGCTCGACATCCTGCTCGTCAGCGTCGACGAGAGCGCCTCGGCCGCGCGGTCCGCCCGGCGGAGCTGGCCGATAGTCTTGCCCGTCGCTTTCGACGAGCGCGGCACCTTTCAGCGCGCCTATCACATCAGCGTCTTGCCCACCTTCGTGCTGATCGGCACGGACGGGCGCGTGCTCGACGTCAGCTCCGGTCCACCGGGTGGGCACACCATCCGCAAGTGGCTTCGTGCCGGGGACGACTGAGATCGCCCGGTCAGGGGTGACCCGGTGGCGTCGGCCCTGTCGGCGGC
>Ga0164309_10001295_pt1 | contig 12395 bp, 9 predicted proteins | sample Whisoiple_247_MG_FD_109984 | JGI IMG/M metagenome (GOLD analysis project Ga0164309, IMG submission 109984) | Soil microbial communities amended with fresh organic matter from upstate New York, USA - Whitman soil sample_247_MG | ecosystem: Environmental > Terrestrial > Soil > Unclassified >... | reverse complement strand
CGGGAAGGCGTACATGTCGTCCTCGGTCGGCCAGCCGGTGAACCCGCCGACGTTCCACTCGCTCGTGGTGCCGCCGGTGAGGATCGGGATGTACGGCATGTCCTCGACGACCGCGGCCTGGATCGTGTCGAAGTACGGCTGCCGGGCCTCGGCGTCGTCCAGCGGCATGGTCTTCAGGGACTCGAGCGCGGCATCCACGTCCGGGTTGGCGTACCGGGAGTAGTTGTTGCCCGCGGCCTCGCCGACCGGGGCGCCCGTCGCCGACGAGAAGAAGTACGTGTACAGGTAGTACGGGTCGGGCGCCGGGCCCTGCCACAGCGAGTCGATCGCCAGCTGGAAGTTGCCCTGCGTCCGGCGCTCGGTCCACTCGTTCCACGACGACTGCGCGGTCTGCACGTCGATGCCGGCGGCCTTGGCCTGCTGCGCGATCGTCTGCACGGCGGTGATGTAGTCGGTCCAGCCGGTGACGACCTCGACCGTCACGGTGAGCCGCTCGCCGTCCTTGGCGTAGATGCCGTCGGAGCCCTTGGCCCAGCCGGCGGCCTCGAGCACCGCGGCGGCGCCCTCGGGGTCGGCCTTCTCGGGGGCGACCGGCTCCTCGACGTCGGCCGAGATGGTGGCCTCCTGCGTGGAGGTCAGGGCGAACGTCGGCGAGATCTCGGACGCGGTCTCCTCGAACGCGAGCTGGTTGAGCTGGGTGCGGTCCATCGCGAGGTACAGCGCGTGCCGGACGGCCGGGTCGGTCTGCGGGCCGGAGCAGCCGAGCTCGACGCTGGAGCAGGTCGCGAGCACCATCTGGTTCTGCGCGGCGGTCAGCGTGTCGTAGCCGGGGAAGTTCTCGGCGACGTTCTGGATGTCCGGCACCGGGCCGGTCTGCCAGTCGATGGTGCCGTTCGCGATCCCGTCGGCGCCCGCGGTGTTGCCGGACAGGGACAGGAACCGGATGGTCTTCACGGCCGGCTCGCCGCCCCAGTAGTCGGGGTTCGCGGTGTAGGTGAACGCCTGCGGCTTGAAGTCGCCGAGCACGTACGCGCCGGTGCCGACCGGGTCCTCGACCACGTCGGCGGTCGGGTCGACGTCCGCCCACAGGTGCTCGGGGACGATCGGCACCCCGGACAGCACGTCGGGGCCCTGCACGAACGCGGGCGCCTCGAACGTGAACGTCACGTGGGTGTCGTCGGCCGCGGTCGCGGTCCCCGCGTAGCCGACGTTGTTGATCGCCGGGGTGCTCGCGAGCAGGTCGTAGGTGAACACGACGTCGTCGGCGGTGAACGGCTCGCCGTCGCTCCAGGTGACGTCGTCGCGCAGCGTGACCTGCAGCTCGGTGCCGTCGTCGTTCCAGGTGTACTCGGTGCCGAGCAGCGGCACCGGGTCGGACTCGGCGGCCTTGTTGATGAAGAACAGCTGCTCGTAGATCGCGCCGAGCCCGCCGATCCGGGACGGGGAGAACGGGTTGAAGTTGACCTGGTAGTCGCCGGACTGGCCGGTGTAGGCGACGAGCGTGCTGCCGTCGCCCGAGGCGCCGGTGCTGCCCGAGCCGCCGCCGTCGCCGCCGCTGCACGCGGCGAGGAGGGCGAGCGTCGCGGCGCCGGCGACGAGCGGGACGACGCGGCGGGCGCGGCGCCGGTGCGTGCGTGCTGACCTGAGGAACATCGCTGGTCCTTTCCACCCGTCGCGGCCGACGGTCTGGTCGTGGCCGCGTCGTCGCGGCCCGGGGAAACGCAGGCATATCGTTACGTGCTTAAATTAAGCATGTCAAGATATGGTCGGGACATGCGAGCACCTCGTGCCGCGACCGGGGCGCTCGTCCTCGACCTGATCCGCACGCACGGCACGGTCAGCAGGGTCGAGCTCGCCGACCGGTCCGGGCTCACCGCGGCGACCATCACGCACGTCGTGCGCGACCTTATGGGCGAGGGCCTCGTGCACGAGGTCGGCCGGGTCACCGGCGGCGTCGGCTCGCCCCGGCGGCTGCTGGAGCTGGACGCCGGCGCGTGGTTCGCCGTGGGCGTGCAGCTCGACCGGTGCGCGAGCAGCGTCGTCGTCACCGACTTCGCGGGACGCCGGGTCGCGTCCACCGGCGTCCGCGGCGTGGGCCGGGGCGCGCCCGACGACACGCTGCCGGTGCTCGCCCGGCACATCGACCTGCTGCTGGCCGGGGCGGGCATCCCGCGCGACCGGGTGCTCGGCGTCGGGCTGGTCACCCACGGGCCCCAGGACCGCGCGGCCGGCGCCGTGCTCACCGGGCAGCCGACGCCGGAGTGGCGGGACTACCCCCTCACCGGCACGCTCGCCCGGCTGCTCGGGCTGCCGGTGCTGCTGGAGAACGACGCGACCGCCGCCGCCGTCGGCGAGCAGTGGGTCGGCGCGCTCGACGTCGACACCTTCGGCGTGCTCTACATGGCGACCGGTGTGGGCGGGGGCGTGATCGCGGGGTCCGAGGTGTACCGCGGCGGCACCGCCAACCCGGTCGAGATCGGGCACGTCCCGGTCGACCCCGCGGGACCCGCGTGCGCGTGCGGCAACCGGGGGTGCGTGGAGGTGCTCGCGGGCCCCGGGGCGGTGGTCGCCGCCGCGCTGCGGGACGGTGCGCTCGCGGTCCGGCTCGGGCTGACCGGCGGGGCGGACGCGGTGCTCGCCGACTTCCAGCGGGTGGCGCGGGCCGCGGTCGCGGGCGACGCGGCGTGCGCGGCGCTGCTGGCGGAGTCCGCCCGGCACCTCGGCACCGCGGCCGTGACGCTGATGAACCTGTTCGACCTCGATACCGTGGTGCTCGCCGGGCCCGCGTTCGGCGTCGCCGGGCCGCTGTACGTCGCGGGGGTGCAGGCGGTGGTCGACGCCGGGGCGCTCGCGCGGCTGCTGCGGCCCGTGCGGGTGCGGCTGTCCCGCGACGTGCGGGTGTCCGCGGCGGTGGGCGGGGCGCTGGTGGTGCTGCGGTCGCCGCTCGGGCGGCCGGGGGTGGCGGCGGCGGGGGTGTCGGCTGCGGTCGGTGCGCCTGGTGCGCCGGGTGCGCCGGGTGCGCCCGCCTCGTCGCACGCGCCCGCCGCGCCCGCCGCGGCCCCGCGGCCCGCCGCCCCCGTCGCCCCGCCCCTCCCCGTGTAGACCCGTCCGACCCGACCGTCCGACTCGAAGGAGAGCCCGTGACCGACCCGACCCCCACCCCCGCGACCGACCCGGCGTCCTGGACCCTGCTCCGCCGCGACGGCGTCGCCGTCGTCCTGGCCCACCCGCGCGACGGCCTGCCCGAGGTGCAGCACTGGGGCGCCGACCTCGGGCCGCTCGCCCCGGCGGACCTCGCCGGGCTGCGGGCCGCCGGGGACCGGCAGACGCCCCCGGGCACCCTCGACGCCGCCGGGCACCCGTCGCTGCTGCCGCAGGACACCGACGGCTGGCCGGGTCGCCCGGGGCTGCACCTCGTGCGCGGCGGCGTGCCGCTCACCCCGCGGTGGCGGGCCGAGCCGCCCGCCGCGGACGAGGACGGCCACGCGGTCGAGGTCGTCGCCCGCGACGCCGCCGCCGGGCTGGTGCTGCGCTCGCGGCTGCACCTGGAGCCCGGCGGGCTGCTCGGGGTCGACCACCGGCTGGAGGTGGCGCCGGACGCTCCCGGTCCCGTCGAGGTGCAGGCCCTGGAGGCGGCGCTGCCGGTGCCCACCCGCGCGGACGTGATCACCACGTTCGCCGGCCGGTGGACCCGGGAGAAGGTGCCGCAGACCGGCCCGCTGCCGCGCGGATCCCTGGCGCGGCAGACCCGGCGAGGCCGCCCGGGCCACGACCACCCGTGGCTGCTGGCCCTGTCCGCCGCGGCGCCGCGCGACCGGGACGGCGAGGTCTGGGCCGTGCACCTCGCGTGGCCCGCGGACGCCACGTACCGCACCGACCGGCTGCCCGACCAGCCGACGCTGCTCGGCGCCGGCGAGCTGCTGCGCGCGGGCGAGGTGCTGCTCGCGCCGGGCGAGGCGTTCGCGGCGCCGACGGCGTGGTTCGCGTGGTCCGGCGCGGGTCTCGACGGCGTGTCCGCGCGGTTCCACACCTTCCTGCGCGCGCGCCCGCAGCACCCCCGCAGGGAGCGGCCCCTCGTGCTCAACACCTGGGAGGCGGTCTACTTCGACCACGACCCGGCCACGGTGCTCCGGCTCGCGGAGCGGGCGGCGCGGATCGGCGTCGAGCGGTTCGTGCTGGACGACGGCTGGTTCCTGGCCCGCCGCGACGACACCCGCGGGCTCGGGGACTGGGTGGTGGACCGGGCCGTGTGGCCGGACGGGCTCGGGCCGCTCGCGGAGCGGGTGCACGCGCTCGGCATGCAGTTCGGCCTCTGGTTCGAGCCGGAGATGGTCAGCCTCGACTCCGACCTGGCGCGGGCGCACCCGGACTGGCTGCTGCACGACCCCGACCGGGTCCCCGACCCCGAGGGCCTGTCGTACCGCACCCAGTACGTGCTCGACCTGGCCCGGCCGGAGGCGCGGGAGCACGTCCTGGGCCAGGTCTCGGCCCTGGTGGCGGAGCTCGGGATCGACTTCATCAAGTGGGACCACAACCGCGACCTGGTCGACGCCCGGCACGACGGCCGGCCCGGCGTCGACGCGCAGACCCGGGCGGTCCTGGGCCTGATGGCGGAGCTGAAGGCGCGGCACCCGGGCCTGGAGATCGAGTCCTGCTCCTCGGGCGGCGCGCGCAGCGACCTCGGCGTGCTGGAGGTCGCCGACCGGGTGTGGGCGTCCGACTCCAACGACGCCGTCGAGCGGCAGGACATCCAGCGCTGGACCGGGCTGCTGCTGCCGCCGGAGCTCGTCGGCGCGCACGTCGGGCCCCCGACCTCGCACAGCTCGGGCCGGACCCTCGACCTGTCCTACCGGCTGGCGACGAGCCTGATGGGCTCCGCCGGCTTCGAGTGGGACGTGCTGTCCTGCTCGGACGAGGAGGTCGAGGTGCTCACCCGGTTCGCGGGGCTGTACCGGGAGCTGCGGCCGCTCCTGCACACCGGGACCGCCGTGCACGCGGATGTGCGCGACCCGGCGCTCCGGGTGGTGGGCGCGGTGGCGCCGGACGGCTCCGCGGGGGTGTGGACCGTCGCGACCGTCGCCGCGCTGGAGGACGCCCGGCCGGAGCCGGTCCGGCTGCACGGGCTGCGCCCCGACGTGCGGTACCGGGTGCGGGTGCGCGACGAGGTCGGCGCCGCGCGCTGGGGCTGGATCACGCCGCCCTGGCTGGCCGCGGGCGAGGTGACCCTGCCGGGCCGGGTGCTCGGCGAGGTCGGGCTGCAGATCCCCGCGCTGTGGCCGGCGCAGGCGCTGGTGCTGCACGCGACGGCGGTCTGAGGCGGCGGCGCGGCGGGCGGGGGCGGCGGACCGGGGTCGCGCCGCCCCCCCCCCGCTCAGCCGAGTGGCGGGACGGGCGCGCCGCCGGGCGGGGGCGCCGTCGAGCCCCGCGCGACGACCCGCACGCCCGGGGTGCGGGTCGTCGCCGGCGGTCCGCCCGCGACTGCGCGCAGCAGCACCAGGGCGGTGAGCGCGCCGAGCTCGTGCACGTCGCGGCTCACCACGGACAGCGGCGGGTGCGAGATGCGCACGTTCGCCGAGTCGTCCCAGGCCAGCACCGACAGGTCCTGCGGGACCCGCACGCCGAGCCGGGCCGCCTCGCGCAGCCCGGCCAGCGGCATCAGGTCGTTGTCGTACACGATCGCCGTCGGCGGCTCGGGCAGCGCGAGCAGCTCGGCGGTGCGCAGGGCGCCGCTGGCCGCGCCGTAGTCGCCCTCCCGGTGCAGTCCGGTGATGCCGGCGGCGGCCGCGGCCTCGTGGAACGCCGCGGCGCGCACCCGGGTGTGCCGGTACCGCTCCGGTCCGGACACCCACCCCACCCGGCGGTGCCCCAGGTCCGCCAGGAACGCGACCGCGGTGCGCATGGCGCCGTCGTTGTCGTAGTCGACCACCCACCGCCCGTCGCCGGGCTCGCCGCCGAGCAGCACGGACGGCAGCCCGAGGTCGCGGCAGGCCTGCTCCCGGGGGTCGTCGGCCACCAGGTCGGAGATCACCACGGCGTCCACGAGCCCGTCCCGGGCCCAGCGGCGGTACGCCACCAGCTCCGCGTCCAGGTCGGGGACCACGTGCACGAACACGCTCGCCCCGTGGGCGTCGAGCTCCTCCTCCATGCCCGCCAGCAGGTCGGTGTAGAAGGGCTCGAGCGCGCCGTCGTCGTCGGCCGGCAGCAGCGCCAGCCCGACCCGGACGCCGCTGCCCGGCCGCCGGTCGGGCGGCGTCGGCGTCGTCATGGGCGCAGCATCGCACGCCCGGCGCGGCGGGGGTGTGCCGCCGTGCCATGCTGAGCGGCATGGACGGCGTCGAGGTCGGGCAGGGCGCCGGGCGGCGGGGCGGCCGCGCGCCGTCGACCACGCGCTCCCGGGTGCTCGACCTGGTCCGCACCCGCGGGCCGATCAGCCGCGTCGAGCTCGCGGAGCTCACCGGGCTGACCCAGGCGGCGATCTCGCACGCGGTGCGCGCGCTGCTCGACCAGGGGCTGCTCCGCGAGAGCGGCGCGCGCGAGTGGACCGGCGGCAAGCCGCGGGTGATGCTCACGCTCGACCCGCTGGCCCGGTGCGCCGTCGGCGTGCAGCTCGGCGCGGACTGGCTGGTCGTCGTGCTCATCGACGCCCGGGGTGCCGTCGTGGCCCGGACGAGGGTGCGCGGCGCGCGCGAGGAGGACCCCGACGCGGTCGTCATCGGCATCGCGGGGGAGATCGACGTGCTGCTCCGGGCCGCGGGCATCGGGCGGGACCGGGTCGCCGGCGTCGGCCTCGCCGTCCCGGGCACCCTGGACCTCGACGCGGGCGCGATCACGGTCTCCCGCTCGCTGCACCGGTGGCAGGGCTTCGGTGTGCGCGCGGCCCTCGCGGAGGCCGTCGGGCTGCCGGTGGTGCTGGACAACGACGCCACCGCCGCGGCCGTCGGCGAGTACTGGGCCGGCCGCACCGCCGGGTCGGTCGCGCACTGCACGCTCTACATGGGCGCCGGGATCGGCGCGGGCGTCGTCGTCGGCGGCACCGTGCACCGCGGCGCCAGCGGGAACCCGGGGCCGCTCGGCCGGATGCACCTGCACCGCACCGGGCACGACGCCGGGCCGACGCTCGAGGAGCTCGCCGCCCCGCACGCCGTCGCCCGGCGGGCCCGGGAGGCGGTGGCCGCGGGCCGGACCACCTCCGCGCGGCTCAGCGCGGACGGCGATCCGATCACCGACTTCGGGGCGCTCGCCACCGCCGCCGTGCAGGGCGACCCGCTCGCGCTCGAGCTCGTCGAGGACTCCGCGGAGTACCTGGCGGACGCCGCCGTGACCGCCGCGAACCTGCTGGACGTCGACTCGGTGGTGCTGGCCGGCCCGGCGTTCAGCACGGCGGGGTCGCTGTACGCGCAGGTCGTCGAGCGGCGGCTGCGGGCCGAGCTGCACGCCGCGGACCGGCACGGGGTCCGGGTGGCGCTCGCGGCGCACGTCGCGGACGCGGCGGCGGTCGGGGCCGCGGCGCTGGTGCTGCAGGAGGACCTGGCGCCGCGGCGCGGGTGACGCGCCGGGCGCTGCGCGGCGGCGGGTCGGGCTCGCCGGCGGGTCGTCGCCGCCGCCGGGTCAGCGTCGGCGGGTCAGCGCCGGCGGGTCAGCGCCGGCGGGTCAGCAGCTCCAGGCTGACGGCGTCCACCAGCAGCCCCTCGTCCGCGCGCACCCACCGGTCGCCGGTGGCCCGGTGCTCCGCCGGGGTGGCGAACCGGTACCGGTACAGCCGCGCCCGCACCCACCGGGGGCGCTCGCCGCGGAACGGGTCGTGCGCCAGCAGCCGGAGCGTCGGGTGATCGGCCTCCAGCAGCTTCCCGAGGAACGGCACGAACCAGCGCAGCTGCGCCGCCGACCCGAGCGCCAGGAACCACATCAGCCAGTCGAGCCGCAGGTGGTACGGCGCGTACTGCCGGGGCAGGCGCCGGACGTCCCCCGGCTTGCCGCGGAACCCGTACTCCTGCCAGGTCGCGGCCCCGGGGTCGTCGTCCCGGGTGCCCTCCACCACGACCTCGGTGCGCCGGCGCGTGATCGTGCCGAACGCGCCGTAGGCGTTGACCAGGTGGAACGGGTTGAACGACGCGTTCATCCGCTGGTTCCGGGACACCAGGTTGCGCGCCGGCCAGAACGACAGCACGACGCACAGCGCCGTGACGGCGAGCACGACCCCGACGAACCACGGCGGCGGGCCGGCGGGCGGCGCGCCGGTGCGGACGTCGACGCCGACCAGCCCGAGGACCGCGGCCCAGGACCGGTCGTCGACCGCCGACGCCGCCAGCACGATCGTCAGCCAGTTCAGCCACGCGAAGTTGCCGGACAGCACCAGCCAGAGCTGCGTCACGATCATGATCGCCGCCGCCGTGCCCGCCACGGGGCCCGGGACCAGCAGCCCGAACGGCACCACCAGCTGCGCGACGTGGTTCGCGGCGACCTCGACGCGGTGCAGCGGGCGGGGGAGCAGGTGGAACAGCCGGCTCGCGGGGCCTGGCATCGGCTGGGTCTCGTGGTGGTAGTACAGCGCCGTCAGGTCGCGCCACGCGGGGTCACCCCGCCACTTGATCAGGCCCGCGCCGAGCTCCAGCCGGAGCACCAGCCACCACAGCAGCGCGAGGACGGTCCACGGCGGGGCCACCGCGTCCGACCCGAGGAACGCGACCAGGAACCCGGCCTCCAGCAGCAGCGACTCCCACCCGAACCCGTAGAACGTCTGCCCGACGTTCACCACCGACAGGTACAGCACCCACAGCACGGCGAAGGCGAGCAGCGGCAGCCACGGCGGGCCCTGCTGCGGCAGCCCGGCGACCAGCGCCGCGGCGACCACGAGCCCCACCCAGCCGACGACGACGAGCAGCCGGTCGGAGTACCGCCAGGCGAACAGGCTCGGCGCGGCCCGGAACGGCACCCGCTCGGTGAACGCGGGGACCGGGAGCAGGCCGCGCTCCCCGAGCAGCGGGCGGAACTGGCGCAGCACGTTCACGAACGCGAGCACGTAGACGGCGGCGACGCCGCGCTGCGCGACCGCCCGGGCGATCGTGTACCCCTCCGCGCCGAACCACTCCATCGCCCGCCCCCGTCCGCGCCGCCTCGCCCCGCCCTCGCCCCCCGGGCTCCCAGCCTCGCCCCCCTCGCCGAGATGGCAACTCTCGGCTGTCGTCCAGGCTCCCGGCAGAGCCGAGAGCTGCGGGCGCCGCCCGCCGACTCTGCACGTCCGGACTGTGTTCCGCCCTCTCGCGGCAGTCCGAGTTCGGAGAGTCGGCGGAGCACGCCGCGCGGAGGGGAGGAGATCGTCGTGAGGGGAGGGGTTCACGCAAGAGCAGTAGCGATATATCGTTAGCGTCATGCGATACAACGACACATCGGACGAGTTCGAGAGCGAGGGCCGCGACGAGCGGTCCGGTCGCGGCCCGCACGGGTCGCACGAGGGGCACCGCGGTCGCGGGCGGGGGTTCGGCGGCCACGGGCCGCGCGGCTTCGGCCCGGGCGCGGGGTTCGGTCCCGGTGGGGGCTTCGGCCCCGGGGGTCCCGGCGGGTTCGGCCCGGGCGGTTTCGGCCCCGGCGGGTTCGGTCCCGGCGGCCGGCGCGGCCGGCGACCGCGCGGCGACGTCCGCAACGCGATCCTGCTGCTGCTGGCCGAGCAGCCGATGCACGGGTACCAGCTGATGGAGGCGATCGCGGAGCGCAGCGACGGCCGGTGGCGCCCGAGCCCCGGCGCCGTCTACCCGACCCTGAACCTCCTGGAGGACGAGGGCGTCGTGACGCTCACCGCCTCGGCGGGCCGCAAGCTCGCCACGCTGACCGAGGAGGGCCGCGCCCTCGTCGAGCGGGACGGCGCGTCCTGGCCGGACCCGTTCGCGGCCGGCGACGCCGAGCAGGGCGTGGACCTGCGCGCCGAGGTCGGGCCGCTGCTCGAGGCCGTCCGGGCCGTGGGGCGCGGCGGGACCGAGGCGCAGCGGGTGCGCGCGGGCGAGATCCTCGCCGAGGCGCGCCGGTCGGTGTACCGCGTGCTGGCGGGCGACGACCCGGCGCCGGCCCCGGACGCCCCGGCCCCGGAGGGCCCGACCGCCTGACAGCGGGCACGGCGCCCACCGCGCTCGTGCCCGGCCGCCCGGCCCACCCGGCCCGTCCGGCCCGCCGGTCCTGGCCGGCTCGAACGGATCCACTCGCCGTCGGTGGGAGGCGACCCCGACGCACGAGTGCGGGCGGTCAGGGCCAGACGTGCGCCTGCTCGGCGAAGTCCGCCGGGTCGCTGTGCACCGGGATCACGCACAGCAGGTGCCCGCCCGGTACGCGCAGCGTGCGGCAGTCCAGCCAGCCGCCGACCTCGACCGCGCCGAGGTCGAGCAGCCGCGCGGTCTCGGCGGCGACGTCGTCGGTCTCCATGTCGAGGTGGTACCGCGCCGGGCCGCCGATCGACTGCACGGCGGCGACCAGCCCGGGGACGGGGTCCTCGAGGTGGGTGAACTGCTCCTCGTCCGGCACCGACCACGAGGCCACGCCGGTGGCGGCGGACCAGAACCGGGCCGCGGCGGCGGCCTCGGCGTGCGGGGCGTCGATGAGCAGGGTCGAGATCCGGCTGCGGTGCACGGGCATCCTCCTCGATGTCCCGACGGACGGTAGCGCTCCCACCACCCCGACCACCAGTACCGCGGGTCTGTCCCGGTCAGTCGCCGTCGGTGCCGACGCCCGCGGGCACCGGGCGGGCGACGCCCGGAGCACCCGCCGCGCCGCCACCCGCCGCGCCGCCGCCCGCCGTCCGCCGGGTGTGCGTCTCGATCGCGGCCAGCACCACGGCCAGCACCGCCGCGGCGAGCAGCGTCGCGCGGGTGCCCAGCGCGCCCGGCGCGCTCGCCACCGCGCCGATCCCGGCACCGCCGGCGAACGCCAGCACGATCAGCGCGAGCCGCTGCGCGACCACGCGCTGGGTCGGGTCGTAGCCGCTGAGCCACTCGTAGGCCGCGGTCACGAGGGTGCGCAGGTTCCCGGTGGTCATCGTCGTGCTGTAGGTGGTGTCCCGGACGAGTCGGAAGGTCGTGACCTGCAGCGCGGCGACGAACGCCACCGCCATGGTCGTCGCGAGCGTCGGCACCGAGCGCGGCAGGCCCGCGACGGCGACCAGCACGGCGATCTCGGCGAGCAGCACCACGCGCGTCGGGTCGTCGAGCCCGGGCAGCCGGCGGTGCGCCGCCAGCCACTCCGCCGCGACCAGGCCCAGCACGAACGCGCCGATGATCGGCAGGTAGCCCGCGGCCTGGGCCCACCGGCCCTCCGCGGCGTGGATCGCCACGAACACGACGTTGCCGGTCTGGGCGTTGGCGAACACGCCGCCGTGCGCCACGAACGTGTAGGCGTCGAGGAAGCCGCCGACGACGGCGAGCGCGGCCCCGGTCGCGGGGTGCTCGGGGCGGGTGCGGACCCTCACGGCTCGCGCCGCCCCTCGGGGGTGGTGCGGGTCGGTCGCTGCCGGGTCACGCCGCTCACGTTCCCCAGTATGCGCCTAGTCGTCCCATGACTTGACGGGACCATCGGCCGTGGCCGGCCCGCACCGCCCCCGCGGCTCAGCCCTCCGCGAGCAGCGCCGGGATCTGCCCCACGGCCTCGCGCATGCCCTCCTCCATCCCCATCGCGATCACCTGGGCCATCGCCTCGGCGTCCGGGAACTGCGTGGTGATGGTCATGCGCGTCCCGCCGTCGACGGGCGTGAGCTCGGTGCGCATCAGGGCGGCGGGCATGGCGTCGTCCGGGTTGCCGTCGGCGTCGGAGAACCCGTCCTGGATCTCGATCGAGCGGGGCGGGTCGACCGCCAGCACGCGCCACCAGCCGTGCGCCCGCGTCCCGTCCGGGCCGGTCATGTAGTAGCGCGACTCGGCGCCGGGGGTGAGGTCGTGGGCGGGGAAGGTCGCCGGCCACCCCGGAGGGCCCCACCAGCGGCCGAGCTGCTCGCCCTCGGACCACAGCCGCCACACCCGCTCGGGCGGGGCGGCGAGCTCGGCCACCACGGTGAGCGTCAGCGCGTCGGTGTCCTTGATGGTGTCCACGACGGTCATGAGTCGTCCCCTTCTCGCATGTCCCCGAGGAGCTCCGCCATGCGGTCGACGCGGCCGCGCCAGATCTCCTCGAACCGGTCGAGCAGCCGTCCGGCCGCCCGGATGGTCGCGACGTCGGCGTGGACGACCTGCTCGCGGCCCTGCCGCTGCTTGGTCACGAGGTGCGCGCGCTCGAGCACCGCCACGTGCTTCTGCACGGCGGCGAAGCTCATCTCGTAGGAGCGCGCGAGGGCGGTCACCGACGCCTCCCGGCGCAGCACCCGCGTGACGATGTCGCGGCGGGTGGCGTCGGCCAGCGCGGCGAACACCCGGTCCACCTCG
>Ga0164309_10001293_pt1 | contig 12405 bp, 9 predicted proteins | sample Whisoiple_247_MG_FD_109984 | JGI IMG/M metagenome (GOLD analysis project Ga0164309, IMG submission 109984) | Soil microbial communities amended with fresh organic matter from upstate New York, USA - Whitman soil sample_247_MG | ecosystem: Environmental > Terrestrial > Soil > Unclassified >... | reverse complement strand
GACATGTTTACGTTACCTATCGGTGGATCGCCGCAGTCGAGTACCTTTTCGGTCGTGGTTCTCGGATCGGATCTCGAGCTGACAACTGTCTGCCCGAATACAGGAGGTGCGTCCGTGCCGCTGCCCCTTCTGCCGTATACGGCGACAGCCGGGCAGTTGAACCTGTACGACGACAATGGCTCTACGACTACCGCCATCGTGACGCACGTGCTGCGCGACTAGCTCCGCAAGCGCTGGCCCGAGCGTTACTACTTCGGGCAGTTCATGTTGCAGCCGCCCTGACCCTTGCACGCGTTCTTGCCGGCGCAGTCGTTCTTGCCGGGGACGGCGCAGCCGCCCTTGCCCTTACAGTCGTTCTTGCCGTGACAGCAGGCCTTCTCGGAGCTCGTCGAGGCGGCGGCTTTCTCGCCGGTCGGCTTTTCCTCGGTCTGGTTGCAGGCCGCGAGGCTCAAGCCGGCGGCAGCGGCGAGGGCCCAGCCCATGGTCCTTGTGGCCTGGGGCGAGGGAGCTCTGGGCGAGGTAACGACGGGGGCGACGGGCTTGGTCATGGGCTTCTCCCGGGCAGAAAAAGGAAAGGGCCCACCACACCCGCTCTCCTTTACCGTTGCTCCCTTCCGGGCCTGGCGGGGTTCGAGGTGCGCTGTTGGTGGGCCCACACGGGGCTCAAGGCCCCAGGTCGTGTCGGGGGGGTACCCCAGGCCGCGGGTTCGGGCAAGGAGTCCCCGCACGAGGCCGCGGCAATTCGTTATACTTTTCGTCGGGACGGCGATGGCGAAGGACGACGGCGAGATTCCAGATCTGCTTCCGGGCCGCGCCGTGCCGGAGCGCGCCCCGGCTCGCCAGGAGCAGGTGGTCGTCAGGCCGAAGGTGGAGCCACCGGCGGATCCCAACGACCTCGAGTTCGACATCGTGAGCGCTCGGGGCACCGAGCTGCCGTGGGACTCCCCGTTCCGCCCGTCGGAGGCGCCCCGTGCCGCGGAGCCGGAGCTCTCGCTCCCGGTCCGCTCGCCGTCGATTCGACCAGCGGCTGCGGCTCGTGCGTCCGTTCGACCGGCGGCGGGACCTTCGGTGCGGCCCGCTCCGCCGCTCGTCGATCTCGGCTTCGACTCGGCCGGATGGGATTTGGACGACGACTTGGGCGACCCGAGGGCCGCGCAGCTGAACGTCGCGGTCCCGATGAAGGAAAAGGACGACGTTCCGTGGCCCATCTGTCGCACGCCGCTGCCCGAGACCCTGGATGTACCTGCGGAGGCCGTGCAGCAGGCACTCGACTTGCCCGATCCGGGGGGCTGGCTGTCAGCGCCCTTTTATTACTGGTCGGCACGCGCTGCCCTGCGCCGGCTGGCGGCGGAGACGAACAGCGCGGCAGAGAGCTTGGCCCAGGCAGAAGCGACCCGTGATCGCCTGCTGGGCGATGTGGCGCGCAGCTTGCGGCCGAGCCTCGAAGGCAAAGATCGCTTTCGCATGTCCTATGACCAGATCGATCAGCACCAGCGGGTCGTCCAGGAGGCGAAGGCTGGGCTCACACGCGCGGACGAGCGGGGGGAAACGGGGCTGGCGCAGCTGGATGTGGAGCTTGCGACGGCAAACGCCACGATTGGTCTGCGAACGCGGCACACAGCGGAGCGTCGGGCGTTGGCGGAAAGCGGACAGCGCGATCTGGCTCGCTTGCGGGCGACTCTGCAGCGTCATGCCATCGAACGGCGCAACATCGTCACCCGCGCTCAGGAGACCAGCGGGCCTGGGGCCGAGATGCCGCCGGAGCTCGCCGGGCGCTTCCTCGGCGTCGAGGAGCTGATCAAACGGTCCGAGGCCGAAATCGGGGTCGCGCAGACGGCGCAGAAGGAGCTCGACCTTCAGCTGCGCGCGGCGGAAGAGGAGGAACGGCGCGCACTGGCCGAAGCACGACGCATCGAGGCCAAACGGGAAGGCCTCATTCTGTCGCAACAAGGGACGCTGGGTGAGCTCGGTGAGACGCTCGGGCAGGCCGAGGCGGGCCTCGGTAAGGTCCTGGCCAATGTGGGCTTGGCCATCGTCGAGCTCCACGGGGAGGTACCGGTGGAAGCCAACCTCCGGCAGCAGCTGCTCGCAGCCGACGCCAGCGTGTCCGCCCAAGCCCGTGAGCTCGAGCTCGCGCGTCGAGCCGCCGAGCGCGTGGATGTGGTGGCCTTTCAGCGCGGTCGAGGCGTGCTCGTCGGACTAGGGGCCTTCGTGCTCGTTCTGCTCGGCTGGCTCATGGTTCGTTAGCGGCGTCACGGCGCAGGCGTTCAGCGCCGACAGCGGGGCTTGACGGGGCAGTCGCGATCGACCGAGAACGCCGCGGCAATGCAGCTGTCCCGCTTTCCGCGTCTGGTGATCGAGCATGTCTCCCCGAACGTCGACGGGGGCAAGTGGCCGGTCAAGCGCTTGGTCGGTGATCCGGTGAACGTGGGTGCGAGCATCTACAAGGATGGCCACGACGTCATCACCGCCAGCGTGCGCTACCGCCGCACCGATCAGGTGGAGTTCAAAAAGGCGGCGCTCGTGTACGAGTACAACCCGGACCGTTGGTTCGGCCGCTTCACCGTCGATGCCCCTGGCCTGTGGGAGATGCAGATCGAGGCGTACCCCGATCCGTTCAAGACCTGGAAGCGGGACTTGGAGAAGCGGATCAACGCCGGACAGGACATCGCGCCGGAGCTGCTCGAAGGCGCCGTCCTGGTTCAGCGTCGCAAGCGGCTGGCCCCAGCCGACCTCCAGCAGCCACTCGACAACGCGGCGCGAGTACTGACCGATCCGACGATTGGCGTCGAGACGCGCAAGCGGGTCGCATTTTCGCACACGCTCGAGGAGCTGATGAATGCTCCGCTGGCCGAGGATGACGTGTGTCACAGCGCCGTGCAGCACATTCGTGTCGACCGCGTGGAGGCCGGATTTGCGGCTTGGTACGAGCTATTCCCCCGTTCACAAGGCACGACACCCGGCGTGCACGGGACGTTCGCCGATACCGAGCGGCGTATTCCCGACATCGCCGCCATGGGCTTCGACGTCTTGTACCTGCCGCCGATTCATCCGATCGGCATGACGCATCGCAAGGGCCGCAACAACAGCACCGTCGCCCAAGTTGGCGACGTCGGGAGCCCGTGGGCCATTGGTTCGCCGGACGGGGGGCATACGGCCATCCACCCCGAGCTTGGCAGCATCGATGACTTCCGTAGCCTCGTGCGGGCGGCGGCAGAGTTCGGCATCGAGATTGCGCTCGACTTCGCGCTGCAGTGCTCGCCCGACCATCCCTGGGTGAAAGAGCATCCCGAGTGGTTCTTCGTCAGACCGGATGGCAGCGTGCGCTACGCGGAGAATCCGCCCAAGAAATACGAGGACATCTTTCCGCTGAATTTCTGGGGACCAGGCGCCGAAGGCCTGTGGGAAGCCTGTCGTGACGCCCTGCTCTACTGGGTGAGCGAAGGTGTGCGGACGTTCCGTGTCGACAACCCGCACACCAAGCCGCTCGCGTTCTGGGAGTGGTGCATCCGCGAGGTACAAGACCGCCATCCTGACGTCGTGTTCTTGTCGGAGTCCTTCACGCGGCCGAACCGGATGCAGGGTTTGGCCAAGCTCGGCTTCAGCCAGAGCTACACGTACTTCACCTGGAAGAACAACAAGCAGGAGCTCACCGAGTACCTCGAGGAACTCACCAGAGCGCCGATGAGCGAGTTCTATCGGCCGAACTTTTTCGCGAATACCCCCGACATTTTGCACGAGTACTTGCAGAAGGGCGGACGGCCGGCGTTCCGCGTGCGCCTGCTGCTCGCGGCTACCTTGGCGCCGGTGTACGGCATCTATTCGGGCTTCGAGCTGTGCGAGAACGTGGCCGTTCACGACGGCAGCGAAGAATACCTCGACTCGGAGAAGTACGAGATCCGCGTGCGCGACTGGAACGCACCGCAAAACATTCGCCGCGACGTCGCCAAGCTGAATCGGATCCGGCGCGCCGAGCCAGCCCTACGTCGACTCGACAATCTGCTTTTCCTGACGACCAGCTCCCCCGACATCATTGCGTACGTGAAGCGGGACGCGAGCCCGAAGGCACCGCGCCATCTGCTGGTCATTGCCAATTTGAATCCGCACGAAGTCCGCGAAGCCACGGTGGACGTACCACTCGATGCCCTCGGTATTGCGGATGGTGCCCCATACAAGGTCCACGATCTCCTGACGGGCACGTCGTACACTTGGCTCGGCCGCGCGAACTACGTGCGCTTGGTACCCGTGGAGCGGGTCGGGCACCTGCTTTTGATCGAGCAGCTCTGATCGAGCAGTCCTGATCGAGCAGGTCGGATCTGGCGGAGGACCCTAGGTCGCCCTACCCTGGGTCGAGCGATGCGGATTTGGCCTGGGACACCGGTTCGCCTCGGCGCCGTTTGGGACGGGGAAGGTGTCAACTTCGCGCTGTTCTCCCGCAACGCCACGGCCGTCGACCTCTGCCTGTACGATGCCGCCGATCCGACGCGACAAACGCATCGCATCCCGGTCAAGGAACGCACGCACGGCATTTGGCACTGCTATTCCCCGGACATTCGGCCCGGCCAGCTCTACGGCTACCGCGTCGACGGTCCTTACTCGCCGCTGGCGGGCTTTCGCTTCAATGCGAACAAGGTGCTCCTCGATCCGTATGCGCGGGCCATCGCCGGTGGGGTCGAATGGCACGACGCAGTGTTCGGCTACGAGGTCGGCCACCCGGACGCCGATCTATCGTTTAGCGCGGCGGACAGCGCGCCCTACGTGCCGAAATGCGTCGTCGTCGACGAGGCCTTCACCTGGGGCGACGATCGCCGGCCGGGTACGTCCTGGCGTGACACGTTGATCTACGAGGCGCACGTCAAAGGGATGACGATGCTGCACCCGGAGGTGCCCGAGAACCTACGCGGCACGTACCTTGGCTTGGCTTCCGACGCCATCTTGGATCACCTCAAGTCACTCGGGGTGACGGCCATCGAGCTCCTGCCTGTGCAGCATTTCGCCATCGATCGGCGTCTGCGTGATCTGAACCTCACCAACTACTGGGGCTATCAGTCCCTCGGTTTTTTCGCGCCGGATCCTGGCTACGCCACGGGCTCGCACGGCCAGCAGGTCGCCGAGTTCAAGACGATGGTCAAAGCCTTCCACCGCGAGGGCATCGAGGTCATCCTGGACGTGGTCTACAACCACACGGGCGAAGGCAACCACTTGGGGCCGATGCTGTCGTTCCGGGGCATCGACAACGCCGCTTACTATCGGCTCGTGCCGCAGAACGAGCGCTACTATCAGGACTTCACCGGGTGCGGAAATTCCTGGAACGTGACGCATCCGCGCGCACTGCAGCTCGTCTTGGACAGTCTGCGCTACTGGGTCAGCGAGATGCACGTCGACGGCTTCCGCTTCGATCTGGCGCCGACCTTGGCGCGCGATCCCGTGGACTTCGATGGCTTTGCGCGTTTCTTCGCCATCGTGCAGCAGGACCCGACGCTCGGTCGGGTCAAGCTCATTGCGGAGCCTTGGGACATCGGGCCGGGCGGCTATCGTCTGGGCGGCTTCCCACCTGGTTGGGCCGAGTGGAATGGCCGCTACCGCGACTCCATCCGGCGTTTTTGGGCAGGTGACGAAGGTCAGGTGCCCGAGCTCGCGTCGCGCTTGAGCGGGTCGAGCGACATTTTCCAGGGTTCGGATCGTGGACCCTACGCCAGCATCAACTTCATCACCTGCCACGATGGCTTCACGTTGCGCGACCTGGTCAGCTACGAGCGCAAGCACAACGACGCCAACGGGGAGGGCAACCGTGACGGCCACGACGACAATCACAGTCGAAACTGGGGCCACGAAGGGGACACCCGCGCTGCGTGGGTCAACCGCATGCGGGAGCGCATGGTGAAGAACATGTTCGCGACGCTCGCGTTCTCCCAGGGTGTGCCGATGATTAGCCACGGGGACGAGATTGGTCGCACCCAGCAGGGCAACAACAACGCCTACTGTCAGGACAGCGAGCTCACCTGGGTGAACTGGGAGCTCGGCGAGGCGGAGCGTGACTTGCTCGACTTCGTCAAGAAGGTCATCGCCATCGCCCACGGCAATCCGGTGTTCCGGCGGCGCCGCTTCTTCGCCGGCGATCCAGTGAGCGACCTGGGTGACAAGGACATCCAGTGGATGCGTCCGGACGGCAAAGAGATGAACATCGATGACTGGCGTGACCCGCGCAATCGCATGCTCGGCATGTTGATCCACGGTCATGCGTCCGACGACGTCGACGAGCGCGGTCGCGCCAATAGCGGACAGACCCTGCTGCTCTTCTTGAACGCCGGGAATCGAGCGCGCGTCTGCAAGTTGCCGGAGCTGCGCGCCCGTGGTTACTGGCATGAGCTGATCAACACTGCTCAGGCTACCCACCGCATTCCGAAGGGCACCACGCTCAACGTGGCGCCACACTCGCTCGTCCTGCTTAGCTACGAAGGAACCGAATGAACCGCCGTGCGTCCTCGCTTCTCGAACTACTTGCCGTAGACCCTGCCACGACGGAGCGATTGGTGCTCGGCGAGCATCATGATCCGCACTCGATCTTGGGCGCGCATCCCGACGGCCAGGGCGGCGTCATCGTGAGAGTGTTTCATCCGGACGCGGAAGGCGCCGAGATCGTGCTGCCGACCGGCGAGACGGTGCACGCGGAACCCCTGTCCAATGGCGTGTTCGGCCTGCACCTGCCAAGCCGTTCCTTGCCGATTCAATACCGGGTGCGTTTTCATTTTTCGAACGGCACCGTTTGGGAGCACGCGGACCCGTACTGTCACCTGCCCACGGTGGGTGAGCTCGACCTCTACCTGTTCGGCGAAGGCACCCACCGCAGGCTCTACGAGGCACTGGGTGCTCGGGTGATGACGCACCAAGGGGTGCGTGGCACGTCGTTCTCCGTCTGGGCGCCGAATGCGCGCCGGGTCAGCGTCGTAGGTGATTTTTGCCAGTGGGACGGCCGCCTTTTGCCCATGCGTAGCTTGGGCAGCTCCGGTGTGTGGGAGATCTTCGTGCCGGAGGTGAGTGCCGGTGCGCTCTACAAGTTCGAGCTCAAGACGCAATCGGGCGACTTGCGTTTGAAGGCCGACCCGATGGCGCGCCGCATGGAGTTGCCCCCGAGCACTGCCTCGGTCGTGGAACAGTCGCAGTTCGAGTGGACCGACGGCGCCTGGATCGATGCCAACACCGGTGTGGATCACACGCGGCGCCCGATGCACATCTACGAATTGCATCTCGGCTCCTGGCTGCGGGTGCCCGAGGACGGCAACCGGAGCCTCAGCTACCGCGAGCTTGGTCCACGGCTCGCCGCACACATCAAGTCGCTCGGCTTCACCCACGTTGAGTTCATGCCGCTCGCCGAGCATGCCTACTACCCGTCCTGGGGCTACCAGGTGACCGGCTACTACGCCGCGACTGCGCGTTACGGCAGTCCGGACGATCTCCGCTACTTGATCAACTACCTGCATCGCGAGGGCATCGGCGTCATCATCGACTGGGTTCCGGCGCATTTTCCCAAGGACGACTTCGCGCTGCGGCGCTTCGATGGCACCGCGCTCTACGAGCACGACGACACGCGCCGCGGCGAGCACCCGGATTGGGGCACGCTCATCTTCAACTACGGACGCGCCGAAGTGCGCGCGTTCTTGGTGGCGAACGCCGTGTTCTGGATGCGCGAGTTTCACGTCGATGGCCTGCGGGTCGACGCGGTCGCCTCCATGCTCTACCTCGATTACAGCCGCGAGGAAGGCAACTGGCTACCGAACGTGTACGGCGGGCGCGAGAATCTCGAGGCGATCGACTTCTTGCGTCAGTTCAACGTGGCCGTCCGGCAGGAGGCACCGTTCGGCTTCACCGTCGCCGAGGAATCGACCGCCTGGGGAGGCATCACCCGGCCAGCGCACGAAGGAGGCCTTGGCTTCACCTTCAAGTGGAACATGGGCTGGATGCACGACACGCTCGGCTACTTCCAGAAAGAGCCGATTCACCGCAAGTATCACCAGGACCAGCTCACGTTCGCGATGCTTTACGAGCACACCGAGCGCTTCGTCAACTCGATCAGTCATGACGAAGTCGTGCACGGCAAGGGCGCTCTGATCGAGAAGATGCCCGGCGACTTCTGGCAGAAGGCAGCCAACTTGCGGGTGCTTTTGGCCTATCAAGTCACGCGGCCAGGCAAACAGCTGACGTTCATGGGCTCCGAGTTCGGCCAGCATCACGAGTGGGACGTCAATGGCTCACTCGACTGGCACATTGCCGATCATCCACCGCGGAAGGCACTCTTGGCCTTCGTGGCGCGCCTGGGAGAGCTGTATCAACAGAGCGAGGAACTGTGGGCAGGGGATCCCGATCCGGGCAGCTTCCGCTGGATCGACTGTTCCGACCGGGACAGCTCCATTCTGTCCTACGAGCGGCGCCTGCCCGGAACCGACCGGCACGTGATCGTGGTCATGAATCTGACCCCCGTGCCGCGGACCGGCTACCGGATCGGCTTGCCCGCGGCCCGCCGCTACGAGCTCGTCCTCGACTCCGACGCTGCGGAATACGGGGGCAGCGGGTACGCCGTGAGCCCGGTCATTCAGGCTGAGCCGTTTGCGTGGCAGGACCAACCTCACTCCGCGCCCATCAGCCTGCCCCCGCTCTCGCTTCTGGTGTATCGCCCTGGTTGATGAACTTTTCGTCCAAGGCGGCCAGCGTGTTCTGCCCGGGGGGCAGAAGCGAGGGGGAAGCGTTCCGCTCGACGCGTCAGCTGGGAGTGGTGGCGCACGCCGACGATCTCGAGATCGCCGCGATCAAGGGCATCCTCGACTGCTACGAGCAGCCTGAACCGGCGTTTTCCGGCGTCGTAGTCTGTGATGGCGCGGGTGCGCCGAGACAGGGCGAGCTGTCCAGCTTGGGGCAAGAGGAATATCGGCGGTTGCGGGCCGAGGAGCAGCGACAGGCGGCGAGCATCGGCCGCTATTCGGCCGTGATTGGGCTCGACCATGAGAGCGCGCACGTCCGCGCTCGCGCCGAGGCGGTCGGGCGCGATCTCGACGAAATCTTTCGTCACCTTGCGCCGGAGATCGTGTACACGCACAGCCCCGCCGATGCGCACGACACGCACGTGGCGGTGGTGCTCGAGCTGGTCGAAGCGCTCAGGCGCTGTCCCCAGGCGCGTCGACCGACGCGCGTCATCGGCTGCGAGGTGTGGCGAGATCTGGATTGGCTGCCCGAGGCCCGGCGCGTCGTCCTCGACGTGGGCGCTCGCCCGGAGCTGCAGACGGAGTTGCTCGGCGTGTTCGCTTCGCAGATTCGTGGGGGAAAGCGCTACGATCTAGCCGTGATGGGGCGTCGTCGTGCCCACGCGACCTTCGGCCGGTCGGACGAGGCGGATGAGACGAGCGGTGTCGTCTTCGGTGTCGATCTGACGCCGCTCATCGAGCCCGGGGGGCCGGACGTGCTCGATTTCACACTCGGGCTCGTGAGCGCCCTGCGTGAGGACGTCGAGGCGCGCTTGGCGCGACTCCGGCCTGGGCGCTCCTAGAGGCCTGGACTCGGTTGGGACGCCAAGGCCTGCTAGGGTTCCGCCGCTTGCCATGTTCTCTCCCCGATTTACCCTCATCCTCACCTGCGCCCTGACGCTCGTTGGCTGCTCCAAGGCCGGCATGACCACCATGCCCAATGGAAACCATCGCATCGTCTGCGAGCGCGGCATGAAGGTCTGCATCTCACGTGCGGACAAGGTTTGTGGCGACGACGGTTACACGATCGTGTCCGGCACCACCAAGAAGCACCTCTTGGGGGGCGACGGCAGCAGCTATCGGGAGATGGCCGAGAACGCCGAGCTCATCGTCAGCTGTGGCGACACGCCGCCGCCCGCGGAGGAGGAGAGCACCTACGTCGCCTTGCCGCCGCGGACGGATCAGCCCGTGGCACCTGCTGCGGTGTGCGTGCCCGGAGCGAGTCAGCTCTGCGTGGGACCGGCCGCGTGCCAAGGGGGCCAGGTGTGCCTGGCCGACGGCTCTGGCTTTGGACAGTGCGACTGTGGATCGACGGCATCCCCAGCCCCCGGGGTCACGTCCGCGACCCCGCCTGCTTCAGGCCCCGTGGCTCCGGCCGCGCCCCCCGCCCCGGCGCCCAAGCCGGTGCCGGGCGCCGCGCCGCCCGCCGAGCCGCTCTGAACGAGAAGCGCTCGACGTCGATCAGCGCGCCAAAACGACCGGGCGGCCGATGCCGCGGTAGTTCAGACCCGCTTCGGCCACGGCGGCCGGGGTGAGGACGTTGCGGCCATCGAAGATCCACTTCTTGCGCAAGAGCGCAGCCAGCTGCTCGAGGTCCGGGTTGCGGTACTCGTTCCACTCCGTGGCGATGACGAGTGCATCTGCGCCCTCGCAGGCCTGGTAGGGCTTCTCGCACAGCGTCACGACATCGGCGGTGCCGCCGGCCTTCATCTTCTCCAGCGCCGTTTCCATGGCCTGCGGGTCGGTCGCGCGCACCGTCGCGCCGCGTTGCTTGAGCTCGGTGATTAGGCGCAGCGCCGGAGCTTCGCGCACGTCGTCGGTGCGAGGCTTGAAAGCGAGCCCCCAGAGCGCGATGACTTTGCCGTCGAGCCCGCCCAGGTCCTTCTCCATGTTGGCGATCATCGCCTTCACCGGGATCAGGTTGGCGTGGGTCGCTGCCTCGGAAACGCGCATCGAGATACCGAACTCGTTGCCCGTGTTCACGAGGGCGCGCAGATCCTTCGGGAAACAGCTGCCGCCGAAGCCGAGGCCAGCGTAGAGGAAGTGCATGCCGATGCGCTTGTCCGAGCCCATGCCGATGCGCACGTCCTCGACGTCGCCACCGGATACCTCACAGATGCGGGCAATCTCGTTCATGAACGAGATCTTGGTGGCGAGCAGCGCATTCGAGGCGTACTTGACGATTTCTGCGCTCTGCGGGCTCATGCGAATCATGCGATTCTGCTGGCGATTGAAGGGCGCGTAGAGCCGCGACATCACTTCGAATGCATCGTCGTCCTCCGTTCCGACCACGATGCGATCCGGCTTCATGAAGTCGTTGACCGCGTCACCTTCCTTCAAGAACTCCGGGTTCGATACCACGGCGACCTTGTGCTTCGTGTGCTTCTGCGCCACCTGGCGCACGCGCTCGTTGGTGCCGACGGGCACGGTGCTCTTGGTGACGAGGACCAGATCGTGTTCTGCGGATTCGGCCACTTCGCGAGCCACACCGAGCACGTGGCTGAGGTCGGCCGAGCCGTCTTCCTGGGGGGGGGTGCCGACGGCGATGAAGACTGCCTTGGCCCCGCGAATGGCGGTGGGGAGATCGTTGGTGAAGGTCAGGCGATCCGGCCAGTTCTTCTTCACGAGATCGGCGAGGCGCGGCTCATAGAACGGCACTTCGCCCTTCTCGAGTGCGCGCAGCTTGCGTTCATCCCTGTCGACGCACACGACCGTCGTGCCCGAGTCGGCGAAACAAGTGCCCGCAACCAAACCCACGTACCCAGATCCAATGACAGCGATTTTCACGGCGCGCAGCATAGACGCTGGCGCGCCGTCAGTCGAGCTATGGCGGGGCCGACGGGCCGCTTGCCCGTCGAATCACTTGGCTGGTCGAACCGCAGCTGGTCGAACCGCAGCGTCGTCGGCGAGCTGGTCGAGCAGGACGCGGACACGAGCTGGACCAATTCCGAACCAGCCAGCCAGGCTGTCCAGAACCTGGTGCTCCGCCTCCGCGACGTCGTCGTCGGCGAGGGCGACGGCCGCCGCCATGGCGAAGGCGGATTCGATCTCGGCCTCGTCGGTCATGCTGCTTGCGACCTGCTGCAGCCGGGCCTCGCGTCCTTGGTCGCGGAGGCGCAGGGCATAGTCCTCGACCAGCACGTCGATGATGCCGTCTTTGAGGACGTCGCCGGTGAGCCCACGGATTGCGCCGCGGACTGCCGCGTACTCCGTGTCCGTGATCTGTTGGTCCGCCGCCATGACCAGAAACATGACCTCGGCCACGGCGTCCACCCTGCGAACGGCCTCCTTCTCCTGCTCCGTGAGCAGGCCCTGGCGGGCGAGCGTGGCATGCGCGGAGGAGATGACTTCGCTCGGCCGGCGCCCGCTCGCCAACAGGGCGTCACGCAGGCGCTCGATGGTGCGGGTGCGAATCTGCATCGGTCCGATGTTACTGCGCGGGCCCGAGGCTGCCCAGACGTTCGAAGAACCTCGCCTTTTGCGTCGGTGTTGGGATGAGGCATTGCCGGGCTGCCACGGCCTGACGGTGGCGGGCGAACAGGCGGTAGCCAAGGTCGCGCACGGGTCGCGGCGTGAGGGCGAGGAGAACCAGGAGGAATCTCCAGGGGCCGCCCACGTAACGGACCACCGAGCGCACGGCATCGGCGTAGTAGTCGACGCGAACCTTCAT
>Ga0164309_10001292_pt1 | contig 12406 bp, 3 predicted proteins | sample Whisoiple_247_MG_FD_109984 | JGI IMG/M metagenome (GOLD analysis project Ga0164309, IMG submission 109984) | Soil microbial communities amended with fresh organic matter from upstate New York, USA - Whitman soil sample_247_MG | ecosystem: Environmental > Terrestrial > Soil > Unclassified >... | reverse complement strand
GCCTCCGAGCGACCCACGATCTCTCGGTAGCGGTCGTTGGTCAGGGTGAAGCGTCCGGACAAATCCGTCTGCGCAATCCCAGCCTGCACCTGTGACACGATGCGCCGGAACTTCTCTTCGCTTTCCTCCACCAGCCGACGAGCCGACACCTCCGCCGTCACATCGCTCACGACGACCATCACGCGGTCGATGGCTCCGTCCTCGCCTCGAATGGGCGCGTAGATGAAGGTGAAGTAGGTACCCGCGAGAGCGCCACCTCGATGTCGATCGAGGCGCGCCAGCCTTTCCTTGCCGACGTAGCTTTCACCCGTCTTCATCACCTCCCGCAGCAAGGTGTCGAATCCTTGTCCGCGAAGCTCGGGCAACCCGTCCAGCAAGGGTCGACCGAGAACGTCCCGGCGGCCGATGATGTCGAGGTAGAGCGGGTTGGCCATCTCGAACACCAGATCGGCCCCGTGAAGCACGCAGATGGCAATCGGCGCCTGCATGAACATGGAATAGAGATGCTCGCGCTGCACACGAAGCTCCGAGCGGAGGCGAGCGAGCTCGAGGTGTGTTCGCACGCGGGCCAAGAGCTCCCGCGCCGAGAACGGCTTGACCAGATAGTCCTCGGCTCCGGCACGCAAGCCTTCGAGCTTTGCTTCCTCGCCCGCGCGTGCGGACAGCATGATGACCGGAATCGTGCGCGTGGCTTCTTCCTTACGTAGCTCGCCCAATAGTGAAAACCCGTCGAGCCCGGGCATCATGATGTCGGCAATGAGGAGCATTGGCGCGTGCGCGCGAGCGCTGGCTAGTGCTTCGAGGCCATCCGTGGCGGTTTCCACCTCCCAATGCGGCTCGAGTAGGCGCCGCAGATAGTCGCGCATGTCCGCGTTGTCGTCCGCAACGAGGATCCTGGAGGCGCCCGCCGTTTCGGGCGCTCGGGCTACGCTCGGCAGCCAGCGCAACGCCTCCTGTACGTAGGGCGCGACCCCGCGGGCCGTCACCTCTCCGGGCGTCGAGCCCAAGCGCTCCTTGGGCAAGTGCGCCTTCCCCTTCGGGATCGTGACCGTAAACGTCGTCCCTATGCCGGGGCGGCTTTCGGCGACGATGCTGCCACCGTGCATTTTCGCCAGCTCGGTCACGAGCGCAAGTCCAATCCCCGACCCTTCATGCGTGCGCGCCCGCACGCCCTGGATGCGGTGAAAGCGTTCGAACAGCCGAGGCATCTCCGCTTCCGCAATGCCGATCCCGGTGTCGGCCACACGTAGTATGGCCGAGTCGCTGGCAGCAGAGAGCGACAGGGTAATCTTGCCTTCGAAGGTGAATTTGAGGGCGTTCGACAGCAGATTGATGACGATCTTCTCCCACATGTCTCGATCGACGAAGACCGGCGCGTCCAGAGCGGGACAGTCGACGTGGAGCTCGAGGCCGGCTCGGTCGACGGCCGCACGAAAGGACCCGGCCAAGTCGCGGGTCAACGCAGCGAGGTCAGTGGCTTGGAAGCACGCCTCGACACGACCCGCTTCGATGCGTGAAAAATCGAGCAGTGCGTTGACGAGCTTCTGCAGGCGTAGCTCGTTCCTGTGCATCAGCTCGAGCTGCTCCTGCTGTCTCGCGTCGAGCTGACCGTGCGCCCCATTCAGGAGGTCCTCCGTTGGGCCCAAGATCAGAGTCAGCGGTGTGCGGAACTCGTGGCTCACGTTGCTGAAGAAGGTCGTCTTGGCGCGATCGATTTCGGCGAGTGCCTCGGCTCGGCGCCTTTCTTCCTCGAAGGTGCGAGCGGCACTGATCGAGGTGACGATTTGATCGCCAACGAGTCGAAACATTCTCGTGTAGGCGTCGTCCAGCGCTCGCACCGGACTCACCCCGAGCACGAGGTACCCGTAGGGCTGGGCCTGGTTGCCGCCTACCAGCTCCAGCAATACCGCCTGCGTCAATCGCCGCTTCCACGGACCGCCGAGCAAGGTACCCCAGCGCTCCCCGAGCTCGGCGACGAGAAGCGGCCGCCCGCTGGCGGCGAGCTCATCGATCGGCCAAGCGCTGAGCTCGGGCGGAACGGCACCCTGCTGCCAGCCCACCTGGGCGCAGAGGCTGGTCGACCCATCCGCGTGCAGCAAATAGAGAAGCCCGAATGGGATGTCCTTGTCGTATTTGCCGAGAGTGGTCGCAGCGGCTCGGCAGGCGTCCTCGACGGCTTGCCCGACGGCAGGTCGTGCTCCGAGCTCGCGCAGCATTTCGAGCTGTCGCTCTCCTTGTACCTGCTCGGTCGTCTCCTGCACCGTGACCAGGACTCCGCCTACCGCGCCGGAGTCGTCGCGCGCCGGGCTGTAGGAAAAGGTCCAGTACGTTTCCTCGACGAAACCCTTGCGCTCGAGAAACAGCAAAAGGTGCTCGTTCCAGGTAGCGGGGCCCCCATCCAGGACGCCGTCTGCCTGCGGCCCGAGCACTTCCCAGATCTCGGCCCACACCTCCCGAGCCGACGCCCCCATCGCTCGGGGATGCTTGTCCCCGAGCATCGGCTGATAAGCATCGTTGTAGATGACGACCAGATCCCGGCCCCACCAAAGCATCATGGGAAAGCGGCTCTGCAGCACGGCGCTGACCAGCGTGCGCAGGCTGATCGACCAGGTGTCGACAGGTCCGAGCGAAGTGCCCCCCCAATCCATCGTGCGCACGAGGGCGCCCATGGCGCCTGTCGCGTGCAAGACGTCGTGAGTGTGCCCACTCTGGCGATTGGATGGTGGCGGGGGCTGACTCCCAGGGGCCTCGCTCCGTCTGGGCGGACGCGACGGTCGCTCGGACGCCTGCACCCCACCGGAGTCGAGGTACCTCCCGACCGCCTCGAGCAGTCGAGCACGGGAAAACGGCTTGTAGAGGACCTCCTCCGCGCTGATGCCCTGCACTTCCCGTGTCGCGGTCATGACGACGACGGGAATGCCGGCCAGAGTTGGATCGCCCAGCTGTTCCTGCCGGAACTGCCAACCGTTCATGCCCGGCATCATCAGATCGAGTAGGATCAGATCCGGCTTTCTGCGGAGCGCGCACAGGTGCTCGAGGGCGCTCGACCCCCCATCCATGCCCACCGTTTCGTAGCCATCGTCGCCGAGCAACTCACACACGCTGTCGCGCAATGCTTCGTCGTCGTCGACGACCATGACCAGCTTCTCGGTGGCGTTCATGGTGTCCTGGGCAGTTCGACGATGAACACGGCTCCTCTGCCGGCTTCGCTTTGCACTTGCACGGTTCCGCCCATGGCCAGGGTGAGCTCACGCACCACCCACAGCCCCAGGCCCAGCCCACCGAACTGAGTGGTGGGAGCCAAGCGGACGAAACGATCGAAGATGCGCGCCTGATCTTCGGGCGCGATCCCGAGGCCGCTGTCTCTCGCGGTGATGCGCGCATGGCGGGCGGAGCAGGTGATCTCCACCTCGACCGGGCGACCAGCTCCGAACTTCACGGCATTGGAGAGGAGCGCCGTGAGGATCTGCTCGAGACGCCGGCGATCCCAAGATCCGATGGCAGGTTCGGTCCGTAAGCTGATCACGGCGCTTGCCTGCTTGGACTCTTGGCGCAAGCGCTCGACGACGATTCGCGCCACGTCGGCCAGGTCCAGTTCGGTTCGAACGAGTTCGAGTGTCTCTGGACGGAGGTTGAACGAGTCGATCATATCGTCGATGATTTGAGCCAGGCGATCGGCCTGCCTGCGCAGCTTCTCCGCGCGCGGTCGTAGTCGTTCGGCAGTCTCGTCCTTGGCGGGCGCCATCCTCAGCAAATGCAGCAGCCCGTCCGCCTGAAATCCGAGCGTCGTCAGAGGCGTTCTGAGCTCGTGTGCGGCCGCCGTGAGGAACTCGACGCGGAGTTCGAGCGTGTCCTTGATCTGGCGCTCGGCCTCCTCCGCATGCCGACGGCCGACGACCTGGGCGCTCACCTCGGTGCCCACGGCCATGATTCGCTCGATGGTGCCAGCGGACGAGCGAATGGGGGAAAAGGCCAGATTGAAGTAGCGCTCGACCGCGTGACCATTGCGCCGCAGATTGATGGGAACCTCGTCGGCCCTGAACGTCTCGCCGGTCTCGCGCACCTCCCGCAAGAGGTCGGCGAATGTCCTGCCCCCTGCCCCTTGGCCGCCGAGCTCTGGCAGGGCATCGAGCAGCCTCTTTCCGAGGACATCGGCTCGCCCGACGACATCGACGAAAGGCTGGTTGACCATCTCGACGACGAGCTCGTCGCCGCGAAGTACGCAGATGGGAACGGGCGCTTGGATGATGAGCTCGAGCAGGTCCGTCTGGTGCGCGTGCGCATCCAGACGCAATTGGTAGAGTTCGAGATGGGTGGCGACTCGCGCAACCAGCTCGCGCGCGGAGAACGGCTTGCTCAGGTAGTCGTCGGCGCCCGCCTGCAGTCCCTCGATGCGCGCTTCTTCGCCGGCTCGTGCAGAGAGCAGTAAGAAAGGCACCCCTCGGGTAGCCGGATCGGATCTGAGCTCCCTCAGCAGCTGGAAGCCGTCCATGGCCGGCATCATGACATCTGCCAGGATCAGGTCGGGGGACGTCGCGCGAGCACGTTCGAGCGCTGCCGCGCCATCGCTGACCGTATCGACGGTCCATTTCTCGCCGAGGATGCGCCGCAAGTACTCGCGCATGTCGGCGTTGTCGTCAGCGACCAGAATCCTGCGCTCGGCATGGGTCCGCACCGACTGCGCCGCTTCCACCTGGACAGCGTTCCCAGCGCCGCCCGCTGTCTCTTCGGGAAGCCAACGCGTCGCTTCCTCGACGAACAGAGCCGGCCCAGGGCTTCGCTCCATCGCGGTCCGTGCGCGGACCAGCCGTTCTGCTGGCAGGTGCGAGGAGCCGCGCGGGATCGAGACCGAAAACGACGTACCCTCACCGAAGCGGCTCTGCACGGCAATGGTTCCACCGTGCAAGCGCACCAGCTCTTGAGTCAGCGCTAGGCCAATGCCAGACCCTTCGTGCGTCCGAGCGCGCGTTCCTTCGACCCGGTGGAAGCGACCGAACAGCTGGGCCAAGTCCCCAGGTCGCACGCCGACGCCGGTATCCCGGACGACGAGCTGAACCTCGGAATTGGTGCTGCGCAAGGAAACCTCAATCTCTCCCTCGAAGGTGAACTTGAAGGCGTTCGACAGCAGATTGAGGACAATCTGCTCCCACATGTTCGGATCGACGAAAACGGGCTCTCCGAGCGGCGGACAGCTCACCTCGAACTTCAACCCCGCCCGCTCGACCAGCGAGCGAAAGGAGCTGGCAATGTCCCGCGTGAGGGTCGAGAGGTCGACGGGTTCGTAAGACGCTTGGGCTCGACCTGCCTCGATTCGTGCGAATTCGAGTAGTGCGTTGACCAGCCTCTGCAGGCGAAGCTCGTTCCGGCGCAAGAGCTCGAGCTGGACTCGTTGGGCGGGGGCGAGCGCACCCTGGACCCCTGCCAAGAGGTCCTCCGTCGGTCCCAACATGAGGGTGAGCGGTGTGCGGAACTCATGGCTGATGTTGCTGAAGAAATTCGTCTTGGCACGATCGAGCTCGGCCAATGCCTCGGCACGCTTTCGCTCCTCTTCGTAGGCGCGTGCACGGGCGATTGCGGTCGCGATCTGGGTGCGTAAAAGCTCGAGAAAGCTCCGATAATCGTCGTCGAATCTCAGCCGCGCGCTCAGCCCCACCACCATCAGCCCTGCCGGAACGCCCGCTTTGCTCGACGGAATCGGCATGAGCGCGGCGGAATCGGGTGCGTCGGACCAGGGCCCTGTCGGAACGTTGACGAACAAGCGTCCGAGCTCGGGCACGAGCTGGACGGTTTGGCTGCGAACAGCATCGAAGAAGGGCCAGCCGTGGGGCGCCCTTTCGGTCAAGTCGATGGAATGGGGACTGATGTCCTGACCAGTGGGGACACCAGCCGCGCCCGCCAGTCGAGCGCGCTTGCCGTCGTCATCGATCAAGTAGAGCAGCGCGAACGGCACGTCGTGGGTGTAGGTAGCGAGAGTCTGACCGGCAACGGCACAGGCTTGAGCGGCCCTCTTCGTCTCGCCCAGGCGTGCGCCGACCTCACGCAGAGCCACGACTCGTCGCTGTCCCAGGACTTGGCCGGTGATCTCGTTGACCGTCGCGATCACGCCCCCGATCCCGCCGGGCGCCGCGTCATCGGGCACGGCACTGTAGGAGACGGTGAAATGGCATTCTTCCAGGAAACCGTGACGATGGAGCTCGAGGCCGAAGTCCTCGATCCAGGTCGCCGGGCCGCCACCGAACGGTGTGTCGATGAGCGGCTGGAGTACGGGCCAGATCTCCTTCCAGCACTGCCTGCACGGTTGACCGAGCGCCCACGGATGCTTCGTGCCCAGGATGGGCGCGTAGGAGTCGTTGTAGAGAGAAATGTAGTCGGGGCCCCACCACAGAAGGGTCGGATGCGGACTGACCAGGAGAAGCCGCACCACGGTCCAGAGCGTCGTCGACCAGGATTCGATGGGACCGATCGGAGTCTTCGACCAGTCGAAGGCGGCAATCTGCGCGGCCATCTCACCGCCCCCTGCAAGAAGCCTCTTCACTTCGAAGAGATCGGTCGAGCGACGTCGAAGTGGGAACTCAGTCACGCCGTCGCATCCCTTCCGGAGCCGCGAGCAATTTCCTCAGCCTGCGCAAATCCGGCGGCTTCAGCAGATGCTCGTCGAAACCGGCTTCCTTCAGCCTCGCCGGATCGGTCTGGTAGCCAGTCACGGCAACCACGAAAATCTTCCTCTCGGGATCTCGCTGGCGCAGTCTGGTGGCGACGTCGTAGCCGTCCATCCCGGGCAACCCGATGTCGAGCAGAACGACGTCGGGGTGGAAGCTCTCGAGAACATCGAGAGCCTCGCGCCCTTCGTGGACCGCAAGAGCGTGGTGACCGTCCTCCTCGAGCAGCTCGGCGAGGGTTTCGGCCGTGTCTGCTTCGTCGTCCACGATGAGCACCCGACGCGAAGACACCGGGCCGAACAGCGCGAGCTCGCCCCGTAGTTCGTCGGCACGAGCCGGCCGAGCCTGGTACGTGCAGGGCAACGTGACCACGAACGTGCTGCCCCTACCCAGGCCAGGGCTCTCGGCAAAAACGTGCCCACCGTGCATTTCGACCAAGCGCTGCGCCAGCGGCAGGCCGAGCCCCAGCCCGCCCTTGGCTCGGTCGAGCGCACGCGGCGCCTGGGTAAAGACCTCGAAGATGTGAGGCAAGAGCTCCGCGTTCATGCCAATTCCGTCGTCCCGCACGGTGATTCTGGCCGTATCCTGGATCGCCTCGACAGTGAGCTCGATACGGCCGCCACCATTCGTGTACTTGACCGCGTTACTCAAGAGGTTCTCGACAATCTGCGTCAAGCGGACCAGATCGCCAACCACGAGTGGACTGTGTTCAGGCACGCTGAGCACCAGCTCACGCTCGTGCGCATCGAGCAACGGTTTGACGGTCTCAACGGCCGTGCGCACGACGTCGGCAAGGTCGACCGTCTCCTTCGAGAGCTCGACCTTGCCAGAGATGACACGAGCAATGTCGAGGAGCTGATCGAGTAAGGCGACGATACGCGTCGTCTGCCGGACCATCATCGAGCGCAAGTCTTCGGCACGCGGGGGGTCGTCGAGGACGCGACCCTGCAGATCCAATCCGTGCGAAATGGCCGCCAGCGGATTGCGCAACTCATGCCCCAGCATCGCCAAGAACTCGTTCTTGCGGCTGGCCGCTTCCGATAGCTCCAAACTGTACGATTTGAGCTGCTCTTCCCTGCTGCGCAGCGCCTCCTCCGCCTGCCTCTTGCCCGTCTGATCACGCATCACCTTCGCAAAACCAGAGATTTCTCGGCTGTTCTCGCGGAGCGCCGTCGTGGTGCCGTTCGCAAAAAAACGCTGTCCGTCCTTGCGACGCATCCAGCGATCGTTGCCGGCGGAGCCCGCCATCGCGGCCTCCTCTAGCTCGCGTTGAGGGACACCTGCACGCAGATCCTCCTGCATGAAGATCGTGGCACTGATGTCCACGCCCACGAACTCGTCGCGCTCGAAGCCGAGAACGCGCTTGACCCCCTCGTTCCACGTCGTCGCTCGACCGAGCGTGTCGGTGCGAAAGATCGCATAGTCCGTGACTTGCTCGACCAAGACCCGGTAGCGCTCCTCGACCTCGCGCAGCGCCCGCTCCGCGCTTCGTCGCTCGCTGATGTCGCGCGAGGTCCGCGAGGTTCCGACGATCAGCCCTGCACCGTCCTTGATCGGCGACATGGTCAAGGACACGCTGATCGCTCGGCCGTCCTTGTTTTGCTGCTCGGTTTCGAAAGCGGGAATCTTCTCCCCACGCCTCAGGCGCGCCAGCGCCGCAACCTCCTCCCCTCGCAGCCCGGCTGGGACGATGATCGAAATGTGCCGCCCGATGGCCTCGAGCACGTCGAATCCGAACAACTTCTCAGCGCCCGCGTTCCAGGAAGTGATGACGCCGCCCAGCGTCGTGCTCGTGATGGCGTCGGTCGAGCTCTCCACGATGGCGGCTAGGCTGCCGTTGGCCTGTTCGCTGCGCTTGAGCTCGTCGACATCGACCAAAACCAGAACCGCCCCGTCGACGACGGCGTCGGACGTCATGTACGGGCGCACACGCAAAGAGTGCCAACGGCCGTAGCGATCGCGCACCTCTCGCTCTTGCTCGCGCACGTCCTTGATGACTCCCGCCACCAGTTCGTCGAGATCGAGCGCAGTCTCCCGCAACAAGACTTCCGCCGGATCGTCGTGATTGATCGAAGGCCTACGCCGGACCTCGACCAGGTTGTGCCGAAGGTGGCTGACCGGACGACCGACGTCGGCCAAGAGCAGGTCGAACTGTTTCTCCGCCTGCGGGCTGAAACGGCGAATGGTGCGGTCGCGCCCGAAAAGCACCACGGCGAGCTTGGTCGACGCTTGCAGATTGATGAGGTCGTTGTTCAGTCGATTGAGCTCGACATTGCGGTTGGACATCTCCTCGTTGACGGTGGTGAGCTCTTCATTGGCAGACTGGAGCTCTTCTTTGGAAGTCTCCAGCTCTTCGTTGATGCTCTGCAGCTCGTCGTTCGCGGACTGCACCTCTTGGTTCGCGGCTTGCACTTCCTCGTTGGAAAATTCGTGTTGTCGTCGCAGCGAGCTCAAGTACTCGCGCATCTCGGCGAGCTCCGCTTCGAGCTCCGCGATACGAGCGACTGCTGCGGTGTCGGCGGCGGGTCGCACCGGCTGTTCCGACGGGGTCGGCGTCGCCCGCCCTTGCCCAGCGCTCGCTTTGTCCGCTTCCTCGAACAAGACGAGAAAGCAACGCTCGGGCAGGTTCTTCAAGGGTATGACTTCGACGTTCACCGCATGAATGCTGCCGTTTCTCTTGATCCGCACCCCGTCCTTGCGCACGTTCGTGTCGTCCGCCTTGGCCTGGTTGAGCGCGCTCCTGAGCGGCAGCATCAAGCCCTCCCGCGCCATCTTCAGCACGTCGAAGCTGGCCTTGCCGGCGGCCAGTTCCAAAAAGGCACCCGTCTCCCCGCGGAACTGCAGAACCTGCAGCGCCGTATTCACGATCACGCCCGGAGGCGCAAACTGATTCACCATGAGGCGATCGGCTTCGCGTGTTGGATCCGTCTCGCTTCTGAGCCCCGTCGGCTCCGGAGCGCGGCGCTTCGCCGGCAGAAGCGGGGAACGCGTAGCGGACAAGTCCGCCCCGTGGCCCTCGCGCACGGGAAGGTGGACCGACGTCACGGGTACCGACTTCTTCGAGTAGATCTTGTGTTTCTTGTCGACCGGTTCGAACAGATCTGCGAAGCCGCCTATGGATTCCGAGGCGCCGAGCAGCAGGAATCCGCTGGGCTTGAGCGCATAGTGAAAGGTCGGTAGGGCCTTCTTCTGCAGACTCGGCTCGAGGTAGATGAGCAGGTTCCGGCAGCTGATGAGGTCCATGCGCGAAAACGGTGGATCGCCGATCAAGTTTTGCCGCGCGAAGATGACCATCTCGCGCAAGCTCTTGCTCACTCGGTAGCCACCTTCTTCCTGAACGAAGAAGCGTCGCAGGCGTTCGGGGCTGATTTCTTCGGCAAGACTTCGCGCGTAGAGCCCCTGCCGCGCTTTGTCGAGCAGGGCTTCGTTGAGATCAGTCGCAAAGATCTGGAGCGTTCGCGCATGTGGAGCCTTTTCGACGGCTTCCGTGAAGGCCATCGCGATGGAATAGGCTTCCTGTCCGGTCGAGCAGCCGAGGATCCAACAACGTAGCGGGTGCTGTCCGCCCTGCTCGAGGAGCCGCGGGAAGACCTTCTCTCGCAGGACCTCGAACGTCTCGGGATTCCTGAAGAAGCTCGTGACGCCAATGAGCACGTCGGAGTAGAGGGCGTCGAGCTCCGTCGTGTTACCACTGAGGAACCTCGCGTAGGCCGAGAGCGTGTCTTGCCTTGTGAGCACGACGCGCCGGCTGACACGGCGCCGAATGGTGCTCGACTTGTACAGCGAGAAATCCACCCCGGAGTGAGTGTGGAGAAGCAGCAGGATTTTCTCGTAGCCATCGACGTCCGACGTGGTCGAGCTGGATTCGTCACCTGCTTCGACGCGGTCCTGTTCCGCAAAAGTGGACGGGGTCCCTGTCCCTCCAGATGGCAGGACCATCGGAGCCGACTGGCGCACCTCCTGTCCGGCTACGTAGGGATGCTTGGCAATGCGCGCCAGCTCGCTCGCGATACCCGCGGGCGAAAGAACGAGATCGACACAGCCTGCCGCGACCGCGCTGCGCGGCATCGAAGGATGCTTCGCCGAATCATCCTGAGCGAAGGTGATCCCGCCTTCCGCTTTGATGGCTTCCAGACCGAGCGTACCGTCGGTCGCCGTGCCCGAGAGCACGACTCCGATCGCCCGCTCTCGCCGGTCCGCTGCCAGCGATTCGAAGAAGGTGTCGATCGGGCGATGTAGCCCGGGTTTGCGCGGCTGGACCTTCAATACGCCGCCATTCACGGTCAAGTCCGTGTCGCGACGAATGACGTAGACGTGGTTGGGCTCGACTCGCTCGTCGTTCGTGATCTCGCGCACCGGAAGCGCCGTGCCACCCGAAAGAATTTGCGTCAGCTGGCTTTCATGGTCGGGATCGAGATGCTGCACGAGGACGAAGGCCATGCCGGTGTCGATGGGCAGTGCCTCGAGCAGACGTGTGAAGGCCTCCAGTCCGCCCGCCGAGGCGCCCACACCCACGATGGGAAAGTCTGCTGCCGCGGCCTTCTCGCCGCGCTCGCTCTTGGCCCGACCGTCGGCCTTTCGCGTACGCGTGCTCATCTCTCCTCCTCCCTTTGAACCCTCAGCCGACGAGCGTGTTCTCGAGCTCCGCCGCGCTGCAGGGCTTGGTGATCAAAACGTCGAATCCCGCGTCCATGGCTTGCCGGCTGGCCTCGGCTGCGGTGAACCCCGTCAGCGCCACGAGGCGAATGCGCTCGCCGAAGCGGCTGCGGATCTGGGCCGCAACGGCGTACCCATCCAGGTCGGGAAGACCGACGTCCAAGAGGACGACGTCCGGCAGATCTTGGGCCAAAAGCTCGAGTCCATCTTGGCCGTGATACGCCACGCGGACGGTGTGCCCGAGGAAGGTCAGGAGGTCAGCGAGCATGTCCGCGCAGTCTTCGCTGTCGTCGACCACGACCACCTTCAAGCTCCCTGACCGATTCGAGGCCTTCTTGGTCGTGACGTTCATGCCGCGAGCCTCCGCCTAGGTGAGAGCGCTGGCCTGGTGGTGGCTTTGGCCGTCAGTCGTCGTTTCCACCGTCGCACCGAGGACCGCCTCCAGGGCGCTCGCCAACCGCTTCAAGCGGAGCGGCTTCGGCAAGACGATGGCCGCCGTGGGCGCCTGTTCGGGAACCGCCGTCACGACGATGACCGGAATGGCCGCCAGACGTGGATTTTTCGCCTGCACCTCCAAGAACTCCCAGCCGTCGAGGTGGGGCATCTTCAAGTCGAGGATGATCAGGCAAGGTGCCTGCGCCGCGGAGCCGAGCAGGTCGAGAGCTGCCGCGCCGTCTGCGGCGACGAGAACGTGGAAGTCTTCGTCGAGGAGGTAGTCGCTCAGCGTGTCGCGCATGAGCTCATCGTCATCGATCACGAGGACAGTACCCTTGGAGGTCCGCTCCTCCGCTCGAGGGGGAGACGGCCTTCCTCGAGCTGTCGACGGAGCGGCCGGTGCTCGCGCGGGCCCACGACGAGCCAGTAGCCAGGTGTCGACCTCGGAGAGTCGCAACTTCCAGAGCTTGCCGATCTTGGTCGCCGGCAGTCCCTGACCTTCGATCCACCGGTAGACGGACTCCTTGCGCACGCCCAGGTGGGCGGCGACCTCTTCGATCGAAACCCACGGCTCGCGCGTACGAGCACCAGGAGCGAGCGAGGTCGGCTGTCGCACGTCCCCGAGGGTAGGGCGAGACCAAGTTCGCTGCAATAGT
>Ga0164309_10001291_pt1 | contig 12409 bp, 12 predicted proteins | sample Whisoiple_247_MG_FD_109984 | JGI IMG/M metagenome (GOLD analysis project Ga0164309, IMG submission 109984) | Soil microbial communities amended with fresh organic matter from upstate New York, USA - Whitman soil sample_247_MG | ecosystem: Environmental > Terrestrial > Soil > Unclassified >... | reverse complement strand
GCCCTGGGTGTTCTTGACAAAAACGATGTGCCAATGCATATCGGTTGTCGTGAAGCTGTCGAACAAGGGCCGCTATGCCGTGCGCGCGTTGTTCGACATTGCCTTTTTCAACGACGGCAAGCCAACCCAAGTCAAGGACATCGCCGAGCGCCAGCACATCCCCCCGCGTTTCCTGGAGCAAATCTTTCAGGACTTGAAACGTTCCGGGATTGTCGGCTCGAAGCGCGGACCGCAGGGCGGCTACAGTTTGTCGCGGCGCCCCGCGGATATCCGCTTGGGTGATGTGGTGCGCGCGCTCGAGGGCCCAATCAGCCTCGGCGATCGCGAGGTGGGCCCGAAGCGCACTCAGCCCTCCACGGATTCGCGGCGCGTCACCGAGATCGTGTTTCGAGATCTGTCCACGCGAGTCGAAGCCTGTTTCGACGAAATCACGATCGCCGACGTCTGTACACGAGCCGAAGAACAAGGTCTGAGGCGCCCAGGAGCGCAACGGTACGTCTATGTCATCTGAACAATCCTCTTTGCCGCCGCTGCCTCAGCATCCCCTGATCTACGGCAACGTGCTGGACTTGGTCGCCGACACCGCGCTGGTCGAGATCCGAAGGCTCGGGCGTCAGGAACCGCGGGGCAACGTGTTCGGCAAGCTCGAAGCACAAAACCCAGGTGGTTCGGTCAAGGATCGCATCTGCCTGGCGATGATCGAACGCGCCGAGCGTGAGGGCAAACTCGTGCCCGGTGGCGTCGTTGTCGAACCGACCAGCGGCAACACCGGCATCGGACTGGCCCTGGTTTGCGCAAGCCGCGGCTATCGCTGCATTCTGACCATGCCAGCAAGCATGAGCTTGGAGCGCCGTCAATTGTTGCAGTCGTACGGTGCTGAAGTGGTGCTCACGCCGGAGGAACAGCAGATAGAAGGCGCGATCGAGAAAGCCCGAGAAATCGCCGCCCAAACGCCGCTGTCGTTCACGCCGCAGCAGTTCGAGAACAGTGCCAACCCAGACGTGCATTTCCGTGCCACGTCGCGCGAAATCATCCACGCCTTGGCGGGCGAGCCAGTGCACGCATTCGTCGCCGCGGTGGGCACGGGTGGCACGATCAGCGGTGTCGGCCGCGCCCTGCGCGAGCGCTTCCCCGAGTGCCGAGTGATCGCAGTCGAACCCGAGTCGTGCGCCACGATTTCGCGCGGCGAGCGCGGACCATCCAAAATCCAAGGCATCGCAGCAGGCTTCGTGCCAAAGAATTACGACCCCGGCGCCGTCAGCGAAGTGCGCACGGTGACTGATGAGCTCGCCTACCGAACGAAGCTCGACTTGGCGCGGCGCGAGGGACTCTTGGCGGGCATTAGTTCTGGCGCCAATATCGCAGTGGCGCTCGAGGTTGCACGCGAGCTGGGCGAGGGCAAAAACGTAGTCACCATGCTGTGCGACACCGGTGAGCGCTATTTCAGTCTCGATGAGTACTTCAAGTCCTGAGCGCGACGCGCTCCAGCAACGGTCGGCGTTGGTCGTCGGCGTCGGCGGCCTCGGCTGCCCGGTGGCTCTCGCCTTGGCCGAAGCCGGCGTCGGGCGCATCGTGTTGTGTGATGACGATTTGGTCGACGCGACCAACTTGCATCGTCAGATCTTGTTCTCAGAGGCTGATGTGGGCAGCGATAAGTTGGAGGCTGCCGAGCGCGAGCTGTACCGCTTGGGCGCGCGTCCGGGAAGCATCGAGCTCGTCCGTTCGCGCTTCTTGCCGGACAACGCTCGTGCGCTGGCAAAGTCGGTCGATATCGTGATCGAAGGCGCCGACAACTTTGCGACCAAGTTTTTGTGCGCGGATGCATGCTTCTTGGAAGGACGCCCGGTGGTGCATGGCGCCGCCGTGCGTTGGCGCGCCACGGTGCTGTGCGTGGCCGCGTCGGGCGCGCCCTGTTACCGCTGCCTATTCGAGGATTTGCCGAGCGGCGCCGCCGCGCCCAATTGCGCCGAAGCCGGCGTCGTGGGACCCATCGTTGGCTTCGCTGGCGCGCTCATGGCCGATCGCGCGCTGTCCGTGCTCTTGGGTGATACCCGGGTGTTCGGAAATCTGGTCAGCTTCGACGGCAAGACCGACCGCGCGCGAGAGCTCACGCTCCACGCCCGCCCGCGCTGCACCCTGTGCAGCGCAGAACGCAACATCACTGACATCAGCTACGACCGCTATACGGCTGCCGTTTGCGCAGCCTGACTGACCCGTAACCAAAGGAGACTGAAATGGCAATCGTCCGCATCCCCACCCCGCTCCGCACCCTTACCGGTGGCGAAGACCAAGTTCAAGCCGCAGGCGACACCGTGAAGGACGTGATCGAAAACCTGGAGAAGAACCACCCGGGCATTCGCGATCGCCTGTTGGATGAGAAAGGGGTTCGTCGTTTCGTGAACATCTACGTGGGTGACGAAGACATTCGCTTCCTCGACGGCCTCGCCACCGCGCTCAAAGCGACCGACGAGATCAGCATCGTGCCGGCCATCGCGGGCGGCTGAAGATGGAGGCTGAGCACCCGCTCACCCGCCAAATCCGACTCGCTGAAGTCGGCGTTGCCGGTCAAGCACGGCTCTCGCAAGCCTCGCTGCGTGTGCGCGGCACTGACGGCAGCTTGGCAGAATTCCTCTACCTCCATCGCGCGGGCATCGAGCGGCTGTCCTTAGAGCCGAGCTTGCCCGCTGTACCGTTCGAACACGCGAGTTTGTTTCGGCACGCGGGCCCGCGCCGTTTGGGCGCCGGCGCTTGGCGCGCGCTCGGCCAAATTCGTGGCGTTCTCGGCCTTTCCGCGGATCCTCGATGAACATTCGTCTGACACGCTCCCGCCGTCTCTCCTCCGTGCTGGACGCGGTGGGCAACACACCGCTGATCCGCCTGGAAAAGGTGGCCGCTTCCGCGCCCGGCGTGGAAGTCTACGTCAAGTTGGAGTTCATGAATCCCGGCGGCTCCGTCAAGGATCGCCCCGCGATGCGCATGATGCTCGACGCGATCAAAGACGGGCGGCTCACGCACGACAAGATCTTGATCGACTCGACCAGTGGCAACACAGGAGTCGCCTACTCGTTGATGGGCGCCGCCCTCGGCTACCGCGTGCAACTGGTGATGCCGAGCAACGTGACCAAAGCGCGCAAGGACATCACCCAAGCCTTCGGCACCGAGCTCATCTACAGCGACCCCATGGAGGGCTCCGACGGCGCAATCCGGCTCGTACGCAAGATCGTCGAGCAAGATCCGGACAAGTATTTTTATCCGGATCAGTATTCGAATCCCTCCAATTGGCTGGCGCACTACGACGGCACGGGCGTCGAAATTCTCGACGCGCTCGGCGACCGAATCACCCATTTTTGCGCAGGGCTCGGCACGACCGGCACGATGATGGGCACCACGCGCCGCCTGCACACGCACTCTCGTCCCATTCATTGCGTGGCAGTCGAACCCGATGAACCGCTCCACGGTTTGGAAGGGCTGAAGCACATCGCCTCCAGCATCGTGCCGCCGATCTTCGATCCGAGCGTCCCGGACGAAACGATGCCGGTTTCGACCGAAGACGGCTGGGACATGTCCGATCGCGTCGCGCGCGAAGAGGGGCTGCACGTCGGTCACTCCACGGGCGCCAACATCTTCGCGGCCGTGAAGCTCGCCGAGCGCATTCACAAGGCCGGGCAAACGGGCTGCGTCGTGACCGTCGCCTGTGATCGCGGTGACCGCTACTTTGCACCGATGAAATGGGAAAAGCGCTACGTCTGGTAGCGACGAAGGATGCACCATGTCGACGAACACCCCTTGGATCGAAGGCGGCGTGAAAATTCCCGCCAGCGTTTTGCTCGAAGTCGAACGGGCCGGCATCGCCGCCTACGCGCGCGATGAGGAGGCGTGCGGCTTCCTGTCGGGACCCGCATCCGACGCGCTGCTGATCGATCGCGCGGTCGAACTGGAAAACCTAGCCAACAAGTACCATCGCGTCGATCCCGAAGGGCACCCGCGCACCGGGCGCGAATACTTCAAGATCAACTCGCTCAAGTTCGAACGGGCGATCGCCGACGGCGAGGCGAGTGGCAACCCCGTGAAGGTGTTTTTCCATTCACATTTGGATTGCGGCGCGTACTTCAGCGCTGAAGACGCAGCCAGCATGACCATGGGCAACACCGGAGGACCGAGCTACGCGCTCGCCTACTTGGTGACCGCGGTCGACAAGGGTGAAGTCAGCGCGCACCGCCTGTTTGTTTGGGATTTTTCGCAAAAGGCCTTCGTGGAAGCGCCGTTTTCGAAGCTGGAGTAAGCTCTCGGCCGACGATGATGCGGCGTTTCCTGCTCGGACTGGTACTGGGCAGCGCTGCTTGGCCTGAGCTCGCACGGGCCGATCTGGGCAGCGACGTGCGCGAGCTGACCGCCGCGCGCGCGCCGCTCTCCCGCGTCGTGCGGCTGAAGCCGCGGCTGCTCGAACGCGGGGACCGTTTGCCCTTGTCCGTGCCCCCAGAGCTGTTGAATCCCAAAGACAGCAGCTGCGTGACCGTCACGGTGCTCGGAGTCGTAGGCGCACACTTCGTGCTGCGTTTTGCAGAGGCCGACCTTGGCGCGCCGAGCACCGCGTTTCCAGAAGCCAGCGCCGCCGGCTCGAGCGAAGTCACGCGTTGTGGCGCGGGCAAGCCGCTGCTCGCCGCTGCGTACTTGGAAATGCGCTCGCCGCGTGGGGTGATCGAAACCCTGGTCGCGAGCTCGCCGGCGCCGCTGCCACGGCTGATCGAGGTTTTGCCCGCTCGCAATCCGGGCAGCGAGCTACCACTGGGCGATCCCGGGCCGCGCCCCGCTCTGCCCCCGATTGCCGATCGTCTGTCGAGATTGACCAAACGGGCTCAGCGAGAGGCTGCCAAGGGTGTCGAGCAGCTGCCGACTGAAGCGACTGAAGATGGTACCGGCGCGGAATCACTGACACTCGCCCGCGGCTGCCATCAGCTGTCGTTGCTCTCGGAAGTGACCGCACCGGGCAGCGCGGTCGTCGATGTAGACGCTGAGCTCCTCGACGCCGAGAGCGGAGCGCGGCTCGCCGTCGATCGCGCCGATGACGCGGACGCCGCATTGAGCGTGTGCCTCGGGGTCCCAACGCGCGTCGACTTGCGGTTCATCGGCGCAGCGCCCCACGCGGCACTGCGCCTGCTCGATGCACGCTGGGACTTGCCTCGAGGCGTGCCGAGCTCTTGGGGCTCGGAAGCGCAAGGAAGCCTCGCCCGACTCGCGCAAAGCGCGCACCTCGCGTTACCGGATGCGCCCATCTACAGCTCGCTCGGCGTGCAAGGATCGACGCAGCTGCCGATTCGCGTCGAGCCGGGCGCCTGCTACAGCGCGCTGCTCGTCCCCCTGCGCGGCGAGGTGCGCGGCATGTCCTTGTCGGTGCTCGCTCAGGCCCTGGGTGAGGTCCCGCGCGGCGCCAGCGACAGTGATGGAACTGCGGTCTCGTTTTGCGCACAAGGAGCGCGACTCGCAACGATCGATGTCGACACTCAAGGCTCGAGCTTGGCGTGGCTACTCGCACTTTGGCAAACCGGTCGCAGTGAGCTCGGGGTGCGCGCGCGATGAAGTGTGCGGCAGTGCTCTCGATGGTCGTGACGTTGGGACTCGGCGGCCTCGGCTGTGCCCGCAGCACCGGCGCTGTCGCTAGTCCACCAGCGGCACCCGCTTTCGGCAAAGCTGCGGGCGCACCCAACACCCGGGCCTGGTTTCGCCCCGAACGAGAGAGCGAGATTGTCGGTGTGGAAGCAGGCGTTGCCGGCGATCACATCGGCGCCTTGGTCGATCTGCCGCCTGCGTCGTGCGCGGTGTTCATCGCCCGCGGCACGGACTCGATCGAAGACTTGGATCTGATGGTCTACGGTGAGGACGGCGCCGAGTTGGGCCTGGACGAAGGCGCGGACAAAACCCCTGCCGTACTAGTCTGTCCCCCGCACCCCGCGCGCGTTTATGTCTCGGCGCGCATCGCGGCAGGCCATGGCATGGTCGCGTTGGGTGTCGAACGCATGCCACCGAAGGACGCCGAGCGCGCAGCGAACACCTATCACGCTCACCAGCGCAGCGGTGAAGGCGACGCGCGGCTCGCCAATTGGCCCGGCCTCGCCGAGCGTATCGCCGAGCATCGCAACCGGTTGGGCGGCAAGTGGACCGACGTGCGACGCATCGCGGTTCCGCTCGACGCCCGTATTCCCACGCGCTTGAGCGCGACAGTCGAAGAGCGACGCTGCTTGCATGCGCTGGTCCTCGGCAGTGATGAGCTGTCACACATCGAGCTCTCGGCGTTGGACCAAAACGGCCGCATTTTGGGCCGTTCTAGCAGCTTCGGCCGTGACCGATCGCTGATTGTTTGCTCACCGCTGTCAACGCCGCTCAGCTTCGAACTACGCCCCCAAGGTGGCCGTGGGATCGCTGTACTCGTGCTGTCACAAAGCGAAGTCGGCAGCGACGCGGATTTCGATGATGCGCTACGCGTCGATCGCTACGCGACTGGTACCCTGGACGACGCGCGACAGAAGAACGACAAGCGTCTGCAGGGGCTCGGCTACTCCAAAGCCAAGGTACTGAAGACCGGCTCGCTACAGCCGGGCCGCCTGGATAGCGCGGCATTTGCGCTCCCCAAAGGGTGCGCGCGCTTGGATGTACTCGCGGCCGCCCCGGTGCGCGATCTCTCCGTGCGCCTGTGGAGCGCGGACGACTCACTGATCGCGGAGAGCGGCGCACGCGGAGCGCCGGTGCTGTTCGCGTGTGGAAACGGCGGCCCCGTGCGTCTCGATACTGAAACCCTCGCCCGCCCCGGCGAATACAGCGTCGAACTCCGAGTCGAACCCGAGCCTGCACCCATTTTGCAGTCGTCCCCACTCGCTGCAAGCCGTTTGCTTGGCCACATGCTGGAGCACGGCTTGATCCGCAGTGGCACCCAAGCCGGCAAGATCACGCTCCACCATCTGATCCCCGAACACCTCGAGACCGAGCAGCTCTTGGTTCCATTCGGCCGGTGCCTCGACTTCACGGTGGCACTGGGGGTTGGCAGTAGCGGTGTCGAGCTCCGCCTCGTGGATGAAGCATCAGGCGACGAACTCGCGCTCGCTCGCGGTACGAGCGCGACGAGCGCGAGGATCTGCGCGTTCGATGCGCGTACCGGTGGCACGATTCACGCGCGCGCCGAACTGCGAGTGGATGCCGGCAAGAGCGAAGCGCTCACCACGACGCACATGACGACGCCAGCGCGCTGACCGCACTCTCGCTCGAGCCGCTCACGGCCGAAGCGGAATGACGTCGCGGATGGTGGCTGATTTTACGTTACCCGCGGCATCCACGAGCTTGAGTTCTGCCTCGTTCAGTGCGCGCACTTGCATGCGCGGCCAAGGCTGCGCCGGGCTCTCCGGGCGTAGCAGCACGAAGTCGCCACGACGCAGCTCGCCAACGAAACTCGAGGGGGGCTGCGCGCTCAGCGCGGATAGGGCGACGGTCACGATGCGTTGCGTGGAGCTCAAGGTGATCTCCGCCGAGTCTGCGTCGATCGAGCGCACGTAGCCGGTGAACCATTGATCGCCGAGCTTGACCAGCAACCGCTCATGAAGCGCGGGGCGCCAACTGGGCTCGGGTCGCGGCTCGCCCGCGCGCTCCGCCGCCTGTGCGAAAGCCATCTCCGACTCGCTGCGCGTGAAGTACCGCTTCAGGTTCAACTCGGTCAGCGCCGAGGGCACGAGCACTCGGTCACGCGTCAGCTCGAAGCGCTCGCCGCTCGCTGCGCGAGCTTGCAGCGCATCACCGGAGATCTTGGTCAACCGACACGGCAGCCAGGTATCGCCATGACCGCAAATCGCCAACAGGTTTGGCGTCAGGTCATGCGGCGCTGGAGGCAACCGATACACGTCGCTCGCGGCCACGTTCAGAGAGTCACTGCCGCCGAGCGCTTGCAGTCGAAGCCGCTCACCGTCGACAGACAGCACCCGGCCCTCGAAAAACTGCGCCGCGGACTGCTCGGCCACGACGCGATCACCGCGGACGTAGACCTCGGAGTGAACCGGATTGTCGGCCGCATGGCGCTTGCTACACGCGAAAAACAGCCCCGCGAGCAGCATAGCCACGGCAGAACGATGGGACAGAATCCGTTGAAGCGGCACGAGTGCTTTTGTCCTACTCTCGCGGGTCGACGCAAGCGAAGGCGAAAATGGGAGCAACGACGATGACGAGCGCAGACGCCGCACGCCACGCGCAAGGTGGTGGCGGCTACGGTCCACCCGGCGGACCAGGTGGCTATGGCCCTCCGGGTGGTCCCGGCGGTTACGGGCCTCCAGGAGATGGAGGCGGCGGTTACGGACAACCTCCCGGAGGCGGTGGTTACGGACAACCTCCCGGAGGCGGCGGTTACGGACAACCTCCCGGAGGCGGCGGTTACGGACAACCTCCCGGCTATCCCCCCGCAGGCGCACCACCCGGGGGCTACGGTCCCCCCGGAGCACCGTATGGCTCACCCTATCAACCGCCCGGCGGCGGCTTTGGTCCGTCGGGGAATCCGCAGAACGCCGATCTCAAAAAGAGAGCTCAGACCTGGCTCATCATTTCGGCGGTGAGCTTCTTCGTGTGCAGCAGTTGCTTCGGCATCATTGGCGGCGTGCTGTGCTACATGGCCATGCAAGCGGCCGAGCAGGGCAACCTCACCGATGGTGAGAACAAGCTCAAATGGGGCAAGATCATCACCATCGCTGGTTTTGCCATCAGCGCGTTGCTGGGCCTGGTTTTCACCGGGATCTGGATTGCGGGCATGGTCGCTGGCGCGAGCCCATGAGTGAGCAGAGCTACGCGCTCGGCTCGAGCCGATTCAGAAAGTCGACCAAGAGCTGATTGAACAACGTGGGGCGCGTCAAATTCACGACGTGCCCCGCGTTTTCCAATTCGTGTAACTCGGCGCGCGGCATGATCTGCGAAAGCTCACGGCACGGACCTAGGCTCTCTGGATCATCCGTGCCGGCGATCAAACAGGTGGGGATTTGCAGTTCGCGCAATTGCGGCGCCATGCGTGAAGGCGACGGCGAGGCCGCCAGCAACTCGCGCTGGATGTGCGCCAAAGCGTGCGGCGCGTGCTCGAGTAGCCCTTGTCGGATCAACTTCGCGCCCTTCGGATCGAAGCGCGATTGCTCACCCCAGACGAATTCGGCCCCCGCCTCGTCCAAGCCGCGCTCCTCGATTGCCGCTGCGAAGCCGAGCGCCCAAGTCCGGCGTTTTTCCACATCTCCCGAAGTCGGATAGGACGCCAGCACGAGCGCCCGCACGCGCTCTGGATGCTGCAGTGCGTAGTCGAGCGAGAGCTTGGCACCCAAGCTCAGGCCCGCCAAGATCAACGGCGTCCGCTGAACTCGCACGATCTCGTCGAGATCCGAGAGCAGTGCCTCGACACGATACGACTCGGCGCCCTCGGGTGCCGGACTCCGCGCGTGCCCGCGCAGATCGAACAGCGTGACGCGAAAGCGCGGCTGGAGCAGCTTCGCTTGTAGGCGGAAGTTGCGCGCGCTCCCACCAAACCCGTGGCAAAAAATGATGCCCGGTTTGCTCTCGTCGCCAAAGGGTTCTGTGTAAAGCTCCACTCCCTCCCCAAGCACGGAATTTTCTCCGCAGTCAAGCTTGATCCGGCAACCGATCCACCCATATGGGAGAGACCGTGAGTCGCCCTGACCTGAACCCAGCGCAGCATAGCGCGGTGATGACCACGTCAGGACCGCTGCTGGTCTTGGCCGGCGCCGGCACCGGAAAAACCCGCGTGATCACCTACCGCATCGCGGAGCTGATCCGCCGCGGCATCGTTCAAGAGCGAATCCTGGCGGTGACCTTCACCAACAAGGCCGCCAAAGAGATGAAGGAGCGCGCCCAGCACCTACTCGGCAAGCGCCAACGCGGGGTGAAGCCGCCCGAAATCTCGACATTTCACGCTTTGTGCGTGCGCGTCCTGCGTCGCCACGCCGAGCGGCTCGGCTATCCAAAGGAATTCGCGATCTACGATCGCAGCGATCAGGAAACCTTGGCGCGCGGCGCGCTACGCGACATCCGCGTCAGCGCCGACAAACTTCGCCCGGGCGATCTGCTGCACTTGATCAGCACTTGGAAGAGCCAAGGGATCCGACCCGCGGGCGCCGAGACCATGGCTCAAGGCGACCGCGAACAACTCGCGGCCGCCGCGTATGCACGCTACCAGACGCAACTACGCGCCTGCGGCTCGATGGACTTCGACGATCTGCTGCTCACGACCGAGGAGCTATTCGACAAGCACCCAGAAGCGCGCTTCGAAGAGGCAATGCGCTTCGATCATTTGCTGATCGACGAGTATCAAGACACGAACGGACCCCAGTACCGAATCGTGAAATCGCTCGCCGATCGCCATCGCAATTTGTGCGTCGTCGGCGACGACGATCAGTCGATTTACGGCTGGCGCGGCGCTGACGTCTCACACATCCTGAACTTCCAGAAGGACTGGCCGGACGCGAAGGTCGTGCGATTGGAGGACAATTACCGCTCCAAAGCGCCGATTCTGGAAGCCGCCAACACGCTGATCGCGCACAACAGCTCGCGTCATTCGAAAATCCTGCGTCCCTTTCGGGAGGGCGGATTGCCGCCGCGCATGCTGCGCATGGAAAACGAGACGCTCGAAGCCGAGGGCGTGATCGCCGAAATTCGGCAGAACATGGACATCGTCGACGAATCAATCAAGTGGCGACCGAGCGACATCGCGATCCTGTTTCGGACCAATGAGCAACCGCGCGCGTTCGAGCTCGAGCTGCGACGCGCGCAGATTCCGTACACGCTCGTGGGTGGCATGTCCTTCTACGACCGCAAGGAAGTGCGCGACGTACTCTCCTATTTGCGGGTGATTGGCAATCCATCCGACGAAGTGTCGCTGCTGCGCATCATCAACACGCCTGCGCGTGGCATCGGCGCCGGAACGATCGAAACGCTGATGCAAGTCGCGGTCGTCGAAGGCAAACCGCTGTGGGAGATCTTGCCGCAAGCGTCGGTCATCGAAGACATTCCGCACGCCGCAGGGCAACGTGTGGACGCATTCCGCACGCTGATCGAACAGTTCCGCAGCAAACTCGGCACGGGCTCTTTGTTCGACTTCGCGCAAGAAATGCTCAAAATCGTCAACTATCGAGCCGAACTCGATCGCGTGTACAAGACGCCGGGAGACATCGAAGCGCGCTTGAACTCGATTGCGGAGTTCTTGAATTCGATCGCGCTCTACGAGCAACGCACCGAGGGGCCGACGCTAGCTGGCTTCTTGGAAGAAGCCGCTCTCGCCGGTCGCGAAGATCAAAAGGACGACGACAAGCGCGAACGACACGCCGTCACCCTGATGACCCTGCACAGCGCGAAGGGCCTCGAATTCCCACACGTGTATCTGGTCGGCATGGAAGAGGGCTTGATGCCTCACCAACGCTCGATCATCGACGGCAAGAGCATCGACGAGGAGCGTCGCTTGGCGTACGTGGGCGTGACGCGCGCTCAAGACACCCTGACCTTGACCTTCTGCAAAGAGCGCATGAAGTGGGGTAAGCCGCGCGCGCAGATCCCCAGTCGCTTCTTGATGGAGATGCGCGGCGAAACCGAGCGCGCCAAAAAGGCTGCCGAGGCGGCCGTGCTGATGTTCCGCAACCTGGAGGCCGCTGCGGCCGCGGCCGAAGCAAAAGCCACGGCAAGTGCCACCGCCAAGAAGCCCGCCGGCAAAGCGGGAGCCGCGCGGCCAGCGGCGAAGAAGCCCGTGCGACGCGCGTAGCGAGCCGCGCTACTCTTTGTCGAGATCCTTGAGCTCGGCGTCGAGCTTCTCGTCCCATTGATCGCGCGCGGATTCCGGCGCGTCCTTCTCCGGCTTCGGACCGTCCTTGGGTGCGCTTTGCTTGCGCCAGCGGCCGATCATCATCGCTGCAGCAACGCCTGCGCCGCCCATGACCACTGACAAGCCAACGAACACGCTCTTCAGGTGGCTCCCTTCCTGAACCGCCATGATCTTGGGACCGTAACGTTCGACGAACGAAGCCTGGATGGCTTCAGCCGTTTCACCGTTGCGCAGGCGGCGACGGATCTCGTGACGCATGCTGAGCGAGACCGGGGAATCGTGAATGTCGATGGTTTGGGTCCAGCAACAGGGCGCCATCAGTCGCCCTTCGATCGCGCTGGCGCCCGGCACGTTGCCCTGAATGTCGTCGCCGTAGTCGTCTTCTGGAGCGACCGACGCAGACGGCGCGGCCGCCCCAACTTGAGACGGCGCGTGGGCCCACGCGGCCCCCGAAAACGACAAACCAACCCCCAAGATCAACGCCGGGAGGCCGTTCAGGTGCTGAGAGCGAGTCATGGTCGGGGTTCTAGCGCGCCGCGGGTCGCGCCGCAGACTTTCCGCAACGTAAGCACG
>Ga0164309_10001290_pt1 | contig 12415 bp, 8 predicted proteins | sample Whisoiple_247_MG_FD_109984 | JGI IMG/M metagenome (GOLD analysis project Ga0164309, IMG submission 109984) | Soil microbial communities amended with fresh organic matter from upstate New York, USA - Whitman soil sample_247_MG | ecosystem: Environmental > Terrestrial > Soil > Unclassified >... | reverse complement strand
GGGCTCATCTCCTCCCGGGAGGCGAGCTCGGCGATCAGGCCGAGGGTGCGGGCGTGCTGGTAGGACTCGATCCGGGTCTGCGCGGCGATCACCTCGACCAGGACCGCCGAGGACAGCACGTCCGGGTCCAGGCCTCGCAGCCAGGCGTCGAGCTCTGGTCCCGGCGGGCACGCCGCGATCGCCTCGATCTGCCGCTGCTCACCCGTCCGCGCCGCGCCACCGGCTGCCACGACGGGGTCCGGGCCGAAGTCCGTCAGGCACGTCCCGTCGGGCCCGTAGACCGGCAGCACCGCGGCGGCGACCGGGTCGCCGTCCGGGTGTTCCTGCAGGTCAGATGCCATGGAACGACACTACCGACCGCCACCGACACGACCCCGGCGACCGACCCCCGCCCTGGGGACGGAGCACGACGACGGCACCTGTGGACGGCTCGGCGCCGGGGCGCGAGCCCGGGACGACCCCGATCCGTCGCAGCCAACGGCCGACCCGGGGCTGGCCACCATGCTCCCGGGATGGTTACGAGGGCGGCTACGGCGTCGGCGCAGGCACCGGCCGGGCGCCGGGGTTGGCGGTCGGCGCGCCGCCCGTCACGCCCCCAGCCGCTCCTCCGCCCGCGCCCACGGCCGCTCGGCCCCCCGGGGCTGGTGCGTGACGAGCGCGGTCGACGCCCGCACGACCGCGCGCGCCGCCGGCAGCCCTCCGGTCAGCTCGCCGAGCGCGAGCGCCTGGGTGAGCAGGTTGCCGACCGCCGTGGCCTCGACCGGCCCGGCGACGACGGGCAGGCCGGTGGCGTCGGCGGTGAGCCGGCAGAGCAGCGCGTTGCGGGCGCCGCCGCCGACCACGTGCACGACCTCGACCGGGCGCCCGGACAGCGCGCCCGCCCGCCGGACCGTGCGGCGGTACGCGAGCGCCAGCGAGTCGAGGACGCAGCGCACGACCTCGGCCGGGCTGCCGGGCACCGGCTGCCCGGTGCGCCGCGCGGCGGCGGCGATCCGGGCGGGCATGTCGCCCGGCGGCGCGAACGCGGGGTCGTCGACGTCGACGACGGTGCGCAGCGCGGGGACCTCGGCGGCGGCGGCCAGCAGGGCGTCGAGGTCCTGCGGGGTGCCGGCGTCCGCCCACGCGCGCAGCGACTCCTGGAGCAGCCACAGCCCGGCGACGTTCCGCAGGTACCGGACGGTCCCGGCGACGCCGAGCTCGTTGGTGAAGTTCGCGGCGCGCCCCGCCTCGGAGCGCACGGGCGCGGGCAGCTCGACGCCGACCAGCGACCAGGTGCCCGAGGAGATCCACGCGGCGGGGGCGTCGCCGAGCGGCACGGCCGCCACGGCGGAGGCGGTGTCGTGCGAGCCGACCGCGACGTGCACCGCGCCGGCGAGCCCGAGGTCGGCGGCCACGTCGGGCAGCACCGGCCCGAGCACGGTGCCGGGCTCGACCAGCGGGGCCAGCAGCCGCCGCACGTCGCCGGCGGGGGAGGCCGCGAGGGCGTCGAGCACCGCGGGGCTCCACCGGCGGGTGGCGGGGTCGAGCATGCCGGTCGTGGAGGCGTTCGTGACCTCGGTGACGTCGGCGCCGGACAGCCACCGGCCGAGCAGGTCGGGCACGAGCAGCAGTCGGTCGGCGGCCCGCAGCGGCGCGGTGCCGCCGGCCGCGAGCAGCTGGTACACGGTGTTGAACGGCTGCACCTGGCTGCCGGTGGCGGCGTAGTGCGCGGCGGGGTCGAGCAGCCGGGCGAACGCCTCGGCGGCCCCGGCGGTGCGGGCGTCGCGGTAGTGCACGGGGTTGCCGAGGAGCTCGCCGTCGGCGTCGAGCAGGCCGTGGTCGACGGCCCAGGTGTCGATCCCGACGGAGGCGACCGGGCCGGAGGCGCGCGCGGCGACGCGGAGCCCGTCCTGGATTCCGGCCCACAGGGCCAGCACGTCCCAGTGCAGCCGCCCGCCGGCCCGCACCGGCCGGTTGGGGAACCGGCCGGCCTCGCGCGTGACGAGCCGCCCCGCCTCGAGCCGTCCGGCGAGCACGCGGCCGCTGGACGCCCCGAGGTCGACGGCGACCAGGGACGGGGAGGGCGGCATCGGTCAGGCGCCCCAGCCGGCCTGCTGCCCGCCGACGCGCTCGGCGGCGATCTGCTCGGCGTAGCCGGAGGCGGCGTAGGCGGCGACCGGGTCGCGCGGCAGCCCGCGGGACTCCCGCCGGTCGGCCAGCGCGGGGCGGACGTCGGTGTAGAAGGCGTCCATGTAGACGGCGTTCGCGCCGAGGACGTCGCCGGCCTGCTGCGCCGCGGCCAGGGCGTCGCGGTCGATGAGCAGGGCGCGGGCCGTCATCTCCTGGACGTTGAGCACCGAGCGGATCTGCCCGGTGATCTTGTCCTCGATGTTGTGGCACTGGTCGAGCATGAACTGGACGTCGGTGCCCGCGTCCATCCCGCCGCCGCGCACGACCTCGGCGAGGATGCGGAACAGCTGGAACGGGTCCGCGGCCCCGACGATGAGGTCGTCGTCGGCGTAGAACCGGGAGTTGAAGTCGAACGACCCGAGCCGGCCGAGGCGCAGCAGCTGGGCGACGATGAACTCGACGTTGGTCGACGGGGCGTGGTGGCCGGTGTCGAGGCAGACGACGGCCCGGTCGCCGAGCGCGGTCGCGTGGGCGTACGCGGTGCCCCAGTCGGGGACGTCCATCGTGTAGAAGAACGGCTCGAAGATCTTGTACTCGAGCACCAGCCGCTGCTCGCCGGACAGCCGGGCGTAGATCCGCGCCAGGGAGTCGGCCAGCCGGTCCTGCCGGTCGCGGATGTCGCCCTGGCCCGGGTAGTTGGTGCCGTCCGGCAGCCAGATCTTCAGGTCCCGCGACCCGGTGGCGTGCATGACGTCGATGCACCGGAAGTGGTGGTCGACCGCCTTCTGCCGGACCCGCGGGTCGGCGTGGGTGAGGGACCCGAGCCGGTAGTCGTCGTCCTGGAACGTGTTGGAGTTGACCGTCCCGAGCCGCAGCCCGAGGTCGTCGGCGTACGCGGCGAGCTTGCCGAAGTCGTCGACCAGGTCCCACGGGATGTGCAGCGCCACCGAGGGCGCCAGCCCGGTGAGCCGGTGCACCTGCGCCGCGTCGGCGAGCTTCTCCTCGATCGTGCGCGGCGTGCCGGGGGTGGTGAACACCTTGAACCGGGTGCCGGCGTTGCCGAACGCCCACGACGGGAGCTCGATCGCCTGCCGGTCGAGCGCGGCGGCGAGCGCGGGGGTGAACGACATGGTGTCTCCTTCGACGAACCTGGATGAATCGTTTCATTGCGGTGATCGCGGACGCAAGCGGGTGCCCGTCCGGCGCGGGTCGTGAATCGATGCAGGCCCCGCGCGTCGCTATGCTGCGCCGGACGGGACGCGGCACGCGGTCCCGCGCGGGCACCCGGACGGAAGCGGAGGTGAGCGGTGTCGACCTCGGCCACCCGGCGCAGCTCGATCGGTGACGTCGCGCGCCTGGCCGGGGTGTCGGTCGGCACGGTGTCGAACGTGCTGAACCGCCCCGACCGGGTGGCGGCCGCGACCCGCGAGCGGGTGCTCGACGCGATCCGGCGGCTGGCCTTCGTGCCCAACGCGTCGGCCCGGCAGCTCCGCGCGGGCACGATCACCACGGTCGGCGCGATCGTGCTCGACATCCGCAACCCGTTCTTCACCGAGGTCGCGCGCGGCATCGAGGACCGGCTGGCCGCCGCCGACCACACGCTCATGCTGGCGAGCTCCGACGACGACCCCGAGCGCGAGGCGCGCTACCTGCGGCTGTTCGAGGAGCACGGGGTGTCCGGGCTGCTGGTCGTCCCCACGGGCGACGACCTCGGGCCGCTGCTGGCGCTCGCGGGCCGCGGGGTGCACACCGTCCTGCTCGACCGCCCGTCGCCGACGGACGCGCTGTCCTCGGTCGCCGTGGACGACGTCGCGGGCGGCACCCTGGCGGGCGAGCACCTGCTCGACCTCGGGCACCGCTCGGTCGTCATGCTGAACGGCCCGCACGCGATCCGACCGTGCCGCGACCGGCTCACCGGCCTGCGTCGCGCCGTCGAGCGCCGCGGCCTGGACCCGGACGCCGTGGTGCGCGAGGTGCCGCTGCCGTCCCTCGACGCCGGGGGAGCCGCCGCGGTGTTCGCCGGGCTGCTCGAGGGCGACGAGCCGCCGACCGCGGTGTTCTGCGTGAACGACCTCGTCGCGATCGGCGTGCAGCGGGAGATCCGCCGGCGGCGCCCCGACCTGATCGGCAGCATCGCGATCGTCGGGTACGACGACATCGAGGTGGCGGCGGAGCTGGCGACCCCGCTCACCTCGGTGCGCCAGCCCGCGCACGCCCTGGGCTTCCGCGCCGCGGAGATCCTGCTCGCCCGGTCGGGCGAGGGCGCGCCCGTGGCCCAGCACCAGGTGTTCCAGCCGGAGCTCGTCGTCCGGTCCTCCAGCGTCCCCGCCTGAGCCGCGTGCCGGCACCGGTCAGCCCTTGACCGCGCCCGAGGTCATGCCCGCGACGATCTGCCGGTTGAAGAACGCGTACATGATCAGCGGCGGGATCGTGATGAGCAGGACGTCCGCGAACAGCAGGTTCCACTGGTTCAGCCCCTGCGACTGGTAGTTGTACAGCGTGAGCTGCACGGTGGCGTTGTCGGCCCCGGGCAGGAAGTACAGCGCGTAGGTGAAGTCGTTGAACACCGTCACCGCCTGGACGACGACCACGGTCACGACGACGGCGCGCAGCAGCGGGAAGATCACCGAGAAGAACAGCCGGCTCGGCCCGGCCCCGTCGATCAGCGCCGCCTCGTCGAGCTCGCGCGGGATGGTCGCCACGAACGCGCGGAACAGCAGGATGCAGAACGACAGCCCGAACGCGACGTGCACGGCGATGAGGCCGGCCATCGTCTTGAACAGCCCGATGCCCTGGAGGACCCAGATCGTCGGCACGACGGCCGGCGGGATGATGAGCCCGGCCAGCACCAGCGCGTCCACCACGGGGTTCCACCGGCTGCGGCGCCGCTGCACGACGTAGCCGACCATCGCGGCGAGGACGGTCATGATCGCGACCGCCGCCACCGTCAGCACGGTCGAGTTCCAGAACGCCCGGACGAGCTGGCCGTCGTTGGTCGCCAGCACCGTGCGGACGTTCTCCAGCAGCGCCCACTCGGTGGGCAGGGAGAAGTCGAGGTCGAGCGCGTCCTGCTGCGTCTTCGACGCGGTGAGCAGGACGAACAGGAACGGCACCACGAACACGACGGTGGTCGCGAGGATCGCGACGGACCCGAGGGCGACCCCGCGGCGCCTCACAGCGGCACCTCCTTGCGGTTCAGCCACCGGGACAGCGGGAAGATGATCACCGCGATGACGACGAACAGGACGACGTTGCCCGCGGTCGACAGCCCGTAGAACCCGGCCTGGTACTGCTTGTAGATCACCGAGCCGATCACGTCGCTGCTGAACCCCGGGCCGCCGCGGGTCATCGTCCAGATGAGGTCGAACGACCGCAGGCCGCCGATCAGGGACAGCAGCACGACCGTGACCGTGGCCGGGCGCACGAGGGGGAGCGTGATGCTCCGGAAGTTCTGCCACGCGCTCGCGCCGTCCACCCGGGCCGCCTCGTAGTACTCCTGCGGGATCGCCACCAGGCCGGCGATGTAGATGAGGGTGGCGAGCCCGACGCCCTTCCAGACGTCGACCATCGCGACCGAGAACAACGCCAGGCTCGGGTCGGTCAGCCAGCCGGGGCCGGTGACGCCGACCCAGGACAGGACGGTGTTGACCGCGCCGTCGAACGGGTCGAGCAGCACCTTGAACATCACCCCGACGCCGATGGTGCTCACCAGCACGGGGAAGAACACCACCGACCGCAGCCAGCCGCGGGCGATGATCTGCGAGGTCAGCAGCACGGCCAGCGCGAGGCCGAGCACCACCTTGGCGCCGGAGGTCAGGAACGCGTAGACGAACGTGTTCACGAAGCCCTTGACCAGCGCCGGCTCCCGGAAGAACTGCTGGAAGTTGTCCAGCCCGATGAACTCGGCGGAGTACAGGTCCCACCGGGTGAGCGCGAACCAGAACGACGCGCCCGTCGGGACGACGAACAGCGCGAGGTAGAACACACCGGCGGGCACGAAGAACCACGTGGGGTACGGGCTCCGGGCGCCGGCCCGGCGGGTCTGCCGCCGGGCCGGCCGCTCGGTCGTCCGCTCGAGGGTGGGGTGCACGAGGGTCATGGGGCTACCAGTCCAGGCCGAGCTGCTGGGCCTGCTTGACGACGTCCTCGTCGTAGAGGGCGGCGCCGTCCTCGGCGCTGCGGATGCCGGAGCCGACCTCGACGGTGATCTGCTCGAGCGCCGGGCCCTTGATCGGCGACAGGAACTCCAGCGCGAGGCCGGTGTCGCCCGAGTCGAAGTACGGCTGCATGTCGGACACGAGGGCCGGCACGTCGTCGGGCAGGTCGCAGCCGTCGACGACGAACGGGCCGCCGACGTCGGTGGTCTCCGCCTGCACCGCGCACGAGTCCGGCGTGACGAGCCAGGCGACGAACTCCTTGGCGGCGTCCAGCTGCGCGCCCTCGGTGGACTTCGGGATGTACATGCCGTTGGGCATCCACACCGTCAGGCCGTTGTCGTCGCTCTCGGAGCTCGGCAGCGGGAACACGCCGAGGTCGTCCGCCGCGTCCGGGTAGTTCTCGCCGACCGACGACGCCACGTTGCCGGTGAGCATCGGGTAGTGCGCCGCCTCGCCCTCCGCCAGCATCTTCACCGCGTCGTCGTACACGGCCGAGGCGAAGTCCTCGTTCACGAACCCGCCGTCGAACACCTCCTGGAGGTGCTCGAACCCGGCGAGCGCCGGCTGGTCCGCGTACTTCCGCTCGCCCTGGGTGTAGGCCTCGGCCCAGCCCGGGTCGGCCGCCTCGACGTTGTAGAAGTCGCCGAGCACCGGCACCTGCGACGTCCAGGTGTCGCCGTAGGTCTGCGCGACGGCGACCAGCCCGGCGTCCTTGATCGCCTGGTTGTTGGCCATGTACTCGTCCCAGGTGGTGGGGACCTCCAGGCCCAGGTCCGCGTAGATCGTCTTGTTGTAGATGACCGCGCCGGCGAACGAGGCGCCGACCGGCGCGCCGTACAGGTCCGTGTCGGTGGAGACGACGGTCGTGAAGTTGTCGTCGATCGAGTCGACCCAGTCCTCGTCGCCCAGCGGCACCAGGTTCTGGTCCGGGTTGAGCGCCTGGAACAGGGAGCCGGAGTTGTACCAGAACAGGTCGTTCATCTCGCCGGTCGCGAGGCGGGTCTTGATGAGGTTGTCGCCCTCGGAGCCCGCGGGGTGGGTCTCGACCTCGATCGTGACGTCCGGGTTCTCCTCGGCGTAGGCGTCCTTGAGGCCGTCCCACAGGGCGACGGACGCGGGGGAGCTGTCGATGTAGACGGAGAGGGACGTGCCCTCGCCGCCCCCGTCTCCGGATCCGCCGCAGGCGGTCAGGGCGAGCGCGGCGGCGACGGCCGCCGCGCCGGCGGTCAGGGGTCGGGTCCTGTTCACGCTTACCTCCTCGTAGGCGCCGGGCGACGTTGCCCCGACAGTGGTTGAACCGATTCACTGCTGCGGCGAGGTTAGGGGAGCCGCGTATCTGGGTCAAGAGTCCTCGGCATCACGACTTGGCATCGTCCCGCTGCGGGGCTGCGGCTCTTGACGGGCGCGCGCGGGCCGGGCGACGATGCCGCAGGTGAGGGTTGAAGCGATTCACCGACCCGGTGGCGCCGGCCCGCGACGACGACGTCGACGAGAGGACCCACGGACCCATGACCACCTGGCAGGCACGCTTCATCGCGCCCGACGCCGCGCTCGACGCCGCCCCGCTGCTGCGGCGGACGTTCGTGCTCGACCAGGACCCCGGCGAGGTGGCCTCCGCCGAGCTCGTGCTCACGGCGCTCGGCGTCGTCGAGGCGTCCCTCGACGGGCAGGCCGTCTCGGGCGACCTGCTCACCCCGGGGTGGTCCGCCTACGAGGAGCGGCTGCGGTACGCGCGGCACGACGTGACGGGCCTGCTGACCCGCCGCACGCCGACGCTCGGGCTCGCCCTCGGCGACGGCTGGTGGCGCGGCCGGCTCGGGTGGGGGGCCGGGGCCCGCCCGTACGGCGACGAGATCGCGGGGTTCGCCGAGCTGCGGATCACCTACCGGGACGGCGCGGTCCAGGTCGTCGCGACCGACCCGACCTGGCGGGCCGCCGCCGGCGCGGTGACCGCGGACTCGCTGTACGACGGCCAGTCGGTGGACGCGCGGCGTCTCGACCCGGGCTGGGCGGGGCCGTTCGACGGCGACCCGCCCGCGGACCCGCGCTGGGGCGGCGTGCACGAGGTCGCGTTCGACGACGGCCGGCTCGAGCCGTACCTCGCGCCGCCCGTCCGCCGGCTGGGCGAGCGCGCACCCGAGCGGGTCTGGCGGAGCCCGTCCGGGAGGGTGCTGGTCGACTTCGGGCAGAACCTCGTCGGCTGGGTGCGGGTCCGGGCGCGCGGGGCGGCCGGCGACGTGGTCACCCTCAGGCACGCCGAGGTCCTCGAGCACGACGAGCTCGGGGTCCGGCCGCTGCGGGCGGCGCGCGCGACCGACCGGTTCACGCTGTCGGGCGGCGACGACGTGTTCGAGCCGACGTTCACGACCCACGGCTTCCGGTACGTCGAGGTCGACGGCTGGCCCGGCGGGCCGGACGCGATCGGGGACGGCGCGCTGACGGCCGTCGTCGTCGGCTCCGACCTGACCCGCACCGGCTGGTTCGAGACCTCCGACCCGCTGCTGAACCGGCTGCACGAGAACGTGGTCTGGGGCATGCGGGGCAACTTCGTCGACGTGCCGACCGACTGCCCGCAGCGGGACGAGCGGCTCGGCTGGACCGGCGACATCGCCGCGTTCGCGCCGACCGCGTGCTTCCTCGCCGACGCCTCCGGGTTCCTCGGCGACTGGCTGGTCGACCTGTGGGCCGAGCAGCGCGCCGACGGGTACGTGCCCTACGTCGTCCCCGACCTGCTGCGCCGGATGGCCGAGGGGCCCGCCGAGTTCGAGCCCGCCGACGCCACCGCCGTCTGGGCCGACGCCGCGGCGTGGGTGCCGTGGGCGCTGTGGCAGGCGTACGGCGACCGCGCCGTCCTCGAGCGGCAGTACGACTCGGTCCTGGACCACGTGCGGCACGTCGCCGGGCTGCTGTCGCCGAGCGGGCTGTGGGACACCGGCTTCCAGTTCGCCGACTGGCTCGACCCGGACGCCCCGCCGGACCGGCCGGACGCGGCGAAGGCCGACAAGGGCGTCGTCGCCACGGCGTGCGCGTACCGGACCGCCGACCTCGCGGCGCGGATCGCGGGCGTCCTCGGGCGGGACGCGGACGCGGCGGAGCTGGCGGCGCACGCGGCCCGGGTGCGCGCCGCGTTCCGGGCGGCGTACGTGGACGGCGGCGCGCGGCGGGTGCGGTCCGACGCGCCCACGGTGTACGCGCTCGCGATCGAGTTCGGGCTGCTCGACGCCGAGGAGCGCGCCTGGGCGGGGGACCGGCTCGCCGAGCTCGTCGCGGCGGCCGGGCACCGCATCTCGACGGGCTTCGCCGGGACGCCGTTCGTCACCGACGCGCTCACCTCGACCGGCCACGCCGGGACCGCGTACCGGCTCCTGATGCAGCGCGAGGTCCCGTCCTGGCTCTACGCCGTCACCATGGGCGCGACGACCGTCTGGGAGCGGTGGGACTCGATGCTGCCCGACGGCACGATCAACCCCGGCGAGATGACCTCGTTCAACCACTACGCGCTCGGGGCGGTCGCCGACTGGCTGCACCGGGTCGTCGGCGGGATCGCGCCGCTGGAGCCCGGCTACGCGCGGGTGCTGGTGGCCCCGGTCCCCGGGGGCGGGCTCGAGTGGGCGCGCACGACGCTCGACAGCCGGCACGGGCGGATCGAGGTCGCGTGGCGGCACGCGGACGGCGCGCTCGCGGTCGACGTCGAGGTGCCGGACGGCGTCGAGGCGGTCGTGCGGCTCCCGGGGTCCGAGGACCGGGTCCTGGGCTCGGGGACGCACCGCGTGACGGCGGCCGTCGCGGGCCCGGAGCCGGTGCCGGTGGGGTGAGGCGGGGGCGACGGCGTCAGCCGGCGGCGGCCGCGCGGGCGATCCGGTCGACCGCCTCCGTCAGGACCTCGGGGGAGCACGCCAGGTTCAGGCGGGCGAACCCGGCGCCCTGGCGGCCGAAGTCCGGGCCGCTGGTCAGGGCCACGCGGGCGTCCGACAGGACGCGCGCCGCGGGGTCGTCCCCCCAGCCGAGCGGCGCGAGGTCGAGCCACGCCAGGTAGCTCGCACCCGGACGGCGGTACCGCACCTGCGGCAGCCGGTCGGCGAGCAGGCGCCCCAGCAGGTCCGCGTTGTGCTCGATCGCGGCGACGGTCCCGGCCAGCCAGTCCCTGCCGTGCGCGAACCCCTCCCGGGTGGCGATCGCGCCGAAGTGGCCGGTCCGGCCGGTGACCTCCTCGGGCAGGCCGAGCACGAGGTCGGCCATCGGCCCGCCGGCGGCGACGGCCAGCGCGCACTTGAGCCCCGCCAGGTTGAACGCCTTGCTCCCGGACTCCGCGGCGATCCCGTGGGCCCGCGCGGCGTCGGACACGGCGAGGTACGGCGTGAACGCCCGGCCGGCGTGGGTGAGCGGCGCGTGGATCTCGTCGCTCAGCACGAACCCGCCGTGCCGCTCGACGACCTCCGCGAGGGCGGCGAGGTCGGCGCGGTCGTGCACCAGGCCGAGCGGGTTGTGCGGGTGGCAGAGCAGCACGCCGCGGGCCGCCCCGGACGCCAGCGCCGCGTCGATGCCGTCCAGGTCGAGCCGGTGGGTGGTGCCGTCGTCGAGCAGGGGCACCTCGACGACGGCGGCGCCGGCCTCCGGGACCAGCTCGAAGAACGGCGGGTACACCGGCGGCGTGATGACCACGCCCTGCCCGGGCTCGACCAGCCGCCGCAAGGCCTCCACGACGACGACGCTGACGTCCGTGGCCGTGCGCATCAGCGCGGGGTCGGGGGACCAGCCCCACGCGTCGGCGGCGTAGCCCGCGAACGCCTCCTTGGCGCCGCCGCCCGAGGCGTGCACGTACCCGGTGTCGCCGCGCTCCAGCGCCTCCCGGAGCGCAGCGGTGATCGCCGGTGCGAGCGGGTAGTCCATCTCCGCGACGAACAGCGGGAGCACGTCGTCCGGGTAGGACGCCCACTTCTCGCTGCCGCGGCGGCGCAGGACGTCGAGCGGGTGGGCCTGGGTCATCGGGGGCACGCTCCGCAGGGTAGGCGCCGGGTCGGCCCGGCGCCCACCAGCGGGAGCGGCCGGGGCCGACGGCCCCGGATCCCGCGTCAGGGGCGGCGCAGGCGGACGGCGAGCAGCGCGACGTCGTCGTCGCCGGGGCCGCCGGGCAGCTCCGCCAGCAGGGTGTCGCACAGCGCGTCGAGGTCCCGGCCCGCGTGCCGCCCCAGCGCGGCGCGCAGGTCGGCGAGCCCGGCGCGCAGCGGGCGGTCGCGGCGCTCCACCAGGCCGTCCGTGTAGAGCACGACGGTCGCGCCGTGCTCCAGGACCGTCTCGCGGTCGACGCGGGGGCGCTCGGGGTCCAGGCCCAGCAGCAGCCCGGGGCGCTCGTCGTCGAGCACCCGCACGGTGCCGTCGGGGTCGACCACCATCGGCGGCGGGTGCCCCGCGCTGGACCAGCGCAGGCGGGTCAGGCCCGCAGCCCGCTCGGCCGGGGTCTGCTCGACGCGCGCGACGACCAGCGTCGCCATCGCGGGGATCCGCAGCGTGCGGACCGCGGCGTCGAGCAGGGTCAGGACGTCGGCCGGGCTGTTCCGGGTGACCACCGCGATCGCCCGCAGCATCGACCGGAGCTGCGCCATGAGGGCCGCCGCCTCGACGTCGTGCCCCACCACGTCGCCGATGACCAGCATCGTGCCGCCGTCGTGCTGCGGGAAGGCGTCGTACCAGTCGCCGCCGACGCGGGCCGCCTCCGCGGCGGGCTGGTAGCGGACGGCCACCTGGAGGTGCTCGGGCTCGACCGGTGCCGTGAGCAGGGTGCGCTGGAAGGTCGTGGCGACGTCGCGCTGGCGCCGGTAGAGCCGGGCGTTGTCGAGGGCGAGCGCCGCCGTGGCGGCCACCTCCACGACCGAGGCGACCCCCTCCGGGGACAGCGGCGGCCGGTCCGGGCCGTTGAACAGGGTGACGGCGCCCAGGGTCCGGCCGCGGCTCTTGAGCGGCGCGACGGTCAGCGACGTGGGCGCGAGCCGCTCCACCAGCTCCCGCGCCGGACCGGGCACCAGGACGCGGTCGAGGGCCGCCACCGCCGCGTCGTGCACGTGCACCACGTCGCCGGAGTCGATCGCGCGCATCAGCAGCGAGCCCGGGACGAGCGCCCCGATCCGCTCCCGCGCGTAGGCGGCGACGAG
>Ga0164309_10001289_pt1 | contig 12422 bp, 12 predicted proteins | sample Whisoiple_247_MG_FD_109984 | JGI IMG/M metagenome (GOLD analysis project Ga0164309, IMG submission 109984) | Soil microbial communities amended with fresh organic matter from upstate New York, USA - Whitman soil sample_247_MG | ecosystem: Environmental > Terrestrial > Soil > Unclassified >... | reverse complement strand
GGGTTTCGTGCATGCGTCCCAGAGGTCGTGGATGTCCGTGTCGTAGACGTCCTCCACGCGGACTGCTCCGCGGGTGTCGTCGAGGGCGCGCATCGTGCCGGTGATCTTCACTTCCGTGCCTTCTTTCCTCGTGCGATCTCCGTGTGCAGGGCATCGAGCCGGTTCTGCCACAGGGCGCGGTAGCCGTCCAGCCACTCGTCGACCTCGACGAGGGCCTCGGGGCGCAGGGTGTAGATCCTGCGCTGCGCCTCATGGCGCACGTCGACGAGCCCGGCCTCGCGGAGCACCCGCAGGTGACGGGACACGCCCGGTCGGGCGATCGGCAGGGCGTCGGCGAGCTCGCCTGCGGTCGCCGGGTGGTCGCGCAGGATCTCGAGCACCGTGCGTCGGCTCGGGTCGCTCAAGGCCTGCAGTACCGCGTCCATGGAGTGAATGTACCCAATCAGTTATGTACCCGCAAGGGTAATAAACGACCAAGCCCCTCTGCATGGTGGAGCGAAGCGGGTGGAGCCCGCCGACCGAGCCTGCCCGGTGGGGCAGGCTCGGTCGCGCTGGCCCACGTTCCCGCAGTGCCATCTGCTGGCACGTCTTCGACGACTGAGGTGCTTGGGCCTCAGCCGCCGAGGTCCTGCGTCCAGTAGTAGCGGTAGGGGCCGCCGACCGCCGAGCCGACGCCGATGGCCCTGTAGCGGCAGTTGAGGATGTTGGCCTTGTGTCCCGGGCTCTTCATCCACGCGTCCATGACGGCCTTGGGTGTGGGGTAGCCGGCCGCGATGTTCTCGCCGATGAGCGAGCCGGTGTAGCCCTGCGCCCGGATGCGCTGCGCGAAAGTGCGGCCGTCGAGGCTCGTGTGCGAGAAGTAGCGGCGCTTGGCCATGTCGATCGAGTGCGCCTGCGCCGCTCGCGAGAGCCGCGCGTCCAACACGAGGGCGCGGCAACCGACCTTGGTTCGCTGGACGTTGACGAGCTGGATGACCTGGTTCTGGACGCTCACCGTCGCCCCCTCGGCCGGCTGCGACGAGCCGATCGCCGGGGTGGCGGCAAGCGCGGCCGACGCGGCGATGACGAGCCCGAGGCGTGTGCGGCTGGAAGAGCTGTTGAGCTGCATGGGTCCTCCGAGATGACTGCGGGCGTATGCCGTCCAGCCACGGTACGGAGGTCGCGAGCGTCTGTCGACAAAACGGACATGTCTACCGGCCGGCTCGCGCCGTCGACGGCATGCCGTCACCACCGGTGGCTAGCGTTGGCGCCATGACCTTCGAGGTGCGCCCCGCGACGCTCGCGCGGTTCGACGACGTCGCGACGATGCTCGGCCCGAAGAACCCGGCCTCGACCGTGTGCTGGTGCCTGAGCCACCGGCTCGACTCGAGGACCAACAGGGCGCTCGTCGGTCCTGAGCGCGGCGAGTTCGTCCGCGACCTGACGCGCCGCGCCGTCGCGCCGGGAGTGCTGGCCTACGACGGCGCCGAGGTCGTCGGCTGGGCCGCCGTGGCGCCCCGGTCCGAGCTGCCCTTCGCGCGGTCGGCGAAGATCCCGCACGTCGACGACGTCGCCGTGTGGTCGATCTGGTGCATCCGGGTCCGCCCCGGTCACCGCGGCCAGGGCATCGCCCAACCGCTCCTCGAGGGCGCCGTCGACTACGCCCGCGACCAGGGCGCGCCCGCCGTCGAGGGCTACCCCGTCGACAACCGCGGCGAGAAGGTCGACCTCACGATGGCCTACGTCGGCACGCGCGTGCTCTTCGAGCGAGCTGGCTTCGCCAAGGCGGCCGACACCGACTCCGTGTCCGGGGGCTTCCCCCGCGTCGTCATGCGCCGGGCGCTGTCCTAGGGTCGCGGCATGACGGTCGTTGGCGCTGACGGGCTCGCCCGCCCCACGTGGGCGTCGGTCGACCCGCTCCTCATGGACTACTACGACACCGAGTGGGGGGTGCCGATCCGTGACGAGCGAGGCCTCTACGAGCGGATCTGCCTCGAGGGCTTCCAGGCCGGCCTGTCGTGGGCGACGATCCTGCGCAAGCGCCCGAACTTCCGGGCGGCCTTCTCCGACTTCGACCCCGACCTCGTGGCGACGTACACCGATGCCGACGTCGAGCGGCTGCTCGGTGACGCCGGCATCATCCGCCACCGCGGCAAGATCCAGGCGGCGATCACCAACGCCCGGGCCACCATCGCGCTGCGCGACGAGGGCGGTCTCGTCGACTTCGTCTGGGGTTTCCAGCCGCCCGACACCCCGCGCCCAGAGGACCACTCTGACGTGCCGACCGTGTCCGACGAGAGCAAGGCGCTCTCAAAAGCCTTGCGCAAGAGGGGTTTCGCGTTCGTCGGACCCACGACCATGTATGCCTTGATGGAAGCCGTCGGCATCGTCGACACCCACCTCATGGGCAGCCACCGGCGCGGCAGCTCGGGCGTCTGGCCCGCCTAGCCCTCAGCCGAGGATCGCCCGCGCCGCGTTGTGGCCGGGGATCGCGCTGACCCCGCCGCCCCGCCGGGCCCCCGCACCGCCGAGCAACACGTTGTCGTATGCCGTCTCGACGCCCCACGTGCCCACCTCGACGTCCCGCTCGGCCCAGGGCCACTGCAGCGAGCGATGGAAGATGTTGCCGCCGGGCAGGCCGACCGACTGCTCGAGGTCGACGGGACTCTTGACCTCGATGCAGGGGTTGCCGTCGGCGTCGCGGGCGAGGACCGACTCGATCGGCTCGCCGAGCACCGAGTCGAGCGAGCGGAGGGTGGCGGCCAGGGCCTCCTTCGTCGCGGTCTCGTTGTCGGCGCGGAAGAGCCGGGCCGGCAGGTGCAGGCCGAAGAGGGTGAGCGTCTGTGCGTCCGTGGCGGCGAGGTCCGCTCCGAGGATCGAGCGGTCCGAGAGGGTGTGGCAGTAGATCTCGCACGGGGGAAGGTCGGGGATGCTCCCGTCGCGCGCGACGGCATACGTCTGCTCGAGCTGGCGGTAGCCCTCGTTGATGTGGAAGGTGCCGGCGAACGCGGCGGCGGGATCGACGGCGGCGTCGCGCAGGCGCGGCAGGCGCGTCAGCAGCATGTTGACCTTGAGCTGGGCGCCCTCGACGTCGGGCTCGGTGGCGACCGGTGCCGCACCCGCAGCGGCGAGGAGGCGGTTGAGGACGGTGGGTGCGCAACCCGCCACGAGGGTGCCTCCGACGGCGCTGCCGGTGCCGGCGCTCCCGCCGGACCAGGCGACCTCGCCGGTCGAGGGGTCGACCGACGTGACCTCGGCGCCCGTGACGATCGTCGCGCCGGCCGAGACCGCCGCTGCCGCAAGCGAGTCCGTGAGCGCGCCCATGCCCCCGACGGGGACGTCCCAGTCTCCGGTGCCGCCGCCGATGAGGTGGTAGAGGAAGCAGACGTTCTGGCGCAGGTCGCCCTCGCCGAGCGAGGCGAACGTGCCGATGAGGGCGTCGGTGGCGATGATGCCGCGGAGCGTGTCGTCGTCGGTGACCGACTCGATGAGCTCGCCGATGGGCCGCGTCGTCAGTGCGTCGAAGAGGTCGCCGTCCCCGGAGAGCGTGCGCACGTCGTCCTGGGAGCGCAGCGGCTCGAGGACCGTCGGGAAGACCCGCGCGGCGACGTCGGCCATCCGGGCGTAGAAGTCACTCCACCCGGCGTACGCGTCGTCGCCACCGGTCAGGGCGCGGAAGGCCGCTCGGGTCGCCGCGACGTCACCGTGGTCGACGAGGAGGCCGCGGGCGGGGTCCGACGGGACCGGCGTGTACGACGAGAACCGCCTCCGGATGAGCCGCAGGTCGAGGTCGAGGTCGGTGAGCACCTGACGCGGCAGCAGCGAGACGAGGTAGGAGTAGCGCGACAGTCGTGCGTCGACCCCCTCGAAGGCGCGGGCGGACACGGCAGCGCCGCCCACCCGGTCCGATCGCTCGAGGAGGAGGACAGTCCTTCCCGCGCGGGCCAGGTAGGCGGCGGCCGTGAGGCCGTTGTGACCGGCCCCGATGATGATGTCGTCGTAGCGCACCCGGTCAGACTAGGTGCCGTGCCCGGGCGACGCCCGACGACCTCACCACTTCTTCACCGCGGGCTCACCGCGGAGCCACGGACCTCCTCGCGGCGTCCTGACGGGCCGAGTAGAGCCGGTCGGCGGTGTCGATGCTGGCGCGGCTGCTCAGGTCGACCCCGGCGCGGGCGGCGGCGGCGCGGGCCGCGGGGGTCGTGAGGTCGGGAGCGACGAAACGCTCCGGTGTGATCGTGCGGTCGACGGCGGCATACCTCCTCGCGTCCCGGGCCAGCGCGTCGGCGGACGCGACGGCCTTGGCCTCGGCCTGCGACGCCGAGAGGGTGAGGGCGAGCCCGAAGGCGGGCTTGGTGACGACCGCGTAGCCGTCACGGTGCCCGGCGATGTTGGGGTGGTAGCTCTCGCCGACCGGGTTGGACAGGCCGTTGAGCCACTCGACGTTGTCGCACACGGCGTGGCCGACGAACTTCGAGGTGGGGTTGACGAAGGTGAAGCCGGCGTTCGAGGCGGCCGTGGCCGTCTTCGCGTTGAGCAGGTCGGCGGTCGCGTTGAGGCGCGACTCCTCGGTGGGGGAGAACCACGTGAACGCGTTGCAGTCCTCGCCGTTGAAGATGCGCGGGTATCCGACGACGATGACGCGGGCGTTCGGGGCCTTGGCGCGGATCGAGGAGTAGAGCGTCGCGAGCCGGCCCGGGATCGTGTTGGTGATGGTGCCCTGGGCCGTGTCGATGGCGCCGTTGCAGTTGCTGAGCCAGCTCGGCTGCGCGCACGTCGTCAGGACGCTCGCGAAGCCGGCGTCGTTGCCGCCCACCGAGATCGTGACGTATGCCGTCGTGCTCGACAGCGCGGACAGCTGGGTGTTCGTGACGTCGGCGACCGTCGCGCCGGAGCACGCGCGGAAGCTCAGTGCCAGCCCGAGGGCAGAGGCGTCGAGCGACGGGTAGGCGTAGACGGAGCGCTGGCACGACGTGCCGTCGCTGATGTACGTCCGGGTCCCCGTGCCCGAGGAGTAGGAGTCGCCGAGGGCGACGTAGCCCGTGCCTGCGGCGACGGCCGGGGCGCCGAGGGCGAGGGCGGCTCCGGCTCCGATGAGGGCGCAGAGACCGGCCTCGAGGGCACGCCGGCGGGTGGATGACATGACGGACCTGCTGCTCTTCACGACACACTCCTTTGTGGGTGGAAGGCTTGCTGACGCCGAGCACTGCAACCTGCCGGGGCGCCGCCCGCCGGCCACGCTGTGCCCTGCGTCACACGTCCCACTACCGGACAGTAGGGGCACCGTGCCCGACCCGCGAGCCGAACTGCAGCCAGACGGTCCGGCTCGTCAGGACGGCGCCTCGCGACGGTCCCCGAGGAGGCTGCCGAGCCATTGCGCGTGAGGGTCGGCGTCGACGAGCAGGGCCTTGACGAGCAGCGTCAGCGGGATCGCGAGCACGGCGCCGATGCCGCCGAGCAGCACGGACCAGACGACGAGGGACAGGACGGTCACGACCGCTGAGAGGCCCACCTCGTCGCCGACGATCTTCGGCTGGATGACCGACTGGATGATGAGGTTGATGACGCTGTAGACCACGACGACGAGGGCGAAGAGGCTCCACCCGCCCTCGAGCAGCGCGAGGATCGCCGGTGGCACGAGGCCGATGACGAAGCCGATGTTGGGGATGTAGTTCGTGATGAAGGCGAGCAGGCCCCAGAGGAGCGCGCCCGGCACCCCGACGAGCCACAGGAACATGGTGTCGAAGACGGCGACGATGGCACCGAACACCGTTGCCACCACGAGGTATCGGCGCGTGCCGTGCGTGAAGGACATCATCGCCGACACGAACGCAGGGCGCTCGGTGCGGAGGGTCGTGAGGGTCTCGGAGAAGCCCCGGGCGTCCATCGCGGAGAAGAGCACGAGCGCGAGGACGAAGACGAGGTTCGTCACGAGCGACAGGATGTCCGAGAGGAGCGACGTGATGAGCGCGCTGACACGCCCGAGGTCGAAGGACGAGGCGATCGCCTGCGTCTGCTCGGGCTTGACCCCACGGGCGGCGAGCCAGTCGGTCACGTCGGCGACGAGGGCCGCGAGGTCGTCGGCGTACTGGGGGAGGAGGCCTGCGAGCTCGGCGCCGGACACGACGACGAGCAGGGCGAGCCCCACGATGCCGAGGTAGATCACGAAGACGACCGCGAGCGTGCCCAACCAGTGGGGCAGCCCGCGCCGGACCATGGCGTTGCGCACCGGGAAGGCCGCGACGGTCAGGACGAGGGCGAGGAAGAGCGGCCCGACGATGCCCGACACGAGGTGGATGCCGAATGCGACGACGAAGCCGGCCGCCAGCGCCACGAGGATGAGCACGCCCCGCGGGATCGCGGGGCGTGCTCGCCTCGCCGGAACGAGCCCGGACGGCGCCCCGGGGACCGGGTCCCCAGGGTCTCCGGCCCTCGGCACGTCCCTTCCGCTCATGCCTGTCATGTCACCACCGGCGCCGACGGCGGGCGTCACCCCGTCGGGGTGATGCCCACGGCGCGGGCGCACCGGAGCATGAAGGCGAGCGGTGCCGGTCACGACTCCGCCACGAACCGGGAGGAGTCCCATGTCGACTGCGACGACAGGGCCGATCGGGCCGGTGGACCTGGCGGTCATCGGCTTCCGCGGAGAGCTGCGGCAGGGCGGCATACGCGATGCGGTGGCGCGAGCGGTCGACCAGGGCGCGGTCCGCGTGCTCGACGTGCTGCTCGTCCGCAAGGACGACGACGGCAGCGTGCTGATGTACGACGCCGAGTCACCCGAGGGTGCCGAGGAGCTGCTCGGCTTCCCGACCGTCATGCCTGACCTCGTCGGCGAGGAGGACGCCCTCGCCATCGGCGCCGAGATGGACCCTGGCACGACGGTGCTCGTCATCGCCTGGGAGAACGTGTGGGCGTCCGAGATCGCTGCCGAGGTGCGCGAGCTGGACGGGCAGCTGCTCGTCATGGAACGCCTGCCGCGTGAGGACATCGAGGTGGCGCTCAGCGCGATCGCATCGAACGAGGAGGGGTCATGAGAGGACGCAGGGGCCGGCCCGGTCTGCTGGGGGTGGCCGCCCGTACGGCCGTCGTCGCCGGCACCGCCACCGCCGTGAGCGGCAAGGTGCACCAGGGCCAGCAGGCCAAGGCGCATCAGGCCGCGGATGCCGACGCCTACCGGCAGCAGCAGGAGGCCCAGGCCATGGCTGCCCAGGCGCCGCCGCCCCCGCCCCCGCCTCCTGCTGCGCCCGCGGCCGACGACGTGCTGGACTCCCTCGAACGCCTGGCGGCACTGCACGCGCAGGGCATCCTCACCGACGAGGAGCTGGCGCAGCAGAAGGCCCGCATCCTGGGCGGCTGATCCGGATGTGGGGGCCGCCAACGGTGACGTCGACGGCGGCACCGTGACGGGCGGCGCAGGACGAGCTGCCTGGGGGCGGGTGAGGAGCCCGTCGGTCCGCGCCGATCTCAAGGCGGGCGTCGTGCTCGGCATCGAGAGCGTCCCCGACGGTCTGGCGAGCGGCGTCCTCGCGGGCGTCAACCCGCTCGCCGGTCTCTACGGCTACCTCTACGGCATGGTCGGCGCGGCGCTCTTCACGAGCAGCACGCTCATGGCCGTCCAGGCGACCGGCGCCATGTCACTCGTCGTCGCCGACGCCGACCTGGGGTCTCGACCCGACCCGGAGCGGGCGCTCTGGACCTTGGCCGCGCTGACCGGCGTCGTCATGATCGCGGCCGGCTTGCTGCGGGGAGGGGCGCTGCTGCGGTTCGTGCCGAGCTCGGTCATGACCGGCTTCGTCACGGCCGTCGGCGTCAACATCGTGCTGGGCCAGCTCGGCGACTTCACGGGAGCCGAGACGTCCGGCGCCAACCGGGTCATGCGCACCCTCGACCTGGTTCTCCATCCGTGGCGGATCGACCTCATGACCCTCCTCGTCGGGGTGGTGACCCTCGTCCTCATCGTCGGGCTCCAGCGCACCCGCCTGGGCGCGCTCGGCCTCGTGGTCGCGATGGCCGTTGGCTCGCTCCTCGCGGGCGTGCTGGGGTCGCTCTTCGACGCGCACGTCGCGGTCGTGGGCGACATCGCCGCGGTCCCGCACTCCCTGCCGCTGCCGGCGCTGCCGTCGCTCGGCGACGTGCCCTACCTCGCGCTGCCCGCGGTCTCTCTGGCCTTCATCGGACTCGTCCAGGGCGCCGCGGTGTCGGCTGCGGTGCCCAATCCCGACGGGCGCCCGTCCGTCGCCTCGCGCGACTTCATCGGGCAGGGGGTCGGCAACATCGTCTCCGGCCTCTTCAGGGGTATGCCGGTCGGCGGCTCGATGTCGGCGTCCTCGCTCGTCGCGACCGCGGGCGCCCGGACGCGCCTCTCGCTCGGCTTCGCCGGCGGCGTCATGGCGCTCGTCGTGCTCGTCCTCGCCGACGTCGTGGCCCTCGTCGCCCTACCGTCCATCGCGGCGCTGCTCATGGTCGTCGGCGCCGGCGCGGTGAAGCCGGCGAGGGTGCAGTCGGTGATGCGCACGGGGACCGTCCAGACCGTCGTCCTCGCGCTCACCTTCGTGCTGACTCTCCTCATCCCGGTGCAGTACGCCGTGCTCGTCGGGGTCGCCCTCGCGATCGTGCTCCACGTCGTCGAGCAGTCCAACCGGGTGCGGGTCACCCGCCTCGACCTCGACGGAGACGGGAGGGTGCGTCAGTGCGAGCCACCGGTCACCGTGCCGGGCGGCGAGGTGCTCGTGCTCCAGCCGTACGGCTCCCTCTTCTTCGCCAGCGCCCCGACGTTCCGCGCGTTGCTACCACGCGTCGACGAGGGGTCGCAGCACGCCGTCGTCGTGCTCCGCCTCCGCGGCGTCGACCAGATCGGCCTGACCCTCATCGACGTGCTCCGCGGCTACGCGAGGGAGCTCCAGGCCCACGGTGGCGTCCTCAAGCTCGTCGTCGACAACCGGCAGGTGCTGCACCAGATTGAGGCCGAGGGGCTCGTCGGCCTCGTCGGACCCGACCACGTCTACCTCGGCACCGAGTTCCTCGGCGAGACCACGCGCCGGGCCCGGGCCGACGGCCTGCGGCTGCTCGCGGAGTCCGACCCGACCGACGGGGAGGCGTGACCGCCTAGGCTGAGTGGCAACGCGTGGTCCGAGCGGACCTGACGACAGGAGGATGACCGTGGGGTTCCCGGAGAACGTGCTCGCCAAGGGAGAGAAGGTCGAGCGCGACCTGCACCCGCACTGGCTCACCGTCGTCGTGCCCACGATCTTCGGCCTGCTGCTGGCCGCGGCCTGCATCACCGTCGCCCGCGCCACCCCCGACGACGACACCGGGAACCGGATCCAGTGGATCGCCGTGGCGGTCTTCGTCCTCGTCGCCGTCCCGGCGGTCTTCGTGCCCTACCTGCGCTGGCGCACCACCCACTACGTCATCACCTCGCACCGGGTCATGGTGCGCCGAGGCATCCTGACGAAGAACGGCAAGGACATCACGCTCTCGAAGATCACCGACGTGAGCTTCCAGCAGACCGTGGTCGACCGGATCATCGGCGCGGGCTCGCTGCACATCGAGTCGGCCGGCGACAGCCCCGACGAGAACCTCACGAACATCCCGCGCAGCAACGAGGTCCAGCAGCTCATCAACCGCCTCATCGACGAGGACGACCTGCGCCGGCGCGCCCACGGCCGCGGCCTGGCCGACGGCCCCGGCTCGGATCCGGCCTTCGCGGCCGGCGACGACGGCTACAGCGAGGACACGACGGCGATCCCGCGCCAGCGGTCCGAGCGGGCCGACCGTCCCGAGCTCGCGGAGGAGCGCCGCCGCCCGCGCGACCTCGGTGACGGCAGCGACCAGCCGCTCTGAGCCCGTCGCCGTCCCCTGCCGCACGGCAGGCGCGTGTGGCATCGTCGGGTCATGACCTCCACTGTCGACGAAGCCGGTGTGACCGCGACCTACCGGGCGGCCCGTGACGAGCTCCTCGCCCTGCGCGGCGACCACGCCAGAGCCGTCCGCGAGTTCACCTTCCCCGACGTGGGAGACCGCTGGAACTGGGGCGTCGACTGGTTCGACGCCGTCGCCCGGGGCAACGGCGGCGCCTGCCTGACGATCGTCGAGCAGGACGAGTCGTCGGCGTCGTACTCCTGGGACGAGATGGCCCGCCGCTCCGACCAGGTGGCCGCGCACCTCGCCACCCTCGGTGTGCGCCGCGGTGACTCGGTGATCCTCATGCTCGGCAACCAGGTCGAGCTCTGGGAGTCGATGCTCGCCGTCATCAAGCTCGGCGCCGTCGTCATGCCGACCACGACCGCCGTCGGCCCCGGCGACCTCGTCGACCGGATGGAGCGCGGCGCGGCCCGCGCCGTCATCACCAACGCGTCCGAGGTGCACAAGCTCGACGACGTGCCGGGCGACTACCTGCGCGTCGCCGTCGGTGGGGCCGACCCGGCCGGGACCGCCACGGCTGGCTGGCAACGCCACGAGGCGGCATACGACCTCGAGGTCCCGCCCACCGAGCACCCGGGCACGGCGCCCGACGACCGGATGCTCCTCTACTTCACGTCCGGCACGACGAGCCGGCCCAAGCTCGTCGAGCACACCCAGCGCTCCTACCCCGTCGGGCACCTGTCGACGATGTACTGGATCGGGCTGCAGCCCGGCGACGTGCACCTCAACATCAGCAGCCCCGGCTGGGCCAAGCACGCATGGTCGTCGTTCTTCGCGCCGTGGGCGGCCGAGGCGACGGCATTCGTCTACAACTACAGCCGGTTCGACCCCGTCGCCCTGCTGCGGGTCCTGCGCACGCACGAGGTCACCTCGATCTGCGCGCCGCCGACGGTGTGGCGGATGCTCATCAAGAGCGACCTGTCCGGCGGACCGGGGTCGCTGCGCGAGGTCATCGGTGCCGGCGAGCCGCTCAACCCCGAGGTCATCGCGCAGGTCGAGAAGGCGTGGGGCCTGACGATCCGCGACGGCTACGGACAGACCGAGATGACGGCAGCGGTGGGCAACACCCCCGGCTCCACCGTCAAGCCGGGCTCGATGGGCCGGCCGCTTCCTGGCTGTCCGGTCGTCGTCGTCGACCCGATCACGAATGTCCTTGTCACGGAGGCCGACTCGGACGGCAACCGCGAGGGTGAGATCTGCCTCGACCTGTCGCAGCACCCCGTCCCGCTCATGACCGGCTACCAGGGCGACGAGCAGCGCAACGCCGACGCCATGGCCGGCGGTTTCTACCACACGGGCGACGTCGCGTCGGTCGACGTCGACGGCTACATCTCCTTCGTCGGACGCACCGACGACGTCTTCAAGGCGAGCGACTACAAGATCAGCCCGTTCGAGGTCGAGTCGGTGCTCATCGAGCACCCGGCCGTCGCCGAGGCCGCCGTCGTGCCCGCGCCCGACCCCGTGCGCCTGGCCGTGCCCAAGGCCTACATCGCCCTCGCCCCGGGCCACGAGCCCGGTGAGGACGTGGCTCGCTCGATCCTCGCCCACGCCCGCGCGAAGCTCGCGCCGTGGCAGCGGGTCCGGCGGATCGAGTTCTACGAGCTGCCCAAGACGATCTCGGGCAAGATCCGCCGGGTCGAGCTGCGGGGCCGCGAGACCGACCTCGAGGCGACCGGCGCCGACCAGCCCGCGAACGAGTGGCGCGACGACCAGTTCCCCGACCTCAAGGGGTGACCGACAGCCCGGACGGCACGGCAGGGGTCGTGGTGCCTGACGATGTCGGGTCGTCCGGGGCGATCGGCAGCGATCGCACCGACGTCTCGTCGATGCGGCTGCAGATGCGCTTGGCCGGGTCCGGCTGGTCCTGACCCGGCTGCTGGACGGTCGGTGCGGCGGGCCGGTAGGGGTCGATGCGGGCTCCGCTGATGACCTGCACGCTGTCGTAGGCCGGGCGGCCCTCGAGCAGGTTGCGGAAGGAGTAGCGGGTCAGCGAGGTCAGCTCGCACGACGTGCCGAACTGGGCGATGTCGAAGGAGTACGGCTGGCCGTCGAGCTCCTGCCCCGGACCCTCGGAGTAGTGCGAGACGACCCCGCCACCGGTGAAGGTGCCGACCTGGATCCGGTTGCCCTCGATCGCGGGGGTGTGCATGTGCCCGTTGATGAGCAGGCGTCCCCGCTCGACCTGCTCGGCGGCATACGGCTCGTGCGTCACGACGATGTCGGGCTCGGGCTGGCCGGCGACGGCCGCGTTGTAGCGGTCGGCCGCGGGCTTGGCCTTGGCCGTCGGGTCGGCGTTGTCGTCGCCGAAGTAGCGCGGGTCGTTGAAGCCGGTGATGCGCAGCCCGTGGAAGGTCAGCTCGCGCAGTGACCCGGCGGCGTCCTCGAGGAGCACGACGTTCGGGATGCTCGCGAGACGGGCGACGACGGCCCGGTCGCTCGCCGACGACTGGTCGTGGTTGCCGCTCGTGAAGACGTAGGGCACGCCGAGCGACTGGATGGACCGGTAGAGGTCGGCGGCG
>Ga0164309_10001288_pt1 | contig 12443 bp, 8 predicted proteins | sample Whisoiple_247_MG_FD_109984 | JGI IMG/M metagenome (GOLD analysis project Ga0164309, IMG submission 109984) | Soil microbial communities amended with fresh organic matter from upstate New York, USA - Whitman soil sample_247_MG | ecosystem: Environmental > Terrestrial > Soil > Unclassified >... | reverse complement strand
GGCGACTCAGCGAAGGCGTGGATGGTGCAGTACACCTCGGCGCCGGTGGAGTCCCCGGAGATCGGGCCTCCCGTCGGCTGCTGCTTGGTCTTGTCGTCGCGGGTCAGGTCGGGGCTGATCGCACTCCAGGTGATGCCGCCGTCCGGCGAGCGGAACACCCGCTCGCCGCCCACGTACAGCACGCCCGGCTCGTGCGGCGAGAACTCGATCGGATACGTCCACCCGAACCGGTGGGTCATCTCGCTCGCGCCGATGCCCATGAAGTACTCCGGCCACACCGCGACATCGCGCGCCTGCTCGGTGACCTGGTCGAAGCGCAGCAGAGGACCGGGATGCCCGAACCCGGCGCCGCCGAGCATCACGAAGCGCGGGTCGGATCGGTCCAGCGCCACATCGCCGGCCTCGGCCTCGCCGAGCTCGACGCAGTCCGGCCAGCGCAGCGCGCCCTTCCACGAGCGGGAAGGCGCCCGGATGCCGGAGTTGTCCTGCTGCGTCGCGTACAGGTCGAACGGGAAGCGGTGGTCGATGTCGAAGCGGTAGAACTGGGCGGTGGCCTGGTTGTAGATGGACGACCACGTCATCCCGCCGTTGACGCTCACGCATGCGCCGCCATCGTTGCCGTTGATCATCCGGCGCGGGTCGACAGGGTCGATCCACAGGTCGTGGTTGTCACCGTGGGGGGTCTGGACCTGCTGGAACGTGCGACCGCCGTCGCGCGATCGCCACGCCCACGTGTTCATGCTCCACACCGTGTCGGCTTCGGTGGGGTGGGCGATGATGTGGCTGTAGTACCAGGGCCGCCCCTGCACACTGCGCTCCCGCGACACGTGCTCCCATGTGGCGCCGGCGTCTTCCGAGCGGTAGACGCCGCCCTCCTCCCCGATCGCCTCGACGAGGGCCCAGAGCCGGCCGGGCTTGGCGGGGCTGGCCGCGACGCCGATGCGGCCGAGCAGCCCCTGGGCGAACCCGGGGTTGTCGGAGATGCGCTCCCACGTCTCGCCGTCGTCGAGCGAGCGCCACAGGCCCGAGTCCTCTCCACCCGAGACGATGTCCCATGGACGGCGCACCATCTGCCAGATCGAGGCGTAGACGACGCGCGGGTTCGACGGGTCGATCACGAGGTCGGCCCCGCCCGCACGGTCGGAGACGTGCAGGACGTGGTCCCACGTGTCGCCGCCGTCGCGGGTGCGGAACACGCCGCGCTGCGGGCTGGGTCCGAACACGTCGCCGGTCGCCGCGACGTAGGCGGCGTCGGGATCCTTCGGGTGCACGCGCAGCTTCGCGATGTGCTTCGTCTCGGCGAGGCCGCGGTGCTGCCAGGTGCGCCCGCCGTCGACGGTGCGGTAAACCCCGTCGCCGGGAACGACGTTGTTGCGCGCGAAGGACTCGCCTGTCCCCACCCATACGACGTTCGGGTCGGACTCCGACACCGCGATCGCGCCGATCGAGGCCGTCTCGAGGAAGCCGTCCGACATCGGGCGCCAGTACTGGCCGGCGTCGTCGGTCATCCAGACGCCGCCCGAGCACGCGCCCATCCAGAACCGGTTGCTGTCGTGACGGTCGCCCGAGACGGCGACCACCCGCCCACCGCGGGAAGGGCCGACGCTGCGCCAGCGGATGACGTCGGGGCCGAGCTCTTCGGCCAGGTCGGCGCTGCTGCGGGTCATTTCGCCCTCCCCGCGGCGCGCGGGACCGGCCGGATCCGGCAGATCACACGCTCGCTCTCGATCTGCTGCTGGATGTACGGTCTTCCGAAGTACCGCTGCGACAGTTCGTCGATGTGCGCGCGGGCGGGCGCGCCGTGCACGAATTCGACCACTTCGCCGCGGATCTCGGCGTAGGAGTAGGGGTCGGCGCTGTCGATGATGACGACCACCACGCGCGGGTCGCGCACCATGTTCTTGTACTTGGCCCTGTGCACCTCGGTGTTGATCAGGATGTGGTCGTCGTCGCAGTCGACCCACATGACCTGGGCCGTGGGCGACCCGTCTTTGCGCAGCGTGGTGAGGGTGGCGAAGTTGCGGTTCTTCGCGAGGGCGCGCGTGTGCTCGTCCAGCATCGTTCGATCTTCCTGTGTGTCGGGGCTCGACTCGGCGCTCACTTGACCCGGACCCGCGAGTCGAGCAGGGCGTAGGCGATGTCGACGACGATCGACGAGATCACGACGAAGAGCGACGCGAGCAGCATGGTGCCGATGATCACGGGCTGGTCGCCGCGGTTGACCGACTCGATCGCGAGGCTGCCGATGCCGTTGATGCCGAAGATCCGCTCGGTGACGACCAGACCGCCCATGAGGACGGCGATGTCGAGGCTCACCTGGGTGACGACCGGCGTCAGCGCGCTGCGCATGCCGTGCTTGTAGACCACCGAACCGTCCGACAGGCCCTTGGCTCGAGCCGTGCGGATGTAGTCCTCGCCGAGCACGCCGGCGAGCTGGCTGCGCGTGAGGCGGGCATACGTCGCCGCCGAGACGAAGCCGACGGTGATCCACGGAAGGATCAGGTGCCGCGCCCACTCCCAGGGGTTCTCGGTGAACTCCACGTACCCGGCGGCAGGGAAGATCGGGAAGCCGGCCACGGTGAGCCTGAAGAAGAAGATGTACAGCAGGAGCAGGCCTACGACGAACGTCGGCACGCTCAGACCGCTGAGAACGAACACGGTGCTGATGCGATCGCGGAGCGAACCGGGTCGCCGCGCCGCCCCGATGCCGACGAGCACTCCGATGAGCAGCGCCATCGTGAGGCCGCCGATCGCGATCGACGCCGTCTCGGGAAGGCGCTGGAGGATCGAGTCGAGCACCGGCTGCTGGTTGTAGAACGAATAGCCGAGGTCGCCGCGCAGCAGGCCGCCCATATAGAGGAAGTACCGCTCGATGACGGGCAGGTCCAGGCCGAGTCGCTCGCGGACGAGCTCGACCTGGGCGTTGGTGGCCTGCACGCCGGCGATCGTCCGCGCCGGGTCGTTGGGCGCCACGTAGAACAGCACGAACATGATCATGCTGATCGCGATCAACGTCAGGACGGCCGAGACCGCACGGCGGCTGAGGAAGCGGATCACGCCTTCGCCTCCTTTCGGGCGGCGCGCTTGGCGGATCGGCGGCGCGCGAGGCGCCGACGGCCGGCGAACAGCGTCTGCCGGGGGTCGAGCGCGTCGCGGATGGAGTCACCCAGCAGGTTGAACGCGAGGGTCACGGCGAGCAGCGCCGCCGACGGGAAGATGACCAGCCAGGGGGCGATCGTGTAGAGCGAGCCCTGCGAGGCCACCGCGAGCATGTTGCCCCATGTGGCCGTCGGCGGCAGCACGCCGAGGCCGAGGAACGACAGCGTGGCCTCGAAGACGATCGCCTGCGGGATCAGCAGCGTGCCGTAGACGAGGATCGGCACGAGCAGGTTGGGGATCACGTCCACGCGCATGATGCGCCAGTTCGATGCGCCCAGCGACCGGGCGGCCTCGACGAACTCGCGCTCGCGGAGAGAGAGCACCTGCCCCCTGACGACGCGGGCGATCGGCGCCCACGAGAAGAGGACGATGACGATGATGGTCGTGGTGAGGGAGGGCCCGACGAGCGCGACGAGAGAGATCGCGAAGAGGAGCTGCGGCAGGCTCAGGGTGGTGTCCATGAGCCACGTCAGGACGGTGTCGACCGGACCGCGGAGGAAGCCGGCGACGAGCCCGACGAGCGTGCCGATACCGAGGGCGCCGAGCGTGGCGAAGAACGCCACGGTGAGGCTGATCTGCGCGCCGTACACGAGCCGCACGAGTACGTCGCGTCCGAGGTTGTCGGTGCCCAGCAGGAACTGCGAGTTGGGGGCGACGGGCGTGCCGAACTCGGTCAGCCCCTCCTCGCGGAACTGCTCGTTCGGACCGTGGCCGATCCACGCGGCGATGAGCGGCGCCGTGAGCGCGCCGACGATCACGAGCAGGATCACGACCGCCGAGGCGATCGCCACACGGTCCCGCCGCAGGCGGCTCCACACCAGCTGCATCGGGCTGCGGGCGGCGACCGCCGTCTGACGCGTGAGCCCCGATACGGCGTCGGCCTCGAGGGCCTCCGCCTCCTCGTCGAGCTCGGCCTCCACGCGGGGGTCGACGGCGTTGGGAGTGCTCATCCGCGTACCTTCCTCAGGGTGACTTCGGCCTCTTCCAGCGCGGTGTCGACGTGGGGGGCCGCCGAGAGGAGCGCCCGGGTGTACTCCTGCTGCGGCGCGCGATAGATCTGCTCCACGGAGCCCTGCTCCACGACGACGCCGCGATTCATCACGGCGACCGTGTCGGCGATGTGCTCTACGACGGCCAGGTCGTGCGCGATGAAGACGTACGTCAGGCCGAGCTCGCCCTGGAGCGAGCTCAGCAGGTTGAGGATCTGCGCCTGGATCGACACATCGAGCGCCGATACCGGCTCGTCGCAGACGACGAGCTTCGGGTTCAGCGCGAGCGCTCGGGCGATGCCGATGCGCTGACGCTGCCCGCCCGAGAACTCCGCCGGGAAGCGGTTGTAATGCTCGGGGTTGAGGCCCACCAGCTCCATGAGCTCCTGCACACGGGCGCGAAGCGCCTTGCCGGTCTTGAGGCCGTGGATCACGAGCGGATCGGCGATGATCGAACCGATCCGGCGCTGCTGATTGAGCGAGCCGTACGGGTCCTGGAAGACCATCTGGACGTCCCGGCGAAGGGCGCGCCTGTCGGCGCGACCGAGCGAGGAGATGTCACGACCCTCGAACTCGACCCGGCCGCTCGTGAGCGGGATGAGCCCGGTCAGCGCGCGAGCGAGGGTGGACTTGCCGCTGCCGGACTCACCGACGATGCCGACCGTCGCACCGCGCGGGATGTCGAGGCTCACGCCGTCGACGGCCACGACGATGTCGCTCTTGAGACCGAGCACGCCCTTGCGCGCACCGGGGAACGTGATCCGGACGTCCTCGACGCGGGCGATGAGGTCGCGCTCGATCTCGGCGACCTCGGCGGCGGGAGGCAGAACAGGAAGGACGACGGGGCCGGCGTGGGTCACGGGGAGCACGCACGCCGAGCGGTGGCCGACGGCGACGTGCTTCTCGTCGGGGAAGCGCACGACGCACTCGTCATGGACCAGCGCACAGCGCGATGCGAACGGGCAGCCCGGCTGCTCGATCAGGAGGCTCGGCGGGTTGCCGGGGATCGACTGCAGCACGGTCCGCTCCGAGCCCACTCGGGGAACGGAGGCGAGCAGTCCGCGCGTGTAGGGGTGGTGGGGGCGGGCGAGCACCTCGCCGCGCGCGCCGCGCTCGACGATCCGGCCGCCGTACATCGTGATGACGCGATCGGCAACCTGCGCGACGACGCCGAGGTCGTGCGTGATCATCAGGATCGCCGTGCCGTGCTCCTGCTGCAGCCGGCTCATCAGGTCGAGGAGTTGGGCCTGCACCGTCACGTCGAGAGCGGTCGTGGGCTCGTCGGCGATCAGGAGCGCGGGGCGCAGCGCGAGCGCGAGGCCGATCATGACGCGCTGCCGCATGCCGCCCGAGAACTGGTGCGGGTAGTCGTCGACTCGTTTGGCGGGATCGGGGATGCCCACCTCGTCCAGCACGTCGATCACCCGCGAGCGCAGCAGCTTGGGCGATGTCTTCTCGTGCACGCGGATCGCCTCGGCGATCTGCGCCCCCACGCGGAACTGCGGGTGCAGCGACGAAAGCGGGTCCTGGAAGACCATGCCGATCCCGCGACCGCGCACCGATCGCAGGTCGCCGTCGCTCATCGTGAGCAGGTCGCGGCCCTGGAACAGCGCCCGGCCCGAGACGATGGCGCCGCTGGACAGCCCCACCATCGCCTGCGTGCTGACGGACTTGCCGGAACCCGACTCCCCGACCACGCCGAGGGTCTCACCCTCGTCGAGGTCGAAGGAGATGCCACGTACGGCGTGCAGTCTCCCGTCCCCCGTGTCGAACGACACGTCGAGATCTTCAACGCTGAGCAGCACGTGGCATCTCCCTCTCCCTCATGTCCGGATCGACCGCGTGCGGGTCAGTCCTCGAGCCAGACGTTCGTCACGTCGCCGTTCTTCGTCCACGACAGGTACTCGAAGCCCTTGACGCGGTCGGAGTGGAAGACGGGCGTGCGGGCGAACGTGACCGGCACCCAGGCGGCGTCCTCGGTCGCCACGGCGTCCGCGGCGATCCAGAGCTTGTTCGCCTCTTCCGGCGACTCGGCGGCGAGCGCCTTGTCGACCAGCGCATTGAACTCGTCGTTGTTCCAGCCGCCGAAGTTCGGCGAGCCGGCGGCGTAGCCGCGACCGTCGAGCATCGGGACGAGGTACGGACGGCCACCGAAGTAGTCGGCGCTCCACGCGGCGATCGCGATGTCCCACTCGCCGGCCTCGGTGATGTCCTGGTTGAGCAGGAACTCGCTGTAGAAGGCGTTCTGCGTGGTGACCTTCATCTCGACCTGGAAGCCGGCGGCCTCGAGGTCCTGCTGCATGGCGGCCGCGATCGAGGCGTACGGCTCGGTCTCGCGGTAGAGGAGGCGCACCGGGACGGTGTCGCCGTAACCGGCCTCGGTCAGCAGTTCCTGCGCCCGTTCGGGGTCGCCCTTCTCGGGGACCTCGAGCACGTTCGCCTGCTCGACGCCCAGCACCTCGGGCGGCAGGATCTGCGTCGCGACCTCGGCCAGGCCGGGTCCGCCGAGGATCTGCTGCACGGCGGAGCGGTCGATGGCGAAGTTGAGCGCCTGGCGCACCGTGGTGTCCTGGAAGGCGCCGCCGGCGTTCGGGCTCAGCGTGTTGATGACCACGTACGGACGGATGGCTCCGTCACCGCCGATGACGAGACGCTCGTCGTCGGCCGCGAGGAGCGCCGGCACCGAGGCGGTCGGCGTGACGGTGTCCGCCCACTGCATGTCCACCGTTCCGGCCTCCAGCTGCTGCTGCACGGCCGCGGCATCCTGACCCATCGCGATCTCGATCGCGTCGACGTTGGCCTTTCGGACCGGGTCGAGGTCGGCCTTCCACACCGGGTTGCGCTCGAGCGTGAAGCTCTCGTCGGGAACGTACTCGGCGATGCGGTAGGGGCCGCTCGAGATGATGTTCTGACGGAGCTCGGGCGAGTCCGGCAGGTAGTCGAGGTACTCGACCGGCTGCGGGGCGAGGAAGACGCCGAGGGCCATGATGTCGATGAAGTCCGCCGCCGGCTGGGTGATCGTGAACTGCACGGTGTGCTCGCCGGTCGCCTGGACGCCGGGGATGTCGTTGCCCTCGACGTATGCGCGGATGGCCTCGACCGTCGGCTCGACGGTGGAGAAGCCTTCGCAGTACTCCGCCAGCCCGACGATCGTGTCGGTGAAGTACGACAGGGCGTTGGAGGGCGAGACCGGGTTGCAGATGCGCTTGGCCGCCAGGACGACGTCCTCGGCGACGATCTCGCGAGCCCCGTCCGGAGCGTCGAACTCGACGCCCTTCTGAAGCTCGACGGTGTAGACCGTGCCGTCGTCGGAGATTCCGCCGTTCTCCACGGTCGGGATCTCGAGGGCGAGGTCGGGCACGATCTCGGACCCGTCCGTGGCGCCCTCGCCCGGGACCTGCGCGAACAGGGTACGGGTCAGGGCGCGGTGGATCTGGTAGTCGGGCGCCGAGTACGAGGCTGCCGGGTCGAGGTACAGGACGTCGGAGTTGCCGGCGAGCTTGAGGGTGCCGCCGGTGGCGGCGTCTCCCGCGTCGGTCTCTCCGCCGCTCTGCGGACCCGAGCAGGCCGTCAGGACGAGGGCCGAGAACGCGACGGCCGCGCCGATCATCCCCAGCCGTGATCGATGGTGCATGGTGCTTCCTCTCGTGAAGCCGATAGGTCCACCCCGCCGGACGGGCGTACCGGCGAGCATGCTGCAACTGTCTCGCGCTCGGATTTCAGTGGAAAGTCCCGCACGTTACAGATTCGCCAAAGACCCTGCTCAACACTGCGCAAGGTTTTGTTTTGCCAAGTGTAACCACAATCTCACCTGTCAACTGATTCTCACAGGTAGACGTTCCGAGAGCGCACGAGAGGCCGTCGCGCCGCCGCGCCGCCGGGCGTGATCAGTCCTTGTGCAACGACCCCGCGAACGCGTCGATGAGATCCAGGTCGGAGCGGTCGCCGAGGATCTCCCAGCGCTGCAGCGAGAAGGGGACGTTCCCGTTCTGCCACACGCGATCGTGCAGCGCCCGGAGCGAGAAGTCAGCACCTTGCGCCACCGAGGCGTCGGTCACGAGGCGCAGCAGCTGCTGCTTGCCCACGTGATAGGACATCGCGAGCCCGGGCGTGGCGAGATACATCGCGCACTCTTCGCGCGCGGTCTCGACATCCATCGGCACCAGCCGGACGAAGAAGTCGATCGCCTCCTCGAGTGTGAAGGCACCCGTCGCGAGACTCACGTCGACGACGACTCTCAGGCTGCGCAGACGGTTGAAGTTGTGCACGACCTCCTGCGAGTGGGGCGCGTCGTCGAAGAGCCCTGCCAGGAGCATGAGCTCCTCGTTGTAGAAGGCGATGCCCTCGTTCGCGACCGAGTCGATGTAGCGGCGCCGGATCGGGTCGGGGTTCGCCCACGACAGCGCGAGCTGCTTGTAGTGGGCGCCCTCGTGGATGATCCCCAGGCGCGGATCCCGGGCGTTGGCCGCGTAGAAATACGGCAGCCCGGGCTCCGGATCGGGCATGTACGACACGCCATCCATCTCCAGACGGTCCTGGTCGGTGAGGTCATCGCTCACGCCCAGGAACCGCAGCGGCTCGAGGTAGGCAGGCATCGGCGCGACGTGGTATCGCCGGAGCGTGTCAGGCTGGCTCAGCAGCCCCTCCGCCTCGGAGAACGCCCTAACCTCGGCCTCCTGCTCGATCTGGCGCGCGACCTGCGCCTCGATGCTCGCCGCGATCGGGGCGGGCTCGATGTCGCGATATCGGTTGCGGGTCACCATCTCGGCGAGCACCGCGCGCCGATAGTCCTGGAGCGCAGCGCGCACCAGCTCCTCCGGCTCCTCGGCGATCAGCGCGACATGGCGCAGGAACCACACGAATCGTTCGCGACCGACGGGGGTGGACGGCGCGAAGCCCGCAGCCGACTCCGAGAGCCACGCGGCGAACCCGGCGAGCGCTTCACCCGCTGCCGGTGCCAGCGTCCGCAGCTGCGCCAGCGTCTCGCCGCTCACGACCCCGCTCAGACCCTCGACAGACGCGGCGAACCGCTCGTCGATCGCTTCCAGCTCGATGGCGGCCGCGCGCGCCAGATCGCCCACACCGGCGCGCTCGAGGTTCTGGCGCGCCAGCGCCACCCGCGCGGGGATCGACCGAGCGATAGTGACGAGACCGCGCTCCACCTCCGCCGAGAACGGCGGCCGCGGGAGCAGCAGGTCGAACCAGGGGCCGATGATCTGCCCGACGAGGAAGACGGCGTCGCGCTCCCAGTTGCGAAGGACATCGAGGTCCCATTCGACGCGGTCGAGCACCGAGCCCAGCAAGCGGCGGTCGACGGACGAGGCGATGTCGTCGGAGGGGACGGATGCCTCGGCCAGCCTCGCGCGGAAGACGGCGAGCTGCTCCCGCCGCGCCGCCACCGACTCCGGCGTGAACTGCGGAAGCCACTGCGGCGAGCGGCGGAGCCGCGGGATGTCGTCGGACGAACGGAACGCGGCGTCCTGAGCCCAGCGCTCGATGTCGTCGGACAGGGCGACGAGGTACTCGGTGGTCATGCTGTTCTCCTCAACTCCGGAAGCACTCGCCGGCCGAGCAGTTCGATCGCGGCGACAGGGTCCGGCCCGAGAGGCGGGCCGAACGACAGGTGGGCGGCCCCGCGGCGCTGAAGCGCCCGGCAGCGGTCGATGACGGCATCCGGGTCGCCCGAGATCCCCAGTGAGAGCATCCGCGGTGTGATCGCGCGCACGGCAGCATCGTCGTCGCCCGCCTGCAGTGCGGCGAGCGCGGGTGCGAAGTCCTCCGGCACGAGGCCGGCCCGCGACAGGAGGTAGGGCGAGAAGGCGGCGCCGTAGTAGGCGAGCTTGAGCGCGAGTGCGCGGTCGGCCTTCTCGCGGTCCTCATCGAGCGCGAGCCACACGCACGCGGGCATGTCGAGGTCGGCGAGCGTGCGGCCGGCGCCTTGGGCGCCGCCGGCCACCAGCTCGGACGCGGTGGTGTAGTGCTCCGGCGGGAACAGCAGCGCGAGCACGCCGTCGGCCTCGGCCCCCGCGAACGCGAGCATGCGCGGACTCATCGCGCCGATGTAGATCGGGACCTTCGTCGCCGGGAGCCGCAGGTAGGCGTCGGGCGTCCACCCGGGTCCGGCACCAGGGGCGTCGACGGGGCGCGCACCCTCCACGAGCGCCCGGATCGCACGCAGCGCCGCGCGCGTGTCGGTGAGCGGCTTCTCCTGGGGGATGCCGACCCAGTCGAGGAACTCGCTCGATCCGGCGCCGAGCCCCAGCAGGAAGCGGCCGCCCGACATCTCCTGCAGGGTCGACGCGACCATGGCGATCTCGGCGGGGTGCACCGAGTAGGGGTTCATGATCCCGATGCCCAGGTGAAGCCGCGTCGTCTTCTGGAACAGGGCGCCCAGCAGGGCCGGCGCCGACCGCATCATGAGATCGTTCGACACCCACAGCTGGTCGATGCCGGCATCTTCGGCGGCGCGGGCTATGCCTGCCAGGGCCGGCAGGTCGAGGTCGTTGTTGACCCGAAGGCTGAATCTCACGGTCATCGCACCGCTCCCAGGTCGCGCGCCGCCGCGGGCGCGGCATCGAGTCCGCCGGCATCCCGCCAGGCGAGGAAGCGCGACAGGCCTTCGCGGATGCCGTCCTCCGACGTCGCGAGCGACACGCGCAGGTGGTGCGGCGTGGTGCGCCCGAACGCGGTGCCGGGGGCGAACGAGACACCGGCCGCCACGAGGTCGAGGGCGGCCAGTCGTGCGTCCGTGCGGCCGGGAAGCGGGAGCATGAGGTAGAACGCACCTTCGGGGCGGACGATGTCGATCCCGGCGCGCCCGAGGACGTCCACTGCGATGTCGCGACGCGACCGGTAGGCGTCGCGCATCCGCGCGACGACCTCCTGCGGCCCCGTGATCGCCGCGAGCGCCGCTGCCTGGGTCACGCTCGACACGCACGAGGACTCGAGCTCGAGGATCCGGGTGACCGTGTCGGCCAGCCACGCCGGCAGGAGCGTGTAGCCCACGCGCCACCCCGTCATCGCGTAGGTCTTGGAGAAGCTGAACACCGACGCCACATGATCGGGCGCGAGGGCTGCGGCGTTGACGTGCGCGCCGTCGAAGACGATCTCGTCGTACACCTCGTCGCTCACCACGAGCAGATCGTTCTCGACGGCGAGGGCGACGATCCCGGCCACGAGCTCGGGGGACACGACCGTGCCGGTGGGATTGTTCGGCGAGTTGAGCACGATGACCCGGGTGCGCGGGGTGATGAGCCGGCGGATCTCTGTGAGGTCGGGCTGGAACGCGTCGTCGGGCCGGAGAGAGTAGTGCACGGGCGTCGCCCCGATGAGCGTCGCCTGCATCTCGTAGTTCGGCCAGGCGGGGTCGGGCACGAGCACCTCGTCTCCCGGCCCCACGACCGCGGAGAGGATGGCGTCGATCGCCTGGACCGCGCCGTGCGTGATGAGCACCTGCTCGAGCGGAGCGGCGACGCCGTAGGCGCGGTGCAGCCGCGCGCCGATGGCCTCGCGCAGCGCCGGAACGCCCGCGGTCTGCACGTACGACACGCGCCTCCTGGCCGCTTCGAATGCCGCCTCGGTCACGTGTGCGGGCGTCGCGAAGTCGGGTTCGCCGATCTCGAGCCGGACGATGGGCGACGATGCGGCGAGGGCGAGGTCGACGATCTCGCGGATGCCCGAGTGGGGCAGCCTCGTCGCGGTCTTCGTGACGTCGGGCACTGCGTTCCTTTCGGCGTGACGCGTCCGGGCGGTCGGCGCCCAGCGCCATCGCCGAGCTTGACTGTAAGCAGAACTCTACCTACGAAGCGTCCGGTGAAAGGATATTCGTTACTTCGACTATTCGTTTGCCACGCGTGATGCCGCGAAGAAATGTCACTCGTCGTCGAGTGAAGGATCGATCGTCACCGATCCCTCCATGAGTTCGCGCACGCCGCGCTCACGCACGATCTCGCCGAGACCGAGGAAGGTCTCGATCCGCTGGAGGCCCCGGATCGGCCAGATGCGGTCGAGCAGGAGCGCCTGGAGATGGGCGTGGTCGCGGATGCGGAACCGGGCGATCATGTCGAAGCTGCCGGTGACGACCACGAGCTCGGTCAGCTCCGAGATCCCGCGCAGCTCGTTGAGGATGTCGGACAGCACCGCGTCGGCGGCCAGCGTCATCGGGATGTAGACGAGCCCCGGATAGCCCAGCGCCGACCAGTCGACGATGGTGGTGTAGCCGCGGATGACGCGCTGCCGCTCGAGTCGTGCGATGCGCTCCCCCACCGCGGGCGGCGACATCCCGACCTCGCGCGC
>Ga0164309_10001287_pt1 | contig 12444 bp, 10 predicted proteins | sample Whisoiple_247_MG_FD_109984 | JGI IMG/M metagenome (GOLD analysis project Ga0164309, IMG submission 109984) | Soil microbial communities amended with fresh organic matter from upstate New York, USA - Whitman soil sample_247_MG | ecosystem: Environmental > Terrestrial > Soil > Unclassified >... | reverse complement strand
GTGCTCTGCCATGAGCCCGAAGAAGATTCCGTTACAGGACCCCGGCCCACCACCCGGGGCACCGGTGCCGGTCCCTGACGCCTTTCCAGCCGGACGCCGTACCAGAACACCGGCCAGATGCAGAACGCGAACAGGACCCAGCCGTAGGTGAGGTGATCGACGCGGATCAGGTAGTTCTGCATATCTGACGCGTAGGCGATCACGATCAGCGAATACACACGCAGCCAATTGAAGGCCAGAGCCAGCAGCACCGTTAGCGCCAGCAGCTTCAGCCTGCTCTTCCAGCTGTGCAGGTACTGAAGGCCCTGGAAAAGGGCCAGTGCGACCGCCGCGTTGAGGTATGACAACCCGCTGCAACCGGCCGCGATCTGGACGATGCCGGCCGGGAGATGGAAGGAATTACCCTCGACAAATGCGGGTATGCCGGTCAGCCGAACCAGCACATTGGCGACGAACGCGGTGAGCTGCTGCAGTGGAGTATTGATGAGCCACCACACAGGCAGCGCTGCATACACGAAACAGACGGGCCAGAAATACATCCTCCCGACGCGCCATCCGTACGCCGCTGAAATGGCCAGCAGAAGGATCGGCGGCAGCAACGACTGAGTAATCGTGTCGATGGACAACGCCTGGGATGCAACCATCGCGGCAATGAACAGCGCGAGCAGGGGCAGCGCGTTCCATGCCGGCGCCGCGGGCACCGGCGGCGAGTCGCGCCGGAAGCTCCAGGCGAGCCACAGTGCCATGGCGAGCACCAGATAGCCGTGCGAGAAATGCCCGTACTTGTCACTCCAATTGTGGTGTACGCCCCGCAGTGCAGGCCACAGGCCCACTACCACCCCCAAAACCAGCGCGGCCGCGACGATGGTGTTCCAGCGTCCCCGGGGACTGGCCAGCATGCCCGTCGCGGAAGGCGCGGATTGCTTGTCTAGGGAACCAGACAATGTCAGGCCGCGCCCCGGGCGGCACTGCGGAACCAGGAAGAATCCCGCATCAGATCGTCGTACTTGCCACTGGCGACAACGGCACCCCCGTCGAGTTGATAGATCACATCGCAATTGCGCACTGTGGTGAGGCGATGCGCGATCATGATGATCGTCTTCTTGCCGGCGAGCTGATGCACTGCATCCATGACACTTTCCTCGGTCACGCCGTCGAGGGCACTGGTCGCTTCGTCCAATACCAGCACGCTCGGATCATGATACAGCGCGCGCGCGATCCCGATACGCTGGCGCTGGCCGCCGCTGAGTCGCATTCCCCGTTCGCCAATCTGCGTATGGTATCCGTCCGAAAGGCTCGACTCGATGAAGCCCGCGAGATTCGCCGTAGCCGCCGCCTTCTGTACCCGCTCCATGTCGATCTCGTCATCCGGAATGCCGAAGGCAATATTGCGACAGAGCGTATCGTCCGAAATGAAGATGCTCTGCGGCACGTAGCCGATGATCCGCTGCCACCCGGCTCGATGTTCCTCGGTGATTTCCCTGCCATCCAGCAGTATCTGGCCGGACGCCGGACGCAGGAGCCCCAATATGACATCCACCGTCGTGGACTTGCCGCATCCGGTGGGTCCGACCAGTCCCACCGAACTGCCCACGCGGATATGGAGGTTCAGGCCGCTGAGGGACGCCTGCCTTGCACCATCGTATCGAAAAACGACATTGCGCAACTCGAGCGATTCCCGAAACCGGGCGGGCTTCGCCTGCGGATGGGACCGAAGCATGCTTTCCGCATCGGCTGACCCCACGGTGCCTCCGCATATTTCCTCATGTATCAAGTGCAGCTTGGCGACGTTGGACCGGATCCTGGCGGCGGCACCGAACATCATGTGGAAGGATGGCAGCAGCCTGTATCCGGCAAAGGCATACATTCCCACGACCGGAATGACATTCGCCGCCTCCCGGCCTTGATTGATGTAGAAGAGGATGACCAGCAGCACACCGCCGAATGCGACGACCTCCAGAAACTGGCGCGGAGCCTGACTCGCGATATTGAGATAGGCAAAGTTATGCGACAGGCGGCGCGCTGCCGCGAGAAAGCGGTCCAGAAATGTGGACTCCCGTCCAAGTACCTTGAGGTCCTTTATACCGATCATCGCTTCGTAGACGCTGCGGAACATGATGGCAGCGTCCTTGACCTGTTCTTCGCCCAGTACCGCCAGTTTGCGCTTGACCAGTTGATAGATGATCACATAGGAGCCGGCCAGCACCGTGACGATGACGAGCGCTGCCACGGGATCCACGACTACCAGAAACACCATGATCGAGAGGACCACCAGGCTGCCGGCCGCGACATCGATGAGGGGACGCAAGAGCGCATCGATGACGCCGCTGGTCTCGTTGACGATGGCGCTGGACAGTTCCGAACTGTTCCGCGCAAGAAAGAACGAATAGGGCTTCGCCATGTAGGAAGCCAGCAGGAAGCGACGCAGCTGATACAGCTCGCGGTACTGGTAGCGCATGGTGGCCCAGCTGCTGAACGCGCGAAGGCCATTCGCTGCCAGCAGCAGAAACAGCACCGCGAGTCCTGCTGCGGTCAGGAAACTGGCATCGCTCTGAAATCCCAGCCGCGAATAGATCGCTGCCAGGCGCTGGTTCTCATGGATCGTTTCCGGACTCATCACCAGCGCGATGAAGGGCATCAGCGAGGCTACGCTGGCCGCCTCGATCACCGCGGTGAAAATGAGAATCCCCATCAGGATGCCCAACTGCAGCCTGGACTTCGGGGAAAGCAGGTCGAGCAGTTTGCGGATGACAGTCAGCATGGTGGATATTATCGACAATACATGACATCGAGTGCGAGGCATGCGGAACAGTTCTCAGGTCTCGGCGACCCACCCGGACTGGTCCAGGGAGAAAAAGACGCATTTTTTCGCCTGGGACCCGGCCAGGTCGCTGCTTGCCAGCCTGCGCGCCTACCAGCGGCATGCGGCCAGCCACGGCGTGCTCTCGCCATTTCTGCGCAGGGTTGCGGTTCTGCGCCATCGCTTCTGGTCCATAGTGACGGGTGCTGACATTCCACTCAACTGCACCATTGAAGGCGGCCTGCTCATGCCCCACGCCAACGGCATAGTCATCCATCCGGAGGCGAGGATCGGCCCGAACTGCCTCATATTCCAGCAGGTAACGCTGGGCATGCGGAAGGGAGAGGTGCCGACCCTGGGGGGCCACGTCGACGTAGGGGCGGGCGCACGTGTACTCGGGGCCATTACCATCGGCGATCATTGCGAGATAGGTGCCAACGCCGTCGTGCTGGTCGACATGCCGCCATGGTCCGTCGCCGTGGGTGTTCCCGCCAGCATCCGGCCGCGGCCACCTGTCTTCACCGACCCGCCGGGAGGCGCAAATGAGTAGTGCCTCCCCGGATCCGGCCGTACCCCGCACCCGCAACCTGTTCTGCATTCTCAATGCACGCTCGTTGCCGTATGCAGGATTTGGAATCCAGAGCCTGTTCGCGCATTCGCGCGAGCGGCTGGTGCTGACGCTCATCACGGACGACGATGCAGACAAGGCCGAGATCACGGCCGCCCTGCAGGAGATGCCGACACCCGATGCCCATCGATGGCTCGTGTACTCCAAGCACGAGGCCGACGAGCGCGCTGCCAGGTCGTTCTCGGGCTATCCGAACCTGCTGCAGTTCCGCCACGGCCACCCGTGCTGGCGCAAGGTAACGGATCCGCTGCTTTTCGCAGCGCCGGGTTCCGAAATGGTCATCCTCGATCCTGACCTCTATTTCCCCAACTACTTCTCCTTCGAACCGACGCCACCGCAGGGGCTGCTGCTGATGTGGCAGCCGCCGAGCTGCCTGTTGCCGGACGAAGTCGTGGAACGCGCATTTTCCAACGGCATACCCCTGGCCCATCACGTCGATATCGGCGTCGCCCAGCTACACAACAGTCTCGATCTCGGATGGCTCGACCAGCTGATTGCGACGCTGGGCGGAGATGGCATACCCCGGGCAATGCACGTCGAAGCCATCATCTGGGCGGCGCTGGCCATGAAGATGGGGGGTGGCTACCTCGACCCGAAGCAATGGGTCTGTTACCGGTACCAGCAGTGGAAGCATCTGGCGCTGAAGCTCGGCGTGAAAGGGGCCACCCTGCTTCGCCTGCAGAGTTTCCACGACGCCAAGTGCTTCCATGCCGGGGGCATGGCGAAGTGGTGGCTCACAGATATGCGGAAGGAACGGCCATTCCCCCCGCCCAGAACCCTCACCGGCAGTCGTCAGGGCAAGCCCTTCGAGGAACTCACCGCGCAGGCGCAGCATGCGGATCGCCGTCTGAAGCGCCTGGCGCGGCGCCTGGGTTATTACCGCTTGATGAGATCCTGATGGGTGCAACGACCAGATATCACCTGTGAACCTCAACAGCATCAAGTCCCTGATCGTGGTCCTGGTGATCGCGATCGCAGTCTTCCAGCTGGCGCGGCCAGCCTGCCTGCGTTTCATGGCGGCGGAGGACTTCCGGACGCGGCGCACAGCCTGGTTCATCCTCACCGTGGCGACGTTCATCAGCCCCAGCATCTGGATATACGCACTGATTGCGGTGTCCGTCAGCATCTGGGCGGGACGCCGCGACTCCAATCCTGTAGCCATGTATCTGATGCTGATGTACGCCGCGCCAGCGTTCCTGGCGAGAATTCCGAAGGTCATTGATTTCGACCAGCAACGCCTGCTGGCAATCGCCATACTCATTCCGGCGCTGCTGCGCAGACAACCTGCCTCGTCGCAGGCAGCCCAATCAGGCAGCCGCGGCGGCGGTATCGCCGCCTTTCTGCTGTTCAGTTTCTGCACCATCCAGCCCATGCTTTTCGTGCCTTTCGAGACATGGACGAGCGTCCTGCGCAGGGAATTGATGCTCCTGCTGACGATCATGGTCCCTTACCTGGCCTTCAGCAGGATCCGCGACTGCCGCTTGATCCCGGACGCCATGGCCACATATCTGCTGAGCGTCGTGATCATGGCGCCGCTTGCCTTGTTCGAAACTATGCGCGGGTGGCAGCTGTACGTCCTGCGCGCAGACGCCTGGGGCGTGGGAGTAAACCCATTCGGTTACCTGATGCGAGGCTCTCAGCTGCGCGCGCTTGTGGCCACCAGCCATTCGCTATCGCTCGGCATCGTCTTCGCCATTGCATTCGGGTTCAGCCTGTACCTGATGCGCACCTGGAAGGCCGGGTGGACGGCAGTGTGGGTCTACTCACTGTTGTGGGTGGGCCTGTTTGCGGCCTATGCGCGCTCGGGATGGATCGCGGCAGTCCTGGCGATGTTCGTGTACCTCTGGCTTCTGCCGGGAGGCGCCGGCCGCGTCACGAAAGCGGCCACCCTGATGCTGCTTGGAGGCGCGATCTCCCTGCTAACGCCGTTCGGCCGGCGCATCTTCGACAGCCTGCCGTTCGTGGGCACCGTCGATACGGGAAGCGTGGATTATCGCCAGCAGCTGTTTCAGGAATCGCTGCGCCTCATCCCCGACCACCCCTGGTTCGGTGATCTGCTGGTCAAGCAGAAAATGACGGCGCTCTACCAGGGACAGGGGATTGTCGACCTGGTCAATGGCTACCTCCAGATCGCGCTGCTGTACGGACTGGTGCCACTGGCCGCGGTCGTGCTGTTCATGCTGATCGTGGCGGGCAGGACCCTGCGGGCGTCGATGCGAACCAGGCCGTACGACGAGTCGGCGGCGCGCCTCGGCAACATCCTGGTTGCCTGCATGCTGGGCACGTACTTCTTTATCTGGACGGCCGGTTTTCCGGACCAGTTGTGGATACTTGCGGGACTCGGAATGGCGTACGCACGTCTGGTGGCGAGCGGTGCATACCGGGTTTCCTGAGCGGGTTACTTGTATTCCATCAGGCCGCTGTGGCGGCCCAGCAGCTTCCCGCACCAGAACCTTGCAACACCCAAACCTTCGGGCAACCGCCCAAGCACCAGCAGCATTGACTGCTGAAATTCCTCAGCGCTCGCTGCGCGCGAGCGCAGCGCGAGCCGCAGCACCTGCAGCGGGTACAACAGAAACACCAGCAGGAACCAGCTGCCCAGCAACACCGCCGCAAGGATGCCGAGGATCGGCAGACACAGGCCCCACGCGACAGCACGCCGTGTTTCCTGCACCCAGTGCCTTTCGGGCGGCGAGCCATGGAGCCAGGCACCTTCCGCAAACGCGTGGCCGGAACGCTGGGTACGCCTCCACCACTGGCTCCAACGCAGCAGCGCGGCGTCGTGCCGCGTCATCTCCTGATCGATGCGCCAGACCTTCCAGCCGGCCGCTCGCAGCCGCACACACAACTCCGGCTCCTCGCCGGCAATCAGCGACTCCCGGAATCCACCGCAGCTTTCGAAGGCGGAGCGACGGTACATCGCGTCGCCACCGCAGGCGCGGGCGCTGCCCACCGGCGTATTCCACTCGCGGTCACATTGCCTGTTGAATCGGGACGCATCGGGAAACCTCTCTCGCCGCCGGCCGCACACCACCGCGACGTCAGGGTGTCTGGCGAGAAATGACTCGGCTGCATGCAGCCAGCCACTCACGAATTCGCAGTCTCCATCCACGAACTGCACCAATGCGACATCGGGCCAAAGCGCGACCAGGCGTGCAAGACCGGCGTTGCGCGCACGTGCCGCGGTGAAGGGCCTCGCCAAGTCCAGTTCCACCACCTCGACGCCCCGCGAGCGCGCCCACTGTACGGACCCGTCGCTGGAACCCGAATCCACATAGACCACGCGCTCCGGTCTGGCCTCGATGGAAGCAAGGTTGGCCTGCAGCCGCTTGCCTTCATTGCGGCCGATGACCACGACTCCACAGTGCAACTGGTCGTCAGCGGACAAGGGGCCTGATTCTCGCAGGCACGCCGACGGCGATGCTGTTGTCCGGCACATCCCTGATGACCACGGCGTTGGCGCCGATCAGCACATTGTTGCCGATGCGTATGCGACCCAGCACCTTCGCCCCGGCACCTATGTCGACGTTGTCGCCAACAGCCGGTGCACAAGGGTCCTCGTTCCGCGCCAGGCCCACTACAACGCCGTTGCGGATCCGGCAGTTGTCGCCGAACGTCGCGAAACCGCTGACGACGATGCCGCCGAAGTGATCGATGACGAAATTCCGGCCCACTATGGCCTCACACGGCAGTTCGATTCCGGTAACGATCTGTATGAGTTTGTAGAGGATCTTGTACAGGAGGGAAAAAGGCATGCGCACCAGCCTGGGGCGGATACGGTAGCGCCAGCGGCCATAGCGATACACGCACATGACCCAGAAACCCTGCGCCCCGGCATTTCTGCCGTGCGCGATGTAGTCCGCCCGGATGTTGTCGAACATTGCTGCGGATTCTAGCGGGTGGGACGCGTGGCAAGACGGGTTCGCATGAACACGCGCCAGGCCAGCGCAGAGTGGGAAAAAGGCGGACCCGCCCCACGCGCCCTTCCCAACAGCTTCTTGGAGGCCAATATGGCATCCCCCAGCAGGCCCAGGGCGAGGCCACCGAGGACGCCGGCCAGGCCGTAGTGCTTGCGAAAATACAGCAGCTCACTTTCCACCTGCAGCGCCGGCAGCTGTCGTCCGGCAGCGCTCAGGTTCCCTTCGGACTTCGCACTCTCACCGCCGATGTGCACCACGTCCGTGTCGGGGCAGTACCTGACGGTCCAGCCGACGCGCTTGGCCGCGCGGCACAGGTCCACTTCCTCGTAATAGAGGAAGAACCGCGGATCGAACAGGCCCACCTGATCCACTACTGCCTTCCTGATCAGCAGGAAGGCGCCGGGTACCCAGTCGCATTCTGCAGGCCTGCGATCATCCCAGTGTGGGTCGTCTATGAGTCTTGCTCGTGGAAACAGTTTCGCCAGTCCGGTACTGACCAGTAGCAGGTTCCAGGCCGTCGGAAAGTAGCGGCAGGACGGCTGGACGGTGCCATCCCGGCCTACCAGCCGCACCCCGACGATCCCGCATTCGGGATGTTGCGCCAGCACGCCCAATGCGGCGCGAAGACTTCCCGGTTGCACAAAGGCATCCGTATTCAGCAGCAGCACGTTTGCCGACCGGACCAGCGGCAGTGCCTGGTTGTTGGCGCGGCCGAAGCCCACATTCTCCGTGTTGGCCAGCAGTTCGACCTGGGGCCAGTCCTGCCGGATGTGGCCGGCCGAACCATCGCGTGAAGCATTGTCGATGACGATGACCTGCAGGGTGAGGCCCTCCGCCGCGGCGACGAGCGCGGTCATCATTTCCGGCACCAGATGCAGAGTGTTGTAGTTCACCACGATGACACTCAGATCCGGGTTCTCGGATCTTCTGAATGCTTCATTCAGCGTCATCAGCATGCACCTGGATTGGGGCTGGACACGATTCCCCACTGCGCCAGAGTGGCGCAGCTGGCACGGTCGCAAGCCACCTTGGGTTCCGCGCCGCCGGAACGAAAGTACCGCATGTACACCCACCCTGCGCCGGCAGCGTCCAGCCGGCGCACGTTCCTCAGGACCACATCGACACATCCGGACTTTTGCAACTGCGCCACTTCGCGCGCACCCAGCCGGTTCTCCACCGTCACGACTACTCGTCCATCTGTGGATTCAGTCGTGCACAGCCGGGATGGCGCTGCGGGGAGGAGCCGCTCCAGAAGCCTTGGACACACTTCGCGGAACGTCGCACCCAGCAGATAACGGGCATCGCGCGCGTAACGGGTGGCGAGCTTCGGCTCCTCCATGATGCGCCATAGCCACTCCAGTCCCGTGCGCTGCATGATGCGCGGCGCGCGACGCATCCTGCCGGCAACGAAGTTGACCACTGCTCCGAGATGGCTGATGACCGGTACAGTCAGGCGATGGCGGTTGATTTCGATCCATGGATGCCCTTTCGCCGCCCCCAGCGACACCACCAGCAGATCGGCACCGCTGCGATTGATGTCGTCGATGATCTCCGCACGACTCATCTGGTCAAGATCGACGAATCCCGGATACCAGGAGCCCGCGCCGATCAACCCTCCACCTTGCCGATTGAGTGCCGCAGACGCCGCGGCGGCCACGCCCTCTTCGCCACCAAAGAAATACACCCGCAGGGGACGCAGACCGGGTTCCCTGATCAGCGATTCGATCAGATCGCTGCCGGCAACGCGCTCCACGAACGGTATCCCCAGCAATCTTCCCAGCCACACGATGGGCCGGCCGTCTGCCAGGCTGAGATCCGTGCGCAGGATGTCCTGCCGGAAACGCGCATCCCGGTGCGCCTGCGCAAGAAAGTTGACGTTGGGAGTTGCGAATACCAGTTGGCGTCGGCCCTCGACGGCAGCGAAGAGCCTGTTCCTGGCGTCTTCGACGGTGAGCGCGTCGAATGGCAAGCCCAGCAACCAGTGTACGGTTGTCATCTATGCCCGAAACCCTCTCCTGAATGCGCGCAGCCGGCGCACCAGCGCTCCCAGCCCCGCGACCTGGTCAAACCATTGCGGCGTGATATCCGAGGAAGAAGGCCGCTGCACTGCGATTTCCGGATGCGCCATCAGCGTAGGTACCTGGTGCACGCGGCGAAACCAGGAATACGCGCCATCCACATCCATGGGGCCTCCGTCTGGATCGCCGGCAGGCCGGCGCAGCATGGCGCGCAGATATTCACGGGCCAGCGTGAGCCAGGGTTCGCGGATGCACACGCAGTGCGTGGTCCAGATGAGGGCATCCGCAGGTATTGCACGCCAGCCCAAAGCATCCCCCTCGCCCTGCACTTGCGGGGAAGCGCCTCCGAAGTGGCCGCCACCGTAAAACATCCCCCAATCGCCCAACTTCAGTCTTTCCACCAGCGGTTGCTGTCGCTGATGGAAGTCCGCCGAAAAATCCACGTCGTCTTCCAGAATCATCACGCTGCGGGCGCCCGACTGTATGGCCGTGTCGAGGCACCCGAGGTGGCTCAGAAAACAGCCGTGCGCCCCCGGCGAACGAAAGCCGCCGGCCTCTGCGACCCTGACGGCAGGGAATCTCCGGATGCGGGCATCGAAATCGAAGCCGATGCTGCGCAGCTGGGAAACCATTTCGCGCAGACGATCGGGACGGGAGTCCATGTTTATGACCAGCACCTGGTCGAATTGCGTCAGCAGGCTGGACTCCTCATGCACGGTCGAAAAACCTCTGGATGATAGCAAGGGAGTGCACTGCCGCCGCGCACATGGCGTGCCGACTTCAGCTTCCGCAGTCGCCGAAATGTGCCAGCAGCCGCGCGCATTCCGTGCGGATATCGTGATTCTGCAGCACACGCTGACGGCCGGCTGCCGCCACGGTGGACAGTCGGTCGTGCCCGGCCTGGAGGCAGTCGATCATGGCCCCGGCGAGAGCCTCCGGGTCGCCGGCCGGCATGAGCCAGCCTCCATGATCAGGACTGACCAGTTCGGGAATGCCGGCAACCGAAGTGGCGATCACGGGACGATGCAGTGCCAGTGACTCCATCAGCACCACAGGCAGTCCCTCCGCAAAGCTCGGCAGCACCAGCGCGCGAGCGGAAAGTATCTGCTGCCGGATCTGCCCGCTGTCCAGCCACCCAGTGATGCTGACGTCGTTCTGCAGGCGCAGTTCCTCCACGCGCGCCTCGATGACGTCGCGCATTTCCCCATCCCCCGCCAGCACGAGATGGCAACGGCAGCCACGATCCAGCACCTGGCGCAGAGCCTCCAGCAGCAGCAACTGGCCTTTCTGTTCGCTGAGGCGGCCGACACAAACCAGGCGTTGAGACTGCTGTGTGGCGGTCGGCAGCGCGTCGATGAAAGATGCATCGAGCCCGCAATGAATCACGTGGATCCTGGGCCAGTCCGCGTACTGCGCCCACCTGTACAACTGGCTGCGTCCATATGAGCTGACCGCCACCACGAGCGCGGCGCGACGGATCTTCTCCGGCAGCCGCAATCCTGCGGGATGATCGAACTCCTCCGGACCATGTACGGTGAAGCTGTAGGGGACCCCGCCGAGCAGTGATGCGAATAGCGCCACCTCGGCGGAATTGGTACCGAAATGGGCGTGAATGTGTCTGGCTTCGGCCTTTCGGACCCACTGCGCCACCACGCAACCTTCCGCGAAACAGATCAGGTGCTTCAGCAGCGCGCGGTCGGAGCCCCGGTACATGACCAGCACCTGCCATAAGCCCTGCGAGAACCGCAGCGGCTGGCGCAGCAGCTGTCCGGCCAGCGCGGCGAGTATTCCCGGCAGTCCAGCCTTCAGTACATAGCGCGTCCGGCCCTGCTCGGCTACGTCGCCGGCATCGACCAGTATCTGTTCCCAGCCCCGCAAGGCGATGCGCTGCACCTGCGCACCCAGGCGTTCCAGTTCAAGGATTTCACGTCGGATGAAGCTGTGACTGACCTTCGGGTACTGATTGATCAGATAGCAGAGTCTCATGCCATTCCGCAGCTTCGTGGCTGCCAGCATCATACCCATGTCCGGGTGGGGTACCATTTGAATGTGATTTCCGCACTCGGCGCTGCGCTGTCCCTGGCGTTGGCGATTTATGTCGCGCTGTTTTCTGCCTACATGGCATGCGTCGTGGCGGGTGCATGGCTGTCCAGGCGGGCGGACCGGCAGCCAAACCTCGCAACCGGTGCGCCGTCGGTGGTCGTGCTGGTGCCCGCCCACAACGAGGAACAGGGCATCGCCTCGACGGTGGCGCAGATCCTGCAGGCTGACTACGTCCCAGGGGAGGTCCGCGTAGTCGTGATCGCCGACAACTGTGCTGACGGGACAGCCGAGGTAGCGCGACGGGCTGGCGCACGGATTCTGGAGCGCTCGGACCTCGTCAACCGGGGCAAGGGGCAGGCCCTGGGATGGGCATTGCGGGAGCACCGGACGCTATTCGCCGATTCGGAACTGCTGGCCATCATCGACGCGGACATGAACGTCGAGCCCGGATTTTTCGCCGCAATGGCGCAGCTCTTTCAGTCGGAATCCGTCCAGGTCGCCCAGGGGCGGTACATCGTCAGCAATTCCACGCGCGGGGTCCTTTCCGCCATCGGATTTGCAAGCTACTGCTACGTGAATCACGTCAGACCGGCCGGCCGGTGCTTCTGGGGTGGCACAGCCGATCTCAAGGGCAGTGGCATGGTATTCAGAACGGATTTCCTGCTGGCGCGGGGATGGAACGCGCACTCCATCGCCGAGGATATCCAGCTGGGCAAGGAACTCATGCTGGAAGGCGTGCCGGTGGCTTTCGTACAGGACGCGGTCGTGCGCAGCGACATTCCTTCGACGCTTGCGCAGGTGCGCGTACAGCAGTCGCGCTGGGAGGGCGGAAAGCACCGCGTTATCGCCTCACTTCTTCCACGCACCCTCGCCTCGCTGTGGCGGCGCCCTTCCCTGCTGCTGCTCGACGGGTTGCTGGACATGCTCGTGCCCCCGCTGGCCGTGGTGATATTGCTTGACCTCTGCGGCCTGGCGCTCAGCTGGTGGACTCTCCCGCCAGCTGCAGCAGTTTTCGCGGGCAGCCTCGCCGTGTTT
>Ga0164309_10001284_pt1 | contig 12452 bp, 9 predicted proteins | sample Whisoiple_247_MG_FD_109984 | JGI IMG/M metagenome (GOLD analysis project Ga0164309, IMG submission 109984) | Soil microbial communities amended with fresh organic matter from upstate New York, USA - Whitman soil sample_247_MG | ecosystem: Environmental > Terrestrial > Soil > Unclassified >... | reverse complement strand
ACTCAAGACGCCACAAGGCTTCAGTCATCTGGTTAAATAAATGTAGCAGAAAAAACCTACTGGTCCTTGTATACAGTAGGTTTTTCTGTTTTTAAGCTGTATATGTATATGATATGCAAAGTTAGTTAACATAATGTCTCTTAAAGGAACCAAGAAAGCAAAAGAACCCTTGGGGCAGTAGGGCTCCCCCCAAGGATTCTTTTCCGGAGTATGCAGCTTTTTATACATCGTTGATATGACTACGTTCTTTGGATAGTTGAAAGAAACGAGAGTGTATAAAAAGCGCTCCTTTTATACATATGCAATAACCCAGTAGATATAGCTTTTTTTAGAAATAAATGTTAATATATAAGAGATAAATTCCATAATGATGATGTTCAAAAAGCCACCTCTATCGACGACCAGAGGTGGCTTTTTATTTTGTTAACGATAATAATTACTGTAACATCTTGTAATAGATTTAAATATCTCCTCCGTAAAAGTATAAGTAACAGAAGAGAAAGAGCATAAATTCATTGGAGATCACCGAGTTTATGCTTTTTTGCTACACCAACTGGTACCTAGTGAGCCAATTCATAATAAGAAGATAGAATTGTCATCTCACTGCACTGACCGTTTTAACTTCTTCACGTCCACGTTCAAGTTTTAACTCGGCTAACTAAAAACTAACAAAGGAGAGACTAAAAAAGATTCTCTTCCATTTGTTTCATAAGTCTTCTTAATAATAAACGCTCCTCAGGTACAATACCTGCTAACAACTTGTCTTGTTGTTTTCTCCATCTTTCATTTACAGGTCCCTCTAGATTACGGCCTTCAGGAGTTAAAAAAACTCTGCTAATCCTACCGTCTTTTTCGTCACGTTGACGATAAACTATTCCTTTTTGTTCAAGAGTTTTAACCATATTTGTTACAGTAGACGGTTCGCATTTTAAGTGTTCACATAATTGAACTTGAGTAAGTCCATCATTTGCCCATAGTTTGCATAACAAATTATCTTGCCCAGCATGAAGATTTACATCTTGTAACAATTGGTTGTAGTTTCGACGCATTTGCCCTGATATTTTATCAAGAAGTTCTCGAATTTCATCTTCAATCATATAGATCATTCCTTATTGTAATTTAATTAGCAGACTAACTATATTACTTCCTTATTTTTTAGTCAAATGATAAATAGAAAAGCGTAGTTACAGTAAGTGCAAACTAATTCTTTCATTTTCTTGCTCAAATAATATTCAATTCCAAAGGTACTATACTAGTTACACGATTTTTTAGACTTTTATTCTTTTTCTCCGAATTTTTTTCCGAACTCCTCCATTAAATCAATGATAGGAACAAGCGAAGTGCCTTTTGATGTTAGTGAATATTCAACACGTGGGGGAACCTCAGGATAAACTTCACGCTTAATTATACCGTCTGCTTCTAGTTCTCTAAGTTGTTTTGTAAGCGAGCCTTGAGAGATATCACCCAAAAAGGCTTTAATTTCGCTGTATCGACGTTCCTTAGTTTTTAAAAACCAAAGGATTAAATATTTCCAACGCCCGGAGAGTACGTTTTGTGTATAGGCAATGCCATACATTTCTCTTTCTTCTCGTATAAATTCTCTTTCAAATCCATCTTTACAAATTCTAGCCATCCTTACACCTCTTCTATCTACTCATAAGTACAAAAAATTGTACTACAGCAATTTAAATTGCCCTCTTCCAAAAGATGAGCAATGGTTTTATTCTAGTCTACGTAACAAAAATACACGTTACAATTTGATCACTTCTAAAATTATCATGGATCAATTCTATATATTTTTTTATCTATATAGTTAGCCGGCTAATTATTAATAGCATTGAAAGGAGTTTTATAAAATGTCAAATAAACAACCGGATGAACAGTTAAAGTTATCCATCTTAGATTTCGTTCATGTTTATCAGAACAGTAATCCTACTGAAAGTCTAAAGAATTCGACAGAGATGGTGCAACTAGCTGATAGGTTAGGATATACCCGATACTGGTTTACTGAGCATCACAACACTACTAGTCAAATTAGTACATCTCCTGATTTGTTGAGTGTACATGCAGCTTCACACACAAAAAAAATACGTGTAGGTTCTGGTGGAATTATGTTACCTAACTATAGTTCCTTTAAAGTTGTAGAAAATTTTACTTTACTTGAAGCTTTACATCCTGGACGAATAGATCTAGGAATAGGAAGAGCGTCAGGAACAGATGGATGGACAGCATGGGCCTTACAGCGTTCGCGGGAAGCTCTTGCTGCCAATGATTTTCTAGAACAGTTAGATCACTTACTTTCATTTTTTTCGCGGGATTTTCCAAGGACTCATCCCTTTAGTAATATTACACCTCCAGGTGACCCGTCGTTAGTGCCTGATATGTATATGTTGGGATCTAGTGAAGGTGGTTTACAGTTTGCTGTAGAAAAAGGGCTTGGTTTTGTATTTGCTGCCCATTTAGCACCTCAGTTAGCAATTCCAATTCTTCGGTCATATCGCAAAGACTTTACGCCATCTTTGTATATGAAGGAGCCAAAAAGTATATTAGCTATTGGTGTTATAGTAGCAGAAACAGAGGAAGAAGCACAATATTTGGCCGGTCCAGTAGAGTTAACGTGGGCAAGAATGAGAACTGGTTCCTCTAATTTATCATTTCCGACTCTGGAAGAAGCCGAGTCCCATATCTATACACCAGAGGAAAAGGAAGCACGAGATACTAATAAGGACCGGTTTGTAATTGGAAGTGTGAATGATGTAGCTCACCAATTGAGGCAGATGGCAAAAGCAGCCCTAGTTGATGAAATCATGATAGCTGATTTTTATCCTAGTCAAGAAAGTCGACTAAAAGGATACCAACTACTCGCTGAAGAATTTGAACTTAACTCTAAATAGATTCAGAGCCTATACAAAATGGACAAACGCTTGCGTCCAATCATGAAAATAGGTTAGTTTTTTGCAGTGAAAAGAAAGAAGAGGGTATAAATGACAAATAAAAAACAGCTTAAAATTGGAGCTATTATAGATGGTGTAGGCTGGAATTACATGGGATGGCGTCATCCCGATATGCCAGCTAATGCTAGTGAGAATGTAGATTATTATGTACAAAAAGCTCAAAGAGCTGAAGAAGGTAAGTTTGATATGGTCTTTTTGGCTGATGTCAGCCATATTGGACCTGGAATGATTCCACATTACTTGAGTATGTTTGAAGGCGTAAGTATTCTGGCTGCACTTAGTATGGCTACCACTCGAATTGGACTTACCGCAACCATTGCGACTTCGTATGCAGATCCATTCACTGTGGCTCGACAGATGGCTTCTCTTGATAAAATTAGTAACGGTCGAGCAGGCTGGAACGCGATTACTTCTAATCCAGGAGGGTTGGAAAATTATAGCCGAACACATCTTTCTAAATCGGACTTATATCCAATGAAAAAAGAATTTTTAGAGATTGTGGAAGGGCTATGGGATTCATACGAGGATGATACTTTTATACGGGATAAAGAAAGTGGAATATTTTTTAACCCAAGAAAAATGCATCTCCTAAATTATAGAGGTAAGTTTTTCTCAGTGGAGGGTCCATTAAATATTAGTCGTTCTAGACAAGGAAGACCTGTCATTTTCCAAGCTGGTACTTCATCAGAATTTATGGATATTGCATCGAAACATGCTGAAGGTGTATTGGTGAATGGCGACAATTTTGAATACGCTAAGAACTTTAGCATGGAGTTGAAAAGAAGGGTAGCTCTAGAAGGTCGTTCACCAGATGATTTTTTAATTATGCCGACTCAAAACCCAATTGTAGGCAGAACAGAAAGAGAAGCTGAAGAAAAATTTCAGGAGTTAGAAAGCTTAATGCCATATGGATACAGAATACCAAAACCTAAATTTTTTGGTTCGGCCGAGAAGGTAGCTAATCAAATTCAACATTGGTACGAGGCGGGTGCTATGGACTTGCTTCTACTAAGGCAGGAGCATCCTTCAGAGTTTGATGACTTTATTGATTTAGTTGTCCCTATTTTACAAGAAAAGGGGATTTTCCGTAAGGAATATGAATCACACACTTTACGTGGTAATTTGGGTTTGCCATACCCGGAAAACAGATATGAAAAATCAACCCAAAATGATTAATGTATACACGTTTAACTTGGTAGCAACTAAGAGAGACTCATAAATCATTATAGATATAAATGAAGAAATATTATCGTTAATTAAAAGGAGATTATTTAACATGAAAAATCGAATTACAGAACTACTTGACATAGAGTATCCAATTATTTCAGCAGCAATGACATGGGTTACTTCTGCAGAATTTGTATCTGCAGTTTCTAACGCAGGAGGAATGGGAGTGTTAGGGCCCAACGCTGGACAAACAGAAAAGTCTTCAAGTCCAGAAGATACAGCTGAAAGACTTAGAAAAGAAATACAAAAGGTTAAACAACTGACTGATAAACCTTTTGCAGTTAATTATATATTCCCAATGGATGACAACACGGAAGATCCTTTTACGAATGCTATTTTTGACATTTTGGTAGAAGAAAAAGTAAAAAACGTGATTGCAATCGGTCAAAAGGTAATTCAAAAAGAAGTAAATAGACTAAAAAAGCACAACATTAATATTATTTATAGAGATCTTAGCCCTACTGTACAAAAGTTAGTAGAAGCAGGAAAATCAGGCGTGGATGCTCTTATTGCAACAGGTTATGAAGCTGGTGGCCATATGAGTGACTACAAAATCAGTACCCTATCAATTGTACCTCAAGTAACTTCCTTGGTAGAAATCCCTGTCATTGCAGCAGGTGGTATTATTGATGGAAAAGGGGCTCTAGCTGCTTTTGCGATGGGAGCAGAAGGTGTATATATGGGCACACGCTTTATAGCCACAAAAGAAAATCCAGCAAGTGAGGCTACAAAACAAGCAATATTAAATGTAAAAAGTGAGGAATTTATTGAATTTAAATCAGGTATCGGACATTTAAGAACCATTCCTACAGAAGCTGGAAAAAAGGCGTTTGAACTTATCAATCAAGGAAAACCAGAAGAGGCTTATAAATATTACGGAAATGGTTTTAAAGTTGGTATGTTAGATGGGGATTTAGTCAATGGTACTATAAGTTTATCCGAAGCTGCAGGTGGAATAAAAGAGATTAAGACTTGCGCGGAAGTAATTAATGAAATAATGAATACCCTTGAAAAATAATCATTTACGTTTCTTTTTCATTGAAGGAGCATTTTAATGAAATAAAGAAAAAAGCGCAATCTCTCTTTTAATACAGAGGGATTGCGCTTTTTTTATGGGAATTTCCTAACGTGATAAATCTAGGTTTTTCTTACGCTATTCCAATAACAGAGATAGATAACTCTCTTTTAAATTTAGCGAGTATCACCATACGTCGTGTCATCCGTTTATGAAATCTCTTAAAAAATCATCTTTATATACTCTAGGTGCCTTTAACCCCTTTTCTTACCGTTAGGTACAAAAAATGGTACTAGGGCAATTAAAATTGCCCTCTTCATAAATGAGAGTAATGATTTTATTATTGTTTATGCAAGTGAAATTAACTTTTACAAATAGTTCCAATGAAACTTGGCGATTATTACAAAATTAGTTATTGAATCAATATTTAGGAAAGAAAGGAAGAATGTTAATATGAATAATACAATTGAATTACTTTCTAATCATACCTCTATTCGTTCTTTTACAGATCAACCTTTGACAGAGGAACAACGAGATGCAATCTTTAAGGCTGCTAATCAAACTTCATCTTTCAGTCTTCTACAGGCCGTTTCTATCATTAGGGTTACAGACCCAAATCTTCGAAAACAAGTGATGCAACTCTCTGTCAATCAGCCGTATATTGAAGAAGCAGCAGAGTTTTGGATTTTTTGTGCAGATTTTAACCGAAATCATCGAATAGCTCCCAAAGTAGACCTGGACTATATTGAGTACCTTTTGATAGGTTCATTTGATGCTGGACTCATGGCTCAAAATGCCTTAACTGCAGCAGAATCAATGGGGCTCGGTGGTGTCTATATTGGTGGAGTAAGAGCTAATATTGCAGAATTGACTGAGTTATTAAATTTACCAAAGCATGTGGTTCCTTTAGTGGGACTATGCATAGGCCATCCTGCAGGAGAGAAACCTGGACTAAAACCACGTTTGCCTCAATCGATGATCATGTTTGATAATCAGTACCAACCACTAGATGAAGAAGAATTAGCACTGTATGACCAAAGGATGCGTGAGTATTACCAAGATCGTCCTGTTAAAGCTCCTTTTACAGTAAAGAAAGTAAAGGGATGGAAAGATCATATTGAGGATCATCTTGAAAGAAGTAAACTGCCTTTTATGCTTGATTATTTAAACAAACAAGGATTTGCTAAAAAATAAACTTTTGCAATTTAAGTGAAACACACTTGGATCCGGATTGTTAATCACTTTTTAATGTTACCTGAATTAGAACTAACTCATATTAAAGTACTGGATTTTTGCACAAATAGAAGTCGTTTTCCATAAAACGATACTGCAGGAAAAGAAAGAGCGTAAACCCAATGAACGATAAAGGGTTTACGCTCTTTCTTCTAACATTTTTATATAAATTAGCACTCCTGCTCACATATATAAGGTTCTCTACTTATTATTTCACTCAGGTTTCTCCCCGAATTTTTTGCCGAAGTTCTCCATCATATCAAGTATGGGGATAAATTCACGCCCTTTAGTTGTTAAGGAATATTCAACACGTGGAGGCACCTCTGGAAAAACTTCTCGTTTAATTAGTCCATCTGCTTCTAGTTCTCTCAACTGTTTTGTAAGAGAACCTTGTGAAATGTCCCATAAAAAAGCTTTAATTTCACTATAACGACGTTCTTTTGTTTTTAGAAACCAAAGGATAATATACTTCCAGCGTCCTGAAAGTATATTTTGGGTATAAGCTATGCCATATACTTCTCTTTGTTCCCTTATACACTCTTCGTCAAATCCATCCTTGCATATTCTCGACACCTGTTCACCTGCTTTCTACTGTTAAGTACAAAAAAATGTACTACGGCAATTTTTATTGCCTACTTTAAAAAAGTGAGAAATGACTTTATTCTAGTATATGTAACAGAGATACTCAATACATTTTTAATTTCTAATGAATATATGCTTATGGTTTGATAACCATATGATTGTGTAACTTTAAGCAGAATAATTCTTTTATATATAAATTCTTGAGGAGGAATCGTAATGAGATTTGGAATTATAGGTGCAGGATCAATTGGATCAATTATCTCTAAAAAATTAGTTAAGAACGGCCATGATGTCAAAATTGCAGATGCAAGGGGAATTGAACATTTAGAAGGAAAAGAGCTTACTGGAACACCAGTGCGTATAGAGGATGCAATTAAAAATATTGAAATTCTTATAATATCTCTTCCTACAAAAGCAATGCCAAGCATTCGGAACATTATCGATCAAGTCGGGGAGGAAGTAATCATTGTAGATACTTCAAATTATTATCCTTTTAGAGACGATGAAATTGAAGAAATTGAGAACGGAATGGTTGAAAGTGTTTGGGTTTCAAATCAATTAGGTAGACCTGTCATTAAAGCTTTCAACAACTTATTAGCCTATACTTTAGAAAATGAAGGCACATCCGAAGATTCTAGTGGACGAATTGCGATGGCGGTTTCTGGTAATGATCCATCACAAAAACAGGTGGTCATGGACGTAGTATACGAGCTAGGCTTCGATGCAGTAGACAGTGGTTCTTTAAGCGACTCTTGGAGACAACAGCCAGGAACTCCTGCTTACTGCACAGAGCTAACAAAAGATGAACTTATGAAAGCATTGAAAAAGGCAAATAAAGAAAAAGCACCATTACTACGGGACAAAGTGATGGAGAGGTTTGCGGAAGAAAAGGAAGTTGAATTTTCACATAAAGATGTTGTGAATCTAAACAGAGAAATATATAATTCATAAAACAAAAGGTGCACTCAGTTAGAGTGCACCTTTTCACATTCTCTTGTCTATCTTAATATAAATATCCATTTTCTTCATACAAAATGACAACCACAAACAATCGTTTTTGATTATGGAATAGAGGTTCTCCAAAAATAATTTGTAGATTTGAATTTTATTTTGCACGCTTTTTGTGTTCTTTGCACAACATTTATGAGAAATACACGTAAAAAGTAACTTTGTTCCTTAGGATTTATTTTTGGAAAATCAAGATTTTTGAGATAGTCACTGTATAAGATTTTATGTGGAAAGAAGTGTCTGCAAAAGTATACGTTTACGGACTTTTGTTTTTCATAAGAAATCTATTATTTTTATCGTTCGTTTAAGTTTAAAATTAATTACGAACGTTTTCTTGAATTTGTATACCTTTACGAACGTTCTTTGGTAAAGCAAGAGGAAGAGAAACACAAAATGAGGGTATAAATAGAAAAAAGAAGATTTGGATATATACGTATGAGCAGTCTAGATCAAAATGAAAGTCGTCAAATTTAATCAATGCAAGAAGGGAATGTAAAAAAGACAACATTTTATATTTTCTACAACTAAACAATCTAAGACTCGAAATTAAGGGTTGAAAAATGTATGCAGAACATTCTCAGTGGAAAAGGGTTAAATGATTAAAGTTATTTAAAACATAGCCAATTTAAGAAGCCACTTGTATAAAACAAGTGGCTTTTTTCTACTTAATTCTTTCAGATCTTATGTTTAATGACTTCATTGAATTCTTCTACTTCTTTTCGAATACTAATGGTTGGTCCCCAAGAATCGATAAGGTTGATAGCTTTTTGGTTAGATCGTAAAGCCTCTATATGCTCTCCCTTTCGTAATAGCAATTGGGCCATCCCATAGTGGTAGTATATTAGTTCAATTTGGTTAGCTCTATCTTTATGATAAAGAAGGCTATTAAAGCATTTTTCTGCTTCCCCAAGCTTATCACAAGTAACATAAGCTACCCCTAAATTGAAGTAAGCTTCAATGGTCTTTTCTCCTCCGTATATTAAACTGATTTCATTAGCTTCTTCATATAATCGGATTGCTGCTCCATAATTTTTATAAACCATACATAAATCACCGCGCACTAATGAAATTCTATGTTGAATAACTGGTGTAGTGGAGATCTCCCTAACTTCTTCAAGAATACATTCTGCTTTGTTAGGGTTATTTTTCTTCAATAAGAGCCTTGCTTTTAAAGCAAGTCCCCAAGCTTTCAAATCGTAAACATCAGAACTGTCTGAGCTTAACTGATTTAGTGTCTTTAGACCGGAATCTATTTGTAGTAGGGAATCATCTAGGTTATTGACTTCCACCAGTGCCCACCCCAATGTGTCGATTCGAAAGAATGCTTCATGGGTATGTTTTCTGAGTTGTTTTGCATAATCCGCAGCTATTTTCCCATATTTAATCCTTAAAGGTAAATTAATTCGACTTAGAAAATGGCTTATACGAATTACAAGTTCAATTAAAAGCTCTTTTTGATCGGATTCGTTTGCCCATTTTATAACTTTGAGTATATTTGGCCATTCTTTCTTAATTTCCTCTAGATCACGACCAAGCAAATAACTCCAATAAATAGAATCTGGAAGATCCCGTTTTAAATAGTTATCTAAATAATGGATATAGTATTGACTCCAACGCTTACGTGCTACATTTTCAAATTGTTTATCTTCTAACAATCGTTGTTCGCCATACGTTACTACGGTTTGATGCCCTAGATAATGAATTTTCCCTTCTATACGTTCTCCTTGGATAAGTGCAAATAGTTTCATTTGATCAACAGCATAATGGAATCTTCGATCGTCTAGTCCAGCCACTGTTGCCCAACTCTCCTTATCAGGAGGTTTACTGAAAAAACATAACACTTTCCATAGATGTAAAGTGTCCTCATTACATCGCTCCCACGTGCGCCCAAAAAGAAAATCAAATAATTCCAACAGTGAGTAATCTGCTTTGCCTAGTTCCTGAATAAGTTGCTGAGCAGGAATGTCATCATCTGCAATGTAAGCTATACTAAGCGCAATAGCTTTAGGATTTCCGGCAGTAGCCGAAATTAGCTCTTCGCGAATTTCACGAGGGCTATTTAATAACTGTTCCATTTGTTCTTGTTTAGTTGAAGAATTAGACATTTTCATATGTTGTTGCACTTCATAAGAAAGATAGTTAAGAGCATCATCTTTTTCCAGGCCCTTTAGCTGAATGGTTACCATATCCCTGAAGTTATTTCTATATTTTTGTTGTAGATTTTCACGAGATGTGAGTAATACTTTAACGCCTTGAGGAAGGTTAGTAATAAATTTGTAAATCTCACTTTCAGCTGTATCAATGCTATCTATAACAAGTAATACAGACTCTTCTTTTGCATAATTAGCCAATGCATTACGAACCACAAAACGTTTCTCATCAATTGATCGGTTTATTTGCTCTATTTGTCCAAGTTGGTAAGCAATTGTATTTAGAAAGTCACTAAAGGTTAGTCCTTTCCAATCAGCACTAAACCATATTATAGAGTTGAGATTTGGCCAATCCATTTCAAGGCTTTCTGCTTCCTTATGATGCTCCTGAACACATGCATATGCTACCTCAAGAGCAATAGTTGTTTTTCCAATACCAGCCCATCCAGAAATTAAACATAATGGAGAAGGAGAAATTACCCACTGACGAATTGCCTCTAAGTCAAAGTGTCTTCCAATAAAAACTCCTGACCAGCGTGTTGGTAGGTTATGTATTGTAGAATGTTCCTTTGGAGTAGCATCCTCAGTCTGAAGTTTACTATGAAATATTTTTTTAACTACTTCCTCAATATCTTTATCAAGAGGTGTACCAAATGAGTTGTCTGCCCCTAATATTTTTGCCTTTTCTAGACACGAAGACACCCAAGCAGGTAAAGCAGGTTTAAGAGTGGGTATAGAAGTTGTTTCCATCAGTTTTGAGAACCAACTTATATCTAAAATATCTAAATTCGTTTTTTTTAGTATTATCCATATGATGCCGAAGAGCTTTCCATCGTCAATACGACCAGGAATATATTTTACTCCCATCTGACCTATCCAACTTTTAATTGTATTAGAAGATACACCTAATTCATTTGCGATATTAGCTATATAAGATTGTCCTAGTGAGCTATCTTCGCCCTTTTTTCTTTTAATCTTATAATCAGGGTGAAGTTTTAGTTCTTTAACACCCAAAGATAACAGTTCCGCAAACTTCTTCTGATCTTCAATTTCAGCCATAAGAATTTTACACCTCCTATTAGCTTTATTTTAACGCTATATCTTTTTTATTGTATATAAAAAAGAAAAGTACAGTGCTACTGTACTTTTATACAGTACAAAAAGCTATTGGTAACGTAACGTTAACAGGTAAAATTAGCTCATGTAATAAAAAAAACTAAAATGTATGCACTTACATGACGACAGAAATATGTTTAAGTTACAGTTAAGTACATTAGAGATTTATGAGTTAAAAATAAATTCATATTAATTTTTACGTTGTGAGTTTATATAGAAATTCTATTAAAGAAAGGAAAATTATTGATGAATAACAACTTACCTAAAACCATGAAAGCAGCTGTCATGCACGGCACAAGAGAAATCAGTATTGAAACATTGCCTGTACCACAAATTGATGATAATGAAGTTTTAATTAAAGTAATGGCTGTAGGAATTTGTGGCTCAGACTTACATTATTATACCCATGGTAGAATCGGTAAATACAAAGTAGAGAAACCATTTATCCTTGGACATGAGTGCTCAGGTGAGGTTGTAGCTATCGGATCATCTGTTGAAAGATTTAAAGTAGGGGACCGCGTAGCCGTTGAACCAGGAGTAACCTGCGGACATTGTGAAGCATGCAAAGAGGGACGATATAATCTTTGTCCAGATGTTCAATTCTTGGCAACACCACCGGTTGATGGTGCCTTTGTTCAATATATAAAAATGCGTCAGGATTTTATCTTTTCAATCCCAGATACCCTTTCCTACGAAGATGCTGCCTTAATAGAGCCTTTTTCAGTTGGCATTCATGCAGCGACGAGAACAAAACTTCAGCCTGGGTCAACAATTGCTATTATGGGAATGGGACCGGTAGGTCTAATGGCTGTAGCAGCAGCAAAAGCATTTGGAGCAAGTACAATAATAGCAACAGACTTAGAACCATTGCGTCTTGAGGCAGCAAAACGAATGGGGGCAACTCACGTTATTAATATTAGAGAGAAAGATCCTCTTAATGAAATTAAAAATATTACTAAAAACGTAGGCGTTGACGTTGCATGGGAGACAGCAGGGAATCCAAAAGCATTACAATCTTCACTAGCTTCAATTCGTCGTGGTGGGAAATTAGCAATCGTAGGTTTACCTTCTCAAAGCGAAATTCCACTCGATGTACCATTTATTGCTGATAATGAGATTGATATATATGGTATTTTCCGTTATGCCAACACTTATCCTAAAGGAATT
>Ga0164309_10001281_pt1 | contig 12458 bp, 8 predicted proteins | sample Whisoiple_247_MG_FD_109984 | JGI IMG/M metagenome (GOLD analysis project Ga0164309, IMG submission 109984) | Soil microbial communities amended with fresh organic matter from upstate New York, USA - Whitman soil sample_247_MG | ecosystem: Environmental > Terrestrial > Soil > Unclassified >... | reverse complement strand
TCCACCGTTTCACGCTGAAGTGAGAGTTATGACATCAAAAGAGATCCGCCAGCAATTCATGGACTTTTTCGTGCACAAGCACGGGCACACGTTCGTGCCGTCTTCTCCCGTTGTTCCGCTTAATGATCCGACGCTGCTGTTCGCCAATGCCGGCATGAACCAGTTCAAGGAGCTTTTCCTTGGCCTGGAGAAGCGGGAGTATTCGCGGGCAACCTCTTCTCAAAAGTGTGTGCGGGCAGGCGGCAAGCACAATGATCTCGATAACGTGGGCTATACGCGGCGACATCACACGTTTTTCGAGATGCTCGGCAATTTCTCGTTCGGCGACTATTTCAAGGACCGCGCCATCGAACTCGCGTGGAATCTTGTCACCAGGGAATTCGGCCTGCCCAAGAACAAGCTGACGGCGACCGTTTATGTCGACGACGACGAGGCATTCAATCTCTGGAAGAAGATCGCCGGTCTGCCCGAGTCCCGCATTATCCGCATCGCCGGTTCCGACAATTTCTGGCAGATGGGCGACACCGGACCGTGTGGCCCGTGCTCGGAGATTTTCTACGATCACGGCGACAAGATCTGGGGCGGACCTCCGGGTTCGCCGGAAGCGGAAGGCGACCGCTTCATCGAGATCTGGAATCTGGTGTTCATGCAGTTTGAGCAGCTCGAGGGCGGCGTGCGCAATCCGCTGCCGAAACCCTCGATCGACACCGGCGCCGGTCTCGAGCGCGTCGCGGCTGTGCTGCAGGGCAAGCACGACAATTACGAGATCGACCTGTTCGTCGCCCTGATCCGCGCCATCTCCGAGCTGACCGGCGCCGATCCGAACGGCGAGCAGAAAGCGTCGCTGCGGGTGATCGCCGATCATCTGCGCGCGACCTCGTTCCTGATCGCCGACGGCGTATTGCCGTCGAACGAAGGCCGCGGCTATGTGCTGCGCCGGATCATGCGCCGCGCGATGCGCCATGCGCAATTGCTCGGCGCCAAGGAGCCGCTGATGCACCGTCTGGTGTGGGCGCTGGTGCGTGAGATGGGCCAGGCGTATCCCGAACTGGTCCGCGCCGAAAACCTGATCGAGGAAACGCTGCGGCTGGAAGAGACACGCTTCCGCAAGACGCTGGAGCGCGGGCTGTCGATCCTCGACGAGAAGAGCAGTGGCCTGAAAAAGGGCGACATGTTCGACGGCGACACCGCCTTCACGCTGTACGACACCTATGGCTTTCCGCTCGATCTCACCCAGGATGCGCTGCGCAACCGCGGCATCGGTGTTGACGTTGCGTCGTTCACCGATGCGATGGACCGCCAGCGGGCGAAAGCGCGCGCGGCCTGGGCCGGCTCCGGCGATACCGCGAGCGAAAACGTGTGGTTTCCATTGCGCGAAAAGCTCGGCCCCACCGAGTTTCTGGGCTACGAGACCGAAACCGCCGAAGGCGTGGTCGGTGCGCTGGTGAAGGACGGCACGGAGGTCGGAAGCCTGAAGGCCGGCGAGATCGGCGCGATCGTGCTGAACCAGACGCCGTTTTATGCCGAGTCCGGCGGCCAGATCGGCGATACCGGCGTGATGAGCGGCGAGGGCGTGCGGTTCCGCGTCACCGACACCCAGAAGAAGGCCGGCGATCTCTTCGTGCATGTCGGCACCGTCGAGCGGGGCACGGTGAAGCCGGGCACCGCGCTGCTATTGGAAGTCGATCATGCCAGGCGTTCCTCGATCCGCGCCAATCACTCCGCCACCCATCTGCTGCACGAGGCCCTGCGACAGGTGCTCGGCGATCACATCGCCCAGCGCGGATCGCTGGTAGCGCCGGACCGGCTGCGGTTCGACTTCGTGCATCCGAAGCCGATCACGGCGGACGAGCTGAGCCGCATCGAGGATATCGCTAATGACGTGGTGCTGGAGAATGACGAGGTCACCACGCGGCTGATGGCGGTGGACGATGCCCGCGAAGCCGGCGCCCGCGCGCTGTTCGGTGAAAAATATGGCGACGAGGTGCGCGTGGTTTCGATGGGCAAGGGCACGCGGGAGCAGGGCAGCAACGCGCTCGGCTGGTCGGTGGAGCTCTGCGGCGGCACCCATGTTCGCCGCACCGGCGATATCGGCCTGATCTCGATGACGAGCGAAAGCGCGGTTGCCGCAGGCGTTCGCCGCATCGAGGCGCTGACCGGACGCCATGCGCGGAAACACGCCAACGATACCATGGCGCTGGCAAAAACCGCGGCGATGGAGCTGCGCACCTCGCTCGAGGAGCTGCCGGCGCGTATCGCTTCACTGATGGACGAGCGCAAGAAGCTCGAGCGCGATCTGTCGGATGCGCGCAAGAAGCTGGCAATGGGCGGCGGCGGCTCTGTTTCGGACGGATCGGCGGCGGCTGCCAGCGGCGTGCGCGAGGTCGGAACACTCAAGCTGCTGGCGCGCTCGGTTGAAAACATCGAGATGAAGGACCTCAAGAGCCTCGCCGATGACGGCAAGAAGCAGCTCGGCTCCGGCGTGGTCGCCATCGTCGGCGTCACCGGAGACGGCAAGGCCGGCGTGGTCGTCGGTGTGACCAGCGATCTCACTTCACGCTTCAATGCCGTCGATCTGGCGCGCGTGGCCTCGCAAGTGCTCGGCGGCAAGGGCGGCGGCGGCCGGCCGGACATGGCGCAGGCCGGTGGTCCCGATGGCGCCAAGGCAGGGGCTGCGCTCTCGGCCATCGAAAAAGCGATGGCGAGCGCCTAGTGCGGTGGCGATCCTCCCGCGCAAAAAGCGGCTGAACGACCCCAATTTGCGGGATCGCCTCTACGAATTGCTCGAACACGATCAGCTGCCCCATTCGGCCGGCTCACGCTTCGCCCAGTTGATCGTCTGCATCATCATCATCGACGTGCTGGCGATGATCCTGTCGTCCGTTCCCGAGTTCGACGCCCGTTTCCGAACGCTGTTCACCGTCGTCAAGGTCGGCGCGGTGTTGGCGTTTGCGCTGGAATACGCGGCACGGCTCTGGAGCGTGGCCGGCCACTTGCCGCAAAAACTGTCGCCGGCGCAGGACCGCATCGACTATGCCCTCTCAGGCCTTGGCATCATCGATCTCCTGGCATTCCTGCCGGCGTCGATCGCGCTGATCGCCGGCCAGCGCTCGCTGCTGATGCTGTCTGGTGTGCTGCCGTTTTTCAAACTGGTGCGTTATTCGCCTGCGATGCGTTCGCTGCTCGCAGCCCTTCATGCCGAGCGGCGAACGCTGGTCGGCTGCCTCGTGATCCTGACCGGCGCGGTGCTGGTGTTCGCCTCGCTGCTCTATGCCATCGAGCATGACGTTCAGCCCGAAAAGTTCGGCACCATTCCGGCGGCGATGTGGTGGGCGATCGTGACGCTCGGCACCGTCGGCTATGGCGACGTCGTTCCGGTCACGCCATTGGGCAAGCTGGTGTCGGTGTTCACCATTATCGGCGGCCTGACCATGATTGCATTGCCGGTGGCGATCATCTCGACCGCGTTTGCCGACGAGGTCAGGCGCCGCGATTTCGTCGTCACCTGGGGAATGCTGGCGCGGGTGCCGCTGTTCTCGCATCTGAGCGCAACTGAAATCGCCGACATCATGCGGCTGTTGCGGGCCCGGACCATCGAGGCGGGCGAAGTTCTGGTGCGGCGCGGCGACGCCGCCTCCTCGATGTATTTCATCACCGGGGGCGAGGTCGAGATCGAACTGCCGAACCAGCGGGTCCGGCTCTCGGACGGCACGTTTTTTGGAGAAATCGCGCTGCTGCACCGTACCAAGCGCAGCGGCACGGTGACGGCTACCCGCAAGACCAAGCTGCTCGCGCTCGATGCCCTGGATTTCCACGCCCTGATCGAACGCATGCCGGCGCTGGCCGCGCATGTTCAAAAAACCGCGAAGGCGCGGCTTGCCGATACCGCGGCGGTGCAGAGAGGCGATATCGCCGCAGGCGAGATTGCACAGGCCGCGGAGGATGACCAGCCCGCGGACGAATAGGGCGGAGGCGGGAGCCGGGAAACATCGTCGTCCACGATCCGGATTGAATTTACCTGCCGTCCCGACCGCGCCACGCTTGCGCCACAACCCGCGCGGGATTGTGGCTTCGGACGGTCCAATGTGAGATGCGAGGCGGAGTCCGGCCGGCGATAGCGGCGCCATGACACGACGATGGGCATGCAACGCCGATCTGGTCACAACGCACGAGTCATTTTTCTGCCGTACTGGATCAACATTGTCCCCCAGGTGGTGAAGTTCAGTTGGTACAAGTCCTCCACAGCAAATTCGCGGCGGGAATTTCGGACGGAGACTAGGGAATCCAGCAGCGGGGCGGGGATGGAAACGCTTTACGATTTGCTTGGGGCCCTTCCGAAGGATGATGCCGAAGGACTGAGGACCGCTTTCCGTCAAGCCGTCAAAGGCGCCCACCCCGACATCCATCCCGGCGATCCCGACGCGGCGATGAAGTTCAGGGAGATCGTCCGCGCCAACGAAATCCTTGGCGACGTTGAGCAGCGGGCGGCCTATGACCATCTGCTGGATCTGGCGCGCCTGGAACAGGAATTGGCGCTCAAGCGCGCCACCGCCGTGAAGATTCACAACTTCGCCACTGGCACGATCGCGATTGCCGGAGCTTTGGCTGTGACCGTCGGGGGATACTTGCTGTTCATGCACATATCGGTGGCATCTGTTGCTCCGGCAAACCACGTTGACGTTACGGCGCGCGCATCGGCTGAGATCGCTGCCGTCAGCCCTGCAGGGTCATCGGATACGATCGGCAAGAGTGCCTCGCTCGCGAAACAGCAGAGTGCAACCGTTCCTGATCCGGCGATCGCGCCGAGCGCCGCCATGCCCCAGCCCGCTGCGGAGAAGGTCCCGGCGGCCAATGTCGGCCCGCCGCTCGACCTCGCCGCGCCCAACGCGCGAACCTTGCGAGCGCAGAGAGTTTCCCCCCACCGCAAGCGCGATGGCGGCAACATCCTCGACCACCTGCGGGAATTCGGCCGTGCCTTCGCCGACATCGCACCGGCGAAGCGGGTGGAAAAGCCAAGCCGTGCCAAATCTTCCCCAGCGACGCCTGGCAGGCACCGCGTTGATCAGACCGGAATCGCGCCGTCGGTGACGCCAGTGTCGCGACAGCAAACGGCCGCGCAGGATTTATCGCGAGAAGAAGGGGTTGCGACGGTAAGGCTGCCGTGACGCGTGAAGTCTCGTCAGGCTTCGCCGGATCGATGAGTTATTTCGAATCCAGAAACGGCGCCACGACTTCGCGGGTTTCCTTGCTCGGCACGACGGGTACGATCTCGAAGGTCATGTCGAGCCCCTGACAGTTCAGCACCCATTCCTGGAGCAGCCGCGCGTCGTCGCATTCCATCAGCTGGAAGCAGCGGTCGAAGTTCGGCTCGATCCAGCTCCCGACGTAGGTCAGCCCCTCGGGAAATTTTATGCCCTGGTCGCGCACGCGCTTGTAGACCGGGATCGGGTCGCGGTCCTTGAAACGCTCGATCACCATGAAGAGCATGGGCGACCCCCATCGATTGGCGTCGCGCGCTCACGACGCCTCATTGCTCAACCCTTGCGCAGGAACACGTAATCGGCGGTGTATGGCATGCTGCGGCCGTCGCCCGGCCTGTCGCACGCGTCGTCGAGTTTCCCGCCGACCGTATTGATGCGCTGTACCGTCGTGACGTTCGAAAGCATGCCGCTGCCGCTGCGGGAAACCACATCGAGTTTGAGCCAGGCGATGTCAGTTGCCGTCGCGCCCGGCGTACTGGCGGCGACCCTCCCGACCACCGCGCTGCCGTCGCTCAACTGCCAGGTCGGGCCGGCAAAATGGCGGCCGACAATCTTGTCGTCCGCAATGAGCGTTGCGACCGGCTCCCGGAAAGCCCAGGCCAGCTTGCCATCCGTGCCGGCCTTGCACTCGTAAGTCTGCATGCCCACCGCATGCGCCGTGAGCACGATAGTCTCGCCCGGCGTGGCCAATGCCTCGGGAACGGGCGTCTCGGCAGCCGCGGCGCTCACAAGCGGCGTCGACAGCAACAGTAATACGAGCGTCGCCTGCTTCCGAAATGGCATGACGCACTTTCCGGGTTTGTCGGCATTGCGAGCAGCAAAGCCAGTGCCGGCTCGGACAATTTTCCCTTCGCTCCTAGGCCGCCATCGCCTTGGTCAGGTTTTCCGCGACCTTGTCGAGGAAGCCGGTGGTCGACAGCCAGCGCTGGTCGGCGCCGACCAGCAGCGCCAGGTCCTTGGTCATGAAGCCGGCTTCGACGGTATCGACGCAGACCTTCTCCAACGTTGCGGCGAACTTCGCCAACGCCTCGTTGTTGTCGAGCTTGGCGCGATGCGACAGCCCGCGGGTCCAGGCGAAGATCGAGGCGATCGAGTTGGTCGAGGTTTCCTTGCCCTTCTGATGCTCGCGGTAATGCCGCGTCACGGTGCCGTGGGCGGCCTCGGCTTCGACCGTCTTGCCGTCGGGGGTCATCAGCACCGAGGTCATCAGGCCGAGCGAGCCATAGCCTTGCGCGATGGTGTCGGACTGCACGTCGCCGTCATAATTCTTGCAGGCCCAGACGTAGCCGCCCGACCATTTCATCGCCGCGGCGACCATGTCGTCGATCAGGCGATGTTCGTAGGTGATCTTCTTCTCGTCGAATTTGGGCTTGAATTCCTTGTCGAAGATTTCCTGGAAGATATCCTTGAAGCGGCCGTCATAGGTCTTGAGGATGGTGTTCTTGGTCGAGAGATAGACCGAATAACCCTTGGCAAGGCCCTGGTTGAACGAGGCGCGGGCGAAATCGGCGATCGAATCGTCGAGATTGTACATCGCCATCGCGACGCCGGCACCCGGGGATTTGTAGACCTCCCGCTCGATCACCTTGCCGTCGTTGCCGGTGAACTTGATCGTCAGCGTGCCCTGGCCCGGAAACTTGAAATCGGTGGCGCGGTACTGGTCGCCGAAAGCGTGACGGCCGATGATGATCGGTTTGGTCCAGCCCGGCACCAGCCGCGGCACATTCCTGCAGATGATCGGCTCGCGGAACACCACGCCGCCGAGGATATTGCGGATGGTGCCGTTCGGCGATTTCCACATTTCCTTCAAGCCGAATTCCTTCACCCGGGCCTCGTCGGGGGTGATGGTGGCGCATTTGACCCCGACCCCGACCTTCTTGATGGCGTTGGCGGCATCAATGGTGACCTGGTCGTTGGTCTTGTCGCGGTATTCCATGCCGAGGTCGAAATACATCAGCTCGATATCGAGGAACGGGTGGATCAGCTTGTCCTTGATGTATTTCCAGATGATCCGGGTCATCTCGTCGCCATCGAGTTCGACGACGGGCTTGGTCACCTTGATTTTTGCCATGGAGATCGGGCCTTTTTGGAACAGCGCGTTTCGGGACGAAGGGGGTAATGCATCCGCGCTATAGCACCGCAAACGCCAGGGCGAAAGCTGGCGCGTCGGGGTTTCGCCCGAAAGTTAGAAAGTGCCGTCAAGCCGGTTATATTGCTTGAGAAAATGCTGCCCGACAGGCATCGAATGTCGACCCTCGCTTAAGGCGTTGAATGAGGTATGTCGGAACTTGATTCAAGCTCTTAAGAAGTTGAATCAGAAAGTGAAGTGAGATGTCCGGCTCGGGCACCGACAAGACCAAATCCGGCGTCAGCCTCGCCGGCCCCGTTGTCATTCTGGTCGAGCCGCAGCTCGGCGAGAACATCGGCATGGCCGCGCGCGCGATGGGCAATTTTGCGCTGTCGCGTCTGCGCATCGTCAATCCCCGCGACGGCTGGCCGAACGTCAGCGCCCAGCGCGCCGCCGCCGGCGCCGATCATATTCTGGAGCATGTCGAGCTGTTCGAGACCGTCGAGCAGGCCGTCGCCGACTGCACGCTGTTGTTCGCCACCACGGCCCGCGCGCACGACCAGGCCAAGCCGGTGGTCGCGCCGGAGGTCGCCGCGCGCGAGATCGCTGGCGAGGTCGCAGGCGGGGGAACGGTCGGCATCCTCTTCGGACGCGAGCGCTACGGGCTGCAGAACCAGGAGGTCGCGCTCGCCAACCGCATCGTCACTTTCCCGGTCAATCCGGGCTTCGCCTCGCTCAACCTGGCGCAGGCGGTGCTCTTGATCGGCTACGAATGGTTCAAGCTTGCGACCGACGCCGCGTTGCCGTTCGCGATGCCCCAGCGCTCCGAGTCCGCCTCGCAGCATCAGATACAGGCGTTCTTCGACAATCTGGTGCGCGAACTCGACAGGGTCGAATTCCTGCGGCCGAGGGAGAAGCGCGACACTATGCTGGTCAATTTGCGCAACATCTTCACCCGCATGGAGCCGACCAAGCAGGATATGCACACCCTGCACGGCGTCGTCATGGCGATCGCCGAGGGCCGCAAGGGTCCGGCCAAAGGCGGGGTGCTGGATGGCGAACAGGCGACTAGGCTGCGCGCATTGCTCGCCGAGCACGGACAGGGCGCGATGCCATCGGAAAGCGGCACGGTGAGGGGGCTGGCGCGGCTGTTACGGCGAAATCCGACCGATGCCGAACGCATGCTGTGGCGTGCCCTGACCACCGATCGCCGCTTCGCCGGGCAATTCAAACGGCAGACGCCGGTCGGCCGTCACATCCCGGATTTTGTCTCGTTCGTGCACCGAATTGCGATCGAACTGATCAGTCGCGATGAGACCGAGACCATCGCAAAAGACCGTGCCGCGCGGCAGACCTGGCTGGAGGCGCGCGGCTACCGGGTGGTCGACATGCATGTCGGCGAGGTCGAGGGCGACCTTGCCAAAGAACTCGACCGGCTTGAATCCGCTCTCCACGAGCGTGGCTAAAGCCAGTGATTGCCTAAAATTACGGCAGCTCTGCTACTTTGTAGGCTCCCTGCATACATTCCCCACTGCGCGCGTTCGCTGCCAAGCGGCTTTCCTGCGGCCTGATCACAGCCGCACCAGACGCTTGCGGCTTTCGGCCAATACCCTGCGTCATGGCACAGCGATTGCACTTTTTGGAGGCGTCGACACGCCGCCGACAGGGAGCAATTGATGTCCACCTTCGACAACGCATTCGATCCGGATCGCAGCCTCCGCTCCAACGGCTGCGGCTGCGGCCGGCATGCCAGCGAAGCCGAGCATGAGACGGCAGCGCACCTACAGATCCAGGCCTCGCTCGAGAGCGAGCAAAAGCGCTATGAAGGCGTGGTCGCCTCCGCCGTGATGCGGGCGATGTTTCCGCGCGATGCCGCGCGCCGCGCTTTCCTGAAATCGGTAGGCGCCGCGACCGCTGTCGCCGCGCTATCGCAATTTTTTCCGTTGAAGACCGCGACCGAGGCATTTGCGCAAGGCGGCCCGCTGGAGAAGAAGGACCTCAAGGTCGGCTTCATCCCGATCACCTGCGCCACCCCGATCATCATGGCGGCGCCGATGGGGTTTTACGCCAAGAACGGCCTCAACGTCGAAATCATCAAGACCGCCGGCTGGGCCGTAATCCGTGACAAGACCATCAACAAGGAATACGACGCCGCCCACATGCTCTCCCCGATGCCGCTCGCCATCACCATGGGCGCCGGCTCCAATCCGCTGCCCTACACCATGCCGGCGGTCGAGAACATCAACGGCCAGGCGATCACACTCGCGGTCAAGCACAAGGACAGGCGCGATCCCAAGGACTGGAAGGGTTTCAAATTCGCAGTGCCGTTCGATTATTCGATGCACAATTACCTGCTGCGCTACTACCTCGCCGAGCACGGCCTCGATCCGGATGTCGACGTGCAGATCCGCGCGGTGCCGCCGCCGGAAATGGTCGCCAATCTGCGCGCCGACAACATCGACGGCTTCCTGGGGCCGGACCCGATGAACCAGCGCGCGGTCTATGACGGCGCAGGCTTCATCCACATCCTGACCAAGGATATCTGGGAGGGACATCCCTGCTGCGCCTTCGCGGCATCGAAGGAATTCGTCACGGCGATGCCCAATACCTATGGTGCGCTACTCAAATCGATCATCGAGGCCACCGCGTACGCGCACAAGGCAGAGAACCGCAAGCAGATCGCCGAAGCAATCGCGCCGGCGAACTATCTGAACCAGCCGCAGATCGTATTGGAGCAGATTCTCACCGGCACGTTCGCGGACGGCTTGGGCAATGTCGTGACCCAGCCGAACCGCGTCGATTTCGATCCGTTCCCGTGGCAGTCGTTTGCGATCTGGATCATGACGCAGATGAAGCGCTGGGGTCAGATCAAGGGCGACCTGGATTACGCGGGGATCGCCGCGCAGGTCTATCTCGCCACCCACGCCACCAAGCTGATGACCGAGGCCGGGCTGACGCCGCCGACTTCGACCAGCAAGAGCTTTGTGGTGATGGGCAAGACCTTTGACCCGGCGAAGCCCGAGGATTACCTCGCTAGCTTCAAGATCAGGAAGGCATCGTGACCGCGGTCGCGCGAATTCATCAGCACCCGTCGTCCCGGCGAATGCCGGGACCCATACGCCGAGACTTCTCGTTGCGGCACTCGGGGAGGCGCCTTCGACAACAAGGAAGGCCGGTGGTTACGAGTCCCGGCGTTTGCCGGGACGACTCGCTGACGGGTCATACGTCATGACTTCCTCGCTCCGCTTTCGCGCGGCGATCGTGTCGATTGCGCTGTTCCTTGCCTTTATCGGCATCTGGCATATCGCCACGCGCGGCACCGGCACGGTCGCCACCATGTCTGGAATGCGCCAAGCTGATGGGCCTGACCGCGACCCAGGGCAAGTCGGCGATGCCGGGTCCGCTCGATGTCGGCGCGAAGTTGTGGGACCACATCAAGCGGCCGTTCTACGACAACGGGCCGAACGACAAGGGTCTCGGCATCCAGCTCGGCTATTCGATCGCGCGCGTCGGACTCGGCTATTTGCTCGCGGTGCTGATTGCGATCCCGCTCGGCTTCCTGATCGGGATGTCGCCCTTGATAAACCGGGCGCTCGATCCGTTCATTCAGATTTTGAAACCGATCTCGCCGCTGGCCTGGATGCCGCTTGCGCTCTACACCATCAAGGATTCCGGGCTGTCGGCGATCTTCGTGATCTTCTGTTCGGTGTGGCCAATGCTGCTCAATACCGTATTCGGCGTCGCCGCCGTGCGCAGGGAATGGATCAACGTCGCGCGCACGCTCGAGGTCGGCACCGTGAGGCGCGCCTTCACCGTGATCCTGCCGGCAGCGGCGCCGACCATCCTCACCGGCATGCGCATTTCGATTGGCATCGCCTGGCTGGTGATCGTCGCCGCCGAGATGCTGGTCGGCGGCACCGGCATTGGCTACTTCGTCTGGAACGAGTGGAACAACTTGTCGATCACCAATGTCATCATCGCGATTCTGGTGATCGGCGTGGTCGGCATGCTGCTCGATCAGATCCTCGCGCGCTTCACGCGCATGGTCACGTTTCCGGAGTGATGCTTCATGAACTGCAAAAGCATCGCTGTGTTTTTACCTTTCCCCGCGTGCAGGGAGAGGTCGGATTGCGCGCGCCAGCGCGCGATCCGGGTGAGGGGGACTCACCAGCTTTGCCTATCGAGAGAGCCCCTCACCCCAACCCTCTCCCCGCGAAGAGCGGAGCGAGGGAGCCCACCTCCTTCGTGGAAGCTGCGCGCATGAGCTCGGAAAAGTTCATTTCCATCGAGGGCATTGCAAAACGCTATCCGGGCGCCGACGGCGGTGCGATCGCGGTGTTCGAAGATCTCTGGTTGTCGATGGCGCGCGGCGAGTTCGGCTGCGTAATCGGGCACTCCGGCTGCGGCAAGACCACGGTGCTGAACATTCTGGCAGGCCTCGACCAGCCGAGCGATGGCGCCGTCATCGTCGACGGGCAGGCGATCGAAGGCACCAGCCTCGACCGCGCGGTGATCTTCCAGAGCCACGCGCTGCTGCCTTGGCGCACCGTGCTCGGCAACGTTGCGTATGCCGTGACATCGAAATGGCGGGATTGGGACCGCGCCAGGGTCAAGGCGCACGCGCAAACCTTCATCGATCTGGTGGGCCTAACCGGCGCCGAGCACAAGCGTCCCTCAGAGCTCTCCGGCGGCATGAAGCAGCGCGTCGGCATTGCCCGCGCGCTCTCGATCACGCCGAAAATCATGCTGATGGACGAGCCATTCTCGGCGCTCGACGCGCTGACCCGCGGCACGCTGCAGGACGAGGTACGCCGCATATGCCTGGAGACTGGACAGACCGCGTTCATGATCACCCACGACGTGGACGAAGCGATCTATCTCGCCGACAAGATTTTTCTGATGACGAACGGTCCCGGAGCCGTGCTGGCCGAGATCGTGGAAAATCCGCTGCCGCAGAACAGTGGTCGCATCGATCTGCACCGCCATCCGCTCTACTACGCGCTGCGCAACCACATCGTCGATTTCCTGGTCAGCCGCAGCAAGACCTTTGCTTCGGACACGCCGAGCCACGATCCGCGCAACGTGCCGGTGGTGAAGATCGGCAAGCCGGAACTGGTGATGGCATCGGT
>Ga0164309_10001280_pt1 | contig 12467 bp, 11 predicted proteins | sample Whisoiple_247_MG_FD_109984 | JGI IMG/M metagenome (GOLD analysis project Ga0164309, IMG submission 109984) | Soil microbial communities amended with fresh organic matter from upstate New York, USA - Whitman soil sample_247_MG | ecosystem: Environmental > Terrestrial > Soil > Unclassified >... | reverse complement strand
GCCTCAACGTGACCACGGACGGCGGCAAGACCTGGCGGAGCATCGACCCGCTGGTCGACAACGCATCCTTCTACGCGCCGTTCGTGATGGACCCGTCGAACCCGAAGCACCTGCTCACGGGCGGGCGCCAGATCGTCGAGACGACGAGCGGCGCGCAGACCGGCTCCTCGTCCGACACTGACTGGAAGACCGTGTTCGGCCTGGGACACAGCAAGCACGGCGTGGACAACCAGGTCTCCGCGATCGGCGTCCGCGGCAGGAACGTCTACGCGGGGTACTGCGGTGGGTGCGACCCGGTCCGCGACCACCTGAAGTTCTTCTCAGGCCTGGCGACGAACGTCGGCGGCTCCAAGCCGCCGGAGCCGGGGACCTCGAACGGCTGGCACAAGGTGCCTGCGCACGGCCTTCCGCAGCGCTTCATCTCCAACGTCACGATCGACCCGCGCAACCCGAAGGTCGTCTACGTGACGCTGGGCGCCTCCGACCTGCGGCCCTACGCGCCGCCGAACGCCACCGGGGCGAGCGGCGAGTCCGCCGCGGGCGGCCACATCTACGAGTCGACGGACGGCGGGCGGCACTTCCACGACATCTCCGGGAACCTCGAGCACGTCCCCGCCCTCTGGTCCGTCGTCCGCCACGGGCAGCTGATCGTGGCGACCACGATGGGCGTGTTCATCTCCTACGGCACCTCGGGCGGCCACTACGCGCTGCTCGGCCGCAACCTGCCCGCGGCACCTGTGTTCAGCATGCAGCTCGTGCCTGGCCACCCCCGCCAGCTCGTGATCGCCAGCCTCGGACGGGGCGTCTACCGGTACACGTTCCCCGTGGGCCAGTAGGCAAGACGGGCGCTCCCTTGTCACAGTAAGGGGGAGTGGCAGGCTCCGCAGGGGAGATGACGCGCGAGCGGCGCGGCGCCCGATCTCGCAGTCGAGTGGCGGCGAGCACGGCGGTTGCGCTGCTCCTCGCCGGACTCTGGGCGTTCGGCGCGGTGACCGCGGATGCGAAGGTCAGGCCGCCGAAGCCGGTTCCCGCCTGGTACATGACGGCCGGCAACGTCACTGACCTTGCGCGTCAGGCCAAACACAGCGCGTGCGAGTTCGCGAAGCGCCAGCCCAAGAGCCCGCGGCTCCTGCTCCTCGACTTCGGGGCAGCTCAGAAGTACCGCGACGGCACGTTTGGGGCGTCCCTCAGGGGTGTGCGCCGCTTCCGCAACGGCGGGATCCTGAAGTCGCTGAAGGCGGCCGCGCGGTCGTATCACCGCTGCCATCGCAAAGGGTCGGTGACGATCGCCTACGGCAACACGAACTCGATCCCCGGCTACATGAGCAAGGCCGACGCCCGCGAGGCCGGCCTTCACCAGGCCCTGACGGTGAAGCGCCTCATCCGATTCCAGAAGAAGGAACGGCACTACCGGCACCAGTCGGCGGCGTCGGCGGGCGACATCGAGCCGGGGTTCGGGTTCCCCGGTGTCAGCAAGGCGCTCGTCGAGGGGGCAAACGGCGGTACCCCGTACTACGACTTCGGGAACGCCGGTGGTTGCCCGGGCCAGCCGGGCTCGCAGGGCTGTTACAACGGCTGGGACGTCGGGGACCTAGGCGAGGTCTCGGTGGACGGCCGGTCGCTGGCGCTGCCGGAGATCTACCGCTCCTACGAGGCGACCCAGTGGGCCAGGGTGCAGCGTCAGTGGCCGGGCAATTACGCCTTCGAGGGCGTGACCGGGTCGCCGATCGAGCCGCTGACACCGTCGCAGGGCTGGACCATGCTGAAGCGCCGCGCGGAGCACGTCGGCAGAGAGGTAATCACCATCCGCAACGCCGGCTCGCGGGCGTCCGGGGGCGGCACCGAGGCGCCACGGGGCCCGACGCTCGGCGGCCCGATGACCGGCACGATCCCGCCGCATCTGGTGCCGGGCCCTGAGCCGTTCTTCTCGACGAGCCTCGTTTATCCGGTCCGGAACGCGTGGGTCGCGTCGGACCACCGCCATTTCATCGCCGTCGAGGCCGGGGCGGACCCCGTGCACCCATCGACCGGCGTGCTGGGGATCTTCCGCCAGAACTACGTGCGGGTCAGCCAGTCCCAGCGGGTCGTCAGGGTGCCCGGCGCCGGTCCGCTGCGACTCAGGCACACCTCGGGGGGCAGCGGCAGGGCGGCGCTGAGGAACCCGGCGGCCGCGGTTCGCTTCAGCGGCGAGAAGGGAGTCAGCGGGACGCTTGACCTGAAGACCGAGACCGGGAGGGTGACGATGGACTCGGGCTCGGGCGGCTCACGATGAGGCCCTCCAGACGGCATCTGCTCGCGATCGCGACAGCCGTCGCCCTGCCCGCGCTGGCCGCCGCGGCCCTGGGCGCGACCGGATCGCTCACCTACAAGGGCTGCATCGCCAACCATGGAAACGACGACTGTCGTGCACCGCTCCATGACTCCTTCGGCAACAACGTGGGCCTCGCGGTCAGCCCCGACGGCGCGACGGTGTACGTCGCGGCAGTCGAGGGGACGCTCACCGAGTTGCGCCACGGAACCCGTGGCGGGCTGGCGTTCGAGGACTGCTTCGCCGACGGGGGGCGGCGCGGTTGCCGGGACATCCCGCACGACTCGCTCGACGCGGCGACCGGAGTGGCGGTCAGCCCCGACGGCCGATCCGTTTACGTCACCTCGGCGCAGCCGACGAACGCCGTGACCCGGTTCAAGCAGGAACCTGACGGGACGCTTGTCTATCGCGGGTGCATCGCCAACGGCGGGGCCCACGCCGGCATCGCGGGCTGCAGGCAGGTGCCGCGGAACTCGCTGGACTCGAACGAGGCGGGCGCGGTCAGCCCCGACGACCACTCCGTCTACGTCGCCTCGTCGGACAGCGATTCGATCACCACCTTCGAACGGAAGGCAAACGGGGCCCTGACCTATCGCGGCTGCGTGGCCAATCGGGGCGCTCACGGCTGCGGCAAGCCGAAGCACGATTCACTCGGCGGCGCGGACGCCGTCGCGGTGAGCCCGGACGGGAAGTCGGTCTACGTCGTATCCCTCGACGGCGACTCGATCACGCGCTTCGACCGTCATTCCAATGGCTCCCTCACCTACAAGAACTGTTTCGCGAATGCCCGTGCGCACGGGTGCCGGCAGCTCAAGCACGATTCACTCGGCGGCGCGGACGCCGTCGCGGTGAGCCCGGACGGGAAATCGGTGTACGCGACGGCGCTCGGGGGCGACTCGATCACGGGCTTCAAGCGCTCGCCGAGCGGGCGGATCACGCCGCGCGGCTGTTACGCGAACGGGGTCGGGCACGACTGCCGGGCGCCGGAGGTGAATTCGCTCCACGCGGCCGACGGGGTCGCGGTCAGCCCGGATGGCGGTTCCGTGTACGTGACCTCGATGACCGGCCCGACGGTCAACGGCGGGGCCGGCGCGCTCACTCACTTCAAGCGCCGCGCCGACGGATCGCTGGGCTACAAGGGGTGCTTCGCCGATCAGGGGAGGTACGGGTGCCGCGCTCCGCGGCTCGACTCGCTCAGGTCGCCCGAGTCGATCGCGGTCGACCCGGACGGATCCGCCTTGTTCGTCGGCAGCTACGCGCGCGCCGTTTCGTTCTTCCGCCTTGGCGCGGGCGGGTCGTAGCTACGGGGCTCGATAGCGCCGTACGACCAACGCGCCGTCGGAGAGAACGTGCATCGCGTCGTTTGGCTGCGGCTGCGCGCGCTTCGCCTTGCCGGCGCAGACAACGTTGAGATAGAGCGGAATCGAGTGCCCGTTCTGGGCGATGGTGTGACGGATGCGCACGGCGCCGGCCTTCGTGGTGCGGCAGGGACTGCTGTACGCGCTGGCGCCATGGGTGCAGTTGAAGCCGTTTGCCTCCGTGAGGTGGCCGCTCGTGCTGATCGCACCCTTCGCGACGCCGGTCGGCGAGACGGAGTGGGGGCCACGGCTGAGTATCAGGTCGGTCCCGACGAAGCTCGGGTAGGGGAGGGAGGCGATCGTCACCAGGTGCCTGGCGCTCGCCTCGATCACGTCGCCCTTTCGCAGGTTGTTGATGCGCTCCGAGTAGATGACCCGGCGCCCGGCCTTGCCCGAGGGCGCGATCGGGATCGAGTGCGACCGCACGTTGGCGGTCCGGTACCGCTTGGGCGGGGGGACGTGCTTGTGCAGCGTGATCGCGTTGAGGCGCCCCTTGTCCTGGCGGACGGTCCCTTCGGGAGTATCGGCCCCGATGACGATCACCTGGCCGTCGCGCGCGTGCTTGTGGTCCGCCTCCACAACCAGGTTCAGGCGGCAGGTGCTGGGGCGGCAGGGGAGACGGTGCGGATGGCGGATCGTGGTCGGCTTCGGCGTGAAGACGAGAACGCAGTGGTGGTTGCGCTGCGGCCGCTCCTGATGGCAGCGGAGCGAGTGGGTCTCGGCGATCACCTTCGTGCCCTCGCCGCCGCTCGCCTCGCGGCGATTCGCCAGGACGATCCGCGCATCCTCGCGCGGACTGAAGCCGTAGTGGCGGCCGATGCAGCGGGGCGTGCCGAGATCGACGCAGGTCGTCGTGATCTGGACCTCGCCGTCGGTCCGGAGGATGTCGTGCCTGTGGAAGGTCGGAAGCGCCCCGGGGCCGATGGACATCACGACCCGCTTCTTCGCCCACTTGCGACGGGCGATGGGGACGACCCTGCGGATCTCCGAGTTGTCCCCCGTGGTGGCGAACCGGACGCTGCCGCGGGCGGGCCTCGAGGAAGCGGGGTCACCTGCTTTGGGTCCATGACCGGGTCCCGCGCCGGCGGGCGCCGCGGAGAGCAGCACCATGCCGGATGCCGCGCAGGCCACGATCGCCCCTCGCCGAACGCCCGTGCTCCTCACGGGCGCGAGTATATGGGCGGGTTGCGGCGGCTCAGACGCGCGCCGCTGCCGCCTGCCGCTGAGCCACGGCCGCCAACTCGATCCACACGTCCGCGCCGCCCCCGTTCGCGTTTCGAGCGGTCGCGCTGCCGCCGTGGGCGTCCGCAATCGCCTTGACGATCGCGAGCCCGAGGCCGGTGCCGTCGGTGGACCGGGAGGTGTCGGCGCGCCGGAAGCGCTCGAACGCGTGCGGCAGGAATTCGGGTGGGAACCCGGGCCCTTCGTCGCGGACGTGGAGCTGGATCCGCCCGTTTGACTGGCTGGACCAGATGCGGACCGGGCCGTCACCGTGACGGAGGGCGTTCTCGACGAGGTTTCCGAGCGCCTGCTCGATGCGCATCCGGTCCGCTTCGACGGCGGCGTCCGATTCATCGTCGAAGCGGAGCTCGCGTCCATCGCGCCCGGCGCGGTCGCTCAAGCGGTCGCGCATCGTCGCAAAGAGGTCGGTGATCTCGATCGGCTCCATCTTCAACGCCAATCTCCCCTTGTCGGAGCGGGCGATGACCAGCAGGGACTCGGCGAGCTGCGAGAGGCGGTCGGCCTCCTCGATCGCCGAGGCAATCGCGGCGCGCAGCTCCTCGCTACTGGCGCCGTAGCGAAGTGCGAGCTCGAGCTCCGCCTTGTGGGCGGCGAGCGGGGTGCGCAGTTCGTGACTGGCGTCGTCGACGAATGAGCGCTCGCGCTCCAGCGCGGTCTCGAGCCGGTCGAGCATCTGGTTCAGGGTCTCGCCGAGGCGGTGAAGCTCGTCGTGGGCGACCGGGACCGGCAGGCGCTGGCCCGCGCCGGAAGCAGACACCTCCGAGGCTCGCCGGCGCATGGCCTCGACCGGGCGCAGCGCAGCGCCGACCGTCACGTATGCCGCCAGGGACGCGAGGAGGAGCGCGATCGGGCCCCCGATCAGAAGCAGTCGGAGCAGGCTCGAGAGCGCTTCGTCGCGATCGCCGAGCGAGGCGCCGACGACCGCGATCAGCGTGGGGCCCTCGAACTCGAAGGGGCGGGCGAGGAAGCGCTCGGGCTCGGGGCTCGCGCCGCCCCCGGGGCGCTCTAACGTGATTTCCCCGCGCTTGGCCTCGGCGACCTTGCCGAGCGGGAGCACCGGTCGGCCGGTGGGCTGCGGCCGGTTGTAGGGCGGGTTGAAGAGACGGCCCTTCGCAGTGAGGATCTGGGCGAACTCCTCGGACCGGTTGTCGAGCAGGCTGTAGGCAGCCTCGCCGATGCCCTTGTTGTTGACCCGCATCTCCTTGATGAGCTGCTGGCTTCGCGACTGGAGGTCCTGGTCGATGGTTCGGTTGAGCGAGGACTCGAGGCGCAGGTAGAGGAAGAGGCCGGTTGCCGCGAGAACGATCGCCATCACCGCGGCAAACACCAGCGTGACTCGGAGTTTGATGGGGATGCGCCTCACCCGCCGCCGTCCTCTCTCAGACGGTAGCCGGCTCCGCGCACCGTCTCGAGGCTGGTGGTGTCGAACGGCCGGTCGATCTTGTTGCGCAGGAGGCGGATGTAGGAGTCGACGACGTTGGACCGGTTCTCGTACTCGTAGTCCCACGCGTGCTCGAGCAGCTGGAAGCGCGAGAGCACCTCGCCGGGGCGTCGCATGAAGGTCTCGAGGAGCGAGAACTCCTTCGGCGAGAGCTGGATCTCGGTGTCGCCGCGCCACACCCTGCGCCGCGCGGGGTCGAGCCGGAGGTCGCCGACCTCGAGCTCGGCCGGGCGCTCAACCGGCCCGCGGCGCACCAGGGCGCGGAGGCGCGCCAGGAGCTCCGCGTACGAGAAGGGCTTGGTGAGGTAGTCGTCGGCGCCGCTGTCCAGGCCGGCGACGCGATCGCTGACGGCGTCGCGGGCGGTGAGCATCAGGATCGGCGCCCACACCCCCTTCGAGCGCAGCTCGCGGCAGACCTCGAACCCGTCGGCGCCCGGGAGCATGACGTCGAGGATGAGCGCGTCGTACTCGGTGGCGGCGGCCATCCAGAGGGCCTCCTCGCCATCGCCCGTCACATCGACTGCCATGCCCTCCTTGCGCAGGCCGCGCTGGATCAGGCCGGCCATCTTGACGTGGTCTTCGACGATCAGAACGCGCATCGCAGCTGCACCCGGAGTGGAGCATCGTGCGTGCAGATGAGAGAACGATGAACGAAACGGCCGCGGTTCGCGCAGGGATGGCGTCTTTCAGACCCCTGTCATCTACGCCGCGTAGGACCTGGCGCGAACGCACAACCAACAGGAGGTCATCCCATGAGACTCAGGAGCAAACGGATAGCCCTCGCGCTGGGCGTGGCCGGCGTCATCGCCGTCGGCGGCCAGGCGGCCGCGTGGGGGCAGAGCAATCCGGCGCCGGTCAAGCGCCACTACCACCCGCACATCAACCCTGCGGACTTCGGCCGCAAGATCGACAACCGGTACCTGCCCTTCAAGCCGGGGACCCGGACGATCGCGAAGGGCGTCGCCGAGAACGGCAAGACGCCCCAGCGCGACGCTCAGGTTGTCACCGATCGGAAGCGGAAGGTCAACGGGGTGAAGTGCGTCGTCGTCCGCGACACGATCTCGTCTCGCGGGAAGCCGGTCGAGCGAACCTTCGATTGGTACACGCAGGACAAGCACGGAAACGTCTGGTACTTCGGCGAGAACTCCAAGGACTACCGTCACGGGCACTGGGTCAAGAGCGACGGCTCGTGGGAGGGCGGCGTCAACGGCGCGCAGCCCGGGGTGATGATGATGGCCCACCCGAAGCAGGGCGACGCCTACCGTCAGGAGTATTACCGGGGCCACGCCGAGGATCAGGCGAAGGTGCTCGGCGACACCGGCCAGGTGAAGGTGCCGGCCGGCACGTACGGGCATACGATCGGCACCCGGGAGATCTCACGACTCGAGCCCGGCGTCGTCGAGAAGAAGTGGTACGCGCCAGGCATCGGCGAGATCAAGAGCCAGGACGTCAAGGGCAGCAAGGAGGGCTTCCGGCTGGTGAAGGTGACTCACTGAGCCCCCAGCGCACCGGATCAACGATGGATGGATTTCGGCGATATAGGCGCCGGAATCCATCCATTGCCCGCCCCGCCGGCCCAGGTCCCGATGAAGGGGACGTTCTGATGCAACTCCCCACTAGTTTTGGAGGCCATGGCGGTGACGACGGGCTACCTCGAGCTGGGCGGTGAAAGTCACCGCCACGGCGACGGAACCGTCCACGCACACCCGCACGGCGGGCCACATTCGCACGATGAAGCCGGGCATGGCCACGCGCACGGCCTGGTCGACCCAAGCATCAAGCGCTCCCGGGCCGGCCTGCGCGCCGTGGGCCTCTCGCTCGGGGTGCTTGCTGCGACCGCCACGGCCCAAGTGGTCATCTACGTCGCGACCGGAAGCGTTGCCCTTCTCGCCGACCTGATCCACAACTTCGGCGACGCCCTGACTGCGGTTCCGCTCGGAACCGCATTCCTCTTGCGCTCCGGGAGGGCCGAGCGGTACGCCGGCCTTGCGGTCGTGTTCGCGATCTTCGTCAGCGCCTGCGTCGCGGGGGTCTTCGCGATCGAGAAGATCATCAGCCCGGAGGCGCCAACGCATCTACTCGCGCTCGGGATCGCGGGCGCAATCGGCTGCCTCGGTAACGAGCTCGCGGCGCAGATCCGCTTACGAGCGGGGCGCCGCTTGGACAGCCCGGCGCTGCTTGCCGATGGCTACCACGCTCGCACCGATGGTTTCGTCAGCTTGGGCGTGATGCTCAGCGCGGCACTGGTCGCGCTCGGGATTCCGCTCGCCGACCCGGTGATTGCCATCGTCATCACAGGGGTGATCCTTCGGATCACCTGGCAGTCGTGGGAGACGGTGCGTCAGGGCCACCATCACGATTGATTGCGACGCTCGCGTCGCTCGCGGGTGATCTATGCACGCCCGACTGCCAGCAGCACCCGATTCGCGAACTTGAGCGTGCCGTCGTCGGAGGTCCTCTCCTCAACCGCCCCGAGGATCGCGTCCCAGACCTTCTCCGGGTCATCCGGCGCGTTCTTCGCGACCAGCGCGATCAGCGGCGGGACCGTGTCCTTGACCAGCACGACGAACTCGTTGCCGCTATCGGGGCGGCCGGATTTGAACCGGCGACCCCCTGCTCCCAAAGCAGGTGCGCTACCAGGCTGCGCCACGCCCCGATGCGCCGAGTTTAGCCCTGGCTTCGGCCCGGCTGCTCTGCTGCGACGTTTGCCGCACCGCCTCTCGGGCACCCGCCAGGAACGAATGGGAGGAAGGAGGCTGGATGCCTGAGCTCATCGTCGGACCCATGCTGCGTTACCTCGGAGAGCGGGAGGCGACGGTCTGGGTCGAGACCGATGGACCGTGTGAGGTGGAGATCCTCGACCACTCTGCGCGCACGTTCGAGGTCTACGGCCACCATTACGCGATCGTCGCCATGGAGGACCTCGAGCCGGGGACGACCTACGAGTACGAGGTCGCACTGGACGGGGACGTGAGGTGGCCGGAGTCCGAGGGCGACCTTCCACCCAGCCGTATCCGCACTTTCGATCCCGACGGGCCCTTCGACATCTCGTTCGGCTCATGCCGTGTTGCGGTCCCTCATGAGAAGCCGTACACGCTCACGAAGACCGAGCACCCGGAGGGCAAGGAGGTCGACGCGCTCCGCGTGCTCGCGAGTGAGATGGTCCGCAACCCGGAGGGCCGGTGGCCTCATCTGCTCCTGATGCTGGGCGACCAGGTCTACGCGGACGAGGGCGCGCCCAAGACCCGTGGGTTCATCCGCTCGCGGCGGGACACCTCGCAGCCCCCCGGCGAGGAGATCGCCGACTTCGAGGAGTACACGCGCCTCTACCAGGAGTCCTGGCGCGACCCGGTGGTGAGGTGGCTCTTCTCAACCGTGTCGACGTCGATGGCCATCGACGACCACGACGTCCGCGACGACTGGAACATCTCGCGCTCCTGGCTCGATGAGATGCGGGCCAAGCCCTGGTGGCACGAGCGGATCGTTGGCGCATACATGTCGTACTGGCTCTACCAGCACCTGGGGAACCTCTCGCCGCGCGAGCTCGCCGAGAACTCCGTCTACCGGCGGGTCTGCGAGGCGGAGGGAGACGCCGGCGAGATCGTCCGGGGGTACGCCGAGGAGGCCGACGAGCATCGCGACGGCTCCCGGTGGAGCTTTCACCGCGACCTCGGGCGCAACCGCGTGATCGTGATGGACTCGCGGGTGGGCCGGGTGCTGGAGGAGGGCCGGCGTTCGATCTTCGACGAGCCCGAGTGGGAATGGATCCAGGACCAGGCCCAGGGCGACTTCGACAACCTCATCATCGCCACATCGGACCCGTATCTCCTGTCGCACGGCATGCACTACGCCGAGGCGTGGGGCGAGCGCGTGTGCGACGGGGCGTGGGGCCCCCTGGCGGCGAGGTGGATGGAGAAACTTCGGCGGTCCGTGGACCTCGATCACTGGGCCTCGTTCCACGTGTCGTTCGATCGGGTGGCGCGCCTGCTCCGCCAGGTGGGATCCGGTCAGTTCGGGACCGCGCCGGGATCGATCGTCCTCGTCTCGGGTGACGTCCACCACGCTTACCTCTGCGAGGTCGGCTTCCCGCGCCGCTCGGGCGTCGAGAGCCACGTCTACCAGGCCGTCTGCTCGCCGTTCCGCAATCCGCTCGACGCCGGTGAGCGGCGGGAGGTGAAGATGGCCTGGTCGCGCCCCGTCTGGGCGCTGACCCGGGCGCTGGCTCGCGCCGCCGGCGCCGGCGACCCCGAGATCCAGTGGCGCTTCCTCGACGGCCCGTACTTCGACAACCAGGTCGCGAGCATGACCCTGGACGGGAGGGCATCGCGGCTGAAGCTCGAGAAGACGAAGCGCGGAGACCCCGAGCAGACCCGCCTCGAGACCACGTTCGAGCGGGACCTCTCATCCAGGCAAGCGGCCCACCGGTCGGACCCCGTGGCGGCGCTACGCTCCGCCGACGGGCCCCCGTAGCTCAGTGGACAGAGCGTCGGACTTCTAATCCGAGGGTCGCAGGTTCGAATCCTGCCGGGGGCGTCCAGCCCCCGTCAGCGATCTCACCTGCGACACCGCTCGGCCTCCGGCCTCGCTGAGGTTCGAATCCTGCCGGGGGCGTCCAACCGCCTAAGGGCGGATCGCAGGCTCGAGTCGCGCGGACGTGGGGTACCCGCCGCCACCGAGCCTGCGACGCCGCCTGCCATCCCCGGCTCGGTGGTGTCCGAGCCCTTCCGCGATGCGGAGGCTGTGCGCGGCGCAAAGATCGGCCGGCGGAACGTTGTGCCAACGCGCCGCAACCGCCTGGTGACCGCCGGGCCGGCGAAGAACCAGACCATCGCCGCCCACATGCAGGCGCCGAAGATCGCGCCCGCCTCAGTCACCGTTCCTCATCCCAGAGGCCTTCTTCAGTTTGTAGATCAAGTTACTCAAGATAGCGAAAGACTAGCGGATCGCACGGGGGATGGAATCGCAAGAAATGTGAGGCATCAAGGCCGGGGCACCGCGGCCGAGCCGCTTCGCGCGAGCTGGTCGGGGGCGAGCTGGAGCCGAGCGAGCTGGTCGTCCGACGAGATCGCCACGGCGCAGCAGTAGTGCGCCGACCTACTCTCGAAGATCGACCCCTCGAGGGTGAGCTGGAGCCGCGCGAGCTGGTGGCGGGCCTCCCGGTCGACCAGCTTCGACAAGTAGCCCGCCCCTAGGTACATTGGAGAGCGCGCGGTGAGCGTAGCTCAGTTGGTAGAGCTCCTGGTTGTGGTCCAGGCGGTCGCCGGTTCAAATCCGGTCGCTCACCCCTAATAGCCGCGCCCGAACCGGCGCCTCGCGGGACGGTCCCCTCCCGCGCTAGCTACTACCAGGGCTACTACGTCACTTCTGCTTGCACGCGAAAGCAAAAGTGACGACCCCCTGGTGGGAGGCCCCGACACGCGCTCTCTCTAGCCGGACCCGATACGGCCGAGGTGACCTACTCCCGGGAGCATCCGCGGGGGTACGTTGACGCGGGTTCGTACCTGGAGTCTCGCGGAATGACAACATCGACCGCCGAGGCCGGAAAGGAACCGAAATGGACGAGACGACTCGCCCGACTTCAAGAACAGGAGAAGTCCAGATGAGCTGGGACCCCTACGAGAACCTTCCCCCAGCGGCCTCCTTCTCACTCACCAGCAGTGACCTGCGGGAGGGCGAGAAGCTGGCGATGCCGCAGGTCAGTGGCATCGTTGCCCCCAAGGTCGTCGTCCAAACAAATTACCGGCACGCAGATCCATGCAATTGCGACCAGCCCATCGCCCCGGTTCGGAAATCGGTCCCCGAAACGTGGTAATCGCGCGGCCCCCACGCAGGGCAGATGAGGTAACCGCGTTTCGTATGGGTCCCGGCGGGCGAAAGGTGCGTCGTAATGGGCGCCAGCACACTGAGAGTGCGGGCGATCTGAGGAGGTAGTTTGTCGGTCGCATTTAGCCCTCTGCTGAGCCAGCGCTTCGGACGCCTTTGGCTTGCCACTCTGCTCGCAGCGCTCGGCGCGGCTTTTGCCGTTGTCTGCCCGAGCGCCTCCGCCGAGCTTGCGACTGTCACAACCCCCTCCACAGCCGCCACCGGAGTCACGTCGACCACCCCGTCGGAAACTTCG
>Ga0164309_10001279_pt1 | contig 12470 bp, 16 predicted proteins | sample Whisoiple_247_MG_FD_109984 | JGI IMG/M metagenome (GOLD analysis project Ga0164309, IMG submission 109984) | Soil microbial communities amended with fresh organic matter from upstate New York, USA - Whitman soil sample_247_MG | ecosystem: Environmental > Terrestrial > Soil > Unclassified >... | reverse complement strand
CCGACGAGGTCCAGGAGGACACCGTGAGCACCGCAACCGAAGAGGTCACCGAGGCCTCGCCCGAGGCCGTCGAGGCCACCGTCCAGGCCACCGAGGAGGAGGTCGCCGAGACCCCGTCCGAGAAGCCCGCCAAGGAGGTCGACCTGACCGTCTTCAACGAGGCCGTCACCAGCGCGGTCGAGAACCGCGACGGAGCCACCGGCGAGGTCGCCCCGGTCTTCATCGAGCCCGTCCAGAAGGCGTACCGCGACCTCGACGGACTCAAGGCCAAGAACAAGGCCAAGGCCGCGATCAACGAGGAGATGAAGAAGGCGATGAACGCCCTCGACATCGCCACGGCTCGCGCCTACCTCGCCCTCACCGACGCGCTCGCCTCGACCACGTCGTCCGGCCCGAAGGCCGACCGAGTCCCCGCCGACCCGACCGAGGCCTTCGTGCAGCGCGTCACCGGCCTGCGGCTCGCCCTCCAGCTCGCCAGCGACGCCGTGCCCGAGGGTGTCACCGACGGCTGGCAGGACAAGGCCCGCGCCCTGTTCGACGAGTCGCTCCCCGCGGCGCAGTCCTACGCGGCCTGGGTCGGCAACACCGCCGAGGACAAGGGTGACGAGCCCGAGGCCAGCGGCGTCGTCAAGGCGGCCGTCAAGCTGTCGCAGGGCAAGGCGGCTCGCGTCGGCAAGTCCGGCGGTGGCGGTGGCAGCACCTTCACCGGCGAGCGTCGTGACATCGCCAAGCACATCCAGCAGGTGTTCGCGGACAAGGCGCCGGGCGAGTTTCTGACCGTCGCCGAGATCAAGAACGCTCGCTCGGACGAGTACGGCGACAACCCGCCGAGCGCCGGGGCGATCTCGATCCGCCTCTTCCCGAAGGCCGGCGGCAAGTGCACCGTCGAGGGCATCACGCCCGAGACGAACGACAAGGGCAAGAAGGGCGCGGTCAAGTCCGCCTGACCCGTTCGGCCCTGCAAGGCGTCAGCCCCGGTCCACTCCACCCCTGAGGTGGGCCGGGGCTGGCTTGCAGCAACTGTGTAACTCGGAATCTCAAGCACATCTTCGCATAGAACGGTCAAGCCTTTGTCGGCCTCTGATTACCGCTACCTCACAGGCTCGCCCGAGCCACGCTGACGCAATCGGGCCTCAGGTCGCCAGTCCCGACTCGCCTCCCTCCCACCGGAGTGTTTCCGCGAGTCGGGGCTGGTCAGCCCGGTTCAACTGTAGTCGTCCCGAGTCTTTGTCCTAGCACTGCCTCGGGACGGCCACAGTCCAACCGGACTACTTTCCCAGCTAGCTGGAGGTTTGAATCCATGCCAAACAGGTACATGTCAGGGCCGGGTGAGCAGAAGGTGCTCGCTCCCGCCTATGACCCGTTCTTCAAGTGGGCGTGCAGTCCCGACATCGCGGACAAGTCTGACGGCACCGTCGAGTGCCCGTCGGGTTACTTCGCGCTGATCGACATGCGCGAGGCTGACGACAACGGAGTAACCAGTACAGCGAGGTCATTCAGGCTGTCTTTGCCGACATGGGGCAGCCCGACCTGATCGCCGGCCTCATCCCCGAGCCCGGTATCTACGTCACCACCGAGAGCAACCAAGGCCTGATCTGGGTCTACGAGTTCGACACGCTTGAGGCCGCCGAAGAGTTCTACGGACCCTTCGAAGCGGTCTACTCGTACTGGAACAGCGAGGACGCTGATGTCTGACAAGATCACCGTCAAGACGAACAACGGCCCTCGCCCCCTCGTCAGCTACAACGAGCTGCCCGGGAACGTCAAGCCCGACTTCGACTACATGCTCGCTCCGCATCATGCCGGAGATCAGGACGACAGGCGCTTCGTCAAGTACCGTGACAGCTGGTACGACACCAGCGACTGTGACGGTCCCACCTTCTCCGATCTCGCGGCCCACGGCTTCGACAGGTATGCCTCTGACTCCTTCTGGTCGGGCGTCGCCTTCAGGTTCTTCGACCGCGAGGGATACCTGTACGATGACGAGGTGGTGGTTGGACGCTACTACTACTGAGCCACTCAAATCAGCAAGTCCAACGAAAGCAGGGAACATGAGCAACAACAAGTCCGACGCCACCTTCCACGGTGGCGAAATCCATCCGGCCTACAGCAAGCCGAAGAAGAAGAAGCGCATCTTCATGTGGTTCTTCCTCGCCATCCAGCTGGTCTTCATCATCTGGATCATCGCGGGCCTCAAGGGCCAGCCGGCCGTCGACCAGTCCACCTGTGGCGGGCTCGATCTGGAGAGCTGCAACGCGGCCAGCGACCTCGGAACCGGGATCGGCCTCGCCCTAGTCCTCGGCCTGTGGGCCTTCGTCGACTTCATCCTCGTCGTCGTCTGGGCCGTCGTCACCTTCTCGCGTCGGCGGTGACGCGATGAAGAACTGCCTTCTCCTCGTCAAGACCACCGAGCATCCTGACCAGCTCGGAAGCCTCGACGGGTGGCGCATCGCCGCCCGAGGCGCGATGGAGGAGCTTCACCTTCAGGGCATCGCAGCCGTTGACGAGGGAGAGGTCGAAGCCTACCTCGTCGTGGACGCGACTCAGCGCTACACCAAGGACAACACGGTGCTGGACGAGGTTCAGTACCGAGTCAAGGGCGGCGTCACTCGGTTGTAAGTCACCAGCTCACCTACACCCCACCTTCACCTCGGACCCGCCAAAGTAAAGCTTGTGCGGCTGCCCGAGGTGATGGTAGGATGCTAGTTAGCACCCTATCCCGATCAGTTCGGAGGTAACACTGATGTCATTCACCTGCACAAACGGTTCCGTACACAAGCACGACCTCGTTTACGAGGCCCGTGTCTGCTACGGCTTCGTCCGACCGCCCGCCCAGCCAGTCCGACCCTTCGAGGTGCACGAGCCGCCTGTCACCGACCGGCAGATCAGGTACATCGAGAGCCTGGGAGGCGACACCGTTCACGCCGCAAAGCTGACCAAGAAGGCAGCCAGCGACTACATCAAGAGACTCCTCCAAGGAGGTTCCGTGTCAACAGCACCTTCCACCCCAGCTGCACCGGCCAAGCGTCCGGTCGACCCTCGCCTCGGTCTCCTGACCGGCCTGTTCGATCAGGTCCGCGACGGGTACTATGCGACCCAGGTCGATGGCAGCGCCCCGATTCGATTCCTCCGGATCAGCACGCCGAAGCGTGGCCGCACGGCCATCTCGCAGGCAGCCCGCAAGATTCAGTCCCAGCACGGTCCACGCTGGGAGGTCGCCGGTGCCTTGTGGCCGTCCGGTCAGTGGTCGATCTACGACTCGCGGATCATCGAGCAGCTCATGCTCGTCGTCACGGACCAGCGCGGCTGCCTCAAGCGCTACTCGAAGGAGCTCGGCCACTGCTGCCGGTGCAACACCGAGTTGACTGACGAGCGCAGCCGTCACTACGGCATCGGTCCCGAGTGCGAGAAGCACTGGCCCGATGTCATCAACGAGGTCGACGAAGAGAACGACGGGATGCCCTTCGAGCACCTCGCTCGATGAGCCGTCATGCCTACGCCCAAGCAGATCGGGCTTGGTTTGGCGCTCTTCACCGCCGCTGGGATCGGTGCAGTCGCTGGGGCAACTCAGCACACAGTCGAGTATCGAACCATCACGATCAAGTCAGCCCCTGAAGTCTTAACGCACGTTGAGGAAAAGGAGGTGGTCAAGACAACCCCGATGCCTGAATCCTGCAAGTCGTTGATCCATGCGGCTCAAGAGTCGTTCACCTACGACAAGGCAATCAGTCTGGCAGCGGGCAAGATCAACCAAGCCATCTTCGACGGAGTCACACACCTCGCCATGAACGAGCCGACACAGTGGGACGACGCGGAGCAAGCGATCTATGACGCACAGCAAGACCTCAATCGTGCACTTGTCTCGAAGGGCGAACTTGCAGACCGCATCACAACCCTTCAAAAGCAGTGCAACGAGGCGCAGAAAACGCAGTGATATGCCCGCCCTTGGCGCGGGGGTAGTCGCCACTAGCGGAGCCCTAAAGAGCCCGTTGGCGGTGGCACTCCGCGCCGGGGATGCGGGTAGCATGGCCCGCGCAGCCGGTGCCGATATCCGGCCCGAGCCAACAAGAAGCCCTGACCTACAGGAGGTAGGACAATGAGCACCCATCCAGTCTTCCTCGAGCCACTTGAGCCCGAGGATCGGGGAGCGTACTTGCGCCCTGAAGAGGAGAACCCGCCCGAGTGGACATGTCAGTTCTACGTCTCGATCGACCACGTCGAGTGCGGCGAGCCGGCTGTGACTGACGTGACCACCAAGAACGGGCTGGTCGCACTGTGTGCCGAGCACAGGGCGTACCACAACAGGTCACACGCTCAGCAGCGTGTGCGGGGCAAGGACTCGTAGTGGCTCGCCAGCCCAAGACGAGGCAGCCCAAGACGAAGTTCAACGCACAGCACAAGCTCAAGTGTGCCTCGTGCGGCATCGAGACCTCGGTTTTCAAGCTGGTGCCTGTTGGCGGGAGGGTTCTCCCCTTCTGTGACCCGCGGCACCTTCCATCCACTGCAAAGTGAGGTAGTACCAGATGTCCGATCCAAGTTCCACCCCCAAGTCATGCTTGACTTGCCCTTCGTACCTGCAGCCCGGCGAGGAGTCGGTTCGCAAGTTCAAGAAGTCTGTCGGCGCTCCCATGTGTGGCAGGTACGGTCACGTCCTCGGCAAGCCGGGACTGCCGCCGGCTCGCGAGTCTGCGCTGGCGAAGCACTTCGCCACGAACTGCCCCTCGCACGGTGAGCCGCTTCCGCCGCTTCCGATCGAGCAGCGGCTGCAGGTCGTCATGCCTGACCTCGACACTCGCGACACGAGCGACCGCACAGCCGTCGAGCAAGACAACTGCGTCTCGTGCGCCATGTGCAAGAACTTTGTGCGTGACGACATTGTGGCCGACGAGCTCGGCTGGACCGCTGGACTGTGTGCCGCCAAGGGCATGCTCATCCTCGCCCACCGCGAGACCTACGAAGCCCGCGAGTGCGAGTACCGCTGGTGGGGACCGATCAGGCCATCTACGGGTGGCCTGCACCTGCTTCCCGAGTACGAGGACGCCTTCCAAGCGACGGTGAATCCCGTTGCTGCCTACTTCAAGAAGAAGCGCGAGGGCCTTGTGGAGCCGCACGAGTACCCCACCGACCGCGAGGTGACCGAGGAAGAGTCCCGCGACGGCATCCGAGCTTGGCGCAAGATCGTCGACCCCGAGGGTTCGGGCTCGGAGGCATACCTGCCGGTCTACCGCATCGACTTCTTCTCGCCCGAGGAGCAGGCCAAGATTCCGCGGAGCGGCGACGAGGAGTCGCCCGACCTGTACGTCGACCACTTCGGCGGCACCTACATGGCGACTGTCGCATGGACCGAGCTCGATGAGACTCCGATCCTTTGGGGCGAGCCGGGTAACGGCAAGACAGAGTTCTTCCGCTACCTCGCGTGGCTCATGTGCCTGCCCTTCGAACGCATCAGCATCACCGGCCAGACTGACATCGACGACCTCGCCGGGACCACCAAGTTCACCCCCGAGCGTGGAACGTACTTCCAGTACGGTCGCCTCCCCCGAGCATGGTCGAAGCCCTGTGTCGTCGTCGTGGACGAGCCGAGCGTTGGCCCGCCTGACGTGTGGCAGTTCATCCGGCCACTGACCGACAACAGCAAGCAGATGGTCCTCGACATGAACGAGGGCGAGCGCATCAAGCGCCACAGCGACTGCTTCTTCGGCATGGCTTCGAACCCGACTTGGGATGCCAAGAACGTCGGCACCTTCCAGATCGGTGACGCTGACGTGAACCGTCTGTATCACCAGTGGGTCGACCTTCCGCCCGAGTCGCTGGAGCGTGAGATCATCCGTAATCGAGTCGCCAAGGACGGCTGGGAGATGGATGACGAGCGCCTCACGATGCTCATGAGCATCGCGGAGGAGATTCGCGCCAAGACGAAGGACGACGTTCTTCCGATCACTTGGGGCATCCGTCCTCAAATCAAGGTGGCTCGGGCACTCAGGTGGTTCCCGACACTCACCGCCTACCGTCGCGCAGTTGCCGACTACCTTGAGCCGGAAGCTCAAGAGGTCCTGCTTGACTCAGTTCGCGCTCACATCGAGTCGAACTAACCTTCAGAAAGAGGTAAGACCATGTATGTCGTCCACACGCCCTACACCTTGGGCATGGCGATCTGCGAGCTCGTTCAGGAGTACTACAAGGGCGCTGACCGAGGCCCACTCCTCACCAAGGCCAAGAAGGAGGAGGACGCTCGCGAGAACCGAAACCTCGGCTACCGTCACGGAGTCGCCGTCGCCATCGCCGAGCTGCTCACCGTCGAGCGGAGTAAGAAGTTCTACCTGTGGTCGATGGCCGAGAAGGTCATGCACTATGACGTGACCAAGGTCCTCCACGAGCAGGAGCGCCAGTTCACCGGCGCCTTCCCCGACGGCGACGAGGCCTCGTCCATCACCGACTTCATCTTCGCTGTGATCGACGGCGAGGGTGGGCAGCTGGCCGCTCGTCACGAGCACGACCGGCGCACCAAGGTCCGCAACGGCGAGATCAAGGCCGAGCCCGCTGATGTCGAGTGGCTCACCGCAGAGCTCGCCGAGCATGACGCCACACAGCGCGAGCTGCGTGACCTCATCATGAAGGCCGAGCGGCCCTCCAAGGCCAACGACGCGCCGGTGAAGCACTGATGGCCCGCCAGTCCGACACGCCCGTCTGGGACAAGGTTGCCGACGAGCACACCCTGCTCCAGATGGAGTGGCAAGAGCTTCGGAACGAGACTCAGAATCGTCTCCGAGCTCACGACCGCAGGATCAATACCGCCAAGGGCAAGTGGCGTCGAGTCAAGTGACTCAACTGACCCCGGAAGGGAGGTAACACCATGAGTCTTGACCAACTCATGCACGCCGGTGTCACCGACACCAAGGACGACAAGGCCCGACGTGCCGTCAAGGCGTTCCAAGCTCTTCAGCCGACGCTGACTGCGTATGCACGTTTGCTCACAAAGCGCAAGGACGTTCGTGTCGTCATGGCAGCCGAGGACAACGGCAGTACTGATGGCAAGAGAATCTTCTTCCGGCCACCGATTGAGCTCGGCGAAAACCGGACTCACGAGCGTCGTCTGTGTGACAAGCGCGACGAGAACCTTCAGCTCCTCTGTGGTGCCTGTGGTGCCCGCGAGCGGGTACTCGTCACGATCTATCACGAGATCGAGCACATCTGCTGCGAGACGATGACGCCACCTGCCGAGGGTGACATTCTCCGTATGATCGAAGGTGCCGTGGAGAATCACGGCACAAAGTATGGCGATGCCATCTTGCAGCGGATCAAGGCACTGCCCAAGTCTCACCGTGGCTCGTTCCTCGGTGTGGCCGCGGTCATCAGTCCCTTCCTGCCATTGCTCGTCAACGCGCTGGAAGATGCTCGCGTCAACGGCGAGGGATTCAAGGCTCGTCCCGGCACGAAGATCATGTTCGAAGCTGACGCTTGGGATACCTTCACCAAGGGTGTCGAGCAGCGTGACTCCGAGACGGGTGAGTTCATCCGTAAGGAGTGGCGCGACTACCCTCTCAATATGCAGGTCATCATCGGGGTATTCTGCAAGGCGAGCGGCTACAACTACGAGAGCTTCTTCCAGCCGAACGTGATCGAGGCTCTCCGTGACGAGGAACTGACCCGGCTGGTCGGCGGTCTCAAAACTGCCCGAACAGTCTCCGCGGTCTACTTCCTCGCATTCCCCATCCTTGCGCGTCTGCGTGAGCTGGGGTACTGCAAGTCCGACATGGACCCGCAGCCCGAGCCCGAACCCGAGCCCGAGCCGGAACCGGAAGAAGATGAGGAAGATGAGGACGATGCCACCCCCGATGAAGCTCCCGAGGAAGATGGAGAGGGATCGGATGCTCCTGATGATGAGGACTCCGATGAGCAGCCAACTCCTTCTGAGGATGCTTCCGATGATTCCGACGAAGGGTCCACACAAGACGAGCCGTCTGATCCTTCGGGAGACGAGGATGAGGAAGGTGAGGGAGATGCAGGAGAAGCCGACGACACCGGCACCGGCGAGCCCGGTGAAGAGAGTGCTGGCGACGGGGATTCTGATGGGGACGCCGAAGGGAAGGGTGAGTCTGGTTCGGACGGCGGACTTGACGACGATGACCCTTTGCCCGAGGGGGAAGGCGGCCACCAAGATTCGGAAGCTGGGCAAGCCCAGCCGGAGCCCACTGACGACCATTCTGATGACGGTGACGGACGTGATTCTGGCAGCGCCGGATCGCCTTCAGCGGATTCAGAGCCTGAAGAAGGAGCTGTAGAAGATGCTGATTCGGAGGCCGATCAAGGCGGCGCTGGCGGACTGGATGATGAGGCGCGGGAGGAAGATGGCGAACGAGGTGGGGGAGGAGATAGCTCGGGAGCTCTCCCATCCCACCCTGACGACCCCGCCTCCGACGCCGAGCCGTCCAAGGACAACGGCGAGGCCGGTGAGGAAGGCTCCACCGAAGCCGCCGACGATGGAAGTCCTGAGTCCGGAGACGACTCACCCGACGGTTTACTGGAGCGTGGCTCCGACACTGGAGGAACTGGTGTTCCCGAAGATGGTGATTCTGACGAACCCGATGACGGGGGAGCAGGAGACGAAGCCTCTGTGGAAAGTCCTGCAGGACACGCAACGCCTGCCGAGGGACCCGAAGCTGACGTCGAAGTGGAACCCTCAGACGAAGGAGTGGGAGATTCACTTCAGCCTGACGGAGAGCCCATCGACTCCGGAGCCGACCAAGGACTCGGAGGAATAGAGGTAATCGAGGACGAGGCTAACGACGAGCTTCCGCTTGGTGACCCCGAGGACATTCAGATCCACCTTGACGAGTGGATGGGGCACGGGGAGCAGCCGAAGTCCATCGAGGAGCAGAAGGACGACAAAGAGATCATTGACCGGGCCATCGTCCAAGGTGTCTACTTCGAAACCCCCAGCCAGACGATCTTCGGCGTGCGTGAGCACAGATGGGGCGATCCCATCTTGGTTGACGACTACAACGTCTCGGGCGCTTGGGATGCGAACAGGTATTCCCGAAGCGGTCGTGAGATCGGACGCGAGGGAGAGTTCCACCCTGACGAGACGATCCTCGGCCCTGCCCTCCTTCCCATGCGAGTCACATTCTCGGACAACAAGCGTGGTCACGAGCGCTACCACCTCAAGGGCGGGAAGGTCAATAACAAGGTCCTCGGGAAGCGTGCACACCTCGGCGACGAGCGACTCTTCAAGAAGCGCACCCTACCGGGCAAGCGAGACTACTTCGTGGTCATCGGCATGGACGTGTCAGGCTCTACGGTGGGCAAGAATATCGTGCTGGAGAAGAAGGCAGTCATGGCGCAGGCCGAGCTGCTGCATCGCATGGGGATTCCCTTTGCGATCTACGCTCACAGCGGCACCTTCCACAAGCCGAAGGGCGGTCGCTCCTACGGCCACGACCTCGACATCTACCTCGTCAAGGAGCCGAACGAGCCGTGGTCCAAAGACGTGCAGGAGCGCGTCACGTCGCTCGGGCCGGACTCGTCCAATCTTGATGGACACTCGATGGAGTACTACCGCAAGGTACTCGACCGGGTCTCAGCCACGGACAAGATTCTCCTCTACTACACCGACGGCAAGATGCCCGCCGAGAACTTCCAAGAGGAGCTCGAAATCCTGCAGCGGGAGATCAAGACCTGTCGCCGCAAGAACTACACCCTGCTGGCGGTTGGCATTCGGACTGATTCGCCGATCGAGCACGGTCTCGATACAGTCCAAGTGGATTCCGACGCTGACATTGTCAAGGTAATCAAACACCTTGAGAAGAGGTTGCTGGCTTGATTGGCCGGTGTGCCGATATGAAAATATCCTCGGACATCGCTTGACCAATCCCGCCGCGCATCATGTAGGGTGGACATACGGCCCACAGGGTCACCCAGCCACAAGAAACCCCGCACCATTCACCGGCACCAAGGAGCATCATGGCAGACACGAAGCTTGACCTCACCGAGTTCAACGACAAGAAGGTCGTCGTCATCAAGAAGGCCGACGACGGCTCGGCCACCGAGATCGAGGGCACCGTGCAGTCGGGCAACGCGCTCGGCCTGCTCATCAAGCCCAAGGGCAAGACCAAGTTCGAGCTGATCGTCGCCGACGACATCGAGGAGGTCCGCCCCGTCCGCGAGGAGGCCAAGGCGCTCACGCGCAAGACGCTCAAGGTCGTGGAGCTGCCGCAGGCGCGCAACCACCTGCTGGAGCGTCACGCCTACACCCTCGCCCAGGTCAACGCGATGTCCGACGACGAGGCCCTCGAGGCCCACAACGGCATCGACCACGAGGCGAGCGACCTCGGGCACGTCCACGGCGAGAAGGGCAAGAGCGACCGCGAGGCCGCCATCGAGTCCGCCGGCGACGAGTCCTGACAGACCCTCCCCCCTGCCCGTGCCCCTGAAAGACGGGCGTGCCTGGTCAGACAGGCAGGGTGGAGGCAGACGCCCCAGTTGCGCTTCGGGAGTGGCGCAGGAGGGGTAGAGGCACTGCCGCGATGCCTACAAGTGCGGTGGAGGATGGGTCGGGTTTCACACTAGTCAGTGAGACCCGGCCTCATTCTTCTCGTGATCCTAGCGATAGGTTGAAACCCCTTATAGTGGGGGGAATTAGGACTGCCCTCTACATAGTGCCCACCATGTCTGCATCCTGAAGGAATGAAGGAGATACCTAATGAAGACCCTCGCGAAGAGACTTAGCTGGATTTCCCTCGCCAGTGTCGGAAGCAAGGTACTCATCGCCTTCCTCCTGTGGAGGGGGATGCCAATAGGCTGGGCATCAGTGATCGTGCTGGCGCTGGTCATCCCGTTCGCAGTAAAACTGATTCACCAAGGTGTTACGCAGAACTACTTCTGTGATCCAGAAGAACAAGCCCAATCTCTTCGAGAGGACGAGATCGTATGGGTTTCAATACACCCGAACCGCGAGGCGTATATCAGAGGCAGCCGAGTGCCCTCGCAGCCCGCGAGGTCGAACTCCACCCGTGGGGTTTCGAGTGCACCCAGCCTCACTGTCAGTTCAGCGTCTGCGCGAGCAGCGAGGCTCATGCGCTTGACGTTCAGGCCACACACCCCTGTCCTTATTACAACGGCACCACAACAATCGGATGGAGTATCACGGTGACACTTGTCGAGCAGGTCTGGGCGAAGGTGGATGAGGACATGCTCGCCCTCATGCAGCCCGAGGCACACACTGACTTCGCGGCGCTCAAAGCGAGGCTGCGAGCCTTTGCCGAAGTGCTGGCCATCTTCATGACCCCGCACTTCACCACCGCCGACGAGATCGCACGAGAGGCGAAGCGCCGATACGACAACAGGATGGACCCCGAGTACTGCACGCCGGGTCTCAACCAGCGCCGCTACGAGCCGCCACCCGGCACCCCCGACCTGCGCGAGGCGTACCACGGAGGCAAGGCTCGTTCCTCGACTCCGGCCAAAAGACCGAACGCTACCGAGACTGCGATCTCGAAGCTCTCGGACGAGAAGCGAGCGGAAATCAAGATGTTCCACGACAACGGCTTCCCAGCCGACGTGCTCGCTCGCACTCACGGCGTCACAGTGGCTGTAATAAACGCTGTAATCAACGCTTGACACGCCTTGCAAGGTGGGTATACGCTATCACTAGCGGCCCACACCGCGCACGACCCGACATGAAAGAAGACTGACCGTGCAAGTCTATGTACCCATTCCCAGCGCTGTTGACACAGCGGAAGTCCTGACAAACGCAAACCTGCTCGACGTGATAGCCGCCTGTCTCTCCCTCATGGATGAGCAGCACATCGACGGCGAGCACACGATTCTCGCCCACCACCCTCTCTACAAGATGTGGGACGGTCATGGGCCAGCCCTGTGCGCTTACGGTCTCGCGATGTGCGACGAGGTGCGGCGACGAGGGTTCGCGTCTGAGTTTGTCACCGACGAGGTGGAGCGGTTCAGCGCGACTCTGTCCGAGCAGTTGGAGAACGCCTGCTCGGGCGAGTACACCCTCGCACACCCCGGCTGGTGGGGCTCGGTGTCGCTGCACCACGCACATCAGAGCGAACTGCTACGGCAGAACCCGGCGCACTACCAGCGATACTTTCCCGAGACGCCCATCGACCTGCCCCAGCTCTGGCCGGCGGCCTGACATGAAGCGACTCGTAATCGGAGCTGCCCTCGGGGTTGCGCTCCTTGCCGGTTGCAACAAGCAGGCCGAGGTGGTCTACACGCCTGCTCCCACCGTGACCGTGGAGTCGACACCGGCACCGACGCACACGGCTGAAGGCGCACGGCAACGCGCTCTTTTGGAGAGGGCGTGGAATGCCATCGGCCTCTCACAGCAGCAAGAGATCTGCTACCTCTGGAACCTCGATCGCAATGCTGGTATCCAGCTGGTAATCGAGAACCCAATCCCCGACGTGACCCTTGAGGACACCATACGATTCTTTGATGGGAAGTGTTGACAT
>Ga0164309_10001277_pt1 | contig 12487 bp, 7 predicted proteins | sample Whisoiple_247_MG_FD_109984 | JGI IMG/M metagenome (GOLD analysis project Ga0164309, IMG submission 109984) | Soil microbial communities amended with fresh organic matter from upstate New York, USA - Whitman soil sample_247_MG | ecosystem: Environmental > Terrestrial > Soil > Unclassified >... | reverse complement strand
GGGCCGTGCTTCGTTGTGGACGCGCTGGTGCTCGGCCCGTGCGAGGGCGTGCCAGGCCGCGGCGTTCGGGGTGACGGCTGCGGATTCTCGTGCGGCGTGGTGGGCGATGGTCAGGAGCCGGTCCGCCTCCTGTCTCCAGGCGCGAACGCCGCGAGCGTCCCGGCTGGCGCTGCTGAGGGCCGCGAGCTCGGCATGGGCGCGGAGTCCCTTGGCACAGAACCACACTCGCAGTTGAGCCCTTTCGAGACCGGGTGCTCGAGCCAATGCGTCGTCGACCAGGCGCGCGGCGTCGGTCCATCGCCGTTGCCAGAGTGCGAGCTCTGCCTGGTACACCTCGTAGACGCCGAGCCCGTGGTCTTCTCGAAGGGTGGCCCGGGCCAGGTCGAGGTGCGTTCGCGCGGCTTCGAAGTCCCCACGGCCCATTTCAAGGTCGGCCCGGTTCATGAGCAGCATGTAGGGGAAGCTGCCCGTGATGCTGCGTAGCGCCGCGGCCGATTCGGTGTCGGCGGCGTCCCAGTCGCCGATGATGAGTAGAGCCTCGATCCGGTTGGACAGCAGGACGCTGCTGTGGATTCCGTAGCCGCGCAGGAGGACCAGAGCCTGCTTCGCGGTGCGGGCTGCTTCGGTGGGGCGTCCGAGCATGGTGAGTGAGTCGGTGAGGTGGACGTAGGCGCGATGCAAGCCTGGGTGGTCGCCGACCGCCTCGGCGAGCTCGATGGCGAGGTGCAGCTCGCGCAGACCCTGGTCGCTGTCGCCCAGGTACGTCAGGTCGGAGCCGAGAACCGTGCGGGCGCGGACGGTGGCCTCGTCGGCAGTGACCTGCCGAGCGAGCGCTAGTGCCTCGGTCGCCACCTTCCGGGACTCGCCGTGCCGCCAGGCGGTCGTGAGCCCCCCCGCCAGAGAGGCCAGGCAGGACGCCAGCTCCGGTGACGGCGGTTCGGCCGGGACGACGTCCACCGCCCTCGTGAGGGCGCGGAGCGCGGCGTCGGTGTGACCGGCCTCGTGTAGGTACTGGCCGAGTCGGACGCGCACGAGCCCGGCGCGGTGTGGCTCGTCCACAGGGATCAGCTCGATCGCCCTTCGGGCAAGCTCCACGGCGCGCGGCGCGGCCCCGACGAGGCTGGCCAGTTCCGCTGCCCACGCGCAGACACTCGACAGGTCGGTGTCGGGGCGTTCTCGGGAATCTGGCACCCGATGCCAGAGGGCGATCGCCCGCTCGAGATGTGAATACGCTTCAGCGAGACCGAACACCGCTTGCGCCTCCCGGGCTGCGGCCATCGACGCGGACAGCGCTTCCGCGTGACGACCGGCCGCAGCCCAGTGCGGGGCCACCTCCGCCGCGGTGGCGTCTCCACGGGTGCGGAGGGCTTCGGCCAGTCGGGTATGCGTCTCCTCCAGCTCGCCCGGAAGGACCGTCGCGTAGATCGCGTCCGCCAGCAGTGCGTGACGGAAGCGGAACCGGCCGCTGTCGCGGTCGACGACCAGCACCTCATGGTCGACCGCCTCGCGCAACGCCCGGCGTGTCTGGTCCACCGACAGGGCGGCGGTGTCGCGAAGAAGGGACGGGTCGGCATCCCGGCCGGCCGTGGCTGCCACCCGCAGCAACGCCTGCGTCTCCGGACCGAGCTGTTCCACCGTATGCAGCAACAGCTCGCGCAGACTCAGCGGGAGCTGCCGGCCAGACAGGTCGGAGGACGTCAGCAGCTCCTCGGCGAAGAAGGGGTTGCCCTCCGATCGGGTCGCGATCGCCGTCGCTACGGAGGCAGGCACGGGACGACCGGTACGCGACGCGACGAGTTCCGCGATCTCGTCGGCCGTCAACGGTCGCAGGGCGACGGTGACACCCCCGCCGCGACGGATCCCCTCTTCGAGCCGGTATCGGCGGTCACCTCCAGCATGGTCAGTGCGGCTGGTCCCGACCAGCAGCACCCGAGTGCCGGTGAGGTTGTTGGCCAGGTAGACGGTCAGGTCGACGGTCGTGGCATCGGCCCAGTGCAGGTCCTCCAGGATCAGCATCAACGGCGTAGACGCCGCCTGCCCCGACAGCAGGGCGACGACGTCCTCGAAGACGAGCAGCTGAGACGCCGCCGTCGCCCAGGGGGGCCGGGACGACTCGGGCACAAGCGGGCGAAGGGCGGTGGCGAAGGGCGCATACGGCAGTTCGGATCCCACCAGGTCGATCGCTCGACCAATCAGCACCACGAAGCCCGTAGCCGCTGCCCTCGAGGCCACCTCAGCGACCAGCCGGGACTTTCCGATACCCGCCTCGCCGGTGACCAGGACGGCCTGGCCATGGCCTGCTTGCGCCGCCGCCAAGGCGCGCGCGAGCTGCGTCATCTCGGGCGCGCGACCGACGAGAACGCCGGCGGCCTTCACCCCCGCAGTATCGCGCACAGCGCCGGGTCGCCACCGGGTTGACCCGAATCCCTGGCGCTGACCAAGCTGCGCCTCGGGGGTGGCGTGACGATCCACGGTGGTCTACGGAGGCCCGAAGACGGTGTGGATACCTACCGTGGCGCTCGATCTACGCATACCTGGACCCGAAAGATAAGCAGCCGATTACGGACGTGCCCACCCACACCCACCGGTCACGATCCGAAGACCAGAAACCTACGAGGAGGAGGATCACCATGACAACCCTGACCCAGACCGACGCGCCGGGCGCCGCACAGACGACGATCCACGCGGTGCGCGGTGGCGGCGGGCTGTCGTTGCATGTCCGGGAGTGGGGCAATCCGACCGGGACGCCGATCCTGTTCCTGCACGGCTGGTCCCAGAGCCACCTCGCGTGGCGCAGGCAGTACGACAGCGACCTGGCCGATGACTTCCGGCTCGTCGCCTGCGACCTGCGCGGTCACGGGATGTCCGAAACCCCGGCGGACGCGGAGCACTACACCCAAGGCCAGCGGTGGGCCGATGACGTCGCCGCCATCCTCGGTGAGCTGGATCTTGACCGTCCGGTCCTCGTCGGCTGGTCGTATGGTGCGTTCGTCATCGGCGACTACGTAAGGGCCTACGGCCAGGATCGGATCCGGGCCGTCAACTTCGTCGCCGGCGCGGTCAAGCTCGGCGAGACCGCCTTCGGAACTCTGATCGGCCCCGGCTTCCTCGACCACTTCGCGGACGCCACCTCCGACGACATCCCCACGAGCATCCGAGGCATGCGTGGCCTGGTCGGCGCCTTCGCCGCCAGCCCGTTGCCGGCCGCAGACGAGGAGACCCTGCTCTGCTCCAGCATGACCGTCCCGGCCGAGGTCCGTGCCCACCTCGCCGCGCGCCAGCTCGACTACGACGACGTCCTCCACACCCTCCGGTTTCCCCTCCTGGTCAGCCAGGGACGCGACGACACCATCGTCCTGCCCGCCATGGCCGAGCACATCGCCAGCACCTGCCCCACCGCCGAGACCTCCTGGTACGAGCACACCGCGCACGTCCCACACCTCGAGCACCCCGACCGCTTCAACCGCGAGCTCGCAGGGCTGGCCGGTCGCAGTACGTAATTTCGGCGACCGACCTCTTCACGAGCAAGGCCTTCTCTCGCCGACCACCGAAGTCGCCTTGCTGTGCGCTCCCTCCAGACGCGCTGTCGACGGCAGGGCCGAGAGGCTCCGAAGTGACCGTCCGCGGCGTTCAGACATGCCGCCGCTGGGCGGACCACCTAAAGACCGACGCCCGGGGCGGGGCCGTTGTTCCGGGGGGATCTCCTGCTGCGTGGCGCGCGCATTCCGCCTCATGAACCGCGGCGCTGCGTGTCCTCGATCGAAGACCTAGTGGCCGTTGGCGCGGGCTCATTCCCTGCCTCGACCACCTGATCCTGGTCGTAGCCGCGCCCAGTCGGGCGGCCGGTGCCGGAGCGCAACCCGCCGCTCTTGCAGGCGGTGCTCGCGGAGCGATGGAGGGGCCTTCACCGGCCTTGTCGACGGTTTTCATGGACAGCTCGATCTTGTGACCTTCGTCTGCTGGCGCGTCACCCACCAGGGTCTTCGCCTCCTCACGGCGAGCGGGCGCAGTTTGGATCGTGCTCCGGCGGGCGGTGGGCTTTAGCCCGATCGTCGGTGTCCTCGAGCCAAAGTCGACGGTCAGCGCATCGACAGGTTCGAGCCATTCTTCGGCCGGTTGCCCGCGCTGTGGCCGCCGGGACTGTCCGGTGAACAACCTGATGACATGTCCGCAGGGCGGGGGCTAAGGGGCTCACCGCTCGATCTGAGGTGTCCGCCCGATTCGACCGGGTCGATGATCCACGAGGCTGAATGGCAACCGGCCCGCCACCTCGAAATGGGTCTCGGAGAACCAGCCTGAGGGGGATCAATCATGCTTGTCCACCACACGTTCTGGGGAGCTAGCACCCGCGCGGACCGCACCCAACGGAACGCCGGCAGGCCACGCTGGTTCTCCCACCCAACCCTGGTCACCCTCGCGGATATGTCCTACGAAAGCTCGCAGTTGTGGGCAGTCGACAGCGTCCCTCTGGACCTCCCCCCGATCGCCGGACTCTCGGTGGCAGGGGACACCCAACCGATGAACCTCAAACAGCTCGAGCCGGCCCATCACCAACCAAGACAAGCTGGCCACGTCGTCGCCAACGATCGGCTGCGCCGTCTCGCCAGTCCAGAACCCTCCAGGGCAACGGCTGAACCTGCCGCCCACGCCATCGCGCGCGGGACGAAAGATAGCTGATGCGCATCCTTCTGGTCTGCTCGGCGTTCAACGGTCTCAGCCAACGGGCGTCGATCGAGTTGAGGGAGTCGGGTCATCAGGTAACCGTCCAGATCTCCGACGGCGACGAGAGCATCCGATCAGCGGTGGCCGCCACCGACCCGGACTTAGTGATCTGCCCGTTCCTTCGCGAACGCCTCCCGGAGGATGTCTGGCGCAGCCGACCCACGATCGTCGTCCATCCCGGTCCGCAGGGCGACCGGGGACCGTCCTCATTGGACTGGGCGATCTTGGGCGCGGAACCCGTATGGGGTGTGACGGCGCTCCAGGCCGTGGACACGATGGACGCCGGTCCGGTGTGGGCCACGGAGACGATCGCGATGCCGGCCGATCCCCCGCGTAAGAGCGACCTCTACAACGGTCTCGTCGCCGACGGGGCCATGGGTCTTATCCGAAAGGTTCTCAGCAAGGCCCCGGACCCCGACTTCCGCCCGGAACCGCAGGACTACGACCGTCCCGACGTGTGGGGCCGCACCCGACCCGGCGCCAGCCAGTTCGACCGCCATTTCCGGTGGGCCGACGACACGGACCACATCCTGCGCCGCATCCGTGCCTCAGACGGATCACCCGGTGCCCACACGGTCCTCTGCGGGGTTCCGGTGGCCGTCTATGACGCGCACCGAGGGACCGTGCGGCGTGGAGAGACAACCCGGCCGGGCATGCTCATGCGGCGTCGACATGGTGCGGTCCTCGTGCGAACCGGCGACGGCGCCGTGTGGATCGGCCACCTCCGGGCTCTGGACGACCCGCGTAACGCAGGCCTGAAACTGCCCGCCACGTCGGTCCTCATCGGGCACCTGTCCGACGTTCCGGAAGGCACGGATGGCACCGGCTACCGCGAGATCGGATACCGCCGTGACGGTGACGTCGGGGCCGTGCAGTTCCGCTTCTACAACGGCGCCATGTCCACGGCCCAGTCCCGACGCCTGGAGGCGGCACTGCGGCACGCCGTCGCACAGGACACCAAAGTGCTAGTGCTCCGTGGAGGGCAGCCATTCTCCAACGGCATCCACCTCGGCGTTATCGAAGGGGCGGCGAACCCAGCCCACGAGGCCTGGGACAACATCGTGGCGATCGACGACGTATGCCAGCGAATCATCACCTGTACCGAGCAGCTGATCGTCGCAGCCGTCGGCGGGTCCGCCGGCGCTGGCGGCGTCATGCTGGCCCTCGGCGCGGACCGGGTCCTGCAACGTGACGGGACCGTCCTCAACCCGCACTACAAGAATATGGGCCTGTATGGGTCGGAGTACTGGACATACCTTCTGCCCGGCCGGGTGGGTCGGAATGCCGCGCTCTCGCTGACGTCGGAGTGCCTCCCCATCGGTGCCCGCGAGGCGCGACGGATCGGGCTGGTTGACCAGACGCTCAAAGGAGTAGTTGACGACTTCGAGCCAGCAGCCATGATGTACGCCGCCCGGCTAGCCGCCGCTCCCGACTACGCCGACCAGCTGGCCCGGAAGCAGCAACGACGCGACGCCGACGAGCAGCGAAGCCCCCTGGCCGGATACCGCCAGCGGGAATTAGCCGAGATGAGGTCGGACATCCTCGAAGACCGCCATGGCTTCGCCGACGCACGACGCGCCTTTATTCGCAGGCAAGTCCAGCGGCGCTCTGCAGCCTGAACGCGCACAGCCCCACATGCCGCCGCGATACCCCCATCGAACCGCCGCCACGAAACGTCTATCTGGGGCGAAGTGCAGTGGGGCAGCGCTGCGCGCAGGCTGGCAGCCGGGACTCCAATCCGGCCGTTGGTCGGATGATCGAGAGCGGCCTGGTTGATCAGGCTGGTCGCGCGAAGAGCTGGTGGGCGTGCGGTCCGGGGGAGACAGCGGCCGAGGTGGGCGCTTCTCGCGCGCGATTTGCCGTGCGAGGTGATCAATGTGGGGTGAACGCTTAGTATCGGGTCGCCAGGTCACGTCGAGAGCACGGCGGGGGCCGCCTGGCCAGTACATGGACAGGCAGTCCCGTATGAGCACGCAATCCACCGTGGTTTCGTCGGCATGATCGGCTCTTCCGACGTCGAGGGCCAGGTAGTCCTTCGGGCTCTGTTCCCGGGAGATGACGAATCAGCGGTGTTGGCGCGGGCAACGGCGTGGGGTCGGACATCGTTGGGGGACCCGGCGGGCTGGAGCCCGGAGTTGTGCTCAGCGGTGCGGACGGTGATGCCCTCGCGGATCCCGATGCTGCTGTGGTGGGGCAGCGACCTGGTCCAGATTTACAACGAGGCTTACCGTCCACTCCTGGGGTCGAAGCATCCGGGCGCGATGGGGCAGCCGGCCGCCGGGTGCTGGGCTGAGGTGTGGGATGACCTCGGGCCGAAGGTTGCCCAGGTGTTGGAGGCCGGTGAGGCGACGTTCGATGAGGATCTGCTGCTGTTCATGGAGCGGCATGGCTATCTCGAGGAGACGTACTGGACGTTCTCCTACAGCCCGGTCCGGTCGGCGGCCGGAGACGTCGTGGGCGTCTTCGTGGCCACGACCGACGTCACCATGGCACGGGTGGAGACCCGGCGGCTGGTCACCATCCGCGATCTGGCTGTCTTGTCGAGCGCAAAATTCGCGTCACCCGGCGAGGCCCTGGCCCGGGTCTGCGACATCCTCGCAGCCAACCGGTGGGCGGTCCCGTTCGCGGCCATCTACGTCGCCGACCCGTCGGGGCAGCTGGTCGTCCAGCGCGCGTACGGAGCCCCGGTCCCGACGGCGGCGCTGCCCGACCGGGTGGCAATACGGTCGTCGCATCCGATCGCCACTGTGGTCCGAACCTCGGAACCCACGCTGATGACCTACCGGGCTGAGGAGCTTCGCGCCGACCCTGGGCCGCTGGGACCGCAGCTGCCCACCGCCGCATACCTGATGCCGCTGAGGGGAACCGACCGCGACCACGACGTCGTTCTCGTGCTGGGGCTGAACCCCTACCGGCATGTCGATGAGCGGTACACGACCTTCGTCACACTGGTCACCCGCCAGCTCACCGCGTTACTCGCCGACGTCCGTGTGACTGCCGCCGAACGTGCCCGGGCGACGGCCCTGGCCGAGCTGGATCGGGACAAGTCCGCGTTCTTCGCCAACGTCAGCCATGAGTTCCGCACCCCGATCACCGTCGCCCTCGCGGGCGCCGGCGAGCTGCGCGACTCTTCTCTGTCGGCGGAGCAGGCCGGACACGTCGATGCGGTGAAACGCGCCGCCGAACGGCTCAACCGGCTGGTCGACACCCTCCTGGACTTCGCCCGGGCCGAGGCCGGCGCGCTCACGCCCGTCCTGGAATCGGTCGATCTCGCCGAAACGACGCGGGACGTGGTCAGCATGTTCCGCAGCGCGATCGAGGCGGCTGGGCTCCGCCTCACCGTCGACGCCGACGACTTCGGGACGGTAGTAAGCGACCGTGAGGCGTGGATCAAGGTCGTCGCCAACCTTGTCTCCAACGCGTACAAGTTCACCGAGCACGGCTCCATCGAGATCACGTTGCGGCGGAACGGCGACATGGTCACGCTCACGGTTGCCGACACCGGAGCAGGGATCACCGCGGACCAGGCGGAGCGGGTGTTCGACCGGTTCCACCTGGTAACCGGCCAACCGGCGCGTGGGATCCCGGGCACGGGCATCGGACTCGCACTGGTCAAGGACCTGGTCGAGGCCCAGGCCGGTCGGGTCCGCCTGGAGAGCACTCCTGGAGTGGGCACCACCGTCACCGTGTCCCTACCGGTCGCGGAACCCTCGCGCCCGGAAGACCCGATCGCCAGCACTGACGTCGCCAAGGCGATCGGCGGGTTGACCGCGCAGCTTGAGCTGCCTGCCGACGGGGTTGAGACACCGCCGAGCCTCGCCAATGACCATGCCGCGCATGTTCTGGTTGTGGAGGACAACGCGGACCTTCGCCAGTACCTGACCCGGCTGCTGACCTCCGATGGCTGGAGCGTGACGGCCGCGGCTGATGTCAGCAGCGCACTACGCGTCGAGCGGCTCCCGGGCATCGTCCTGTCCGACGTGATGCTCCCGGGTCGAAGCGGGCTGGACCTGGTGCGCCTCATCCGCTCCCAAGAGCAATGGGCGCCGATCCCGGTGGTGCTGCTGACCGCGCGAACCGGCGCCGGTGAGGCGGCCGAAGGCCTCTCCGCCGGCGCGGACGACTACGTACGCAAGCCCTTCGAGCCGGTCGAGCTGTTGTCCCGACTGAGAACCCACTACGAGCTCGCCCAACAACACAGCCGCCGCTTGGTCCACGCCCAACAGACGGCAACCCAACTCCAGACTGCACTGACGAGCAACCGCCAGATCGGGGTAGCCGTAGGAGTGTTGATGTCTCGCGAGAAGATCACCAGTGAGCGCGCCTTCGACATGCTGCGGCTTCGCAGCAACAACACCAATCGCAAGCTGCGCGACGTCGCCGAAGAGGTCGCCCAGACCGGGCAGCTGCCCCAGCCGCCGAGCCAAGATGGCCCCCCGTCATCCGCAGGGTCGCTTCGATAGGACCGCGGGACACTTGGGTCGGTCCGGTCTGATCAGCCGCGTCCTCCGGGGGACCCATGAATCCGCGTGGTTGGTGTGCTCGGGTCAGGGGTGAACGATGCCAGGAGCCGCGTCCCAGCTTGTTCGCAGACGCTGACGAGGAACAGGTGAAGGAGGCCGTGATCAGTCCTCCGCAGCGGCGAGTCCGCAATATTGCCAGCGCGGTCCTCAGCGAGCTGCGTGATCCGGCATCGAGGCGTCAAAATGCCGAAGGCACATCCGAGCCTCAACCCTTCCGGTTCAGAGAGGCGACAGGCGGCGAAAGACTCGAAACAGAGCTAGATGCCGTGGAGCACCGGTCCCGCCAGCCCTGTCCTGGACCGGCGGGACCTCCAACACGCAAGGCTGCGCAACCTCCCGTGCTCGTGCCTGAGGTCTACCCCAACAGCAGGCGGCCATTCCCCATTACCCCGACGTGCCCGGCAGATCCTGGCCATACGAGTTCATCCACAACGCCCGGAAGGGAGTGGCGTCGGCAGCGTCGGCACCCGGGCCTGGATCCTGCTGCTGCTCGGCCGGGACGGCCAGGACCCGCTGTTCCTGCAGGCCAAGGAAGCCCAAGAGTCGGTACTGGAACGTTTCGTCGGATGCAGCCCGTACCAGAACTGTGGGCAGTGGGTGGTCACCGGTCGACGGCTCATGCAGGCGGCCAGCGACACTTCCTTGGCTTGCAGCGCGTTCCCGTGTTCGACGGCAGTCCCGTGACTTCTACATACGCCAGCTGTGGGACTGGAAAGGCTCGACCGACGTCGACGCCATGACCGCCTCCGCGATGGCGGTGTACGCCCGATGGTGCGGGGCAACCCTGGCCCGCGTCCACGCCCGCTCCGGCGACCGGATCGCCATCGCCTCCTACCTGCTTACCAGCGACGTCTTCGACAAAGCCATCGCCGACTTCTCCGCCGCCCACGCCGACCAGAACGAACGCGAGTACCAAACCCTCCGCGACGCTGTCCGGTCCGGCCGCATCACCGCCCAGACCGGTCTTGAGCCGGAGGCCGACTCCATCGCAAACGCCCGACACTTGGCGCCCGCCGCCGCGAACCACGTCCCAAAGAAAACGCCGTCCACCAGCATGAACCGCCCCGGCGTGTCTGGAGACTCCGAACCTTGGGAAGGTTGGAGTCATGCCAGGAGATACGCACAAGCGGTACCCGCCTGAGCTGAAGGAGCGGGCGGTGCGGATGGTCGCCGAGATCCATGCCGAGCACGAGTCGGAGTGGGCGGCAATGACCCGGGTGTCGCAGCTGCTGGGAATCGGGACGCCGGAGACGGTCCGTAAGTGGGTGCGCCGGGCCGAGGTCGACCAAGGCGCCCGGCCGGGAACCACCAGTGAGGAGTCGGCCGAGGTGCGCCGGCTCAGACGTGAGGTCGCTGAGTTGCGCCGAGCCAACGCGATCCTGCGGGTCGGCCTCGGTTTTCTTCGCGGCCGAGCTCGACCGGCCACAGCGGTGATCTGTCGTTCGAGTGACTTCATCCGCATGCACCGCGACCACCGCGAGGACGGTGGCCTTCGATGGGGGGTGGAGCCGATCTGCGCCGTGCTGAGCCAGCACGGGCTGCCGATCGCCCCGTCAGCCATCGACACGTACTACGAACACGTCGCGAAACAGCCGACCGATCGCGACCGTCGCGACGCCGCACTGATCAACCAGATCCGCCGCGTGCACGCCGACAACTACGGCGTCTACGGGGCACGGAAGGTGTGGTTGACCCTGAACCGTGAGGGTGTCCCGGTCGCGCGCTGCACCGTCGAGCGGCTGATGCGCCAGGAAGGTCTGGCCGGCGCGGTCCGCGGGAAGGTCAAGCGCACCACCATCCCCGACCCGACGGCTGAACGGGCCCGGGACCTGGTGCGCCGAGACTTCGCGCCACGTGCCCCGGACCGGCTATGGGTCGCCGACATCACCTACGTCTCGACCTGGAGCGGGTGGGTGTACGTCGCGTTTGTGATCGACGCCTACGCCCGCCGGATCCTGGGCTGGCGGTGCGGGTCCACGATGAGCACCCAGCTGGTCCTCGACGCGCTCGAGCAGGCGGTGTGGACCCGACAGCGCACCGGGGCATCGCTGGATTCCGTTGTGGCACATACCGACCGCGGGTCGCAGTATGTGTCCATCCGGTACACCGAACACCTGGCCGCGGCGAACATCGCGGCGTCGGTGGGCTCGGTCGGCTCGTCCTACGACAACGCGCTGGCCGAGACCATCAACGGGCTGTTCAAAACCGAGCTGATCAAGCCACGCGCACCCTGGCGCACCCTCGACGTCGTCGAGATCGCCACCGCCGAATGGGTTGACTGGTTCAACCACCGACGGCTCTACGAGCACTGCGGCGACATCCCACCGGCCGAGGCCGAGGACCACTACTACGCTCAACAAGCAGCCCAGCCGACCGCTGAGCTCTCACACCAGTAAGTCTCCGGACATGCAGGGGCGATTCAGGCCCGGCCGAACGGGCGCACGATTCGCCTCACGGTCGGGATCGTGCCGTCGGAGTCGTCGACGCCCGCGCCCGATCCCGTCTTGTACCTCGCCGGCGGCCCCGGCGGCTTCCCGTTGGGCGAGGCTGAGACCCTGATCAATCTTGGGTTCAACAGCGACCGCGACCTGATTATCATCAGTCAGCGCGGCACGCTGTACGCCCCCCCAGACCCAGCCCCCACGTGCCCGGAGATGGACGAGGCCGCGCAAACCGCACTTGGTCTCCCGCTTGATGGGCCCGAGGCCACGCGCCTGAACGTGGACGCGGCCCGCGCCTTCCACCAGCGGTTGGCCGCGGCGGGGGTCGACCTCGGCGCCTACAACACGACCGAGAACGCGGCTGACGTCGCGGATCTACGGGTGGCCCTCGGGATTCCCGAATGGAATGTGTTCGGCACCTCCTACGGCTCAAATCTCGCGATGACATTAATGCGTGAACATCCGCAGGGCATCCGCAGCGTGACGCTCGACTCGGTGGAGCCGCCGGAAGTGGTGACCGTCGGCGGCTTCGCGCCGAACGCCCGCGAGGGCTTCGACCGCCTGTTCCGCGCCTGCGCGGCCCAGCCTCAATGTTGGCCGCGCCACCCCGGGATCAAGCAGACGTTCACGCAGCTGGTCCGTCGACTGGAGGCGAACCCGGTCGCCGCGTGGGTGGATCCGCCCGCGGGCGGTCCCCAGGTGAAGGTGGTGCTCGACGGTGGGCGCCTGGCGAACTGGCTCATCGACGAGAGCTTCCACTCGCCTGACTACCCGAATATTCCCGCCTGGATCGCCGATCTT
>Ga0164309_10001276_pt1 | contig 12488 bp, 19 predicted proteins | sample Whisoiple_247_MG_FD_109984 | JGI IMG/M metagenome (GOLD analysis project Ga0164309, IMG submission 109984) | Soil microbial communities amended with fresh organic matter from upstate New York, USA - Whitman soil sample_247_MG | ecosystem: Environmental > Terrestrial > Soil > Unclassified >... | reverse complement strand
GCCTACTACCAGTTCGCGATGACCTTCAAGGAGGCCAACGCGGAACACAACCGCCACCACCCCAAGGCATTTAAAAATGGCGAGTTCATCGGCTTTCCGGAGGGGGAACAAGATGACTGACACAACTGAATACGGCAACGTGGAGTTTCTAGAAGGCGAGATCCTCCGATCCGTAGTTGGATCAGGCCTTCACGGTATCGCGATCGAGGGTACGGACGACCACGACGAGATGGGGGTGTATGTCGAGCCCCCTCACGTCACACTGGGCGTTCAGAACTACCGAGACGACTATATTTGGCGAACTCAGCCAGAAGGAGCTCGGTCTGGTCCGGGAGATGTAGACCTTGTCGTCTACTCTCTCCGCAAATACCTTCGTCTCGCCATGAAGGGGAACCCCACGGCGCTTCTGCCACTGTTTGCTCCGGAGGAGTCTGTTCTTATCGCAACCGACTTTGGAGACGAGCTTCGATCCAATCGAGACTGGTTCCTTTCGAACCAGGCCATTGAGCGTTTCCTTGGCTACATGCACTCGCAGCATGAGCGCATGCTCGGCCAAGGTAAGCGCAACCGCGTGCCAAATCGCCCGGAGCTGATCGAGAAGTATGGTTGGGATGTCAAGTATGGCAGCCACGCTCTTCGTCTCGCACATCAGGGCCTTGAGATCGCGGTCGATGGCACGCTGACGCTTCCTCTGAAGGACGAAGTTCGCGATCGAGTGCTCTCGGTCAAGAGAGGTGAGGTTCCTCAGGCAGAAGTCTCGCAGGAGATCACCGAGATCGAGAAGCAGATTCGTTCTCTTCTGGATTCGGACAAGACAGCAGTATCGAACGAGCCTCAGCTAGCGGCTATCGAGGCGTGGTCGGTCTACACACATCTGCGTTGCTGGGGGCTGATCAGTCACCCGGAGGATTACGTTCGTAAGCCCTCGCGCTAAAAACAACGCTTGTAATGAGATCGGCCACCCATCTATCCATAAGGAGAACATCATGACCGACCAGAACTCGACCCCCGCCACCGACGCCACCACGCCGGCCGCCGAGGTGAACCCCAACCTCTGGAACAAGTTCAACACGAAGTACCCCCGCGCTGCGCGCGTCGTCACCATCACCGGTGTCGTCGTCAGCGTCGCGGCGGTCGCCGTCGTGTCGAACAACGTCCGGAAGAACCGGGAGCACCTCAGCAACGCCGCTGAGGAGGCCAAGGAGGCCCTTCGAGAGATGGCCCAGACCGTGTCCCCCGAGCCGGAGACCAACTGATCCAAGACCTTGACTCAATGCCCAAAAGCATTGGGTCAAGTTCTGCAACTTTCTGTCGCTTCTAATTCAGGAGTCACTATGCCCGTCTTTGACGAGCTGATGTACAGCATCACCGAGGACGACTACAACCCTATCTCTACGGAGAAGGACTTGCAGTCTTTTCTTCTGAAGACGACGATGCGTAACTTCCACGGAGATTACGTCACGTCGTGGGCGTCGTACACCTGGCATCTGTCTCAGGGGCATCGACCCGGTCAGGCGTTTATGAACGCTTTGCCGGACAACTTGTACGACAAGCTGACCGGAACTCGCATCGACCCGTTCTACAAGAGCGATATGAACTCTGTTCTGAAGGCTCTTGACTATCTCATCCTATCCTAGCTTTACTTCAAAATAGGAGTACTTTATGAGTACCATGACTCCCGCTGCCAACCTGGAGCGGATCGAACAGCTCATTGCTCGGAGTGAGACCACCACCGCTTTTCTCCACGTCCAGCGTCTGGAAGCCCTCATCAAGCAGGGCGAGCTCACGGGTGCGATCACGATCGACGGCTACCCGGCCTCCCACGCGCAGATCGCGCTCAACATCCAGGTGGACCACTACCGGGATCTCTGTCGCAAGAACAACCTCCCGATTCACATCTAGGAGGGGACATGCGCAAACTCACTCGTGGCGTGGAGATCGGTGCCTACCGAATCTTCTGGACCAAGAAGAACTGGCGATCGAAGGCCCATCCTTTCTGGTTCTTCGCTCGCTACCCGCACGACAACACGTGGACGTTCCAGTCCATGCGTTTTGAGATCTGGAAGAGGGCACACTGATGACCTCCTACGGAGAGCTCATCCTCGAAGCTCGTGAAAAGGCGAGTCAGAGGAAGTCGGGAGAGGTGACCGTTACTGCGAAGGACTGTACGTGTGCGGTCACGGTCAGTCGTTTCAGCGAGGGTTGCTTCTTCCGGCAGGGTGTTCCACTGCCTCTTGAGGATCGTCCGAATAACCACGGAAGCACCCTCGAGCGCTATGAGAAGTGCGCCGATCACGAGGACCGACCGTGGGTCTTAGCCACACAAGGACGTCGATGAAGATCTTCGCCGTTCTCCCTAGCGGTCGCATTGTGGACCGCACTGTCGTCGGTGAGAACAAAATTCGGCAGTATGCCGAAGAACTTCCCACCATCATCTTTCTCTTCAACGAGGAGACTCTATGAGCACCAGCATTCAGAAGCAAGCAGCACGGGATGCCGAACAGTACGCTCGCGCCTACATGTCCTACGGAGAGGGCGCTGGGAACAGTCGCAAGCTGATCTACGGCACTGTGCAGTACAAGATCGCCACTCTGCCGGGTTACGAAGACGCCTTCCGCGCGGCTTCAGCTCGTCAGAACATGGCGAAGTTCGCCAAGGAGGCGGAGCGATCTAATCGCAACCGTTCCATCAACACTGCCGTCTCCCGTAACGCTCGGGCTATTGCCACCGGGCGTTATGAGAATGTCAGCCCGCTTCTTTACATGGGCGGCGCAGCGGTATATTTCGCCCATCGATACGACGTCGACAAGAAGGTCGTTGAGAAGGTGCGTGAGAAGTACCGAAAGCTGAAGAACCGTTACCGCAAGGATAACGTGCACGACATCACTTCTGTGTGACCTACCTTCTATCCCCGAAAGGGTTATATTCATGACCACCGTTCTTGCGATTCTCTGCATCCTTCTCGCCGGCGCTTTGGCGGTGATGGGCGGTTACCTTGTCCGATCTCGGCGGGAGGTCGTTCGTCTCGAAACGGTCAACAAGGACGTCCACCTTCGCCTCCGAAAGCGTCAGCGAACGATCACGAAGCTTCGTGATCAGATCGAAATTCTGACCGAAGAGATGGGCGAGCAGTCGTCTTTCTTCGAAAAGGAGAAGCGATACTATGAGGAGTACCAGGAGGAGCTGATCCAGACTCGAACAGCTGCTCTTGGACATCTCGAGCGCGTTCTCGAGGAGCGATCGTTCCTGCCGAACTACAAGCCTCATCGATTGATGGTGGCGTAGCACCCATATCCACTAGGAGATAAATGTACACAAAGTCCGTCCCGCACAAGAACTTCCTGGGCAAGCCTCGCACTCAGGTTGTGCACTTCAATCTCACCACTCACGAGTTCTTCAAACTTCTAGTGGAGTTCAAGGCGATCTTCGACTGGCAGGACCGTCTCAAGGACGCTGACCCGGACGAGATCACCGACACGGCTGAGGTTATTGCGTACTACACCAACTTCGAGGAGATCCTTCTCTCGGCGTATGGTGTGCCGGATGAGACGGGCGACCATTTCCGTAAGGCTGGACGTTACGACTTTGCGGAGTCGTCGCTCTTCCACGCCTGCATGGAGATGTTCGTTTCCGATCCGGTGGAGACCAGCAAGCTCGTTGACGGCCTCGTGCCCGAGAACCTTGCTGAGCTCATCAAGAAGCTCGACGCCAACACGGTCGCTCTTCTCGCCAACGAGGAGACGCCCGAGGCTATTCGCGCTGAGCTCGAGAAGCTTCGCGCTCGCGAGGCCGAGCGTCAGGCAGAGGACGCTGCTCGCAAGCGTCTCAACGACGAAGGCAACTAGCACTACGGGGGAGGCCTGCCATATGCGGGCCTCCCCTTGCACAGTCCCATAAGACCCCATATTTGAGGAGTAATCATGCGTTACCTTATCGCCATCCTTCTTGGCATCACCCTTATCGCCCCTGCTTGCTCCTCGGAGGACAAGCAGACGCAGTCCCAGGTCAAGACCGAAACCACCGCAGTCGAGGAGAAGGCTGAGAAGGCCCAGACCCCCGACGAGGCTTTCCTGGCGGAGCTTCACCGCGAGTTCCCCGACCAGAAGGAAGTCACCGACGCCGGCCTCATCGAGGTCGCGAAGGCGTCTTGCCAGACCCTCGACCAGGGTTCTTCGGTGGAATCGCTCTTCTTCGAGATCGGCGCGGCCGCAGACAGTCCTGAGCAGACGAAACTCCTTGCCGAGGCTGCTAGCGAGGGCATCGCTGCTTACTGTCCTGAGCACGTTGCGGCCCTGACCGAGGCTGCTCAGAAGCAGTCGCGATAGCTCGCGGAAAAAACAGCGATTGAAATGAACCACTAACACCATCTCTAGGAGACATATCGTGAAGAAGACTATCACGACCGTCATCGGACTTGGTGCTTTTGTTCTCGGTGGCCTGCTAGCACAGCAGAGCGCCGTCGAAAGCATCGAACTGTTCGAAGACCGAGTCAACAAGCTCAAGAACAAGCGTCCTCCTGAGACGCCGACCGAGTAGTTCAACCAAAAAAGAAGGGGATCCGAACATGGATTCCCCTTTTTTCTACGATAAGGAGCTCATATGAGCGAACCTGTAGGTAATACTCCCCGGGCGTCCATTCCTGGCAACACCTTTAAGGATCGGGAGGCCGCCGCGCCAGCTAAGCCTAGTCGGGAGCCAGTTGAGAAGCTGGTTCAGGGCAAGGTGACGATTAAGAAGCCCAATTTCTTCAAGCGTATGGCCCGAAGCATGGTCGCCGAGGACGTTGGCAACGTTGGTGACTTCGTCGTCACTGATGTTCTAGCACCAGCAATGCGGAATCTCATCTACGACATCATCGTGAAGGGTGCCGGCCGCACCATTTTCGGTGCTAACCAGATTTATCGAGGCGGTTCGCGTAGCGGCGTCAATTCTTCTGGTCCAGTGTCGAGTTTGAAGACCGCATATCACCGAGTAAGTAACGAGGCAGATCCGGGACGTTCGATTTCTCAAGCGTCCGCTGCTCGTCACGACTTTAGCGACATTGTTCTAGAGGACCGCATCGAGGCTATTCAGGTTCTCGAATATTTGCAGGCAAGGCTTGACACCTACGGTTCTGTTACCGTGGGTGATTTCTATGATGCGCTTGGTACCACTGGCGGATTCGTAGACCGAAACTGGGGCTGGACCAACCTCAACTCTGCCGATATTCGGCAGGTTCGAGACGGCTACATTTTCGATCTGCCTCGCGCAGCAAACCTTCGCTGATTCCTTCTCATCTCAGGAGCTATATCCATGTTCAACTCAGTTTTCGAGAACAAGGGCGTGCACCTGCACTCTCTTATCGAGCGTGTCGAGTGCGAGATCCACCACGTCCCCATGGGCGTTCCCTGTTTCCACCTTCCCAACAACATGAACAAGGAGGCGTACTACGTAGGCGCCTGCGGTTCACGAGTGAAGAAGGCCGGGTTCAACGGGAAGATCAGCCCTCAGTCTGTTCGAGCAAAGGCTCCCGCCAAGCGAAAGGACGGCACGTCAAAGCCGTTCATCAAGAAGCCTTCCATCCAGTCTGCCCGGAATTTCACGAAGTAAGGATCCCAATGAAGTTCGTACCCAATTCTATTACGCGCCTCGGAGCACGCTCTGCTCTGAAGGTTAGCAAGAACAGCCCGACGATTCTTGTCGTTGCGGGTGTTGTCGGCCTCGGCGCTACTGCCGTTCTGGCCGCGAAGTCCAGCCGTAAGGCTGACGCTGTTATCCAGGAGCACAAGACCGTTCGTGAGGCGATCGGCGAGGTTCCCTCGAAGGAGGTCGCGACCAAGGAGGAGCGCAAGGCTGCGCAGGTTCGCGTTCTCGAGCTGTACTACCACACCGGTTTCGAGCTGACCAAGGTTTATGGTCCGGCTATCGCTCTCGGTGCAATCTCTGCTGGTTCTGTGCTGTGGGGTCACAAGATCCTCAAGGGCCGACACGTAGCCACACTGGCTGCATATTCCGGTCTCTCGGAGCAGTTCGCCGCTTACCGCGGTCGAGTTGCCAAGACTCTCGGAGAGAAGGCTGAGCGTGATATTTACGACGGCGCCTTCGGAGAGTATGTGGAGGACCCGGATCACAAGGGCGAGTACAAGCTCCAGCCCAACTGGTCTGAGTCGGATGAAGAGCGGCTGCGTTATTGCAGGCCGTGGTTTGATGAGGTGAACGTCAACTGGTCTCGCGACCCGGAGATCAACTACTTCTTCCTCAAGGGCGTGCAGTCGCACATGAACGACTTGCTGAACATCCGTGGTCACCTCTTCCTCAACGAGGTTCTTGATGCTCTGCACATGCCTCGAAGCAAGGAGGCGTCCGTTATGGGGTGGGTTCGAGACAACCCTGATGGCGACAGCTTCGTCGACTTCGGTTTCATGACCGGTGACGACCCGCAGACGGTGGCCTTCCGCAACAAGATGGAGGCTCGTGTTCGACTGAACTTCAACGTCGATCGTCTTCCGATCTGGGACCTCATCTGATTCGTTTATCCGCACACTATATTTAGGAGCACAAGCATGAACACCAAGTTCATTGCCACAGGCGCAGCGCTGGTTGGTGCCGGCGCAGGCGCCATTGTTGCCTGGGCTATCACTGCGGACCGCGCCGAGCAGAGGTCCCGCGCTATGCGTGACGAGCTGAGGCGCATGGAGAAGGCTCTCCGCGAGAAGATGAGCTACAACTCCCACCTGGAGATCGAGAACGAGCAGCTCAATACCCGCGTTGACGAGCTGGAGCAGAAGCTATATTCCGAGGGCGAAAATTCCCCGGGGGAGACTGCTGCTGAAATCATTTCACCTGAGGCGATTGACGCCGTTCCTGAGGGCGAGACTCCCGACGAGACTGAGGCAAAGCTTCGCTCTCAGATTCGGAGCCTGGTGAACTACGGGCCTGATTCTGACGTGGCCAATCGATTCGCGGAGGAGGCGACCCGAGTCGTGGTCGAGAGTTCAAGGCAGGAACCGCCGTTTGTTATTTCGTCCAACGAGTACGCCAGCGATCTCGACGACGAGGGCGCAGAGTACTCCAAGAAGACGTTCACGTACTACGAGAAGCACCGGGTCCTCCTTGACGAGGATGACGAGGTGGTCCCGCAGAACGAGATCGAGAACATGGTGGGTTGGCGAAACCTCAACCGCTTCGGTGATCAGTCCAACGATCCCGACACCGTGTTCGTTCGAAATCGTCGACTTGACATCGACTTCGAGGTCGTGCGTGAGCTGGACGAGGAGCCCCCGCTCTACGTGAAGCTCGGTATGGACCGGGAGTCATACGAGGCAAACCGGAGCGCCGGTCGTCTCAAGTTCCGGGAGGAAGATGTGTGATTGTTGACGTCGATCGTCTGTACTTCGATTGGCTGATGTCGCGTTTTGAGGAACCCACACGAGGTCTTGAGCGTGTGTGTGGGATGTTGCACGAGAACGTATTCCAGCGACGCGTTGGGAATGACGAAAATCGCGCTGCGGACGGCGAAGCCCTCCGGCGCATATTTCTCGACGACTACCACGAAGCAGACATCGACCCACGAATCACAAACGAATTCCAGGCGGGGGCGAGTAGCTGGTTTGAGATGCTGCTCGCCCTCGCGTACCACCTTGACTTCAGTTACGACGGTGGAGTGCAAGGCCGCTTTCTCGAGCTTATCACGAACCTAGATTTGGATCGTGTGGCTAACAGAGTGGAGCCCCGTTACGATCAAATAGACCAAGATCTAGTTGATGCGGCTTGCAATCGCGTTGACTTTAATCTATTTGACCCAGACGGTCGAGGTGGGTTGTTTCCATTGGCGAAGAAAGATCATCCTGATCAAAGGGAGGTGGAACTCTGGGATCAGCACGCTGCATATTTTCGTGAGAGGCTGGAGGGAGTAATGTGGTAGTATGGACTTCTATAAACTGAGGACCAAACGAACGAAGGAAGGCGTTCTCGTCTACCCCGACTTCATCGTACAGTCTTCAAAGGATCTACTCGTCAAGGGGCGGGCCTTCTATGCCGTCTGGGACGAGGATAGAGGTCTCTGGTCTCGCGACGAAATGGATGTAGCACGTATCGTTGATAACGATATTCTGCGTATGGCGGACGAAGTGGATGGCACGCCTCTACTGATGTCGTCGTATGAGTCTAAGTCATGGACGAGCTACAAGCAGTACGTGGGTAGTCTCGACGATTCGGACGCAGAGCTGGACCAGAATCTCACTTTCGCAGATGATCCGCCGGATCGCAAGAAGTACGCGTCGAAGACGTTGCCATATTCTCTGAGCGATGCGCCGTTCCCTGCGTATGAAGAGCTGATGAGCACGTTGTACAACCCCGAAGAGCGAGAGAAGCTCGAGTGGTCTATCGGATCTATTCTCGCTGGTGACTCCAAGAAGAACCAGAAGTTCCTGGTGCTTTATGGTCCGCCAGGTTCGGGTAAGGGAACGTTCCTCAACATCTGCGAAATGCTGTTTGAGGGATATTACGTCCCGTTCGACGCTAAAGCAATGGGTCAGTCGGCTAACCAGTTCGCATTGACCGCGTTTAAGAGCAACCCCCTCGTCGCCATTCAGCATGATGGTGACTTGAGCCGCATTGAAGACAACACCAAGCTCAACCAAATCGTCTCTCACGAGATCATATCTATCAATGAAAAGTTCAAATCTGAGTTCTACACTCGGGCGATTGCCTTCTTGATGCTGGGAACGAACGAGCCGGTGAAGATTACCGGTGCAAAATCGGGTATTATTCGTCGTTTGATCGACGTCCACCCGTCGGGGCACCTTGTCTCTAAGAAGCGATACCAAGTGTTGATGGGTCAGGTGCCGTTCGAACTCGGCGGCATCGCCAAGCACTGCCTGAGCGTATATTTGAATCTCGGCAAGCACTACTATGCCGCGTACCGCCCTACCGCGATGATGTATGAGACGGACGTCTTCTACAACTTCGTGGAGAGCGCCTTCGACCTCTTCTATGTGGAGGACGGAGTGTCTCTGGATCGTGCATGGCAGCTGTACAAGGAATTCTGTGATGACTCTTTGATTCGTCACAAACTTCAACGGCACCAATTCCGTGCTGAGCTCCAATCATATTTCGAGCGCTTCGAAGAGCGCGCAGAGGTAAAGGGTCAGCGAGTCCGTAGCTACTTCTCGGGCTTCAAGACGCATCGTTTCGTCAAGACTGATGAGACGACACCTATTTCTCTTGTGCTAGATCAGCGTGAGTCTCTGCTTGATGACGTTCTTGGTGACATGCCGGCGCAGTATGCGTCTAGTGGCGGAACGCCTAAGCAGAAGTGGGATCAAGTCACAACCAAACTATCTGACCTTGACACAACACAACTGCACTACGTGAAGGTGCCCGAGCAGCACATTGTCATCGACTTCGACCTCAAGGACGAAGAAGGCAATAAGTCTCCCGAGCGAAATCTCGAGGCTGCTGCGGAATGGCCGCTTACGTATGCTGAGTTCAGTCAAGGCGGAGGTGGTGTACACCTGCACTATATTTACGACGGGCCAGGAGATGTTTCAGATCTTGAGCCGTTGTACAGCGAAGGCATTGAAGTGAAGACCTTGATGGGCAACTCTTCGCTTCGTCGACGCTTGACTGGGTGTAACCAGATCGAAATCGCCACGATCACAAGTGGTCTGGCACTTAAGGAGAAGAAGCCTATGCGGGACGCTAAGGCAATGGCTAGCGAAAAGGCCGTTCGCGACCTAATCGTGAGGAATCTGCGGAAGGAGATCAATCCAGGGACAAAGCCTTCGGTGGAGTTCATCAAGCATATTCTCGATGAGGCTTATGCTGAGGGGTTCCCCTATGATGTCTCGGATCTCTATCCGGATATTTACTCGTTCGCCATGGACAGTACGAACCACGCTCGTTACTGCATGAAGCTTGTGCAGGAGATGAAGTTCATGAGTGAGTCGATGGAGCTGCAGACGGCGGCCGACAACGAGAAGCTCGTCTTCTATGACGTTGAGGTCTTCCCCAACCTGTTCATCATCTGTTGGAAGTTTGCCGGTGAGGGAACGGTTGTCAAGATGATCAACCCTTCGCCGGACGATGTCGCGGAGCTCCTCAAGTACAGGCTCGTGGGATTCAACTGCCGTAGGTACGACAACCATATCCTGTACGCCCGAGCAATGATGGGCTACAACAACGAGATGCTCTACGACTTGTCGCAGAGGATCATCAACAACGACCGTACTGCCTTGTTCGGCGGAGGCTACGACCTCAGCTACACGGATATTTACGACTTCTCTTCGAAGAAGCAGAGCCTGAAGAAGTTCGAGATCGAACTGGGCCTGCATCACCTTGAGTTGGGTCTTCCGTGGGATGAGCCTGTGGACCAGAGTATGTGGGAAACCGTCGTTGAGTACTGTGCTAACGACGTGATCGCCACTGAGGCTACGTTTGAGGCTCGTCGTGCAGACTTCATTGCGCGCGAGATTCTTGCAGAGCTGAGTGGCCTGAGCGTTAACTCTTCTACACAGCAGCACACTGCTCGAATCATTTTCGGCAACGACAAGAAGCCGCAGACGAAGTTCGTCTACACTGATCTGTCCGAGCAGTTCCCTGGTTACGTCTTCGATTTCGGCAAGTCCACGTACCGTGGCGAGGAGACTGGCGAAGGCGGCTACGTTTATGCAGAGAAGGGCGTACACCACAACGTCGCCCTGCTCGATGTCGCATCTATGCACCCCACCTCGATCGAGGTTCTTGAGCTATTCGGTGTCTACACCGAGAAGTTCAGCGAGTTGAAGGCTGCTCGTATCGCCATCAAGCGTGGTGATCTGGGTGAAGCTCGACGCATGCTGGATGGTAAGCTCGCTCCCTTCCTCGAGGATGAGGAGCAGGCCGAGGCTCTTGCCTACGCTCTGAAGATTGTGATCAACATCGTCTACGGACTCACGAGTGCCAAGTTCGAGAACGCTTTCCGCGATCCTCGCAACAAGGACAACATCGTGGCCAAGCGTGGTGCTCTGTTCATGATTGATCTGAAGAACGCTGTGCAGGAGCAGGGCTACACCGTCGCGCATATTAAGACGGACTCGATCAAGATTCCCAACGCCGATGATCACATCATCGACTTCGTGTTCAAGTTCGGAGAGAAGTACGGCTACGAATTCGAGCATGAGGCCACCTACGAGGACTTCATCCTCTTCAACGACGCGGTGTACATCGCTAAGTACGGGTGGGCTGAGAAGGAGAGCAAGATCGGCACGTGGGAGGCTGTGGGCGCTCAGTTCCAGCACCCCTACGTCTTTAAGACTCTCGTGAGCAAGGAGCCGATTGAGTTCAGCGACTTCTTCGAGACTCGGAACGTAGCGAAGGGTAATATTTATATCGCTACGGACAGTGAGCGTCGCTTCGTTGGTCGCATCGGACAGTTCGTCCCGGTGATCAACGGACAGGGCGGAGGCGAGCTGCTTCGAGTCAACGAGGTCAACGGCGAGTTGAAGGACTACGCTGTCACAGGCACCAAGGGATATTTGTGGCTTGAGGCAGAGAAGGTCCGGGATGCCGGTGCCGAAGAGATCGTGGACATGGCATATTTCGACGAGCTTGTCGAGAAGGCCCGAAAGTCTGCTGCAGAGCTCGGTTACGAGTTCAACTGAACATGTACGAACTATCACTCGCCTAGCGAGTCATTATATTTGACCTTCGAGAAGTCCTTATTGGGCTCTCTTTCTCTCAGCTAAGGAGTTTGTATGCCCGCATCATCTCTCGTTCTCAATCTCAACCACGGAATGAAGGCCGTTCGTTACGGCGACAAGAATGGTAACTGGGAGCAGACTGCTCCTGTTCGAATCGCCAACTTCGTTCTGGGGCACGACGTGGACTCTCGCTCGACGGTTCTGAACGAGCGCATGCTCGACGTTGTCACGCCGGTGGAGGAGTTCTGGCAGCCCAATCAGAATGTCGCCGAGCTCGAGATCACCGACAAGGTGGCCGGCGGTCGACTGGGCATTGGCCTGGGTCAGTGGCTGGTTCGTCGACGTGACGGTCGACTTCGCGTTATTTCGCACAACGTCATGGTCGGTAAGCACCTTCCGGCTGAGGCGCAGAAGCCCTTCGTCCTCGATCTCGAGGACCTCCTCAAGCGCCATCAGAAGGATGTTGCCACCAACACGCCGGCGTTCGTCCTGGCAACGTTCCTCGCTCGAACCTGGGAGAACTTCGAGAACACGTCGAAGGCTCGTGAGCACTACGGCGCTCGTAACACCTCGGGTGTTTGATCGTGCGGTGGTCTAGGAAGAAGGAGTTGCCTCCTGAGCTTCAAGAACTACAAGAGAATCTTGAGGTTCTTCGGAAAGCAAACGAAGAGCTTAAGGCCAATCTTGAGAAGCTTGAGAAGCTTGTTCCTAAGGCTCGAACGACCGTGGCCGATCTCACTCGTGCAAAGAACGAAGCAGATAGAGCTGCAGATCAAGCGAGGTCCGCAGCACGATCAACGAGGAGTGGTAAGTCTTGGTAGCTTACGT
>Ga0164309_10001275_pt1 | contig 12494 bp, 10 predicted proteins | sample Whisoiple_247_MG_FD_109984 | JGI IMG/M metagenome (GOLD analysis project Ga0164309, IMG submission 109984) | Soil microbial communities amended with fresh organic matter from upstate New York, USA - Whitman soil sample_247_MG | ecosystem: Environmental > Terrestrial > Soil > Unclassified >... | reverse complement strand
TCTGGCCAAGGATGGTGTACAGCCGCTCTCACGAGAGAGCGCAGATCCGAGCGACTTTCCCGTCGTCTATCGCGCGGTCGACGCGAGTAGCGATTACCTGTCCGCGCGGCACGATTGGCTGGGGCAAAATCCAACTCGCTGGTTGAACGAAGTCCAGGCCAGCGCACCCTTGTTTGGCGGTACCGTGCTGCCCTCCGGTCAGCGAATCGAGCCGGTAATTAGCCGCTATTTCGCGGAGTCACGCGTGGCGTCTGCCAGCGCCTGTGAAACTCGGGCTCGCGCGGCCTACGAACACGCTTCGAACAATGCCGCTGACTTCGCCTGCGACGCCGCGGACGACTTGGCTCGAAGTTTGACGGAGTTGGATTTCGCCGAGCCACGCGCGAGCCGATTCTTTGGGCGGCTTGCGGTTGACGCAGCGGGCTTCCGAGTCGTTGATAGCGGTTCGCGGAGCCCGCTCTTATTCGCCACCGACTTCGATCCAAGTGGCTGCCCGGGGGAAACGTTGCCGCCGGTTTCCACGCCGAGCGCACCGAGTACACCGAGCACGCCGGCGCCAGTGAGTCGAGAGCCGGTCGTGGTCAGCTCGCCGGAATACCCATACTACGGTCCCACGACGACGACGACGACCGTGTATACCGAGGACAGCTGTACTTGGTCCAGCTCGAGTTCTAGCTCGCATGACTCCTGCAGCGGAGATTCGAGCACGAGTGAGTCGAGTTCTGAATCATGCAACGGTGATTCGAGCTCGAGTGAATCGAACACTGATACCTGCAGTGGTGACTCGAGCTCGAGCGAGTCGAGCAGTGACTCGTGCGGCGGTGACAGCAGCGACTCCAAATACGATGGCGACACCTGCACCGGAGACTCGGCCGAGAGCAATTCAGCGCGCTCGAAGAGCGCAGCGCTCGGTGCAGATCCCGCGCAAAGCGTCCGAGCAAAGCATCGCCCGCGACCGGTCCGGCTGAGTCTGGTCACGCTGCTGGCAGCGGCATTGGGGCTGCCTTTGCGCAGGCGTTACGCATCGCGTTAGACTGCCCGCCGATCATGTCCGAAGGCCTGGGTAACTTTCGTAAGCAGTGGCTGATTCCGGTCGTCGTCCTTACGTCGCTTTCGCTGGTGGTATTTTGGGGGTTCTACTCGTTCGATCATTTCTTCACGGGCGGTGACGTTCCGCCGCCGCCGTTCAAGTTCAAGACACCGCTCGGGCACTACGTCCAATTCGACCCGAGCAGCATTACCGACGCGGTGAGTTCGCTCGCTGGGATGATCGCCGCGGTCTTCGGCATCGTGATCACGGTCGTGTCCATCATCGTGCAGTTGTCTGCGGATCGGTATACCGGCGTTGCGCGCATGTTCCTTCGCGATCGCATCAACTTGGTGGTGATGGGTTACTACCTGATCGCTTGCGTGTGCGGAGTCTGGCTCAGTGTCTCGCTGCATCGCGACTACGTGCCGCGCACCGCGCTCTTGGTGATGATTGGCGCGACCACGCTCGGCCTGGTGTTGATGGCGCCGTATTTCCGCTACGTGTTCTGGTTCTTGGAGCCAATGAACATCATCTCCCGCATTCGCAGCGAAGCGGTGGGTGTTGCGGCGCGCGGTGCGGAAGAGCGCGACCCACTGCGCGCCGCGTCTGCTCAGGTATCGACCTTGGCGGCGATGGAAGAACTCACGGACATCACCAGCAACTCGATCTCCGGTAAGGACAAGATCATCGCCAGCGGCGCGGTCGATGCGCTCAAAGATTTTTCGCTCGCGTATCTGAAGGCAAAACCAGGGGCCTCGGAGGTGTGGTTCGGGATCGGCGCTGGGATTCGTCAAAACCCCGACTTCGTCGCCATGGATCCAGAGTCGCTCGCCGATCTAGAGTTGCGACGCACCTGGGTCGAGTGGAAGGTGATGCGCCAGTACCTCGGGATTTACAACGAGGCGCTCGGTAGTATGCGCGACATCAACTACCTGGTGGCGATCGACACGCGCTACATCGGTGAGGCCGCTTGCGCCGCTCGTGACCCGGAGTTGATCGCGTTGGTGTTTCGGTTCATGAACTCGTACATGCGCGCGACGTTGAATGCGCGCGAAGTGCGCACTGCCTACAACGTGCTGAATCAATATCGCCTATTGGTAGAGGCGATGATCCGCCAGGGCAACAGCCGTGCAGCGGTGGAGGGCGTCAAGCACATGAACTACTATGGGCATGTCAGCTTCGACATGAAACTGACGTTCGTGACCGAGACCGTGGCCTACGATCTCTCGGCGCTTTGCCAATACGCGAACGAGCAGGCGGCCCCCGAAGAAGAGGAAATGCTGAGCCAGTTTCTGGAGCTCGACCGACCGTTGCGCGTCAGCAGTCAAGAAAAGGCCTTGCTCGGCGTGCGCAAAGCCCAGGTCAAGCTCGCGGCTTTCTACCTGATGCGTGGTGAGCAGGAGAAAGCGCGTCGCATCTCGCTCGACATGCAGAACGAGCCCGGCGATCGCCTGCTCTCGATTCGACGCGCCCTGGAGGGTGTCGAGAGCAAGGACTTCTGGGAAATCATCGACCGCGGTCGCAACTTCGAATACATGCCCCCCGCGCAACGCGCGTGCCTGGCAGAGTTCTTCTCTTGGTACGACCTGAGCGAAGCCGAGCGAGGCGAGGCACTCAACACTTGAGCTGCGCGCGCAACTCGGCGTAGCTGCGAACGATCAAGTGCGCATCCGCGAAGCGCTCACTCGGCAGTGCCGGGTCCGGAATGGCGACAACGCTCATGCCGGCCGCGCGCGCTGCGAGTACCCCGGCGGGTGAATCCTCGATCACCAAACAGCGCGCTGGATCGCCGGTGATCGCGCGAGCAGCCGCTAGAAAGATGTCGGGCGCCGGCTTGAGCGCGCGCACCTCTGGATGATCGCCGGAGACCACCGCTGCAAACGCTGAAAACCACGGCAAATGGCTGGTCTTCAAGTCGTACAACCGACGGGTGCTACTGGTGCCGACCGCCAAGACGTGCCCGCGCTGCTTCAGTACGTCGACGAACGCTTCGGCCCCGGGTAATTCGCAGGCGCTCACGAACAAGCTTTCGGCGATGGGCAGTTGAGCGCGCAGGTACTCTTGGGCCGTGATCGGCAGCTCGAGCGTGGAGACCAACAGCTCGGCGGCCTCGAGCTCGTTGCGGCCCATCATCGACGACTTGAGTGACCACTCGAAGGTCTTGCCGTATTGCCCGACGACGCGCTGAGTCGCTTCCGTGTACAGCTTTTCGGTGTCGAGCAGTACGCCGTCGAGATCGAAGATCACATGACTATAGTCGGAGAGATTCACGCGCCGCGAACTTAGCGCAACGCGCCTGCCGGGACGAGGTTTTCCGGAGATCAGCGTACGCTAATGCGGTCGCTGCTCGGCGCTGCCACTTCGATGAAGTCGCGGCCCGCCGGATCGCCGAATTCGTCGGCGATTTCGACGCGCACCACCCACGGACCGCGGCTGACTGGGGCCGGGATGAAGGTGTGCATCGTGTTTTCGGAGCGCAGCCACGTCACTTCCACGGGTTGCACGTCCACCATCACTAGCGGCTTCACTGGGGTGGTTTCCGGAACCGCGCGCCCTCGAGCGTCGAACAGCTGCACGGTCACTTCGAGCATGTCCTCGGGCCAGTGCGGGTGCTTGGGCGTGATCTGCACGTCCGCGCGCAGGCTGCGCGGCTCGAGGCCAACGCGAATTTCCTGCACCGTGCCCGGCTCGCGCAGACGAAGCAGAGTACTCTCTCCGCGCGTCAAACCGACGCTGTCCGGCACGGATACGAAGGTCTGTGAAGCGTTGTAGCTCGCTTCCAAGCCTTTGGCGCCAATCAGCTTCGCTCGCGCTCGCTGACCGAGCAAGATGGCACCCTCTTCGAAGCGCGCGCCCGCCGGGAGTTCAGCGCCGACGAGGCGCAGCGGGCTCGGCGCGCTCTCTTGACCGAAGATGCCCGTCGCGTCCACGGCGCGCGCCGTGACTTGGTATTGCCCGGGTGGCAAGCCAGAAATCGCTGCGGGGCCGCGCGCGTCGAGCTGCCGAACGAACTCGTTGCCCTTGTCGGTGACTCGCCACACGTTGAAGTGATAGTGATCGGCTTCCTTCACGCCGTCTGCTTCGGCGTGTGCATCAGGTGAGTTTGCGCCGAGTGCCAAGAGCAGAGGTTGCGGGATGCGAACACTTGGTACGCCTGGCACCTTCTGTTCCTGATAAGCCGGATCGACTCCCACGAAGCCACGCACGAGCCCGCTGGGCAGCGTCTTCCAGTCGTTGCCCGCGGCGGCGAGCATGTCCCCATCGACGGCGGCGACCGTGACGCGATTTGCATCGGCTATTGCAATGCTGTGACCGCCCTTCGCGACTGCACTCACCTTGTGCGGCGCTTGCACGAGCACGGCAGTCTTCGGCGTTTTGCTCGCCGGAATGTCGACGTCCACACGACCCGAGATCAGCTTGACGACTTGCGTCACTGTCTGGGGTGAACCCGCCGGCGCGAGCTGGAGCTTGATCGCGCGTGCGAGTTCGAAGCGAGTGCCCGGCGCGATGTGTAGTACCGCGCCGCCTGGGAGTTGCTTGACCGTGCCCTCGCTCGTCGCGCCCGAGTCGACGCGTGCAGCGATTTTCGGTTCGGACGCATGCAGCGTGTTCGAGAACAAAGTCGGCAGCGCAGTCAACAAAGCGAGAGCCTTCACCCTACTCTTCATGCTCGAGATTGAACGGTCGAAAGCGCCAAGCGTTCAGTCTCAATCGTCGGAAATTTTGCCGTTCTGCTTTCCGTACGTTCAGTCCCGACGCGCTCACCGTGGCGCCGTCAGGCCCACGTTCTTTCAGCGTGAGTGGCGAACGGTTTGCGCCCGTAAAGCGAGCTCGGCAAGGATGCCGTCGAGCAGCGCTTCGTCGCGGCGCAGCATCGCGATGTGCAGCAAGCGGGCGCGGGTATCTTGCGGCTCGAGCTTTGCGAGCAATGCCGCTGCGTCCGTCAACTTGCTCTCCAAACGCTGATCGAGGGACAAGTTGGGATCGGACTTGCGGCTGGCGGGCTGGGAACTCGGTGTGCGCTCGCGCACGGACGAACCCTCGTCACTCAGAGGCTGGCTGAAGGGGTGATCGAGGTCGGTCCTGTGAAGGCGGTTGGTCATGGCCTCTACTTTCAGAACGTAGACGTTGCACGTTTCATTCCGATCTGTGTGTTCGCCGACGAAAACCGATCATTGCCGCTGATTGCTGATCGTTACGCCCGAGCGGCGCTTTGAGCCGAGCAAGCCGGATCGCAGCAGCTAGTAAGTTTTGCAATGTGTGCGACGCGCGTACGTCGTGTTGCAATATCTGCAGAAATTACGGCAAATTCGTAAGCGCGGGGGGCACTCTCACACGTTTGGAGTTGCTGTGTTCCGCGCTCCGCGTGAGGCTCCGAACGTGAGCGCACTGCACCACTTGGCCCTCGGAACGCGAGACGTCGCACGTCTTGCGCACTTCTACATCGACGTACTCGAGCTCCGTGAAGTGACGCGTCACCTACATGCAGATGGCTCATTGCGATCGGTGTGGCTGGATCTCGGTGGCTCACTGTTGATGATCGAACCGACCAATGACCCGCCGCGAATGGTCGTCGGTGTCGGCGCTGGGCCATTCTTGATCGCGCTCGCGGTCTCTGCGAAAGAGCGAGCGTCGTTCGAGACTCGTCTCGAAGCGGCTGGCTCGGTGATCGAAGCTCGTTCCGAGTTCACGAGCTACGCGCGCGACCCGGACGGCAATCGCATCGCGCTCAGCACCTATCCGTTGCCAGCGCTGCAGACTTAGTCGCCTTTGGTCGCCGGGCGATCGCTGCCCGTGAAGTCACCGTAGTCCAGAACGGCGGCTTTGCTCGATTTGCTCGCTTTCGGTTTGCTCGGCGTGGCAGCTTTGCTCGGAAGAACAGTGTTGCTCGGCAGTGCGTTTTGCTGGAGCGCACCGAGCGGTTCGCTCTTCGGCATTGGCTTGTTGGGCGCGAATCGCTTCGGAGCCAACTTGCTCGGCGCAGGGGATTTCGGCGGCGATTTGACGTCGGGTAGCGACGACGGCGGGGAGACCGGAGGCTGTTCGGCGCTGGCCGCTGCCGCACGAGCTTGCCCGATCGCGCTGGCATTTTCGCCGCTCGGATCCAGGACCTTCGCTTCGTCGAGGCCGGCAATGCACTCGCGATAGGCGCCAGCCGCGCATTGCTCCAAGGCCTTTTGACGCAAGGCCTGCGCGCGTTCGAGCGGACTGAATGGCTCTTTCGCGATGCTCGGCGGAGCCACGGCCGGCTGCAGCGCGCGGTAGAACAGCGTGCCGACACCCAGCAAAGAGAGCAGACCCGCGGCGCCGAGGGCCAGCCAACGAGCATGGAAGTGCCGACGTAAGCGCGACACGCGCTGTCGAACGCGTGGCGCCGGAAGATCGACGTCGCGCGCGATCTCGTCCAAGGTTTCGCCTTCGCCCTCGCGCAAGAGCCAGTGCAGCGTGGCTTGGGCGTTGTCGGTGTTCGGCAGCTCGCTCTCGATCCATTGCCCGAGCTCCGCGATCGAAGGGCTCGATTCGGCAGCGTTCTGATCCACGTCGGCGCTCGGGATCGGCAATCGCCCGCGCCGTCGAAAGGTGTCGGCGATCTTGTGACGCGCGATGCCATGCACCCAGCGGCGGAATTCAGCCGGATCGCTGGGTGCGTTGGCCGCGGTCAGTGCTTCCGTGAGGGTATTTTGAACCAAATCCTCGACTTCCGCGGGCGGAAGGCGGCGGCGAGCGAACCGGAGGAGCCCCTCACGGAGTGCAGGATCCGAAAGGAGAGCGGCATTCTGGTGTGGAATCGAGAACGCGGGGGCTGCCATGGGGTATGACTTCACCAAGCCCAGCGTCGCGCGCGGGACCAGCTGTGTGACACCCACCCGCGACGATTCTTGAGTTTTTCTTTTCTACGCTAACGCTCCCGCGATCTTCCCCGTGCGCCGACCCCACCCCCCAAAGCCGCCCACCGTGCTCGAACCCGAGCAGAATGAATGGACGATCGAAAAGCTCGTGCCTGGCGGGGCCGGCTTCTTGCGCTTAACGAACGGAAAAGGCGCGTTCGCTCCCGGGGCGTTGCCGGGTGAGCGGATCTGCGTGGAAACGGCGGAGGACCACCACGCTTACCTGCAAGCCAGGCGCTGGCGCTTGTTGGACGCGAGCCCGGACCGAGTTCAACCAAGCTGTCCCGTCCAAGGGACCTGCGGCGGCTGTGACTTGATGACGTTGAGCTATCCCGCTCAGGTGAAGGCCAAAATCAGCATTCTGCGCGATGCGTTGATTCGAACCGGCCGCTTCGACTCGCTTCCCGAACTCGGCTTCGTCGCGGCTGAGCAGCCCCTCGCGTACCGCTCTCGCATTCGCCTGCACGTCGCTGGCGATGGTCGCCTCGGTTTCTTCGCCGAGAACACGCGCGAGCTGGTGGAGATCCCTGGCTGTCAGGTCGCGCAACCCGAGCTCGACCAGGCGCTGCTCACGCTGCGTTCGATCGCGAGCCGACATCGCGCGGCGCTGGCCTCGTTCGCTGAAGTCGAGCTGCGCGTGGCGCCAGCGGGACCGAGGCTCGCGTTGCGCTTGGTGCCCGCTGCTCGTCGTTTCGAGGCCAACAGTCCGCTGATCAGCGAGCTCGCGCAGGTCTTCCTGGTCTCGATTGGAGAGCGGAGCCCCGCGCCGGAGCACGATCAGCGCTTCCCTTTGCCAGGTGGTGTCGAGCTCAGAGTTTCGGGGGCTGGCTTTACCCAGGTCAATTGGGCGGTGAATCAGCGCTTGGTTCAAGCGTTGCTCGACGGGGCGGAACAGCGCGCGGTGAGCACCTTTTGCGATCTGTATTGCGGCGCTGGGAATTTCAGTTTGCCGCTCTTGGCCCGTGGTTTGGGCGGCGTCGGAATCGAAGGCTCGAAACCGGCGATTCTCGCCGCCAAGCGGGCCGCGGCTGAACAAGGACTCACTCGTGCGCGTTTCATCGCTGGTGACGTCAAAGAAATGTTGGCCAAGTTGCCGCGTACGGAGTCGTTCGATCTAGTGGTGCTCGATCCGCCCCGGAGTGGGGCGCGCGAGGTGATGCCGGAGTTGATTCGGCGCGCGCCGCGCTACCTGGCCTACTGCGCCTGTGATCCAGTGACGCTGGCTCGCGACCTGCGCACGCTTTGCGATTCGGGCTATTCCCTATCGGCGGTATCGGGCTTCGATATGTTCCCGCAGACCCATCATTTCGAGACCCTGGCCTGGCTTTCACGAAATTAGCTGGGAAAAGCCAGGTCCCGATTGTTGGCCCGGTGCGAGCGGGTTTATAACAATTGGCGTTCGCCGACATTCTCGGCTGGAGCGGTCCTTCGTCATGCAATCGTCGAGCGGTTTTTGTGCGCCCGTTGGGGCTCCCGAGTGGTTGGTCTGCAACGGTGGTGTGACCGTCGGTCCGGTGGGCACGGATCTGCTACTCCGCGGGGTGATCCACGGACGAGTCCCGAGCAGTGCCTGGGTGCGTCAGACAGGGTGGGAGAATTGGCGTGAATTGGGGCGGATCCGCGAAGTGTCCGCGCTGTCTCGCGTGCTCGCTCGACGTGTGGACGATCTAACCGTCGAACCTTCGACCCTGCTCGACGGAGCGGAGGCGGTGACTCGCGCGACCGACATCGGCGAGGCGCTGTTGATCGCGCTCCACGCGGCCGCCCAAGCGACGTCTGCGACCGTCGGACTCGCGCATCGAGTTCGAGAGCCCTTGTTGCTGCCCACGACCTCGTGTCTCTTCGACGCTCCGAGTGAGCGTTTGGGTGAAGTGCTGCCTTGGTTCGACCCAGCGTTCACGCTCGCCCGGAGTGGTCGTGGACGACTGATGGCGGGTCCGGGTGAGCGCGGTGGTGTCCAGCAAGCAGTGGCCGCACGCCTAAGCCCCGGCGCTCCACTCGCCGGAGTTGCGGTGCTGCCGATCATGGTCAATGGGCAGCTGCGCGCCATGCTCGAACTCGGGCGCAGCGATCACGCGTTTCGAACTTCCGACTCCGTCGAGCTCGCCGACTTCATGGAGCAGGTTGCCGTCGTGCTCGCACGCCTAGGCGTCGCGCGCCGGTTCCCTGGTGGTGATTCAAGACCCTAAATAGGGCAACAGCCCGGCGCGAGGGGAGCGCGCCGGGCCGTTGAGTAGATTAGGGAGGCGGCGACCCGGGCGGAGGGGGGGGTCACCAAGGGCGCCGCCTGCACACCTACATATTGCAGGGTCCGTGCCACCCTGAATTCTATTGAATTCAATGGTTTACTGAGGTGTGCCGAGGTCGGGTATTTCAAATCTGAAAGCCATCATTCGATCACGAAACGCGACCGGTACATTGAGGCTTGTCGCAGCGAGCCGCTCGCAAAGCATTTAGCGTCACACTATGGTCCCGCGCATGAGGTGGTCCTTTCGCATCGCGCGGGTGTTTGGGATCGACGTGCGAGTGCACGTCACCTTCGCCCTGGCGGTGCTCTTTTTCGCGTTGAACCTCGGCGCGCCGCACGGACTGCGTGGCATCGCTTTCGGCGCGCTGCTGATCGGTGCGCTGCTCACTTCTCTAGCCCTACACGAGCTTGGGCACACGGTGATTGCGCAGCGGCTCGGCCTGACGGTGAGCGAGATTTCGCTTTTGCCCATTGGCGGCGTTGCGCGCTTTGCCGACGAGCCTAGGAAGCCGCAGCAGGAGTTGTTGATCGCGCTGGCTGGCCCGTTCGTGAACCTGCTCATCGCGCTGATCACGTTGCTCGTGCTCGACCAATACCGAGTGCCGCTCGGCGCGAACGATCTCGTCACCGTGGCCGAGCCGAGCCTGCTCACGCTGGCGCGGGCGTTGTTTTGGGCCAACGCGACCCTCGCTCTCTTCAACCTGCTCCCCGCGTTGCCGATGGACGGCGGGCGAGCGTTTCGCGCATTGCTCAGCCTTTCACTGGGGCGTTTGCGAGCGACGCAGGTTGCGGCCGCGGTCGGCCAAGTCATCGCCATTGTGCTGCTGAGTATCGCGTTCAAGAAAGATTGGGCGCCGCTCGCCCTGGTCGCCTTGTTCGTGTTCGTCGGCGCGGCCCAGGAACGCGCGGCGGTTCGTGCGTCCGAATTGCTGAGCGAGCTACGGGCAGGTGAGGTGTGCGATCCGAATGCGGTGGTGTTCGCGCCACACGAGCAGGTGGGGCATGTCCTCGATACCTTGGTGCGTTCCGCGCAGGCTCACTTTGCGGTCTTTTATGGCAAGGAACTGGTCGGAACCATCGGCCGTGAACAGGTGCTGGCTTCTGCCCCGCGCGTTGGACTCGAGGCACCGCTGTCTTCCTTGATGCGACGAGAGGTTTACGCGGTCGACGCTGGGACCCCGCTCGACGAGGTCCGCCAGCGACTGCTCGAGCTTGCTGGCCGCCCGGTCGTCGTTCGCTCGAGCGCCGGCTACGCGGGCGTACTCGGGTTCGAGGACTTGCAGCGCATCACGATCGTTGCCGAGCGTCTGGCGCAAGCCGGCATCCGAAGGCCTCAGGCTATGCCCGATCCGGCCTTGCATTGAGCGCCACGCCGTCCAGCTCGTCACCGCTCGGCGCTGCGCCGGGCCTGAAAAGGCACCCGCGAGCGCTGGCGTACCTGGTGTTCACGGAGACCTGGGAGCGCTTCAGTTTCTACGGGATGAGGGCGCTGCTGGTCTTCTACCTGAGCAAAGCCTTCCTGTTCAGCGACGAGGCGGCGTATGCAATCTACGGCAGCTACACCGCCTTGGTGTACGCGACGCCGGTGCTCGGCGGATTGCTCGCCGACCGCTTGCTCGGCTTTCGCAAAGCCGTGCTGATCGGCGGAGTGTTGATGGCTCTCGGCCATTTCGCGATGGCCGTGCAAAACCGGCAAGTGTTTTACTTCGCGCTTGCGCTGTTGATCTGCGGCAACGGCTTCTTCAAACCCAACATCTCGAGCCTCGTCGGGCGCCTGTATACGACCGATGATCCGAGACGCGATTCCGCGTTCACGATTTTCTATATGGGCATCAACCTGGGCGGTTTCCTCTCGCCCATTGCCTGCGGCTACTTGGGTGAGCGGCTCGGTTGGCACTGGGGCTTCGGCCTGGCCGGCATTGGGATGTTGCTCGGGGTCGTCGTGTTTCTGCGCGCGCAACCGCTGCTCGCTGGCTTGGCTGAACCGCCTCCGCGCGGCGAGAGTCGACGCGCATTTCTAGGCATTTCGCCCGACGCTTGGGTCTATCTCGGGACTGCGCTGACAATCGCGCTTGCCTGGCAGCTGGTTCAGCACGGCGCGCTCGTCGGTTCGATGCTGATCGTATTCGGCGTGGCAGTGTTCCTGGGTCTGTGCGCGTACTTTTTGCGCTCGAAGGATCGTGCCGAACGTGGCCGGTTGGGGGTCGCGCTGCTGCTCACGGTATTTTCCGTGGTCTTTTGGTCGTTCTTCGAGCAGACCGGCACCAGCATGAGTTTGTTCACCGACCGCAACGTGAACCGCTCATTGTTCGGAATCTCGATTCCGGCGTCCCAATTCCAGTCCGTGAACAGCCTGTTCATCTTGTTGCTGGCGCCCGTGTTCAGCTGGCTTTGGCTGTACTTGGCGCGGCGGCGGCTGGAGCCGACTACACCGCTCAAGTTTGCGCTCGGCACGGTTCAGCTCGGCTTGGGTTTCGTGGCGCTGTATGTCGGAGCCGTGACCTCACGGACGACCGGCGCTGTGCCAATGTTTTGGTTGGTCCTTTGCTACTGCCTGCACTCGACCGGAGAGTTGTGCCTGTCGCCCATTGGGTTATCGATGATTACCAAGCTCGCCCCGAAAGGTATGACGGGCATCCTCATGGGCACTTGGTTCTTGGCCTCTTCGTTCGCGCAGTACGCGGCCTCGCTGATCGCACAACTCACCGGGGTGAAAGAGGGCGGTGCTGCAGCGACGGCCCTGCCGACGCCCACCGAGACGGTCATGGTCTACGGCTCGGTTTTCGGCACGATCGGCTGGGTGGCGCTCGGGGTCGGAATATTCATGGTGATTGTTTCGCCCCTGATTGCTCGGCGTATGTACGGCGTACACTGAGCGTCTGGTAGCCGCGGATTTTTGCGAGCCCTGCGGAGCGCAATCGGTCGCGGATTTGCGGTGGTGCGTGAAACCACTTTTGCTTGGCCGGAGTCTCAGCCAGACTGCGCGCCCCATGGCTGATTCTCCCCCTGATCTCCCCGATCTTCCGGATCTTCCCGAGGTCCAAGCTGCTGATCCCGAGTCGGTAGCGACCGCGATCGAGACTGCGCATGCACTGTACCGCACTGGTGAGCAATTGGAGGCGTTGCGCTGGCTGCGCCGTGCCGCCGAGCGCGCCGAGGAATCGGGAGATGACCTGCGCGCGCTGAACTTGGCGCGCAGCGCGGCTGACCTGAGCACCGCGCTCCAAAGTCTCCCGCCGCCGTCGACGGCACCCGCGTCCGCGCCGCCACCCGCCGCGCCGCCGCCCGCACCTCCGCCCGCACCCGCGCCGCGTGCGTCGGCCCCGCC